>Ga0335072_10012182_pt1 | contig 12286 bp, 10 predicted proteins | sample Lox_Sample_21_FD_206725 | JGI IMG/M metagenome (GOLD analysis project Ga0335072, IMG submission 206725) | Soil microbial communities from Loxahatchee National Wildlife Refuge, Florida, United States - Lox_Sample_2.1 | ecosystem: Environmental > Terrestrial > Soil > Wetlands | place: USA...
TCGACGCCGTGGTGAACTCGATTGAAGCCCGCTATCACGTGAGCGCAACCCGCATTCCTTTCCTCGGGATCGTGAACCTGGTCGCAGACCGGGCGACGCAGAAAGGCGCCGGCGATGTGCACGTGGCCGAGTTCGACCATTTTTCAGCAGCAGTGGATGGGCGCGAACTGAACCAGTTGGTCGAAGACAAGCTCGGGCCGGGTTGGGAACGGATGATCCGCGAAACCAGCCGGCACGGAGTGGACCAGACGCTGATTTTCAGCCGTCCTGAGGGCCAGCGGATGGGCCTGTTCATCCTCGATCTCGATGGGCACGAGATGGACGTGGTCCAGGTTTCGGTCGATCCCGAGCACCTGAATGCGAGCATCGGGAAGTACAGCCACCATCAGAGCGACGACAAGGACGACGCGGACGAGGACAACGGGACATCGGACTAACAATGGTTGCATCAAGGCGGCCCGCCGAAGAGGCGACGATATCCATCAGGGCCGAAAGCCCAGATTTCATGCGTCTGTTGCGGCACGGATGAAGCCGTGTCCCTTCTAAGCCTGATTTATGCGACCAGCGCCTGTGCCGGGTCCGTACCAAGTTGTGTGGTACCCCCCCGGGGGGGTCTTGGCGTAAATTATTCATTGCAATCGGCTTATCGGCTTTGCGCTGCGCTAAATATTTCTCAGCAAAGAGGTTACGGGCAAATTACTCTTGGCGAAAGAGTTAGGGGCGTGAGAAACCAGGGAGGTAAGGACACAGGGACTGGGACTGTTCGCTCCGCGTGAGTGAGGATTCAAAGATCGCATATTTCCATTCTCCGCTTTGGCGGGAATTAGACGGCAAGGGTAGAACCGCAATTGTAAGTTTGGAATGAAGGAGTTCGCCGGAAGAATCGAAGTCGGCGCTTGACACGCCGATTTGATCGCATTCCGACGGGCACCGATAGACTGAGACCATTGTGAGCGAAGAGTTGACGAGAAAGGGCTATCGCGGCCGGCTCGCGCCCTCGCCTACGGGTTATCTACATCTGGGACATGCGCGCACGTTTTTTACCGCGTGGCGGCGGGCGCGGGATGCGGGCGGCGCGCTGGTGATGCGGATGGAGGATCTCGATCCGGAGCGGAGCCGTGTGGAGTATGCGCAGGCTGCGCTCGAAGATTTGCATTGGCTGGGCATGGATTGGGATGAGGGCCCGGACGTCGGCGGACCGTCTGGCCCCTATGCGCAGAGCGAGCGGCAGGAGTTGTATACGGCGGAGTGGAGACGGCTGCTCGAAGGCGGGTTCCTTTATCCCTGCCGCTGTTCACGAAAAGACCTGGCGGCTGCGCTCAGCGCTCCGCATGAAGGCGCGGAGCCGGAGGCGCTGGACGACGAGCCGGTCTATCCGGGAACCTGTCGCACCGCATTGCGTGAGGCGGAGCTTGGGACGGGCGATGCGAGTGGGGCCAACTGGCGCTTCCGTGTGCCGGATGGAGAAGCAATCGAGTTTTTGGATAAGAATCTTGGCCCGCAGCGCTTCGTGGCGGGAGTGGATTTCGGCGATTTTGTCGTGCGCCGCCGCGATGGTGTGGCAAGTTACCAGTTAGCGTGCGTGGTGGACGATGCGGCGATGAGAATCACCGAGGTGGTGCGCGGCGCGGATCTGCTGAAGTCGACGGCGCGGCAGATGCTGCTGAACCGGGCGCTGGGTTACGCGGACCCAAACTGGTTTCACCGCGGATTGGTGGTCGACGAGAACGGGAAGCGGCTGGCGAAGCGGCACGACGCGCTGAGCATCCGCGCGCTGCGTGAGCGGGGCATGACGGCAGAAGAAGTGCTGGCTGTGGAGATGCGCGAGGGCAGCACTCGACCGTGAATCGAAAGCGAGTGGGGCGGCCCGCGAGGGGGCAATCCAACGTGGCTCGTGTAACTGGATCGCCCCGTCAGCGATGCAGAGCTAGCATTTCGGATGCGGGTTCTTGAACTCGACCTCGATCGGCATCCAGTCTGACAAGCGCTTCTCATTCACCTCGGCATCCGCGGCCTGGGGGCTGAGCGACGAACGGGCGATCGCCAGAGTCGCCTTGATCTTTCCCTTCATGCAGTAGGCGCCGAACATTCTTGCGAGCCCCTTATCCGCCGTATCCATGTAGTCGGCGGGCAGGACGCCCTCAGTGCCATGGATATCGAACGGGCCAATGATCATCTGGTCGGTGATGGGTCCATCTTTCTTGACCCCCGAGGCGTCGAATCGCACCACGAGGGTGGCTCTTGTTTCGAGAGCATCGGGGTTCGCTGTGAACTTGACGCCCGGAAGGGTGACGCCTGCCGCATTCGGCTTGGGCGCTTGCGCGTCAAATGCGAGACGATACGGTTCGCCCTTCCATTTGGGCCCGACGGGAATGCCCGCGGACTTGTCACCCTGAGTTCCGCACCCCGCCAAAAACGCCAATCCTGCGATTGCCAGTATGAAGCCTTTTCTCACGTCATTCTCCTCGATGGAATGAGACGACGCGAAAGAATATCACTCCGATGCCGCAATGGAACAATGATCCTGCGATGGCGCACAGCAGTAAGCAGGTGGCGGGCTGATTTCTCGCGTGATGACGTGCGTTGCGCTGCGTTTCCGCGGCAGGATCGCTGCGGTTCGCTTCCGCGTTGATGGCCGGAAGATGCTAGGCGTCGAGGCCAACCGGTGAGCCCGAGATCTCGATGGGATCGCGCGCGGGGTGGAGGGTAGGAAATCCTTCACTCTTTGCCGCGTCGAGCAGGGGGTCTGCCGCGGAAACGAAGATGATTTCAGTGCCCTGGAACATGTCGCGGGCCACGATGGCGGCCGCCAATTGCAGAGCGTCGGGCCAGCGGAGCCTGGTACGGTCCAATAGCTGGCGCGCCGCCTCAAGAACGGCGGGGTTGAGCGGCTCCTGCACGATACGCGAAGACTCGCTGCGCAGGATCTCGAGTGCCGCGGCTGCGTCTTCGGCGCTGATGGCGCCGGCGCGCTGGCGTCTGCGGATGGCCGAATAGACCTCGAGCGGCGCGGAAGCCGCGATCAGCTTGCGATTGTCCTCCACTGGTTCGAGCAGGCGAATCAGCTCGTCTGTGCCGGGCTCCTGCACAAAGAGTTTGGCGAAGGCGGTGGATTCGAGGAAATAGCAGTTCAAAGGCTGCCCCGTTCCTCTTGAATGGCCTCGGCCATGGAGCCGTCGTGGACGGGGACAGGGTGGAATCGCTGTGCTTCTTCTGGAACGCCCGCTTCGGCCCTGTTGAGGCGGATGGTCGTGGTGGGATAGGCCGGCGTTTTGGGGTTGGCAATCTTGCTGGTCAACACCACTCCGCGCTGAATTGCCTCGGCCAGCACGGCCTGACGCGACTCGGGATGCTGATTCCAGCGGAACGCCTTGCGCGGAAGGAAGGAATCACGAAACCACTTGAGCGCGATGAATGCATGGCCGCCTCGTTCCGCTTCAGCCAGCGCAGCGCAAAGTTCTTTTACCCTTGCTTCGAGATCGGCGGGGATGATTGCTTCCTGGTCGTCCTCTTCTTCAAATGCGCTTGTTTGAGGAGCGTGAGACACGCGATTCAGGCGGGTTGACGGTTCAGCATCATCGGTTCTCTCGAAATAAATTCGCACCTCATCTTCTTCCGGTGACCAGCTCGTGGCAGAGGCGCTGCGGCGTTTGCTGCGGCCGTTTTCGCTGCACAGTTCGACAATTACCTGGTATCCGGGAGGGGCAAGAAAATGCAATGCTCGCGCCAGTCCGGGATCGCTGGAGAATGCGAGTTCGTTGAGGGCTTCTTCAATAATCTCTTCTGCGTCGGGGATACTCAGGTTGCTTACATCTACGCTGCTTTGTGCAGCTCTTGTCGATTTCATCTTTCCGTCTCCGTATAGCTTTCTTTTTAGCCTGCCCAAGTGTGACTAGTGGTGCCGATGATCAAATTAGAGGTGGCGAGGGGTATGAGCTTCCAGGCCGATGCGAGCCTATTCCAGCTAAAGCGGTGCATCTTCTCGTTGAATTCCACGGGGGGTTCAGAACAAATAGCTAAACAACTCATCTAGGCTAACTCCTTCCATGACAAATGAAAAGACCTGATTTTGAAGGTTTTTAATGGAAAAATGCGCGAGATCGTCGCCGCGACACCTTGCGACGAGAAAAGTTGCGTTACCCGAGTGGTTCTCAGGGGCCGCGAGACTTCGTACAATAGATACATGCGGCGCAGTTTTTGTCTGGTGTTGCTCTGGCTGGTTGCCTTGCCAGGATTTCACGCCAAAGCCCAGGCCTTTGATCTGGTCGGTCCCAAAGTAGATGTCCACGTCAAGCGGGGTGACATCACCCTGCCTATCGGCGAGGTACCGAATCTGTTGCCAGGTGACCGGCTCTGGATTCATCCTGACCTGCCGGAGAGCCAATCGGCGCATTACGTCCTGGTCGTTGCGTTTCTTCGCGGAGTGACAAACCCGCCGCCTCCGGAGTGGTTTACGCGGGTTGAAACCTGGACCAAGGAGGCGCGCGAAGAAGGCGTATTTGTGTTGGTTCCGCCGGAAGCGCAGCAGGCGCTGGTCTTTCTGGCTCCGGCGACAGGCGGCGACTTCAGCACGCTGCGGAACACGGTGCGGGGCCGCCCCGGCATTTTTGTGCGTGCCGACCAGGATCTTGAGGCCGCGAGCTGGGATCGAATGCGGCTTGATGCCTATCTGAATGAAGTAAAGAGCACGCCGCAGAGCGACCCCAAAGTATTCAAGGAACGCGCGGAGACGACGGCACGCAGCCTGGGAATCAAGGTCAATCAGGACTGCTTCTACAAACCCATCGAACAGCAGGCTTCCTGCCTTTCAGCGCACACTGAAGGGCTGGTGATGGACGACACGAACGCGCAATCGAGAGTAGCCCAGTTAACGGGCGGATCAGCTGGAGACCTGATGAACCAGCTGACCTATTCCCCGATGGCCGGCGCAGGTGTTTACAGTCCTTATGTCGGTGCCATTGTGGACACGGCAAAGATTCTTTCTTCGCTCCACACCGCACACTACCAGTACATTCCAGCACTTGCGCTGCCCACGCAGGACACTCTGAATCTTCGCCTGAGTGTGCCGCCCTCGTTTCGCGATCCGAAGTCCGTGGTGGTTGTGGCGCTGCCGCCGATTGGACCGGCATCCATGCCTCCGCTGCATCCGGTTGACCCGGCGGACGCGCTTTGCGCTCAGAAACCTGGATTGGTACTTCCCGCCGAGGGCGCGCCTTTGGCTCTCTCCACGCGCTTGGCGCACGATTTGACCCTTCACATTGAGACCAAGTCCAAGTCGATCGACATCCCGCTGACCGCCGATCCCTCAGAGGGTGGATTTGCGCTTGAGCATCCGGCGCCGATTTTCCCGGTGGACGAGTTGACTGGTGTGGTGAAGGGAAAGTGGGGATTTGACGATTGGGAGGGCCCTCATTACCTTCTGCGCTCGTCTGTGCCGGGGAAATGGAAAGTGCCCTCGAGCGATGGTCTGGCCCTCGTGGTAGGGCGCGAAGACACGCTTCATATCGACGGCGTGAGCACCTTGTGCGTCCGGGATGTGGGTGGTGATCTCACCGGGAAGAACTACCTGCCCCTCACGTGGAAATCTTTGAAGGACGAGTCGCTCGCGGTAACCGTGCCGATGAAAAATGCGGATCCGGGGCCGGTGAAGATCAGGATCCGGCAATATGGATTGAACGAGCCGGACGTGCTGAACCTGACGGCCTATTCGGAGGCGGCTTCTCTGACCCGGCTTTCGCTGAGTGCGGGAGATACCGCAGCCGTATTGAGCGGGACCCGGCTTGACGAAGTGGCAAAGGCGTCGCTGGACGGCATCACATGGACTCCAGGAGCCCTGACCCGTGTTCAGGATTCCGACGAACTGTCGATGAATGCCGACAAGTCCACGGCCAACCTTACGTCCGGCAACAGGTACTTTGCCAGCGTGGAGTTGCGCGATGGCAGACAACTGCGAACTCCGGTGGTGGTTGATCTGCCCCGACCACAGATCGCGTTGCTGAGCAAGGGTTCGCAGGACCAGGCATCCGACGCACCGTCTCCGGTGAGACTGGGAAGCCCGGATGATCTCCCCGTGGAGAGGCGGCTCGTTTTCTTCCTGAAATCGAAGACGCCGCCCAATTTCCCGCGCAATGAAAAAATTGAAGTAGCCGCCGTGGACGGCAGCTTTCACACCATGCTTTCGCTTGCCGACGGAAGTCTGATCCTGGAGGACGCAAAGACTGCGCTGGGTGTTGTGGAACCGCTGCACAGCTTCGGTTCCTCCGCATTTGGACCGCTGGAGGCGCGGGCGGTTTCAGCCAACGACGTTGCAGGAGACTGGCTGCCGCTGGGAACGCTGGTGCGGATTCCCGGATACAAGGAACTGCGCTGCCCTCGCTCCGTGTCGAGGCCCTGCCTGCTGAGCGGAAGCAATCTTTTTCTGACAGAGAGTTTCTCGGCGACGCCCGATTTCGATAACCCCGTCGACGTACCGTCGGATTTCACGGGGACAGAGCTTACGGTGCCACATCCCACGGGAGGCAATCTGTACGTGAAGCTGCGCGACGATCCTAATACGGTTCAGACGCTGGCTCTGCCCGTGCAACCGATTTCAGCCAGCGCGCTGGGGCCGGCGAGAATTCAACCCGCGCAACCCACGGCTGCGACTCCTGAGAATCAGGAAGCGGCGCCTGCGCAGGGCGAGACTGCGGCTCCTCCGCCGGCGGCCAAACCGCAGGCCGCGCCCGCGAATCCAGCGCCAGCAACGACAACGCCGGAAAAGACAGCTCCGGAAAAGAAGAGTCCTGCACCAGAGAACACGCCAACAGGCGGAGCCTGCTGATTATGGGTGCCGATCCGGCGGTCAGGGCTTATTGGAAATGTGCCCGGTTTTCTTCAGCGAAATGAGCCTTATCTTGCGGCAATTCGTCGGCGAGGTAGATCGCGTTCTGCTCGCAGACTGACGCGCAACTTCCGCAATCGATGCATTCATCGGGATTGATAAAAAGATGGGGCACGGTTTCGGCAGCCGGATCGCCCGCCAAAGGCGCAATGGCGCTCGTGGCGCACTGCTCGGCGCAGACAAAATCCTTGATGCATGCATCTGTAATTACATAAGCCATAGAAGTGAAACTCTCCTTGCGAAATGGGGCTGTGGCAGCAACGCCCGCCCTCCTGAGAGTATTCATCCCTCCCTTGTCGCTCCGTGACCTGAATCACAGGCCGTTCAAGGCACAGTCGTCAGAAGGGCTTTGGAGCAATTTATGCTGGTGCCATGGTCAGAGTGTTGCTTCCCCGCTCAATAGCAGTCGCCGTCACGTTCCTTCTCGCCGTCCATGCATCCCATGCCGCCCCTCCACGAACCGCCAAAGGCACCTGGTCGTTTGCGGTGTCAGGTGACAGCCGCAACTGCGGAGACTTTGTGATGCCGGCCATTGCAGCCAAGGTCAAGGCCGAGAATGACGATTTCTATTGGCATCTCGGTGATTTCCGCTGGATGTCGCAGCCCGATCAGGACATGCTCGCGATGCTCCCGGCGGGGGACCATCTCTCAAAGGAGGAATACCAGCAGAGGGCCTGGGACGATTTCCTCGCCCACCAGATGGCATCGTTCGGTACATTTCCCGTCTTTCTTGGCCGCGGCAATCACGAAGACGTGAACCCGATGACCCGCGAAGGATACATCGCGAAGTTCCGCTCGTTTCTCGATCGCCCGGAGATCGCGGCGCAGCGGCAGGCCGACGGGGTTGACGCTGCCCCCATCGGTCCGTGGTACCACTGGACGCACGATGGCGTGGACTTTATCACTCTCGACAACTCCAGCCACGACGAGTTCACCGATGCGCAGTTGCACTGGCTGCGCGGCGTGCTGGATCGCGATCTTGAACCGAATTCCGGCATCCACACGATTGTTGCGGGAATGCACGAGGCTTTACCGCACTCCACTGGATCAGAACATGCCATGGACGACTGGGCTCTCGGGCAACGTACCGGAGAATTGGTTTACCGATGGTTCTACTATGCACAGAACGCCGGGAAACATGTGTACCTGATCGCCAGCCACTCGCACTACTATTCGCCTGATGTTTTTGACACTCCCTACTGGAAGGATCGCTGGAAGACGGTGGTGTCCGGTTTCATTATCGGCTCGGCAGGCGCTCATCGCTATCGACTGCCCAAGGATGCGAAACCGGGGGCAAAAACGCATATCTACGGGTTTGTTCGAGGAACGGTGCAAGAGGACGGCTCGATCGATTTCACGCTGCATGAATTGAGCGAAGACGATCTCGTCAAGGCGAAGTGGCCCAACGCCCCGCTCGACGCTATTCACGAGTGCTACGTCGATAACGCGGATGAATGAGGCGGTTCTCCAATTACTCGCATCCGGAAAATACTGAAACAGTGCCGTGAGACCTAAACCCGGATCACGCGAATACCCTGGCGCTCGAAAGGGGCCAGCGCTTCGTTCGAAGCACCCGTATCCGTAATCAGCAGATGAATGTCGTTCGCCGGACAGATGAACGCCGGGCTCACCTTGCCGAGCTTGCTCGAATCGGTGACCACGATGATCTCTTTCGCCTGCTTGAGCATCTTGCGGTAGACGAGAGCTTCATCGGTTTCGAGAGTGGTGGCGCCGCGTTCAGGTTCAATTCCCGTGACGCTCAAAAACACCTTGTCAAGGTAAACGTCGTCGAGGAACGCAAGGGCCGCGCTGCCGGTGAGAGAGAACGACCATGCCCACGGAACCACGCCGCCGGTCAGGAATGTGCGGATACCGGGCTGGTTGCACAATTCCATTCCGATATTGATTGCGTTGGTGACGACCTGAATTTTGCCGCGATGGCGCAAACTGCGCCCGATGTGGGTTGTCGTGGTGCCCGCGGTGAGGCCCACGGTTTCGTTCACCTGCACCAGCTCGGCAGCCGCGAGACCGATCCGGCGCTTCTCTTCGGCGAACCGCTGCTCACGGGCCAAGAAGGAGCTGTCGTAGCGAAATGGCTCATAAAGAAGTGGTTCGACGAGGGTGGCTCCGCCATGTGTACGGCGAATGAGGCCGCGGCTTTCAAGGCGGGCGAGATCGCGGCGTATGCTGGGTGCCGATGATCCGGCAACGGCGAGGATCTCCTCGACAGTCGCACTTCCGGTGCGGAGCAGAAATTTGATGATTTGTTCGGAGCGGCGGTCAAGGGTTTCACTCATGACGGAGAGATTCTATTCCCTCGATGGCATTTCTGGCACCCCCTTGACGGCAATTTTGAGCAAATCAAACGAAGGTACACAGGATACAGCCATCCGGATGATCGAATTGAGGGTTTATGATCGATCTATCCACAGGCTCGTCCCGGGACAGAGCCGAAGAAGGACGGAGCAACATGCCGAGATTTGAGCATGAAATGTTGCGCGAAATCTACGAGCAGCCTGAGGCACTTAGCCGCACCGCAGCTCTCTATCTGAAAAATGGCGCACTGCTTCCAGAGTTTGCCAACCTGCTTGCCGGATGGGCAAACCCGGCAGGCGAGGTTCTGATTGCGGCCAGTGGTTCAAGCCGTCACACCGGGCTCGCGGGAGAAATCCTGCTTGAAGATCTGTGCGGATTTGCCGTCGATGTGGAGTATTCAAGCGAATACAGTCTTCGCGGTGGACAGGATCGGCGCAGGCCTGCGGTTATTGTGATTTCGCAATCGGGCGAAACGTCAGACACGCTGGCGGCGCTGCGCGAAGTTCGGAGTCGCGGCCAGGCCACGCTGGCCATCACCAACGCGGCTTCGTCGACCATGGCACGCGAAGCGCAGATCTCGATGCCGCTGGGGGCCGGACAGGAAAAGGCAATTCCCGCGACCAAGAGCTTCACTTGCCAGCTTGCGGTGTTGTTTCTCGTGGGACTCTACGAAGCGAAACGGCTCGGCCAGATGGACTCAAGCACGCTCGAATCGAACATCGCGCGATTGCTCGCCCTTCCTGGCGCGATTGAAGAACAGCTCGACGGATGGCAAAAAGCCATGGCCAGGCTGGCGCACACATACTCGTCTGCCAGCAGCTTTCTTTTCCTCGGTCGCGGCATCCACTACGCGATTGCGCGCGAAGGCGCGCTCAAGATGAAGGAATCCTCGTATGTGCAGGCGGAAGGTTATCCGACCGGCGAGTTGAAGCATGGACCGAACGCGCTGGTGAGCGATCGCGTTCCGCTGGTTGTGCTGGCGACAGTGGACCACGCACTGAAAGCATCCGTGATTCGTTATGAAAAGACGCTGCAGCTGCTCGACGATATGAAGGCGCAAGGCGCAAGGGTGATGGCGCTCGCCAACAAGAGCGATGCGGAAGTGGCAAGCCGGGTAAGCGATTGCGTCGAAGTGCAGCCGACAACGGAATACCTGTTGCCGATCGAGGAGGTCATCCCGCTGCAGATGTTTGCCTATTTCATGGCGCTTGAACATGGCGTCGACGTCGACCGGCCAAGGAACCTGTCAAAAGCAGTCGTGGAGCGATAGTTCCTTCGCATCGTCTGGTCAAGCCAGGTCACGTCAGGCGGTCGCGCGCCCGGCGAAGTGCGCTTCAATCTCTTCGAGCGTCTTGCCTTTAGTTTCGGGCAGAAGAAATGCAACGGTCAGGAAGTAAATTACGGTGAACCCGGCGAACAAAAAGAACATTGAGGAGTAGCCGTACTTGCTGACAAAGGGCAGAAAGATGCCCGCCAGGATGGTCGAAACAAGCTGATTGACGAGCAGAGCGATGCTCATGCCATTGGAGCGGATTCGGGTGGGCATGAGTTCAGACAACGCCAGCCATACGCAGACACCGGGGCCCATGGCGTAGAAGGCCATGAAGCAGTAAAGGCCGATGGCAACCAGCCAGCCGTGATGAGGACCTGGCACTTGGCCAACGACCGCTTTGCGTATTTTGAGCGGCGCGGTGCGAGCTGCGTTGAGATCCGCGAAGGGATTTTGGAAGAAGGACTGGACCGCGTTGGCAGGTACCGCAGTGTCGCGGGTGATTTGAATGGGAGCGGCGGCGATATCGTCAGAGCGGACGAAGCTGGTAGCGGCAGTGTAATCACCGTATGAATAGATGATGGCCAGTGAGGCGCGATTGCTGTTGATCTCGCGGCCGCTCGCGCCCTGGGCAGCGAGCAACGCGCTTGCCTCGGCCGGATCGAAGCGCAGCTTCAGCTCCTGATTGGGCGTAACCATGGACTGAACCTGGGCGGCCGCGTCGACGCTGAACTTCTCGGTGCGCACAAAAAGGATGCCGACGCCGACCAGCGAAACGATGATGCCACTCGTGCCTACGATGAACAGAAACCTTCGTCCCTTGCGATCGACCAGCATCATACCGACCATGGTCATGGTGAAGTTGACGCAGGTGAACATCACATAACCCCAGTGGGACTGCAGGTCGGAAAGGCCGCTCTGCAGCAGAATTCCTACGTTGTAGCCGTTGATGGAGTTGATGCCGGTGGCTGTGTTGCAGGCCAGAATCACCAGAGCAAGCAGAAAAGGTATGACGAATTTGCGTTGTAGAAGCGTCTCGCGAGCGCGCTTCTCTGCGGGGAGCTTCTTCTGATCCTGGAGCGCGGTCTCTTCCATCTCGCGCAACTCGAAGGCTGCCTGCTCAGCGCTGCGGGAGCGCAGCAGGGCTGCGTAGGCCTTATCCCTTTCTCCGCGGCGGAAGAGCCAGCGCGGAGATTCGCCCACCATGATGCTGCCAAGAACAAAGAGCACACCCGGCGGCAGAGAGACCCAGAAGATGCGGCGCCAGGCCTGATTCTTGAAGGCGAAGAGCGTGGCAGCGTCGGACGCGAGTGAGACTGCCTGCACGCGGTAGCTGTAATAGATGCCGACGAGCGCCGCCGTCACGAGGCCCAGCGTGAGCAGCCACTGGAAGATGCCGGTTCCTTTGCCGCGAGTTTTGGCGGAAAGACACTCGGCAAGATAGAGCGGGACAACGACGCCGATGAATCCGCCGCTCATCCCCTGCAACAAGCGGCCAAAGAACAGTGGTTCGTAACCGTGCGAAAGCGCAATGACCGGAATGCTGATGATGAAGGCGAGACCGCTGAGAATCATGAGCGGTTTGCGCCCCATCCAGTCGGCCAGCAAGCCGGCAAACAAGGTAGAAAAGACGCTCCCGAGCAGAACGGCCGCGACAATGACGGAAAGCTGTGCCGCAGTCAGGTGCGACGTCGCTTCAAGGTATGGCAACGCGCCGCCGATGATGCCTACGTCGATTCCGTAGAGCAGACCGCCCAGCCCCGCCACAAGCTGCAGAAAGAAGTTGTAACCGCGTTTGGCAGAAGGGCTGGAACCCAGGT
>Ga0335072_10012184_pt1 | contig 12286 bp, 11 predicted proteins | sample Lox_Sample_21_FD_206725 | JGI IMG/M metagenome (GOLD analysis project Ga0335072, IMG submission 206725) | Soil microbial communities from Loxahatchee National Wildlife Refuge, Florida, United States - Lox_Sample_2.1 | ecosystem: Environmental > Terrestrial > Soil > Wetlands | place: USA...
TGGGAGGCGGAACAACTTCACGATTATGTTCTGTTCTCCGCCAACACCGGACTCCGCCCCGACGAGGCGAGGCGTCTTCAGTTCCGCGACGTTACGGTGATCGAAGACGAGGGGAGCGGCCAAACGATCCTTGAAATCGAAGTACGTGGAAAGCGCGGCGTCGGCTATTGCAAGAGCACCACAGGGGCCGTGCATCCGTTCGAGCGACTGAAAGCACGGTCACGTCCTGATGGAGGGCCGGGAAGATCGGGGAGCCGTATTGCATCGATGGCAAACGGTGAATGGCACGCGCCCGGCCCCACCGAACTTCTGTTCCCGAAATGGCCGCGCGAGTTGTTCAACGCAATCCTTGAAGAAGAAAAGCTACGCACCGACCGTGACGGAAGGCCACGAACGGCGTACAGCCTGCGCCACACCTACATTTGCCTGCGTCTGCTTGAAGGTGCCGACATTTATCAGATCGCGAAGAATTGCCGGACAAGCGTGGAAATGATCGAGAAATACTATGCGGCGCATTTGAAGACGCAGCTCGACGCTTCCGCAATCAACATCATGAGGCCACGGTCGAAGAAAAAGGCGGTTCGCAGGAAAGGTCCCGGACGAGTCGAGGCAACCGGATTGGCCGAGGAAGCCTAGACCAACACCACGTGCTTTCTGATGACTGAAGCACTGCTCTCCAGTGGGCCAGGATGGAACCATCCTGGCATGGATTTTGGGCCGGAACCGGCCCCACTCAGGCCCGGAACCGGGCCGGGTACTGCCAAACGTTCGCTCATAAACAGGCCGCGCCGCGCCAAACACCCTGCATCCGGGAATTCTGTTGAAGGAAGTTCTTCTTTTTTATTGAAGTGCGCTTTTCAGAGGCTTGTTTCTTCTTCGTCCGAGCATTCTCCCATCTCTTATTCGCAGCCTAGCACTGTGACTTTTGAAGGATTTCAGAGATTCTCGTGCGGCATGCAGGCATGAAACACCGAGGCGATCTGCTGCGCCTGATCTGGAAGAGTTGCTGGGCAAGGCTGTTTCGGTCGTGAAGGCGCGGCGGGCGGCACGGGCACAATTCCGGTAAACCCAACCTGAACGGCCAACTCGCCAGTCGCCTGGAATTCGAACCGGAGCCAGCGAATCGTGCTCTCATGCTGCTCAGTGTCAGCGCTGCGCTGCGCGTTGAGCAAGACCATATTGCTGCGGGTGTCTCCTCGGACAGGCTGGGAGACCAGCCATACGCCGCGAAGACCGCTTCGTCCAGTTCGGCATGGAGTTGGTGGAGAATGCCCACAGAGTGCTTCTCTCCGCTGCGCTTCGATGAACGCGCGGCATTGACCCAAGGTTTCGTCTCTGCCTGCAGCTAAGACATCAAGTGCGGGCATTCGACAAACAAAATTCGGTTGAGGCCAAAGGCAAATAGTCCTCCTCAGATTTCATCCCCATGCGGGCAGCACGGGAGAGCGAAACGTCATGGCACATCGCGACGACCACAACGTAGCTAGCAGGCCACGTATCTACCAGACCGTACCGACCGCATCATTTCCAGCCTCGAAGCAGGCGTAATTCCGTGGGAGAGATCGTGGAATTCGCCGCACTGCGATGGCAGCCCATTCCCGCTGAAGTGTTTTGGAACGCTTATCCGGCTCAATGGAAGCGCAACTCTTCGTGAGCGAACCGTGATGGATAATTCTTTCGGGAGCCGGATGCGCCGTCGATTGTATCTCAGATACAGAGTAAGTGCCGAGGTTAACAGCATAAGTTATCGCGCCTCCCAACCCTACATTCACCATGACTAAATATTGATTGTTACCAAGTTAATGTTGACAAACATTGAAAACGTCGAGTAAATAAATCGCAACTACTACTTGCGACTCTGCGCTGTTTACCAGCCACAATGAGGTTTTTGGTCGATGCTTATCCCTCCCGAGTAGAGCTCGGGATGTTGCGAGGTACCGCTGTTGTCAAGCAAATTTGGCGAGTCGCGCGACCTGCCTTCGCCCTGCCCTGTAAGCATTGATCCAGATCGGAGAGACATTGTGCCCTTGCATGCCCGTTCGCACGACTTCGTACGCCCTCGATACTTGGTGTTGCTCGGGCTGTTAGCTGCTGGTTGTAGCCTTGCCCCAATCCCTTCGACTGCCTCTGCTCAGACAGCGGCTCCCCGCGATCCGCAGGCACTGACAATCCTTACACAAGTCATATCGGCGGGAGGCGGGCCCGCAGCGCTTACCGCTGTTCAGGATTTCACTGAAACGGGAACAGTCAATTATCCAAGCGATGGAGGCGATACCGGGAGTGTCACAGTGAAAGGCCGGGGTTTGAGCCAGTTCAGGATGGACGCCGCAATCTCCGAAGGCCAACGCAGCATCCTCGTCAACGGCAACAGCAGCCTTCTGACCGACCCCACTGGAGGAATTTTACCCATTCCCTCTCAGAGTGCGGCAGATCTTGGCGGCATGATGGTTCCGTATTTGCCGCTCATCTCCGCGATTACGGACTCGTCGGTCAGCATCGTCTACGCCGGGCCCGTCGTAGTGAACGGAGCTACTGACTACGACATTCGGTTTCAGAGGGTCTATACGGCACAGCAGGATGCCACCGGGACCCTCGGCGCGAGGGAAGCACGCGACGTCTACATCGATTCCAATACCTACCTGATAACGGGCATTGCGGACCAGATCTACTACGGTTCTGGCAGCGGACAGAGCATTGCACACGAGATTCTGTACTCGAACTATCAGCCTGAGGGCGGAATCGCGATGCCGCTGACCGTCTCGGAAACTGTAAACGGTACGACGGGGTTCACGATGCAGTTAAGCCAGATCAGCTTCAACTCGGGCTTGACGGATTCGGACTTTCAGTAGCAGCAGATCGCCCTTAAATAAAGGCTGTGTTTCGTAACAAGGAGCGGCTCGATGATTACGATACTTGCGGGGTTCGCTGACGCAGCGAGTTCTGTCCGGCAGATCACACATCGGATGACCCGCGGATTCCGGTATAGTGCCCCAGTGGTCGGAGCATTGTTTCTTGCCGGATTCGGTGGAGGACCTGCGTCGGGGCAGAACTATCTGACGAGCACGGGAATGCCGACCTTTTCGACCCCCGAGCCGGTCGAACTGGGCTTTGTGGACGCGTCCAGCGGCAACCTCCATCTGAGCCTTCCGCTGGGGTCCTATCCGCAGCGCGCCGGACAGAGTCAACCGGTCACGCTCGAATACGACAGCAACATCTGGGAAGTCACACCAGGGGGAGGCACACCGACGTGGGCCCCAGGCAACGGTCCAGCTATATACGGCCTCGGCGGGTGGTACCTCTCCTATCAGGTCGAAACGGGGGAGTTGCCGAACAGTCTGCAACAGAACTGCACAACCGATGAGTACTGGATGGATAGAAACGGAACGACCCATGCTTTTCATCTGGCCACCGCGAGTGCGTCGAACTGTCCGTCAGCAGCGGATGCATTCGCGACCGACTCTTCGGGCTTCCATATGTATTACACGAACGCCTTTCCCAACACGAGCCCAATGAAGGTCTACGCGCCTGACGGCACGCTCGTCTGGACCAATCCGCCATCGCATGACCCACAAGGGAACAACATCGTCACGGAAGACACCAACGGGAACTACCTATCCCTCGATTCGCATTACGCGAATCTGTATGACACCCTTTACCGTGAAATCGCCTCGGAATTCCTTATCATTGGTGGAAACAGTACCGCTACAGTTTCGACTTCGCAGGGAACATCGCAATATACGTTCGCCACCACGACGATCAACGTCAAATCGGATTTCCAGCAGTCGGGCGTACTCGAAACGACCACCAGCATTCCGGTTATCCGCTCTCTCACCCTGCCCGACGCGGCGCATTCGACCTACTATTTTACCTACGACTGCGATTCCGGTAGCGGAAACGCTGCGTGTGGATCGCCTACGGGGGAAAGCGCGTATTACGGCGAGCTGATCAGCATAACCCTGCCCACGGGAGGCACGGTCGAATACAGCTATACAACCTTCAGCGACGCATACAGCAATAAGAGCCGGTGGGTGAACCAGCGCCAGGCGGCCGGCGGCTACTGGTACTATACGCCCCAGGTATTATCGACCTGCACTTCCACGCAGGTAAACTGCCAGCAGCAGACTACAGTTCAGTCGCCCGCAGGTACGACCGTCTATACCTACAATTTGAATAACGGCGCTTGGCCGACTCAAGTCCTAAAGAAGGATTCGCAAGGCAACACGCTCTCCACGACCAATAACTACTTCGACTTCAGTCAATCTTGCGTCCTTATCGGCTGCCACGGTGCCTCATACGTCCGTCTGCTCACGACACAAACGATCGTTCCCGGCACAAGCGGAAATCTGGTCAAGCAAACGCAGTATACCTATGACAGTCCGCAGCATGGGAATCAGACGGCAATCAAGGAGTGGCGTTACGTCCCAATTAACAACGGCTTCCCGTCGGTTCCGGACCGTGCGACCTATATATCTTACCTCACCACGGGAACCAACGATATCAACAAACCAACGAGCGTGACGCTGTGCGGCAACGTAGGCTCCGACTCCGCATGCCCCGGTGGAGGTTCCCGCGTCTCTCAGACCCTCTATACCTACGATGCTTACGGCACGGGCGGTCTGATCTTGGTTGCGGGGATCGCACACCACGACGACACGAATTTCGGAGCTGCATACACGACGCGTGGAAATGTAACAGCGCAAGCCCAGTGGGTGAGTGGTTCGACGTATCTGACGACTTCCTACGGCTATGACACTACCGGACAGGTTCGCCAGGAGGCAGACCCCGCCGGTAACGTAACGACCTTTGCGTATACCGACAGCTTCTATACGGATCCCGGCAACAACAGCAGTCCGAGTGCGTACACCCCACAATACCCTACGAATGCCTATCTCACGAGCGTGACCGACGCTATCGGAGCGCAAACCGGAGGCTATTATTGGGGTAGCGGCAATGCGGCTCAAACCAAAGACTACAATGGCCAGAAAGTGATGAGCCATTATCAGGATGGTTTGGATCGAGCAACGGAAGAAGTCGATCCGATCGGGTGGAAGCTGGGCACGTATTCCTCTTCCACCCAGTCGGATATGTATACTGCCGTCGGCGATACGTCGCCGTCGGTCGGCTGCAGCAGTTGCCAGCATACTCAGACGATTCTCGACATCTGGGGCAGGACTTCTTCCCAGATTCTGGTCAATAACCCAATCGGTCAGGTCAATGTGGACAGCACCTATGACCAATACGGGCAATTGCTGACCCAAAGCCACCCGTACTCCGGGAGCGGCGATCCCAATCATGTGTTCGAGTCTTTTGGCTATGACGCGCTCGGCAGGCAGCTTTCGACGACCCATCCCGACGGAGAAGCGCAGCAAGCGGGTTTTGGCAACGATGTGGTTCCGCTCGGCGGCGTTGCCTCCCAGCAGGGGGCCGCAACCACCTATGGGTACGGATACCCTCAGATTTCGGAAGATGAAGCATTGCGCCAGCGTCAGCAGTGGGTCGACGGCTTCGGACGGATCATTGAAGTGGACGAGCCCACTGCAAGCACATCGAGTGTGGCAACAACGACGGTCGGGATCAGCAGTAATACGGGTCTGGAGGAACAACAGTTTAATCCCTGCCAGCAATACGGCGGAAACTGCCCTCAGACTGCCTGGAACAGCGGCTATGTATACCTCACGGTAGATGGGTTCACGGCTCAGGCCTTTTACGGACCGAATGGCGGAGGCGGCTCCTATACAACATTGTCGGAGGTGACTTCGGCTCTAATCTCATCTTTCAACGACGATCCCAGTTCGCCGGTGACTGCCTCAGCGGGCGGTTCCGGGATCATCCTCACCGCAAAAGGCCCGGGAGTGTCGGGGAATTTCAGTTTCTCAAGTTCGGAGACCTGGGACACCGGCAGTTGTCCGCCCTACAATCCCTGCTTTAGCGGACCTGTGTATGCAGTGTCCCCCTCGTCGGGATCGCTTTCGGGCGGGTCCGGAGGCATCGAGGCCGGGTCGAATTCAACAAACTATACCTACGATGCCGCCGATCGTCTCACGCAGGTCGTGCAAGGGGTGCAGACCCGCACATTCGTCTACGACGGCCTCGGACGCAAGGTGTCTGAAACGACGCCTGAGGGGGGCACCGTCACCTATTCCTACACCGCGTCCGGCGGCGCGCTCTGCAGCGGGGACCCGTCCAATGTGTGCGGGCGAACTGATGCTCGCGGCGTGGTCAGCACCTACACCTACGACCATGCGAACCGCGTCACGGGAGTGACGTATTCGATCCCTGGAGGCAAGAATATCGCCCCAATGCCGAACGTCTGTACGACAACTCCGAACAGCACTGCGGCGAACGTGTGCTATTACTACGATCAGGGCGGTGCGGGAGCCAACGCTCTGGGACGGCTGACGGAGATGGTCGATCCGACCGGCTCAGAGAGCTACAGCCACGACGCGGATGGGCGGATGACGCAGCTGGCAAAGGTCATCAGCGGCCAGACCTATACCACCGGATTTCAATATGATTCGGGCGGCGATGTCACTGCGATTACCTACCCTTCAGGCCGCGTTGTGCAGCAGGTCTACAACGCCGTGGGTCAATTGTGCGCGATTGCGTCATCCGGTTCTGGATGCAGCGCCAGCACATATTATGCAGCCAGCTTCTCCTACAATGCACCTGGCAAGCTGATGGGATTTACCTATGGCAACGGCGTCACAGCCTCGTTCACCTATTCTGCAAACAGGACGCAGCTAGCGACCCTCGCCTACGCAAAAGGCACAACCACCGACCTCAGTCTCCAGTACTGGTATCAAAAAAACTCATCCACTTGCCCCAATGGCACTGTGCAGGACAATGGGGCCATCCAGTGCATCACCGACGTGGAAAATCCTGGGCGCAGTGCAACTTATGGCTATGACTTGATGGGCCGACTGACTTCGGCCGTCACCACCGGAGGCTCGCTCTATCCCCAGTGGGGTCTTTCCGAAACCTACGACCGCTTCGGGAACCGCTGGACGCAAACGGTGACGGCAGGGAGCGGCCCTTCGTCCAACATGAGCTTTGGCTCGAACGGGATGAACAGCTCGACGACAAACCAGCCCAATACCTACACCTATGACGCCAGCGGGAACATGACCGTCGAACCGTTCACGCCCGCCAACGATTACACCTGGGACGGCGAGAATCGGATGACGGGGTTCAGCGGCAGCGGCGGGACGGCAACGTACAGCTACGACGGCAATGGGATGCGAGTAGTAAAATCTGTGTCCGGTGGGACGACGACGGTGACGATCTTCTCCGGATCGTCCGTGATCGCGGAGTACGACAATGGTGTTGCGCCCACTTCGCCCTCACGGGAGTACATTTACAACGGTGCGGGCGACACCACTGGCCTGCTGGCGATGATCAGCGGCGGGGTAACCACGTACTACCATCAGGATCATCTCTCGGTGCGGCTGACAACCAACGCTAGCGGGGCCATTCTGACCCAGGAGGGCCATTTCCCGTTCGGCGAGGCCTGGTATAGCAGCGGACCCGCGAACAACTGGTACTTCACCAGCTACGAGCGGGACACGGAGAGCGGTTTGGACTATGCGCTGGCGCGCTACTTCGACTCCCGGACCGGGATGTTCGGCTCGGCCGACCCGCTGGCGGGCAAGCCGGAGGACCCGCAGTCGTGGAACCGCTATGCTTATGGGCGCAACAATCCGATCACCATTACCGATCCCAGCGGACAGTCGTGGTGGAGTGATGCGCTCTCACTGATTGCCGCTCCCTTCACTGGAGGAGCTAGTATATTTTTCGGGCAGATGTACGACTGGGCGCAGGACTATGCGCATGACAGACCCCCATCCATGCCGTTTTCCTTCGGTTTTACAATCGGCAGTTCCTCTGGTGGTGTCGGTGGTTTTGGAGAGAGCTTGGGTCTGCCAGCGAGCGCGCCACCTGTCTGGGCAGCCGGAGGGCCTTTCTCAACATTGAACCGGATCACATCCGCTATTGACCTTCCTAACGGCGAAGGGTGCGAGTTCGGTGCGTGTGGCGCCGGGCCGAGTGCGTTCGGACCTGGCGGGCCCAGTCAAGGACCGAACCCTTTGTCTGTGACATCTGGGGCGATATCGGTTTCAGGGATTTTCCCCATATTTTTTGGAGTATTAGGTCCAGCTGTGACAGTTTCTTACGATCCCAAAAATCATCTGTTGTGTGGTGGGATTGGAGGGGGCTTGTCTGCTGGGCACACCGTTGGTGGTGGTCCGGTTGTTGTGCACGCTAAACCGGGAAATACTTCCAAGGACGTGCTAGGTGGTTGGAGCCTTAGCGGCGGCTATAACTGGACGCCGTGGTGGGGGTATCAGGGTTCTGTCAATGGCAGCGGCTACACAGCGGGGTACTCGTTCGGTGTGCCGGGAGCGTCTGGGTCAGTCACCTATTCGTGGTGCCGACAGGGAGGCAGTTAGGGATGATGAGGCATGGTTCTATCGATTGGTTCGCTTTGCTCATTTCGCTCATCATGCTGATCTTCCTTGTTTCGGGAGCTACTTGGTGCATTTCGCCCGTGAGCTTCGTCAAGGCTCACCGAACCCTTTTTCCTAAGAATCCCGTTTCCAACACTGCGAAATGGGAATCAGCGGTCTGCAGCATCTCGGGTCGCGTGGTTGGCGCAATGTTCGTCGGCTTTGCAGGCTTCATACTCTATCAGCTGTGGAGGGGCGACCTTCGTTAGATCGGTGCAACGGGGTGCAGCCCTGGCGTCATGCGGACACAGGCGGTTCGGGGAGAGATTATGAGGTATGGTTCTATCGATTGGCTGGCGCTGGTCATGACGCTCATCTCGCTGATCTTCATTTTTTCGGGAGCGACTTGGTGCGTTTCGCCGAAGAGCTTCGTCAAGGTTCACCGAGCCATTTTCCCCAGGAGTGCGATTTCCAACACTGCGAAATGGGAATCTGAGGTCTGTAGCATCTCCGGTCGGGTACGCGGGGCAGTGTTCGCCTGCTTCGCAGTCTTCATCCTCTATCAGGTGTGGAGTGGCGCGTTTCGTTAGATCATGCAACTGGTTCTGGCGTCCGTGCCGACCGAGAGAAAAACAACGCTGCTACGCATCGGGTTGGCGCTGTGACACGTCACCCCCGGCGGGTTGCTGCAGGGATACCGTGCGGTAACTGTGGGGGAACGTGAATCGAATCAGCGCCATGCAGCGCGCGACCGCATAAACACTGGCGTTTCCGTGTTTACAGGCGTCAACGCGAGTGGAATCAGCAGCTAAGAGGAAAATGGACGTGGGCGCGGTTCCTGCGGGAGTAAACAGGGTTGCTGCGGCGTAAACCTGTTGAAAGCAAAGGATCGAGGCGGAACTGGCATCGCAGGCGCGCTCACGCGCGTAGCCTCCGCTGCGCCGTCCGTAAAGGCTCTCCGCTTCGCTCCGACCGCTGCGCGGCGTGCTGCGCACGGCCTTGACTGACGGCTCCGCTGCGGCTGGTTGGCAGCAATGAGAAGAATGTCTTCTTCTCATGTTCCACATGACAAGGGCCACGGCTCCGGTCCTCGGCGGCTCAGGACCGGAGCGAGCGACATATCCATATAAGGATGTAGCGGGGGAAGTGCGCTGCACCACGGCTGAAACCGAGTAGCGATGAGGCAAAATTCCGGAAAACGGGTTACTCTGGTAGCAATCTGCGGTTGCTGAAGGGGTAACCCAATGACTCCCCTCCCTTTAGCAAGAAATCGGCCCTGCACGGCCCGTTGCCCTGCACGTTGCGGCGCGCTGGCGGCGTGCGGCCAGAATCCCCAAAACAATCGAAACGGCGGTGAGCGATGAAGGCCCCGCTGCGCACGAAATCCATCGGCACGAAGGTGAGCGAGGAGGAGTTCGCCGCTCTTGAGGAGTGCGCGCGTGGGGCGGACATGACCCTGAGCGAATGGGTGCGGGCGGTGTTGCTGGCCGCGCCGGGGGTGGAACTGCCCGACGACGAAGCGGCACTCGCGGGGCGGGTGGCGGTAGCAGAGGTGCTGGCGCTACGCACGCTGCTCCTGAACCTGTTCTTCCGGTCGGCAAAGGGCGAGGCGATCCCGGAGCCGGAGATGCGGGCGCTGATCGAGCGAGCCGACGCGGTGAAGGGTGACCGAGCGCAGGAGCGTCTGGAGGCGGAGCGCAGCCAGGCGAGGAAATGACCTGCCCCCATTTTCCGCACGGTGATCTTACAACTTATCCGGCAGCCGTCGAAGCTGTGGGAAAGTTGGAAACGCCAGGGGCGTTTTCAAAGTGGGCGCAGCCCACGTCTTTTCCATAGCTTGCTTCGCGTGCAAACTCTGCCGGTGTCCGATAGTTCAAACTGCTGTGTGGCCGTTGTTCGTTGTAGTCGCAGCGCCAGAAGGCGATCTTCCGCCGGGCGTCGAACAGGTTGTGGAACCAGCTCACCCGCAGGCACTCTTCGCGCAGTCGTCCGTGGAAACTCTCCACGTGTGCGTTCTGCGTTGGCTTGCCGGGCTGGATGTGGATTAACTCGATCTTCCGCTCGATACACCAGGCCATGAAGTGACGGCTGGTCAGCTCCGGCCCGTTGTCGCAGCGAATCGACCGCGGCTCGCCGCGCTGCGCGATGATTGCATCGAGCACACGCGTCACGCGCCGGCTGGCGAAGCTGGTATCCACCTCCAGCGCCAGGCACTCTCGCGTGTAGGCATCGACCACGCTCAGTACCCGGATCGCGCGGCCTGCCGCGATCGCGTCGTGCACAAAATCCAGCGCCCACTCCTGGTTGGCGGCCGTGTACTGGCGCAACGGAGCACTCTGTCGGGCACAGTGCTTCCGCTTCTTCCTTCGCAGCTCCAGCCCGGCTTCGCGATACACCCGATGGACGCGCTTGTGGTTGACCACTTCTCCGCCGCGTCGCAGCAGCACCTGCAGGCGCCGATACCCGAAACGAGGCTTCTCTCGGGCCAGTTCCACCAGCCGCGTCCGCAACTCTTCGTCCCGCTGCCGAGCCTGGTAACGGACACTCGACACCGCGATCATCAGCAGACCGCACGCTCGCCGCTGGCTGAAGGCGTACTGCTGTTCGACCTGCTCGACAGCTGCCTTCATGGCTACGAGCTCCATCCGTTTTTTCGAATCACCGACTGCAGCGCTTCCTTGTCCAGGCTCAGATCCGCCACCAGCTTCCGCAGCCGCGTGTTCTCATCGCGCAACTGTTTCGCTTCCTGCGCCTCGCTCACGTCCATCCCGCCGTACTTCGCCTTCCAGGCGTAGATGGTGTGCTTCGACACTCCCTGTTCCCGCGCCACATCCTCGGCCTTCCGCCCCGCTTCCACCTGCTTCAGCGCCGCGATGATCTGCGCCTCCGTGTGCCTGCTCTTCGACATATATCCGCCCTCGCTCCCAAATACGATTTCATATTCGGTTATGTGCGGATTTTGGGGAGCACGTCACTCTGGCCGACGATCAGACACAATCCAAGTCGTTGTTTGGGCTCCGATAACGGTCGGGTAGGTTATCAGCTTACCTTAGTGGGCCATCGTTGCATGGTTGCTCCTCCCGACCTGATTCTCGCTAACGACCTTTTCAGCCATCTTGGTTCTCCGCGACCAAGTCGACCCTGAAATCAACCGCGGGAGGCTCCCAGTCTGCTCATTCAAGTTGAGATCGAGGGCCTTCGTTTCTCCGTTCGATATGTGGTTGTTTTCTCAAGCCGCTGCGCAGAATCAGTGGTCTCGTACTTCCAGGATTTGCGCAGGCAATCCGCGTTCCAAGGACCGTTGATACCGACAGGTTCTGGCGAGCACCACACTGTTCCCCGTTGTTGCGTTTTACGCACCAACCGCGACGAAGAAAGCCGTGGACATATAGGTACAATGCGGCCATGATCGCGTCATCGGAGGTCACGATGACGCTTTCCCTCTTATCGCGCTCTACTCAAACTGCTGCTCAGAGCCGTTTGCCGGTGATCGAATTCGAGCCGCTGCTCGATGCGATCGAAGCTGCCGCGCTCCTGCGTATGCACCCCAAGACGCTCAAAAAGAAGGCCCGCCTCGGCGAGATCCCAGGACGGCACATCGGCAAGTATTGGCGCTTTCGCGTCTCAGATCTGAACGATTGGGTGTGGCGTCAGGACCGGGGCGGCGGTAGCCCGCGAGTCCTTTGAGGGGCCAGCGTTGCGCGTACTGGCGCTGCGCGTTTGATCGAGGCTCGTCAGGGGATGGTCGCAGCGAACGGCGTTGGCACTTTCCATGCCGGGAGTCGGAGGGTGACGTTGGTCCAGAGGGCGTCTGCGGTTTGGTATCCCGCTCCTTGCTCGGT
>Ga0335072_10012185_pt1 | contig 12286 bp, 11 predicted proteins | sample Lox_Sample_21_FD_206725 | JGI IMG/M metagenome (GOLD analysis project Ga0335072, IMG submission 206725) | Soil microbial communities from Loxahatchee National Wildlife Refuge, Florida, United States - Lox_Sample_2.1 | ecosystem: Environmental > Terrestrial > Soil > Wetlands | place: USA...
CGGCGACCCGCTTCTGACGCAAAGCCAGCGGTATCGGCTACAGCGCTCTAACCTGCGCAGCCGCCGCAGCCGACATGGGTTTTGCTGGCCGCAGGAAGGCGCCGACTGCGGCTGTCAGGTTGGTGTGCGACGGGGCTTTGAATTCCGAACCCGCGGACCAGGGGACCGGTGCGGCGCCACGACAACATCTCGAGTGGGGCAACTGTCGTCGTCGCCTGGCGGGCGGGCAGGCTGGCTACCAGCCACAACACGCTGGCGGGTCGGCGACTGATCCCACTTACAGGCGAGGCAGGCTGACCGGATCGCTCACCGGCCGCGGTCTGGTTGCAGTTGTAACTGCAACCAGAGACGCCGCAACGATAGTAATGGAATGATAAAAAAGCCAGGTCAGTACGGGTGCGCCGCCAGGGATTTGAACCCCGAACCCGCGGATTAAGAGTCCGCTGCTCTGCCAATTGAGCTAGCGGCGCGTGAGACTTGGCGATACTAGCGCACCTTAACGACAGGTGCGAACCGCGGTTGACCGCTCGGGAACGCCGACCGCGCCATCGCCTTATCCGCAGGCAAGCATACGCGATTCCTCTGGACGCGACCCTGGGCCAAACGAGCGGTGCCTGCCAGGGCCAGTACCCGCCGGCCCCAGGCTCAGTCGCCCAGGAACCTCCCCATGAACTCGGCCGCCTTGGACGGCCGGCCAGTGCGTACTTCCTGGTGGTCAGCGAAACTCATCACCTGCAGCCCGGCGTTGAGCCCCAGCCAGCGCAGCGGCTCGGGCTCCCAGTCCGGCGAGCGGTGCCCGACCCATGGCAGCCGGGTGAGCTCGCTGCCCGTTCCGGTAATCAGGTCGGCGAGCGTCCGCCCCGCCAGGTTTGTGGTGGAAACTCCGTCGCCGACGTAGCCCCCGGCCCACCCGATCCCGGTTGACCGATCCAGGCCGACCGATGCGCACCAGTCGCGGGGCACGCCGATCGGACCGCCCCAGTGATGGGTAACCCGCGCCTCGCCTACAGCCGGGAACAACTCGCCTAGCGTCCGCCGAAGCGCCGCGAAGACGGCTGGTACCTGGTCGTAGGAGGGACGCACCGAGGATCCCAGGTGGTAGGGCGCTCCCCGGCCGCCGAAGGCGAACCGGCCGTCCGCCGTCCGCTGCCCGTAAATGATGAGGTGCCTCAGGTCGCCGAAGGTTGGCCGGCCAGCCAGCCCGATCTGCTCCCAGACGGCGGGCGGCAACGGCTCGGTCGCGATCATCAGCGAGTACACCGGCGCCACCGCCCGCCGGTAGCCGGGCAGGCCCGCCGTATACCCCTCCGTGGCCCGGACAATGTGCCGCGCCCGCACGGTCCCCAAGGCCGTCACCAGCTGACCCGGCTCGACTCTGAGCACGGGCGTCCGTTCATACACGGCGACCCCGGCCCGCCGGACCACGTCAACCAGGCCGCGCGCCAGCCGCGCCGGATGGATAGCGGCGCAGTGCGGCGTGTATGTACCGCCGAGCACGCCAGTGGCTCCCGCCAGCTCGCGTGCCTCGGCCGGGCCAAGCAGCCGCAGGTCCTCGTCGCCGAAACCGAACTCCCGCGCCTCGCTTACCTCGGCCTTCGCGCGCTCGAGCTGGACCGGCGACCGCGCCAGCATCACCGTTCCGCCTTTCGCCCAGTGGCAGTCGATGCCCTCGGCGGCCGCGACCGTGCCGACCTCATCCACGGTGGCATGCATAGCGCGCTGCATCGCGACGGCCGCGTCCTTGCTCGCCATCCGGGCGAGCTTCGCTAGCGAGGCAGGGAACAGCGCAGAGCACCAGCCGCCGTTGCGTCCGGACGCCCCGAATCCAGCGATCTCTCGCTCGCACACCACGATCCGCAGCGCGGGATCACGCCGAGCCAGGTAGTAGGCAGTCCACAATCCGGTGAATCCCGCCCCGACGATGGCGACGTCGGCCTGCGTATCACCTGGCAGCGGGTCGCCGGGCGCCAGGGTGCCGGGCACGGTGTCGTGCCAGAACGACAGCGATCGGTACGGATCAGAACGGACCATGCCATACATCGTGGCAGGTGGCAGCCTCGACGGCGGCATCGGGCATGCTGGTGCCATGGTTCGTGAGACTCCCGCTGCCGGGACGCTTCCGCAGCCGCGTAATCCGCAGCCGCCGTTCCGGATCTGCCTTGTCTGCCTCGGTAACATCTGCCGGTCTCCGATGGGCGAGGTCCTGCTGCGCGACGAGCTCCGCAAAGCTGGTCTGGCCGGGAAAGTCGAGGTCGACAGCGCAGGAACGGGCGACTGGCACCTCGGTGAGGCGATGGACCCCCGCGCGAGGGCCGAGCTGTCGCGCCGCGGATACGACGGATCCATGCACGAAGCGCGTCAGATCCAGGCGTCCTGGCTGCACGATTACGACTTGCTGCTGGCGATGGACCGGGCCAATCTGTCCAGCTTGCGCCGGATGGCCGGCGGCGATAACGACTTGCTCGGCCGAATTCAGCTGATGCTGTCCTTTGACCCGGACGCACCGGAGGGAGCCGAGGTGCCCGACCCGTACAACGGCAGACCGGAGGACTACGCCGAGGTGTTCGAGCTGGTCCAAGCGGCTGCCAGGGGATTGGCCAGCCAGCTCGCAGCCAAGCTGTAGCCGGGCCGGCGAGGTCGACGAGTGAATCGGGCGACAGCGGACTCGCCGCTGAGGGCCCGGCTTGCCCAGCTGCTCGGCACGGAGATCACCGCCGCCAGCCGCATTGGCGGGCAGCATGGTGTTTCGCATTACCGCCTCACCATGGCCGACGGCCGTTCGGCCTTTGCCAAAATTCAAGATCAAAATCGTGCGGGGAACGAGGCCGTCCAACGCGACGCCGTCCGCCGGGCCGCCGTCGGCTTCGCTGCCGAGACAGCCAGCCTGCGCTGGCTCGCGCAAGCCGGCGCCGTTCCGGTGCCCGGCGTGCTGGCCAGCGACGAGACCTGCCTGGTTATCGACTGGATCGAGATCGGATCTCCGGCGCGAGCGGCTGCGAGCGCGTTCGGCCGGGAGCTCGCCGGCCTGCACTTGGCTGGCGCAGACCAGTTCGGTGCGCGGTGGCCCGGCGTGATCGCGGGCCTGCCGCTGCCGAACGCGCCAGCGGACAGCTGGCCCGAGTGGTTCGCGGCGAACCGCCTGCTGCCCTATGCCAGGATCGCCAGGGACGCGGGAACCTTTAGCGCCGCGGACACCAGGCTGATCGAGTCTGCCGCAGCCCGGTCGCCCGAACTGGCCGGGCCGCCCGAGCCGCCGAGCCGCATCCATGGCGACTGCTGGTCGGGCAACGTGCTGTGGTCGGGCGGCCGCGGCTGGCTTATCGATCCGGCCGCGCACGGCGGGCACCGGGAGACCGACCTGGCGATGCTGGCGCTGTTTGGCGCGCCGTTCCTGGATCAGATCCAGGCGGCGTACGCGGAGGTCGCGCCGCTAGCTGACGGGTGGCGCGCCAGGGTGCCGCTGCACCAGTTGCATCCGCTGCTGGTGCACGTCTGCCTGTTCGGTAGCTCGTACCGCGATGCCGCCCTCAGCGCTGCTCGCTCGGTGCTGGCCGCTTGAGGTTGCTAGGCCTGCCCGCGGTCGGCATAGCTCGTGGTCAGTGAATGGCCGTTCTGGTCGGCCCGGCTGTTCTGGTCGGCCCCTCTGTCGCGCCGCCAACCTCCGGCTCCTCCTCGATGTCGTCGTCCGCTCCGGCCACGGCTTCCGGTGCCAGCGGCAACGCGATGCAGAAAGTTGCACCCTTGCCCGGCCGGGACTCGACCCAGGTAGCGCCACCGTGGGCTGAGATCAGCGCGGCCACGATGGCGAGTCCGAGCCCTGTGCCGCCCGTTGTGCGCGCCGGATCAGCGCGGTAGAACCGCTCGAAAATATGCTGGGCTTGCTCCGGCGTAAGTCCCGCCCCATGATCAGTCACCTCGAGCACCGCAGCCGGACCCGTCAGGGCTGAGGCATTTGGACTAAGCGGCGCGGGCGGCGGCGGAACGTGCTCGCCATCCCAGTTCGCCGCGTCCCAGTCTTCCGGTGCGTAGTTGGCCGGTTCCTCGGCGCTCAGCTCATCGTCGCTATCCGGCCGGGCCATCGCGGTCGCGACAGCGGCCTCATTCAGGTCGCCGGGCCTGATCAGCACCTCGATCGGCGAGCCGTCCGGCGTGTGCGTCAGGGCATTACTCATGAGGTTGCCGATCACCTGGCGCAGCCGCACCTCATCGCCGATGACCAGCAAGGCGCTCCCGGCGCCAACGGTCAGCTGGATGCTGCGGCTGGGTGCGACCACTCGCGCGTCGTGCACGGCGTCGGCAGCGAGCGTGAGGAGATCGACCGGGCGTGTTTCGAGCGGTCGCTGCTGGTCGAGCCGTGCTAGCAGCAGCATGTCCTCGACGAGGATCCCCATCCGGGCCGATTCCTGCTCCACCCGGCGCATGATCCGGTCCATGTCGGCAGGCGCGAGCTGGCCTGAATGCGTGTCGCTTTCCGGTGTCGCGATTCCGCCCCGCTGGCGGTAGTACTCGGCGAACCCGCGGATCGCCGTGAGCGGCGTCCGCAGCTCATGACTGGCGTCGGCGACGAACTGGCGCATTTTCTCCTCAGAGCGCCGCGCCGCCGCCTCCGACCGGGAGCGTGACCGGAAGGCAGACTCGATCTGGCTGAGCATGACGTTGAGCGACCGGCCCAGCCGCCCGACCTCGGTCCGCGGATCCCGCTCCGGCACCCGCTCGCTCAGGTCACCGGCCGCGATCGCGCCAGCGGTCTCTTCGATGTCGGTGAGCGGCCGGAGGCTAGCTCGCACTGCAGCAGTTGCGAGCAGCGCCAGGATCAGCATGATCCCGATGCTCACCACTATGTCGAAGCCTTCAAGGCGCGCGACCGTCGCGTAGACATCGGTGACATCTATCCCGACAACCGACGTACCCGTGAAGGTCTGACCGTTCGTCAGAGACTCTTGCTGCCCAGGCTGAACGATCACTCGCCACAGGTCCGCGCCGTGCTCTGCCGGCACGGTCACCGGCTTTCCGGCATGAGCGGCCAGCCAGGTGGCGGACATCGGGATCTTGGGATCGGTGTTGCTGAGCACTGAGTGGATGCCCGCAAAGGCCTCCCCCGACGGCGCGATCGCCTCGACCAGGCTCCGTTCGCCGACCTGAGGGCCAAAGCTGCCCTGTGGTCGGGGCCCATAACCGTTGCTCGTGGTGGCACCGGCCAGCACCTGCAACTGGCTGTCGGCCCGGCTGAGGAGGTAGCCCCGGATGTAGGAGATGCCGGCGAAGCTTATGACGAGCAGCGCGATGGCAACTAGTGCAAGAACCGCTGTGATCAGCTTCACGCGCAGCGGAGTGCGCTCCGGCAGTTCCCTGACGGACCGCCAGAAGCCGGGGTGATTTCCTGCTCGCGTCATTTGAGAGCTCAGTGCCTAAGGAGATCAGCGCCTACGACGAGGCGGAGTGCGGAAGTCGCAGCACGTAGCCGACTCCGCGGAGCGTGTGCAGCAAATGTGGTTCGGTGGTGTCAACCTTGCGGCGGAGCACGGAGACGTACGACTCAACGATGCCGGTATCGCCGCGGAAGTCGTAATCCCACACGTGGTCGAGGATCTGCATCTTGGACAGCACGCGGTTAGCATTCCCCATGAAGTACCGCAGTAGCTTGAACTCGGTGGGGGACAGCTGGATCTGCTTGCCGTCGCGCCACACCTCGTGGCTGTCCTCGTCAAGCTCGAGATCGGCGAACTTCAGCCGGGGCGGCGGCTCGCTGCCATCGCCCCTAGTCCGGCGGAGCACGGCCCGGATCCGGGCGATGACCTCCTCCAGGCTGAACGGCTTGGTGACGTAGTCGTCGCCACCTAGGGTCAGGCCGCGGATCTTGTCCTCCGTGGAGTCCCGCGCGGTCAGGAACACCACCGGGATCTGCGCGCCGCCGCCGCGCAGGCGCCGGATGACATCGAAGCCATCCATATCGGGCAGCATCACATCGAGCACGATCAGGTCCGGGCGGTGCCGCTGAGCGGCCTGCACCGCTTCGTTGCCCGCAGCCGCCGTGACCACCTCGAATCCGGAGTAGCGCAGGCTAGCTGCCAGCAGTTCCAGGATGTTGGGCTCGTCTTCGACGACGAGCAGCCGGGCGTCCGGCCGACTACCGTTGAGCTGGCTGTTCATTGGCCCATCCTCCGTCCGTCGCCTGAAGGTTAGCTGAACGCGTCCTGAGCCTGGCCTGCGCACTTATGTGACGTTGGATGCACCGGCCGCGCGCAGTTACAGCTTTTGCCCCCTTTTGTCCGGAGCGAGGGCGTGATCGAGGCACGTCCGTGTGCGAGCGGGCCGGCTATAGCCGGCCCAGCCAAACACAGATGCTTCTCAGACTGGCTAGCGAGAGCGCGGGTCGGACTCACGTCCCCTGGTGCGAGCCCGTTATGAGGGTCTTGGGGACTGTCTGACCGGTCTGCAGGTCAGTGAAGAGCTCCTTGGCCTGTGACGCGTTCCACTGCACCGCGTCTCCGGCCGAAGTGAGGTAGTTGGAGTTCGCGATCGGCACGGTCGTCGTCTCCGGATTGCGCATTGCCTCGGCGACCCCGAACAGCTGGTACAGGCTGGTGCCATCGTCCACCGTCAGCGTGTCGACGACGCCGCTAGCGGCCGGGAGTGCGGCGAACGGGTTCAGCATCACGCCGGGGCTTGTCAGCTTCTTCAGCAGCGCCGCGAGGAAGATCCGCTGGTCCTGCTCCCGCTGCAGGTCCTGAGTCGCGAAGTCGTGCCGGTCCCGAACGTAGGCGAGTGCCTCGGCGCCATTGAGCACGTGGCAGCCCTTCGAGAGCTTGAGCCCGGAGGCGCGGTCATGCAGCCTGTGGTCCAGGCACATCCGGACGCCACCGACCGCGTCGACCACGTGGACGAAGCCGCCGAATCCGATGTCCATGAAGTGGTTGATGTACAGGCCGGTGTTGGCCTGAACGGTCTTGGCTAGCAGGCTCGGGCCGCCGAAGGAGAATGCAGCATTGATCTTGTTCATGCCGTAGCCGGGGATGTTCACGTACGAGTCTCGCGGGATGCTGATCAGCAGCGGCCTGCCGCCGCCGGCCGGGATGTGCAAGATCATGATCGTGTCCGACCGGCCTGGCCCGGTGCTGTCGAGATTCCCGGTGGACAGTCTGCGCTCCTCGCGCTTGGTCAGTCCCTGGCGGCTGTCCGAGCCCGCGATCAGCCAGTTCGTTCCGGACCCTGGACTCGGCCGTCCGGCGAAATTGACCAAGATATTGCTTCTTGTCAGCTTGGAGTTGAGGTAAAAGTAGGTCCCGACCCCGGCGACCAGCAGTAGTGCCACAATCACGGCAAGCACGCCGATGATTCGCCGGGGTCGCAGCCAGCGCCGCCAGCGCGGGCCGCCAGGCAGGCCGGGACCGCCGGACCTCGAAGGGGAACGGGCAGGGGCAGCCAGGCCGCCGCCGTAGCGGCCGCTGCCGCCATAGGGTGTTCCGCTGGAGCTGACCGGTGGCTGCTCCGGCCATGAGCCGGGAGGAGCGGGCCGCTGAGCTGCTGCGCCGTAGCCGGATGGATCCGTGGCGTACTGCCCGACTTGGTACTGTCCGCCGGGGTGCTGGCTCGATGGGATGCTGACAGTCCGGTCTGCGCCCGAGCCGCCGCCATCTGCTGCGTCGGCCGAGTCTGTGCCGTCGCGGAACCAGCCTTCCGGCCATTCACCCATCGGATCCCGCCCATCACGATTCGCTGTTGCCATCGTCTTTACCTGCAAGACGGGCCGGCAGCCAAATCAAAGTCGGGGGACCCCTCCCCAGCAACTGCCCGAGGAGAGCACAGCTGGTGTGATCAGGCGGTACCGGCCCACCACACCGTGACGACCTCGCGGCCGGACGAGCCAAGATCAACCGGATGCTCTGGTTCGATTCCGGCCTCCATCAGGGCCTGAGCGACCTCGTCGGCGCGCTCAGGCGGCAGGCACAGCCGTCGCCGGGTGACGTCGGTGAGCTCGGCGAAGCTCTCGTAGTCCGGCCCGCCTGGCCGCCGCCAACGTCTCGACCCGGCCTGGATCCCCATGGCGGCGAGTATGGCTAGCAAGTCGTCGGCAGTAGGCCCGGTCGGCCGGACCAGCCCGTGAAATCGCAGCCAGAGCTGGTTCAGGCTGACCAGCGGGTGCGCGGCGGTCATCTCGAGTACTACTTCCCGGCGTGCGGCTGCGGCGAGCGCAGCGAGGAAAGGCTCGATCTCCGGCACGTTATAGGTGACATGGTGGCAGGTCACGACGTCGGCGTTCCCGGCCTCGGCGGCCACGTCCGGCCAGGTGCCAGTTATCAGGCGTGGCGTAGTGCCTGACGCGGCCGCCCGCCGCTCGAGCAGCTCGAGCATGTCTGGCTCGGTGTCAATAGCAGTCAGCGCGGTGACGCGCGGCAGCAGCGGGAGGCAAGCGGCGCCCGCTCCTGCCCCGACGTCGATCAAGCTGCCAGACGGATCGAGCGCGGCCCAGGCTCGCTCGAACGACGCGCCGAATGGGGTCGCGGCCAGCCGGTCAGCCCGGCGGGCGAACACGGCGCGGGGGAGCACCCAGGGTGACTGCGCGACTGCGGCAGTGATGTGCTCAGGAATGGCCCAGGCGGCTAGGTCCGAGCGCCAGCGCTCAAGGAGCACTGGCAGCCGGGCCTGGTCCTTGCCGTAAGTCATGTCTGAGAGACTAGAGCGCACCTCGCAGCGGGCCGCCGCGTGCCAAAGTACTCATAGGGCGCCCTTGATCTCGGTTCGCCTCAGAGGGAATACAGAGGCTGCATTTAGTAGACGGCAACGTGGAACTGGCAGGTTCTGGCCTCATGACCGTTCGCGCGGCGCACTTCGATCGCCAACCGTCGGCTTCGCACCGTTCACGCCGCGATCATGCACGAAGGCGCCTGCCTGCTCGACCGCCCCGGCCTGCGCTGATCAAGGTGGCCTTGGTAGTTGTCGGCATTGGCCTGGGAGTCTCAGTGGGCCTTGCCCTGACGGCCGAGACGTCAGCGGAATTCCGCGCGCCCGGCGGCCCGGCGATCTTTGTGGGCAGCCTCACGGGTCTAGTTGGCACCTACCTAGCGCTCGTCATGGTCTTGCTGGTGAGCAGGATCCCGTTTGTCGAGCGAGTGCTTGGTCAAGATGGCCTCGTTCGGTGGCACCGGCGCTTGGCGCCGTGGCCCATCGGGCTGCTGATAGCGCACGCGGTCTTCATCACGCTCGGCTACGCGGAGGCCGCGCGGACCGGCGTCTGGCGGCAGGCCGGAGTCATGATCACCCAGTATCCGGACGTCCTGCTTGCTACCGCGGCCCTGGCAGTCATGTGCGCGATCGGCGTCATCTCGGTGCGGGCGATACGACGGCGAATGCCGCGAGAAAAGTGGTGGCTTGTTCACCTGTACATGTACCTGGCGCTGGCCATGTCGTTCGCGCACGTCATCGCTCTCGGACCAGCGTTCGTCGGGCACCCGCTCACTCAGGCCGTCTGGGCCGCAGCCTGGATCGCGACAGCCGGGCTGGTGCTGTGCTACAGGTTCGCGCTGCCTGTCGTGCGAAGCGCCCGGCACCAGCTCCGCGTAGCAGAGGTGCGCCGAGAAGGCCCGGGTGTTGTTTCGGTGATCCTCACCGGCCGGCGCCTAGACAAGCTGCCGGTGTCGGGCGGCCAGTTCTTGAGCTGGCGGTTCCTCACTCCAGAAATGTGGTGGCAGGCTCATCCCTACTCACTATCAGCTCTGCCCCAGCCGCCTTACCTGCGGATCACGGTGAAGGCCGTCGGTGATCATTCTGGTGCGCTCGCGAGCTTGCGGCCAGGCACCCGGGTGGCAATCGAAGGCCCGTACGGCGCGTTTACCCGGTACGCGCAACGTCAGCCAAGGGCACTGCTGATCGCCGGAGGGATCGGCGTGACCGCGATGCGGTCGCTGCTCGAAGACCTGCCGAGGCCTTCTGCTCCCGTGGTCATCGTTCGCGCCAGCCGGGAAAGTGACCTTGTCCTGCGCAGAGAGATCTCCGAACTCGTCCGGCACCATAGGGGGGAGCTGCACGAAGTCATCGGCAGCCGAGAGCGTGTTGGTATCGATGAGCAAAGCCTCGCCATGGTGGTTCCGGATATTCAGGACCGGGACGTATTCATCTGCGGGCCCGAAGGCTTCGTCGCTGAAGTCGTCGAGACAGTCCGATACCTCGGCGTAAGCGAGAATTCGATTCACCACGAGGCCTTCGCGCTGTGAGGAGCTCGGCCAGATGAAGCGTGCGCCGCTGTTCGTTTTCGCCGGAACCGTCGCGGGGCTCGTCGGCATACTTTCCTTCCATACCCACCCGCCAGCATCGGGCCTGAGCGCGCTGCCCGCCGCGGGTAAGCCTGCGACCGGTAACTCTGCGGCGGGCGCGGCGAACAAGTCGACGTCAGGATCGCGTAGTGGCTCGGCGCACTCGCGCGCTCGCACGTCGCGTAAGTCATCCAGGTCGGCTTCGGGATCTGCAAGCAGCGCGCTGCAGAGCGCCACCGGCTCGACCGTCCAATATGGCTATGGGGCGCTGGCAGTGAAGGTCACTGCCCGCGGCGGGCGGATCGTCAACGTCACAGTGCCCTACATCCAGACCGCCGAGCCCTATTCGCAGCAACTGGCGAGCCAGGCGATTCCCACGCTGCGGTCGGAAGTCCTGGCCGCGCAGAATGCGAATATCCAGGGTGTAAGCGGGGCCACGTATACGAGCCAGGCGTACGCCCAGTCGCTGCAGTCGGCGCTCGACAAGCTGCACCTGGCATGACTAGCGCGGCCCCGCGCAGGCCGCCGGCCGTCAGTCACGCCGAGCCCGTCATGGGTACCGTTGTCTCGTTCTTGGTCGTTCCCGGTAGCCTGACGGATGCCGACCTATCGCGCGCGATCCGCTCGGCCTGCGCCGAACTGCACCATGCCGACGCTATCTTCAGCACCTGGGATCCACGGAGTCCGGTGAGCCGGCTCCGGCGCGGTGTTCTGGCAGTCGACGAAGTGCCGCCTGAGGTCGAGGAGGTGCTTGACCTGTGCCAAGGCGCGCGAGCTGTATCAGGCGGGTGGTTCGATCCCTGGGCCGCCACCGGCGGCGTTGATCCGACTGGCCTGGTAAAGGGCTGGGCGGTTGAGCGGGCCCTGGCGGTGCTGCGTGATTCGGGCGTGACGGCTGCGATGGTCAATGGCGGGGGAGACATCGCCGTGTTCGGCCCGCCGCCCGTAGAGGACCACCATGCGGCGACAGCCGAAGGCGATATCGGATGGCGGATCGGCATCCGCCATCCCTGGCGGGCCGACGCGCTTGCAGCGATCATCACGGGCGTGACCGCTGCGATAGCGACGTCCGGGCGATATGAGCGGGGCCAGCATCTGTTCTCGCCCCAGCGCACGCCCCTGGCCGTCGTCGCCTCGGCGACCGTCACCGGACCGAGCCTGGCAATGGCCGACGCTCTTGCGACAGCGCTGGCCGTCGGGGGCGACGACGTTCTCGGCCTGGTCGCCGACCTCCACGGCTATGAGGGGTACCTGATCCGCGCCGATGGCACGGAGGCGGATACGGGCGGCATCGCCTTCGGGTAAGGCCGCCGGCCGGGTCACTCGCCCTGCGGGGGCATTACCGCTGCGGTGGGTCCGCAAGTGGATGGTGGCGCGCGCTGGCACGTATTGGCGCGCTGTGGCAGCGCTATGGCGCACGCTGACTTGCAATGGCGCCACGATGGTGTCATGATGGTGCCATGGACCTTGACCCGTATATCACTAACCTCCGCCACGAGTTCGGCATGGCGGCCGAGGCTGGCGGCGAGGATGCGCGGGCCCTAGCCGATCGGCTGACCACGGCGCTGGAGTCGGCAGCACGGCTAGCCCTCCTCGAAGCGCTGTCGGCCGCGGCGGACGAGATCACCCGGGAGCTCGCACCCGGCTCCGTGCACGTCCGGCTGCGCGGTCGCGAGCCCGCCTTCGTCGTCACACCGCCTCCCGCCGAGTCGCCGGCAGAAGCTGACACGTCACCAGCGGCGGCACCGCCGGCGGCGCCGGAAGGCGACGAGGGCGCGACCGCTCGGATCAACTTCCGGCTCAGCGAGCACCTCAAGAGCCGGATCGAGGAAGCCGCCGGAAACGCCGGACTGTCGACGAACAGCTGGCTGGTCCGGGCTGCCGTGACAGCGCTGGATTCCGCTGACGCCAGCCGCAGCGCACCACCGCGTGCGCCTCGTGGTCAGCAGCGCTTCACCGGATGGGTGCGCTAGCCGGCAGCCGCAACCGCTGAGTTCGCTCATACCGCTCGCCGTCACGCCACGGCGGGAACCCGC
>Ga0335072_10012186_pt1 | contig 12284 bp, 22 predicted proteins | sample Lox_Sample_21_FD_206725 | JGI IMG/M metagenome (GOLD analysis project Ga0335072, IMG submission 206725) | Soil microbial communities from Loxahatchee National Wildlife Refuge, Florida, United States - Lox_Sample_2.1 | ecosystem: Environmental > Terrestrial > Soil > Wetlands | place: USA...
AAAAGTCCAGGAAATAACTTTATCCACGTGTCGTCTCCGTACATTACTAGTTTTGAACCGGAGATGTTGGCTTGGGCAAGCCATGTATCTTGAAATGCGAGAGTGGACGAAGTATCTGATTCTGCAATGTTGAGAATTGCGTCGAGAAAGTTGGGAATTGAGCCCGTCGTTAGTGCCTTTATGCGTGGGAGAGTGACTGTTGGTGGTTTTGCATGGGCGCTAAATGGAAGTGCATGGCCTGCTCTGATTTGACTAACGGCATTAGAGAGGTTCGGTTCCTGGTTGAGGTACCTTTGAATAAAAGTGAATGCGGAAGTGTTGGAGAAGACAAAGTCACTGCAAGTCAATTCCGGCTTTAAAGTAGGATACCTTCTCAATGCATCGATCAGAATGAATACCAATCTGTCAAAGAGCTTTGGCGCAGGTGGAAGTGGATTGAGTCCCAAATCCAGAAAGTCTTGTGCGCTCTGCTGCTGCGCGAATCCTGGCAGTACTTTCTTATATGGAAAGAAACCTCGTGCGAAGAATGCGACACCTGTAAGTTGCAGGATGAAGCATAGCAACAACAGACAAACACGCCACGTCACTGGCGCCTTCATTTAGACGACGGCAAAAGCCTCGGTTCAAGAATTGAAGCGTCGTTCACGAGGAACAGCTGAAGAACAGCCTGCATTGTACGCGAAGAGATCGACGAAAAGCGTGGATTCTAGGGTTTGGTGAAGTAAATACTCAACTCATTTTTGGATTCGACATCAACGCTCGTCATCAACGACCATTCACTAGAACTTGGTGAGTGAAGGCATTCAAAATGGAGAAATACTCGAGACAGGATCTGCAGCATTTACTCGATACTCCTGAACTACTGGCATCAGTATACCAAGCAACTCATCCACAAGCACAACACAATCTCCAAGCTCTCACAGAAACATGGTTAACAAACCGATCTATCGGAGGTAACCTCTCCCTGTAGAAACCAGCTAACCTTGCTATAGAACGAATTCTGACAAGACAAGATGAAGTCCAACAAGCTCGCAAATCAGCGGAAGAAAAACTCGCTGAAACAAAAGAATTAGAAAAAGAATGGCATTCAAAACAAGCTGAAATGGATGTCGCTTTGAAGGTACCTTTCCCGAACATACTACTGTTTACGGAGATGTGATGTTAATGGTAGCCGTTTTCTCCGCCGGCGTTGTATGCAAAATTGGAGACTTTAGCTACGGAATCAGAATTGCTGAGTGAGGCGTTGGCTACTAGTTTTTTGGAGGGGGAAGAGGGTGATACAGCGGATTTTATTAGAGAGTATCGGGCTTTGAGGAAGCAGTATCATGTTAGACGGATACGGAAGGACAAATGGCAGCAAGGACAAGTAGCTGGGTGGCGATAACCCATTTGTAAGGAAGATTAGGTGGATAAGCTGTATACATAAGAGATACCGTTCAAAGTGTACACTTGCAATGTTCATTAACTCCTAAAGAGGTACCTGTTCGTTAGTAATGCAACACTATCAACACTGGTTAGCTGTCTGTTTGATCTTCCTCCGCTGTAGTAACCGGATCCCCAGGACTAATCGTTGGATCTTCTCGTTCGCCACTGCGGTTCCCCTCCTCTTCGTCCCTTGTTGCTTCCTCTATAATAGGTTCTCTACTCAATAATGAACCTTGCTCATTTGACTCAATCTGCGCCTGTGCTTGAGATACTTGCTCTTCAATCAAATCCTTTTGTTCCGGTGTCAGAATATAAGGTCGATAATAAATCTTAGGTTCACCCTTTGTATGGAGATGATACGCTCTCTGCAATAAACTCGAATCCTGCGTCCGTCGCTACAATTAGCACCATCTCAAACACAACACTCTAAGCAAAGAGAGAGGAGGGAGAATACAATTTCCTTCAGTAGTTGTTCCTGCTCAAATTCTTCTTTCTCCTTACGTTCTCTCTGCTCAACTTCCTTATTAGCCTCCATAATCTCCTTCTCCTTCTCAACACGTTCTTTAATACGAGCCTCAATCTCAGCTCTCTTTTCAACTGTCCTCGCTAATTTAGATCCTTTTTCCTCACTTTGTTTTTGGAATGTGGTTAGTGTTCGCATTAACCCGCCAAATAAGCGTTTTCCTCGTTCTTGGTCCGAGGACAGACGACGGCGTTTGGATGTTGTTTCACCATTCTCTTTTCTGTCCGGAGGGGGTGAGTGGGGGCGTTTGGAAGTTGGGGTGGCTTCTGGTTCTGTATGTGGGTTTGCTTCGTCTGCAGGTGGAGAGAGAGGGGGTCGGATTACGGTGGATTCTACTATGACTGAGGACCTGGGCATGTTAGATTGAAGGATTAAAGGGAAGTTACATTGTGAATACAATTGAGGATGAAGTCGAGGATGTGACGTTATGGGCTGTACATTCGGGGGTCAGTGGATGGCAGTGCAATTCAGAGCGGCGTTCAAAATTTAGTGCATCTGGCTTTGTTCTGCAAATTCCACTCTAAAGCCGTTTGAATAAATCTTCCCCGCCTTACTCCCGAACTTCAGAGACTCATTCAGCATTATGGCCAAGAGAGGAATAACCAGGACTGCATTGTTCATTTGTGACATCCAAGAACGATTCAGAGGCGCAATTCATGAGTATCCTGCTGTCATAAAGTATTCTCAATTCAAGAATCAGAGAGACTCATCATTAGAACAGCGAATAAATTGCTGAAAGCTTCGAAAATCCTCGACATTCCAGTCTATACAACCACCCAGAACGTACACCTCCGGCTCCTGCGTCCCCATGAAAACTATATAATGTTAACATCTAGTCCCGAGCATTGGGAAAAACGGTTTCGGAATTAGATATCTCGCACAGCAAATCCGAAGTCGATAAAACTCGTTTCTCAATGTGTCTTCGAGAAATCACAACACAACTCCCTGTTCCTACGTCCGTAGCTATCGTCGGAATAGAAAGTCATGTATGCGTCTTACAAACTACCTTGGATCTTTTGAAAAGCGGACATCAGGTTTATGTTATTTCAGATGGAGTGAGTAGTTGTAATAAGGAGGAGATTCCAGTTGCATTGGCGAGAATGAGACAGGCTGGTGCTTTTATTACTACTTCAGAATCTTTCGTATATTCTTTCGTGTATTTGGTTGCTAAAGGGTAGTTGTTTGAGCTTATGGGTGATGCATCCATTCCTGAGTTTAAGCAGATTTCCGCTTTGGTCAAGGAGGTATATTCCTTTTTGGGAGAATGTTAATGGTGTAGACGAAAGAGGATACGAAGAGTTCGCTTCAGGCGCTAGTACCTTTCCCTTGAGGTTAATCTGATGTGGTAGCGTCCTCTTAGTAAGATCTAAGTTGACAGGTTCGACTGTCAGTGAAAGGCATTTGAACGTCGACAATGTGTTTGTAGCGAGATGAATTGACTCGGGTTCATAAGTAACGTTCCTATTCCAATTGTGATGCAATTGCTCTCTGCATTGATATATTACATTGACTTCTTCTCATCCATTGCTTTTAATGACTCTCTTGATGATTCTCTGAATGACCATCCCTGTGTCCGTCACCATGGCCACCATGGTCTCCATGATCCCAAGGATGCTTCAGTCCCTGTAATTAGTCTTCGCCTTAGAGGTGTCGGGTGATACCAGAAATACGGCACCCTCATGGTAAGCCTTGTATAGTACATAGAACGTTGTGGTTGCTCCTAGGAAAATGGCTGCGTTTCGATGTATCGCTGCTGGTCCATGCACATGAGGAGGAGAACCTACTCCGCCGTGATGGCTATTGTGACTTGCATGTTCTGCTAATCGGAGTAGCGACCGACGCATCTGTTATGAAGGAAGAGAGAGGAAGTGATGATAATTGCGGTCTCGAGACGGTGACGGATTGAAGGAATCGATGGCAAGTGGATGGGTTTGACGTTGATTTATGGTTCCTGTAAATCCTCACGAAATCGAACTTGGAAACCACCACGACAACCTTCACGAGTCAATTGTATCCTCAAGACTAAGCGAGAATGGCAGGACCTCCAACAGACCAAATAAAAGCCCGGATAATAACATACATGAACACAGACCGTCCTTCAACACTAGAATCCTACTTACGCCACTATAACAAACTAACTCCTACTCCCTCAACAGCAAAACTAATCGACTTTGATCTATCATACTTGAAAATAGAGTACCTCGATCCCTCGACAAACTCCACAAAGACAAGTACAGTCAAGATTGATCCACCTATGGAATCGCTATCCGATTCAAGAGTTCGATTCGTAGCAATGCATGAAGAAGCTACAGGCGAGACTATTCACGGAGTCAATTCCGTCGCAGGAACACCAAATTCTATTCCACAGACTACAAAGGCACAAATAAAATGGACTCCACCTGGTTTAACAGGATACGCAATGATATTACTTACAGTATTTGGTTTTTGGTCTCTTTCTCATGAATACCCGCTTTCGGAAGGAGGACCGTTGGAGTCGGTGTTGCCGGGAATTTTGGTGGGTGTTGCGAGAGCATGGAGACAGCAGATTTTTTCGGGGATGATTGGGATACACGGGATGGAAATGTTGATTGTTGCGCAAAAGTGTATTGAGAATAAAGTTGACACGGGGACTGCATTGGTTTGGTGTGTTGAGACGCTGGTTGAGGGGTGGCCTGTTATACTCAAGTTGGAGAAGGAGATTGAGAGGAGTAAGATTTAGATGATACTGGAATCAATGGTGGGAATCAATGGTTTGGATGTAGTGCTAGTGGATTATGTTGACTTGTAGGCTTGATGAATTGATTATCGCATTGCGCTTCATGAGATGGCGGTGGTTCTAATTTATGAGAGCATTCTGAGGTGTCCAAGCCAGATCACGTTTGCAGCGCTGACCCTTATAGTTTAATCTGTTCACTTTCCTTTCTCGCAATTTATTTTCACCCTTGACCACCACATTGTACTTGATGAATTTTCCAGATGTCAGCATAGATGAGACTATTCAGGGACACTCGAAACACTATTCCACCATTATCGTTCTTCCAAATAGTAAGACCATTCGGGCGGAATACGGACGTCTATTCTCTCTACTTTCGTTCTCCTGCTCAAGATGCAAATGCAAACAGTGGAAGTTCATTCTGCAGGATTATTTGCAAAACCTTGTGCATCAAGTTATTCAGATGAGAGTATGCCTGAAAGAGAGATAAACGTAGTTGAGCACACCTTGTTTATTCTTGTCTATTCGGTGTTGTCAACCACGACCTCCATCTCACAGCAGATCTGATGTCAAAATGATCTCATCTAGAAGATGTAACCTTTCTTCGCTATACACAATCCCCACACTCCCTGTATCATCGCCAGGGGAGACGAAACCTGGAAACAATTGGCTCTGTTAGAAGCGATGGACTTCACAAGATACAGGATTATCGTTTCAAATGTGGAACTATTACTTGAGGCGATAACCTTTTGCGAGTGAATTCACAGGAACGTACGCCGCCTTGCAAAATTCTCTGCTCCGAGACAGCGGTCTCATGCCATGCCGGCGTCAGATAGCCTAAGAGGAGTTGTGCGCAAATGAGGTCTGGAGTTATTTATTGCTTCCGCTCTGAAGATACTAAGGCAGGGATTTAGAGTATTGAGAACAGGAAGGAAGAAATGACGCACTACTGGACAAAGCATTAATGCGAACTTCGCAGCAGAAACAAAGATTAATTCGGGTTCAGTTACCGCCGAACTTACTGGTATATCGCAACTTGTCTTCTTCCGGGTCCCCATTTCTCTCACAGGATTAGTGGTGGCAGAGAGTGGGCTCACAGGGCGGTGCTTGTGGGATATTCTTGAGTGCGAAGAACGAGATATAATACCATTACGTACAAGAAGTGGATTACAAGCGTTGCTTTTGCGGACTGAATATTCTCAACGGCCACAGGGCACCACGCACCGATCGTAGGCAAAGAGGCAACGCAAAGTATTGCGACAGCGGAGGAGATCAAATGCCTCACTCAGCAAGCTGAAATCAGAGACTTCGTGTATCTATCTCAAATACTCAAGCAGGCAATAAGAACCAACTGTCATTCGCCATGTCACTTCTCCCAAATATTCATCAAACCGAGCGTAACTCCTGGAAGGGTCTGGGGGAATTCGCTATTCAGAATAGCAGCTATGAACACTCCATTGAGTCCTTGTGAATGTACAGCACAATGGTATGACAAGAGGGAACGATTATATCATTCTTTTAATTCGTTGGTCATTAGATCAGTCATTGGGTATTGTTCAAGTCGGAGTAATGAAAGTAATGTATGTTCTTACAAAGGTACGTAGCGGTATACATGAAGCAGCAATTCATGAAGAGTCCGATGCGAAGAGACGTCGATGCATTCCCATCTTTTCCCACAACTCCGCAATCATTACAACTTCCTTCATAAACTCATCATCACCAATCAAACCCAACAAGCCTTGTTCGCTCAATCTCAACGGCTCTCTCGCCTCATTCGGCACATTAACTTTCTCAAGAACCTTTATTCCTTGCTCTCGTATCTCTCCAACCGATTTAGATGGAAGATGTCGTTGCGATGAGGGTGGTGCAGCTTCATGCTGGTGTGAGGTGAGACGAGTTTCTGCCTGATGTAACATCTTTGAAACACTTTGAGACGCTTTTGGTTGCCAGGGTGGTTGTTGCGAGGATGGAGGGAACGACATTGTTTGACTTGAATAGGAAGTGGGTGGTCGAAATTGACTATTTGCAGTCTCGTAGCTTTCTGCTGTGAGTACGGAAGTGGAGGTTGACGCTGTAGGAGAGGATAAGTCCCTTATGGATCCGAAAAAGTCGATGCAGAATTTCGTTAGACCGGTGAATTCAGTTCGATTGTTTAGTTTGAATTGAATACGGTAGAGCAGATGGTCTTGTCGAGAGTACCAGCGGAAGACGATGTAGGGAAATTTGGTGATAACGATTCTTCTTGAGGGATCGGGATCCATTTCAAGTTTAATCTTGGTCAAGTCCCAGAAGTTCTATGTTCATCACATTATACCGAGAAGTGAAGGTACGCGAGGTTCATGGCCATCAAGACATTTCATAAGGACCGCGTCATAGGATTGTTGAATTTGCAAGGTGAGATGAGAATTTGGCGTTACGGTGAGCCAGTCTGCGAGGGGTTTCGAAGAAAATGCAGCTTCGATTGATTCATAGTGTTCCGATGGGACGTAGGTGAAACGAGCAATTGAGAAAGAGTGAGTTATAGTCATAGCTAGGGGTGATTAAGGCTTCAGCAAAGAGGAGTCGATTGTGAGTACCATATCTGACGATCACGTTTTTTTTGGTGGTGACTCGATTCATGATTCTTCATCTCTGCCGCTAAGGCTCGCACTCCAAACTCAACCTAAAAATTTCACCTCAAACTCCCCTTAATTTTCTGTTCTTCCTCTGACTCACCACCAACCCACATTCAAGGATCTTCTTCGCGTCTCTAAGCTCGCTCATCTTCATCTTGTTCAGGGTCTTCCTTCTTCTCTTTCTCGTTATCTACAATGGACAGCTTAACAGAGAAAGTAAAGGAAACTCTCAGCCTCAATTCATCATCAAAGGTATCATTGCCTTCTTCGCTTACACAACACACCGTTGACCATGCTCCTACCAACAACGCGTCCTCATGGAAAGAAGCTCTTTCCTCAAACACAACTTCAGCCCCAGCTTCCTACACCCTCACCAAAACCCTCGTTTTCAAACCTAAATCGGCAAAGGGACAGACGGCGGTGTTGATCGTGGTCGTCGCGTTGGAAGATACTGCCACGAATGCAGCTCAGATTGCTAAGGCTGCTGGAGAGAAGGAAGCAAGATTTGCTACTCCTGAAGTAGTCAAAGAGACTCTGGATGTTTCTGTTGAAGAAGGTAATTCCACTTCCTCGCTAAATTGCGCGATTTTTCACCTGTATACTGATTTGGTAGTTTCTCCTTTAGCTATTTCAAAGGACAATGCCTCGAAAGTTCAAGTTTTGCTAGATTTGAGACTTGCTTCTTCAACGGAACTACTTGCTTTCCATCCTTCTGATTCTTCAAAGACAATCTTCGTTACAGCTGAACAATTGAAATCTTATCTCGAATCTACAGCAGTCAAAGTCACAGATGTGGAATTTGGAATTGCGGCGGCTGGAGGGTATACCATTCCGATTTAGGAGCAGTGAACTGACCAGAAGTGCGCCTCTTGGAAAACCTGAAGCTAAACGAGCTACTGTCAAACCTGCTAAAGAAGACGCTAAGATTGAGGGTGCTGCTTTAATTGGAATTGATGTGCGAAAAGAATTGGATTTTCCCAATTGGTATCAACAAGTCCTTACAAAGGGAGATATGGTATACTACCTCTTTGACCATAGAAACTTACCATAGCTTGATTACTATGATGTCTCGGGATGTTATATCATGAAACCTTGGTCATATTCTGTCTGGGAGGTTATCCAACGTACTTTCCCTTTCTCTTTTGTGTTTGATTCATTGCTGACATAGTTATAGGATGGTTCGATGCAGAAATCAAGAAAATGGGTGTTGAAAACACTTACTTCCCCATGTTCGTTTCTCAGGCGGTCTTAGAAAAAGAAAAGGACCATATTGAAGGTTTCGCACCTGAAGTAGCATGGGTTACTCGAGCTGGTAAAACTGAACTTGAAAAACCTATTGCTATTCGTCCTACTTCCGAAACAGTAATGTATCCCTACTACCAGAAGTGGATTCGCAGCCATCGAGATCTCCCTCTAAAACTCAACCAGTGGAACTCAGGTACCTCCCATCCTGTCCTTGTCTGTTCTCCTATGCGATGAGATGCTAATACGTCGATTGTAGTTGTGAGGTGGGAATTCAAACATCCCCAACCCTTCCTTCGAACACGTGAATTCTTATGGCAAGAAGGCCATACAGCACACATCTCCGAAAAAGAAGCCATGACAGAAGTCTACCAAATCCTCGACCTCTACGCACGTGTCTACCAAGACCTGCTCGCCGTCCCCGTCGTAAAAGGCCAGAAAACCGAAAACGAGAAATTCGCAGGCGGTCTACGAACAACCACTGTCGAAGGTTTCATTCCTACCACTGGACGCGGTATACAAGGAGGCACATCTCATTGTCTGGGACAAAATTTCTCGAAAATGTTCGATATTAGTGTAGAAGATCCAGAGCGGGGGAATGAAAAGTTGTTTGTGTGGCAGAATAGTTGGGGGTTGAGTACGAGGGTTATTGGAGTTATGGTTATGGTTCATGGAGATGATAAGGGACTTGTGATGCCCCCTATGGTGTCAAATATTCAGGTTGTTTTGATCCCTTGTGGGATTGGAGTTAAGACTTCTGTGGAGGAGAGGAATGCTATTTATGGGAAGATTGCGGAGATTGAGGAAGAATTGAAGAAGTTGGATGTTCGAGTTAAAGCCGATATTCGTGATACCTATTCTCCTGGATGGAAGTTCAATCAGTATGAGTTGAAGGTATGTCTGCTATTTTCTGGTTAGATCTGACGGTTGAAGGGCATTCCAATTCGTATTGAAATTGGTCCTAAGGATCTTGCAAAGGGTGAATACATTGCCATGCGAAGAGATACTTTCGAGAAAACAACTTACAAATTATCCTCCGTTACAACCGATATCCCTGCCCTCCTGAAAACAATTCAAAAAGATATGTATCTCCGCGCCAAGAACGATTTCGACACCCATATCGTCAAGTTGACTGAATGGAAAGATGTTGTTCCCACACTAGATGCAAAGAACGTCATCCTTGTCCCCTGGTGCGAAGATTCAGAATGCGAAGATACGATTAAAGACAGGAGTGCAAAGAAGGAAATTGCTGACGGTGAGGTTCAAGATGAGAGAGCTCCTTCAATGGGTGCAAAGAGTCTTTGTATTCCATTTGAACAACCTGCTGAGGGAGTGCATGGTCTGAATTGCATTCAATGCGGCAAAACTGCAAAGATTTGGGCGTTGTTTGGCAGAAGTTATTAGATAACTTGCTCTTTTGTTGGGTTCTTATTTTGCTGGATTACTATCTTGTTGCAGACAGAGATGATCAGAGAATTCTTATTATGTACTGCATAATGTATTTCTTATTCTGTCAAGGTTCTGCGTGGTGCAATAAATCGTGCATTCTTTCACATTAAATTCATCATCATGACTATACCTTGCGTTTGACATCTGACGAATACCATTGTCTCGTGACAGTGCCTGACATCAAGAGTCGCACAAATTCTATCCGACGTCTCTCAGACATGAATATGAGAGTCTCTCACGATCTGGCCACTCAGGTTGGTTTCAACAGACTGGATAAGAGTTGGAGGATAATATTTGCAGTTTCGTCAGTGGTGGTAAGACGACGATGTGAATGGTAGAAGCGATTGATCAAAACTCAAAAATTGCTCTAAGTTCTAGGGTTGGTTAAAGAACCCTAGAAAGTCGCTTCAAATTTTCCAAATTTTCGCAAACTTGCAACTCTTCGAACATCGCTGTGTACATCGCTGTGGGAACTCGTTTTGGGCAATGGCTGCAGACGTATCAGCTAGTGAAACGACAGAAGGCGAAGTGGACTCCTTACCAACATCAACATTTGAATCACTAGGCGTCATTCCTGAACTCTGCGCGGCATGCAAATCCCTAAACTACAACTCTCCGACTCCCATCCAAGCAGCAGCCATCCCAGAAGCATTAGCAGGAAGAGACATCATCGGCCTTGCTGAAACAGGTTCTGGAAAAACAGCTGCATTTGCAATACCTATTTTACAAGCCCTGATGGCTACTCCTTCACGACTATTTGCTTGTGTTCTTGCGCCGACAAGAGAGCTGGCATTTCAGATCAGTGCACAGTTTGAGGCGCTGGGAGCGGGAATCGGAGTCAAAGTTGCTACTATTACGGGTGGAATGGATATGATGGCTCAGGCTATTGCGTTGAGTAAGAAGCCGCATGTGGTAGTTGCTTCGCCTGGGAGATTGATGGATCATCTTGAATCGACAAAGGGATTCAATCTACGAACTTTGAAGTACTTGGTATGTTCACCCTCGCTCAATGTCATTAGACCAACTTCCTGATTGGAATAGGTTCTCGATGAGGCGGATCGATTGTTGGATGTTGATTTTGGCGCCATTCTCGATAAATTACTATCTGTGTTTCCGAAACAACGACATACGTATCTCTTCTCCGCCACCATGACTTCAAAAGTCCAAAAACTGCAACGAGCAAGTCTTACCAATCCTGTCCGTGTAGCAGTCAACACAAAATACACCACCGTCTCAACTCTAATACAATCATACCTCTTCCTTCCCTTCAAATATAAAGACACATACCTCGTGTTTCTGCTAAACGAGATGCCAGGACAAAGTTGTATTGTGTTTGCAAGGACCTGTAACGATACACAACGACTTACGTTCCTCCTCAGGACATTGGGATTCAAAGCAGTCCCCATCCACGGTCAATTAAGCCAAAACCAACGATTGGGAGCGTTAAACAAATTTCGATCTGGAGAAAGGAATATTTTGATTGCTACGGATGTTGCTGCCCGTGGTCTCGATATTCCGCAAGTCGACTGTGTTATTAATTTCGATATCCCGACAGATTCAAAGTCATATATTCATCGAGTGGGGAGAACTGCGAGAGCAGGACGCGCTGGGAAATCCATTTCTCTTGTGACGCAGTATGACCTGGAGTTGTATTTACGTATTGAGACTGCGCTTGGGAAGAAGTTGTCAGAGTATAGTGTTGAGAAGGAACAGGTTATGTTGTTGCAGGAGCGCGTGGGCGAAGCGCAGAGAGAGGCGATCTTGAAGATGAAGGATTTGCATGAGAAGAGAGGCGCTAAAGGTAAGGAGGGAGGGAAAGCGAAAGGCAAGAAGGGTAAGAATGTTTGGGGCGTTAAAAGTGGTAGGATTGAGAAGAATCGAGATGAATTGGATAATGAGGAGGGTTGATTGTTTGAAAATCAGTAAGAGGAGACATATGATACCCGAGCATAGCAAAAGAACAGACAAGTCTATACAAGTCCTCAGACATTTAATTTTCTCCAGACTCAGCTCCCAAAGAGTGCCCCAGATGTAGATCAAACAAAGGTTGTCAAGCGAGCGCTAAATTCGATTTTGAGATTGATCAATCGTCGCATTTGCCGTAGCTGCTTCCTTGACATCGACCTCGAACGATGTCCGAGTACGACTGCCCCACCATCCTCGATACTCCTCCCCTCCGCTTCGCAATGGTAGAAGATCACCCCCCTCTCTACCGGGGCTCCTATCCTCTTCCAAAAAACTTACCGTTCCTCCAACGACTCCGTCTAAAAACCATCCTGTCAATCACCCCGGAACCATTAGGCAGCGAAGTCGCGCA
>Ga0335072_10012187_pt1 | contig 12284 bp, 7 predicted proteins | sample Lox_Sample_21_FD_206725 | JGI IMG/M metagenome (GOLD analysis project Ga0335072, IMG submission 206725) | Soil microbial communities from Loxahatchee National Wildlife Refuge, Florida, United States - Lox_Sample_2.1 | ecosystem: Environmental > Terrestrial > Soil > Wetlands | place: USA: Florida...
CGCCGCGCTGGGAGTGGGAAAGATCGCCCAGGCCGGCCAGCTCTGCCTGGAGCAGTGCGCGCTCAGTCTCCCGGCCGCGGCCGTGGGCCTGCTGGCCGGGATTGGCCTGGCCCGGTTGCTGGTGCCGGCGATCACCTTGACCCTGGACGCGGCCCGGCCGGTGCCCTGGGTCCTGGTCATCGTGCCACCCGGCCCGGTCCTCGCGGCGGCCCTCATTACCGGGGCCGGGCCGGCCATCGTCGCCGCCCTGACGGTCGCGCGCAGGCCAGACCCGGCGGCCCAGCTGCGGGCGGAGGGCAGATGAGCGAGCGCGGAAGACGGGCGGGAGCGTTATGGGAGCACTGTGGTCGCGAACGCGCGCGGCGTGGGTGACGCTGACCGGTACCGGGACCGCCGCCAGCGCGGGCTTCGGCTTGCTCGTGTTCGTCTCCCTGCTGGCCAGCCTGGCGATCCCCCGGGAGAGCGTGGGGTTGCGCAACGTGGCGGTCCAACGGGTGATCGCGGCTTCGCAGCTCAGCGACCGGACCATCACCGGGACAGAGAACGAGACGTTGATGACCGACGCGAATGGCCAGGTCACGGCGTCTGACATCGCGACCGTCGGCCGGTTGTTCCGCGCGCGGCTGGCCACGGTGGGGGTCCCGGTAGCTAGTGACCCGCCCGCCTGGGAGGGCCTGACCACGGGGTACGCGCCGACGGGCGGGACGGTCACCGCCGCCGGGTACGGGCAGCCGCAATTCCAGCTGGACTACCGGACGGCGCTGGCCAGCTACAGCCACGTCGTGGCCGGGCAGCTTCCGTCCGGCCTGACCGGCCGGCAGGCCGTGGTGCAGGCGGCGGTGACCACCACCATCGCGGCGAGGTTCGGGCTACGGGTCGGCTCCCGGCTAACCATCGGGGCCATGCAGCTGGCGATCACCGCGATCATTGAGCCGGCCCGGCAGTCCTCCGCCTTCTGGCGCGACGATCTCGTGACGACCAGGCCGCTGCTGGCGCAAGCCCCGGCGCCGCAGCAGCCGTACTGGGTCGGGGCGCTCTTCATCGGCCCCGGTGCGCTCACACTGGCCGAGTCCACGATCGGTACGACGGAAATGACCGTGACCTGGGCGTACACGGCCGCGCTGGCCGGCCTCACCGCGGGCCAGGCAGGCGCGGTGGAGGCGAGCACCGCCACCTTGACCACGACGGGGGCAACCGTAGTCACCCCCCTGGTCCTGAACCCGGCGACCGGGGGACCGATGCCGGTCATAATCTCCGTGAACTCCCGGATCCCGGCCATCTTGTCGCCGTTCCTCGCCGCGCAAAGCGCAGCCGCCCCCGTGCTTGAACTGCTGTACGTGAGCCTGGCCGCCCTGGGGGCGCTGGTGGTGCTGCTCGGCGCCCGGCTAGTCGCCCAGCGGCGCGCCGCGGAGTTCACCCTCATGCGAGCGCGGGGCGCGGCCCTGTACCAGCTGGCCTGGCTCGTGCTGCGGGCCAGCGTGGTCATCGCCGCGGTCGCCGGGGCAGCCGCCACGGCGCTCGCCCTTGGCCTGACTCCCGGCGATGGCGACACGGTGGCCTGGTGGCTGGCCGGCCTCACCATCGCGGTAACGATCATCGGCCCGGTGCTGCTGAGCGTGCTCCCGCAGCGCGTGGCGTCGCCGGTCAGCGGCCGGACCGCAACGGGGACAGCGGGGGGCCGGGCACGCCGTCGCCGGGCCTCCACCCGGCGGATCGTCGTCGAGACGGCGGTGGTCGCCCTGGCCATCGGCGGGCTCGTCGTGCTCAGGAACCAGGGCCTGAGCTCGGGGAACAGCGGGGTGTACACGAGCGCGGCGCCGGTGCTGGTCGCGATCCCCGTGGCCGTCGTCATGCTGCGCTGCTACCCGCCTCTCGCCCGGGCGCTGGCCCGGGTCGCCGGCCTGTCGCGCGGGGTGGTCGGATTCGTCGGCCTGGCCCGGGCCACCCGCGCCCCGGCCGGGGCGGTCGTGCCCTCGTTCGCCCTGGTGCTGGTGCTGGCCATGATGGCGTTCCCGGACATGATCAGCACGTCGGTAGCGCAGAGCCAGGTGGCCGCGTCCTGGCAGCAGGTGGGGGCCGACGCGATCATCACGGCCCCGAGCGGCGGGCAGGTCACCCCGGCGATGCAGCGCCAGGTGGCCGCGGTGCCCGGCGTCGTGTCCACCGCGACCATGCTGGTCGAGCCCGAGTCGCTGCCCTCCGGGGCGGAGCTGCCGGTGGCGTTCGTGGACCCGGCCCAGTACGCGGCCGTGGTCGATCAGGGACCCGGGCCGCGATTCCCCCTGGCCGCACTGTCTGGGAGCGCACTGTCAGGAAGCACGGGGCCCGGCCAGGCGGCGGTCTACCCCGTGCTCGCCACCGCCTCGGCCGCCCAGCTCCTCGGCACGGCGCCAACCGAGGTCAACGTGGGGACCAGCGCCCTGACCATCCGGCTGGCCGGGCAGGTCAGCGGGGTGCCCGGCGTGGCCGGAAACGTCGTCGTGCTGGTGCCGCAGCAGGCGCTCGGGCTCCAGGCCTCCCCGGGGAACGTCATGCTGGTCGGCGGGCCCGGGCTGGACACGGCCCGGCTGACCGCGGTCGTCCGCGGCGCGCTGCCGGGCGCGTCGGTGACGCTGCGCGCGACCGCCCTGACCGCGATGACCACGGCGCCGGTGCTGGAGGCGGCGCAGACGGCCCTGACCCAGGGCATGGCCGCCGCGGCCGTCTTCGGTGTCCTGATCTTGCTGCTGTCGCTGCTGCTCACCGGCCGGGCCCGGGAGATGACGCTGGCCTACCTCGCGACGATGGGCCTGCGACGCTGGCAGGCCCAGCTGCTGCTGGCGACGGAAACGCTGCCCCCCGTCGTGGCCGCCGCCATCGGCGGCGTCGCCTGCGCCTGGCTGCTCGTGCCGCTGATCGGGCCGTCGCTGAACCTGGCGGCACTCAGCGGTACCGGATCGGCCATCGCCGTGACTCCCGCCGTCATCCCGCTGGTCGCTTCGGCGGGCGGACTGCTCCTGGCCGCGCTCCTCGTGCTGGCCGCTCAGGCCGTGATCACCTACCACCGCGGCAGCACTAGGGCGCTGCGGATCGCCGATTGAAGGAGGAACGGGCACATGACTGAGCTCATCTCGCATGACCAGGCCCCCACTGGCGCGGACGGGATGATCGTCTGTGACCGGCTGGTCCGGATCTACTCGGGCGAGGGCATTGAAGTACAGGCCCTGCAAGGACTGGACCTGCTGATCGCCGAGGGGGAGCTGATCGCGCTGATCGGCGCGGCGGGCAGCGGCAAGTCCACGCTGATGAACATCCTCGCCGGCCTGGACACGCCCACGGCCGGGGCCGTGTGGGTCGCCGGGCACGACCTGGGCGCGATGACCAGTCACGAGCGGCTGGCCTACCGGCGCAGCGTCGCCGGCTTCATCTGGCAGCAGACCTCGCGGAACCTGCTGCCCTACATGACCGCCCGGCAGAATGTGCTGCTGCCGATGCGGCTGAGCTCGCTCGGGCGCAAGGAGCGCCAGCAGCGGGCCGGCTTCCTGCTCGATACCCTCGGCATCGGGTACTGCGCTGACCGGACCCCGGACCGCATGTCCGGTGGTGAGCAGCAGCGCGCCGCCATCGCCACGGCGCTCGCGAACGAGCCGAAGGTGCTGCTGGCCGACGAGCCCACCGGCGAGCTGGACTCCTCGACCGCCCAGGACGTGTTCGCCGCCCTGCAGACCGCCAACACCGAGCTCGGGGCCACGGTGCTCGTGGTCACCCACGACCCGGCCGTGTCGTCGCAGGTGCGCCGGACGATCGCGATCAGGGACGGCAAGACGAGCAGCGAGACGATCCGGCACACGGCCACCGACGAGCAGGGCCAGGTCACGCTGCACGCCCGCGAGTACGCGACAGTGGACCGGGCGGGCCGGGTCCAGCTCCCGCGCGCGATGACCAGGCGCCTCGGCATCGGGAACCGGGTCGAATTGCAGGAGGAACCGGACCACATCGGCGTCTGGCCGGACCGGGCCACCGATCAGGAACGCAAGTAATCAGGATCTCGCGGAGCCTTGACATGATTTGACCGGCGATCTATGGTCCGGTTGTTAGCGCTCACATACCGGCAGGGCTTGGCCCTCCCGCATTGCCGCTTTCCTGAGTGAAGAGCGGATCATGATCACGGTAACGCGAGGTAGATCATGCATGTTAGCGATATCACGCGCCGGCTTACCCTAGCGATGAGTGCTGTGCTGCTGCTGGCCGGGGCACTGGCCGGCTCGGTGATTGCGGCCGGGTTCGCCGCCGGCCCGGGCACATCCGGGTCATCGTCCGCCGGGGGAGTCACGGCGGCAGCCTCCGGGGCGGGCGCGACGAGCCCGCGGCCCTGCGACATCTACGCCGCCGGCGGAACCCGGTGCGTGGCCGCCTACAGCACGGTGCGCGCGCTGTACCGCGATTACCGCGGGCCGCTGTACCGGGTTACCCGCGTCTCCGACGGGGCGAGCATCGACATCGGGGTCCAGTCGCCCGGCGGCTACGCCGACGCGGCCAGGCAGACCGCGTTCTGCGCCGGGACCATCTGCACCATCACCCGGCTGTACGACCAGAGCCCCGAGCACAATGACCTTGGCATCGAGCCGATCGGCGGCAACGGGCCGCCGGACGTCGGCGCGATCGCCAACGCGCTGCCGGTCGTCGTGGATGGCCACCACGTCTACGGCCTGAATGTCCAGGCCGGGGTTGGCTATCGCAACGACGTGACGCGCGGCGTGCCCACCGGCTCTGCGCCACAGGGCGCCTACATGGTCACGAGCGGGCATCACACCGATGGCGTGTGCTGCTTCGACTTCGGCAACGCCGAGACGTCCAACACCGACACCGGCAACGGGAGCATGGACGCGATCTACTTCGGCAACTTGTGCTGGTTCGGGTCCTGTCCCGGGACTAATCCGCTAGTCGAGGCCGACATGGAGAACGGCCTGTTCGCCGGGGCCAACGGCCCGGACCCGAGCAACAAGGGCAATGGCTCGACTTTCGTGACCGCGATGCTGAAGAACAACGGAACCACCACGTACGCGCTGAAAGACGGTAACGCCGACTCCGGCGGCCTGACAACCGAGTACGAGGGGCCGTTGCCGGACATCGGCGGCTATACGCCGATGCGGCAGCAAGGGTCGGTCCTGCTCGGCACCGGCGGTGACGACAGCGACGGCTCCGACGGCTCGTTCTTCGAGGGAGTCATCACCGCGGGCTACCCGTCCGACGCGACTGACGGCGCGGTCCAGGCGAACATCGTCGCGGCCGGCTACACGCAGGTGCCGCAGTCCTTCCCCGTTACCGGGACCTCGTACACCATGACCAACGTCAACAGCGGCAAGGCCGTCCAGCCCGACAACTGCGCGACCGCCAATGGCACCGGGATGGAATTGTTCACCACCGGGGCGACCAGTTGCCAGCAGTGGACGTTCACCAGCGCGGGCAACGGCCACTACGTCATCACCAATGTCAACAGCGGCACTGTCCTGGACTCGGTCGACTGCGGGATCTTCGACGGCACCCTGACCGACCTGTGGACCTCCCTGGGCAACAACTGCCAGGAATGGGACGTCACTCCGGTCGGCGATCACTACACGATCAGCAACGTCGGCAACGGGATGGTCCTCGACGCGCTGGACTGCGAGACCGCGAACGGCACGGTCGTCCGCCAGTGGGCTCAGCTCGACAACACCTGCCAGCAGTGGGACCTGACTCCCTGACGCCTCCAGGAGCCTCAGTGCCCGCGGAACGCCTCGGCCAGCCACCATGAGCCGCCGTCGCTCGCGATCTTCGCGTCGATGACGAGGACGCCAGCCGGGTCGGCGGCCCACCCGGCCACCGCCGCCATGTCGTGTGGCGTGCGGACGGTGACCCCCGCCGCTCCGAAGCCGCGGGCGATCGCGGCAATGTCGCTATCGGGAAACGTCACGGTGCCCAGGTCGGCGCCGGGGCCGAAGTGGTGCACCTCGGCCCCGTAGGCCGCGTCGTTGTAGACGGCGACCACCATTGGCCGGCCCAGCCGCACCGCGGTCTCCAGTTCGGCCACGCCCATCAGGAAGCCGCCGTCGCCGACGGCGATGACGGGGAGCCGGCCGGGCTGGGCCAGGCCAGCCCCGATGCCGCTGGCCAGCCCGAGCCCGACGGACTGGAACGCCTGAGTGAAGCAGAATCCCAGCTCATCGGGTACTCGCAGGTAGGCACTCGGGTAGCCCATGAAGTTGCCCGAGTCGACCGATACCACCCGCTCGCCCGGCAGCATCCGGTCCAGGGCCTTGCTGAACTCGCGAGGGTCGATCCGGTCAGCCGTCCCCAGGTCGGGCGTCGGTACATCGTTCCACCAGCGGCATTGGGCCAGGCGGGCCGCGATCACGGCAGTGCGGTAGCCGTCCGCGTGCTTGGTGAGCGCCTCGAGGGCGTCGGCCGCGGTGGCCCCGCAGTCGCCGAGTATGCCCAGGTCGACGGGGCGGTGCGCGCCGAGTGCGGCAAGGTCGTCGTCGACCTGCACGACCTTGGTCGCGGGCCCGATCAGCGTGCCCTGCCGCATCGTCCACATGTTGAGGGCACAGCCCCAGCCGACGATGAGATCAGCGTCGGCTATCAGCTCCGCGGCCAGGGGAGTGGCGAATCCGCCGGAGATTCCCAGGTCGAACTCGTCCGTCGCGAACAGGCCGTTGGCCACCGCCGAGGTGGCCAGCAGGGCCCCGGACTGCCTGGCCAGGGCGGCAATGGCCGGCCCGGCACCGCGCCCGCCCCGCCCCGTGATGAAGACGGGACGCTCGGCCGCCGCCAGCAGGGCGACCAGATCGCCGATGGCGCGGGCCGCTGGCCGGGCGGGCGCCGGGGGAGGGTTAGCCGCGAGGCTGTCACCCCCCGGATCCGCAGGCGCTGCCGCCTGGACATCGAGCGGCAGGCTGACCACGACGGTCCGGCGCCCGTGCACGGCGCTCTTGTAGGCCCGCGTGATGTCGGCGACCGCCGATGCCGGGGTGTGGATCCGCTCGGCGACGGCGCCGACGCTGATCGCCAGGGCATCCTGGTCGATCCGGAAGTTGGAGTTGACCGCCGCCCCCGCGGTGTCCGCGGCCAGCACGATCATCGGAGTGCGGCTCTTGGCCGCCTCGCCGATGCCGGTCATCGCGTTGGTAAGCCCGCATCCCTGGTGGACGGTGAGCACGGCGGGCCGGGCGGCGAGACGGCTGTAGCCGTCCGCCATGCACGCGGCGCCGCCCTCATGCCGGGCCGCGGTAAAGGGGACGCCCCGGGCGCGCAGCGCGTTGGTGACGTGGAAGTTACCGCTACCGACCACGCCAAACGCATGCCCGACCCCGAGGCCGGCGAGGACCGAGCCGACGACGCTAGCGACGCTCTCGGTCATGGCACGAGGGCGTAGGCCCGGGCCGGCGATCCGGTGCCGCCGACGATCGGCAGCGGGGAGGCCACGAGCAGCGCGCCCGATGCCGGCAGCAGGTCGAGGTTCTGCAGCTGGGTCAGGCCGTACTTGTCGCTGCCGAGGAGGTAGTTGTGCACGGGGAACGGCGGTTCCATGCCGCCGGCCTGGCCCGCGTCGATTCCGACGGTCTCCACTCCGAACCCGCTAATCGACGAGCTCGCCAGCCATTTCGCGCCGGCCACGGAGACGCCGGGAGTGTGCGGCCCGCTGTCGTCGGCGTTGAGGAACGCGACGGCATCCCGGTTGAACGCGCTCCACCCGGTCCGCAGCAGCAGCCACGCCCCCTCGGGAAGCGGCCCGTGCGCGGCGACGTGCGCCTCCAGATGCTCCGGCTCGAGAAGGAAGTCAGGGTTGCCGGCGACCTCCGCGGTGAAGTCCAGGACGACGGCCGGGCCGATGAGCCGGGACGGCGGGATTTGGTCGACGGACCGGCCATCCCGGCCGGTGACCCAGTGCGTGGGGGCGTCCAGGTGGGTGCCGGTGTGCTCGCCAGTGCGGATGTTGTTCCAGCCCCAGAACGGGCCCGCCTCGTCGAAGTTACTGACCTTCTCCAGCGACAGCGGGATCGTGTTCGCGAACGGCGGCGGCAGCTGCAGAACCGGGGTCTGCGGCGACAACGGCGCCGTGAGGTCGATGACCGTTACCTCGCCAGTGCGCAGGGCCGCCAGGAGCGCGTCGATGGTGGTCATGGCAGGATTTCCTTCCGGAATGCCTCGATATGCGACAACACGCGCTCAACATAGGCCCTCATGACCGCTTACGACCAGTCTGCGGGCTAGGCGAGTATTGTGAGGCGGTGACGGATCCGGAGGCCCCGAGAGTCGACACCAGCACGCCGAACGTCGCCCGGATTTATTCTCTGAACTTTCTTTATGTCCTGTTTTAGGGGTTGCTGGGTGTTCCGGCCGGCTGGTTATGGCGCCGGGATGTGGGAGGGGCTGGTGATGGTGCGTCCGGCGGCGTCGGGGTAGGCGGGCATGCCCAGGCTGACGGCCTCGTGGTGGCGGGCGATGGCTGTGCGGGCCTGGGTGAGCTTGCGGGCGGCGGCGGCGAGGCTGACCTTGAGTCCTTCGGCTTCGCCGGCCCAGCCTTCGCGTTCTGCCTCGGCGATGCGGGCGGTCAGGTTGTCGTGGATGGCGGCTAGCCGTGCGTGCTGGGCCGGGTCGAGGCGGAGGAGGGGGCAGCGGACGCAGCTGTGCTCGTGGATGCAGCTGGTGCCCCAGGCCCGGCCGCAGTCGCCGAGGGCGACCTTGCGGCGCTCGAAGTGGCCGAGGAACTCGTCCCATTCGGCGTCTGTGGGGGTGCGGTATTCCTCGCTTGGGCGGGTGGCGCGGCGGCGGGCGAGGAACGCCCGGTGGCCGGTGATGACTTCCTCGGGGTAGACGGCCTTGTAGCCCATGGTGGTGTTGATGCTGGCGTGGCCGCAGATGAGCTGGGCGATGTGCGGTGGCATGCCGTTGAGCACGGCGTCGGTCACGAAGATCCTGCGGAAGTCGTGCGGGGTGAACCGCAGCGGCTGGCCTGCCTGGCCGGTCAGCCCGGTGCTGGAGAGGGCCTCGTCGAGCAGCGCGCGGATGGCCTGGGCGCCGATGGCCCGGTCCTCTAGCCCGCGCCGGCGCTGGAACAGCAGCGGCATCGGCGGGTTCCAGGTGCGCTCGTGCGGGTCGTAGGACGTCACCAGGGGCACGGCACCGGACGGTCCGCGGACGCGGCTGACGACCGTGGCGAGCACGTCGGCCAGCTCGGGGCTGATGACCAGCAGCCGCTCGGCGTCGGTCTTGGACGGGGTGACCTGCAGCAGCGGGATGAGCTCGCCGGTGGCGGGGAGCCGGTACTGGATGAGGCTGTGGTGGGACAGCTCGGTCAGCTCTTCCACGCGGATGCCGGTGTGCCGGAGGACCTCGACCGCGGCCCAGGCCCAGAACGCGTGCTCCTCTTCCAGGGTCAGGTCACGGTCCTTGCCGGTGGCCGGGTCTCGTGCCCAGGTCCTCTTGCGGGGGCTGCGGCCGGCCGGGGGGCGGAGCAGTTGCTGCCCGGCGAAGCTGAAGGGCTGCCCGGGGCCGGCGGCGGCTGCGGCGTCCAGCCGGGCAGCTGCTGTCGTGCGTGCCTGGTCGACTGCTGCGACGAGGGCGGGCAGGGCGGGCATGCGCTCACGGGTGCGGGCGTCCATCCGGGCCTTGCGGCGGGAGAGGGCCTTCTGCCTGGGCACGTCCTCGGCCCGGACCGGGCAGGGGGCGGCCCACGGGCCCCACCGGGCGGGGTCGTCCATCGCCCACTCGGCGATGTCCAGGTAGAAGGCCCGCACTGTGGCCAGGTGGCTGGCCGCGTCGTGGCGGGGCAGCCGGCTCCCCTCAGCCTGGCCCGTCCCGGCTGCGGCGGGAGCCTGCCTGGTCATGATCCGCTGCTTCCATGCCGCGGCGACGGCTGGCTCCAGGCGCAGGGAGCTGATGCCGGGATGGTGGAGCTCCAGGTCCCGCCAGAACAGCTTGCCGAGCTGCCGGGCCAGGCTCCGCATCGTGGAGTGGTCGATCGAGGGCTGGCGCTCGCGCAGGTAGTCCGTCAGCAGGTCCCGGACGGGACCGCACTCGATGCCGTAAGCGCCGATCGTCTCCTCGATGCTGCGCTGCCCCGGGGCCCCGAAGACCCGGACGGTCGCCGGGGCCGACGGCGGGAATGCGCCCGCCGCCCGCAGCATCTGGTAGAAGTACAGGCCGGGGCCGGGACCGCGGTCACCGGAGATGAGCACGCCGGCCAGCTCCAGGCAGTCCCCGACGGTGATGTCGCTGACCAGGCCGCCCTTGGCCGCCATGATCACCGCGATCAGTCCCAGCGCCGTCGCCTCGGCGCTGGGCCGGCCCGTGCCCAGCGACTTCAGCGCGGCGAACCCGGCGGCGTCACGGGCGCGGGCCATCTGCCCGGCCAGCTTCTTCGGGACGTGCGGGGCCAGCAGCCACGACAGGCTGGGCCTGATCACGTCCCCGCAGATCAGCGGGGCCATCCCGCGGCCCGCGCTGAGGGCCTCGTATCCCGGCCGCAGCTGGCGGCGGCCGGCTGCCGTGCGCGGCGGGCGGCACAGCTCCCGCCAGGCGACGTTCCCGGCGGCATCGGCGCCGCTGGCGGCCCAGCGTTCCTGCCAGGACTGGCCAGGGCATGACTCCAGCCAGTCCAGCACCCGGACCAGGCCGGCCCTGCGGTGCGGCTGGTAAGAGCGGCCGGCGGCGAACGGCGGCGCCAGCAGCCGCTGCAGCACCTCCTCCCGTGATTGCGCGGTGGCCGGCCATGCCTCCTGCGCCGGGCGCGGCGGGAAGTCCCTCAGCAGCGCCGGCACCCGGGGGCCGTAGCCACGGGTCAGGACGGCCGGCTCCGGGCCGGCGGTGACGGGGCGCAGCCCGCTGGCGGCGCTCACGCCGTGCCCTCCCCGAACAGGACGCGCAGCGACTCCGGCCGGTACCGGGCAGGCGGCGGCTCCGGCACGGCGTCCCGGGCGGCCGCCCGGCGGGAGTGATGCGCCAGCACGCTGGCGATCACCTCCTCATCCGGGACCGTCAGGTACAGCTGCGTCGTGGTCAGCCGGGCGTGCCCCAGGACCCACTGCACGTCAGTCAGCGGCATCAGCGGGTCACGGGCCATCCGGTAGGCGGCCGTGTGGCGCAGGTCGTGCAGCGACCAGTTCGCGCCCAGCGCGGCACTGGCCCGGGAGAACATCCGGTAGGCAGCGTGATAGCCCAGCTGCCGGAACGGGCGCCGCAGCGTCCGCCACAACGGCTGGTCCGGCCCGGCCGGCACCAGGGGCTGCATCCGCGCCTGATACAGCCGCAGCCACACGAACGCGTCCGGCGATGCCGGGAGCTGCTGCATCCTGCCCGACCCCTTGCGGATCACCGTGATCAGCTGCTGCCCCGCGTCGGCATCGGCCACCGTGGCGCCCAGCAGCTCCGACGCCCGCGCCCCGGTCGATACCCAGAACGCGGCCAGCGCCCGGTCCCGGTCCGAGGGCAGCAGCGCGAACAGCTCGTTGAACTTCCCGTCAGGGATCCGGCGGGGCACGCGCCGCGCGACCGGGGGCCGGTAGAGCCCGGCCTTCTCGTTACGGCGCGCCTCCATCGGGCTGCGATGCGCGTGAGCCCGGCCCCCGCGGCGCTCGCGCGCCAGCGGGAAGGGGTTGACCATCGGCCCCGTCCCGGCCTCGCGGTGGAACTCGTAAAAGCCGCGCAGCACGCTCTCGCTGTGAGCCAGCGTGGCCGGCGCGTACTTGCTCCCGGGCGCCCGCTTGCCCGTCACCACGTTCGCCGCCCCGGGAACCGCGCCCGCAGCGGCACCCGCCCCCGCGCCGCGCTGCCCCGGGCGCTCCTGCTTGCCCGCGCCCGCGATCCACGCCGAGAAATCACGCGCCTCAGCCCGGGTCGCCTGATCCCACGGCACGCCCACCGCCCACAAGAACCGCAGCCACCGCAGCAGGTCCATCGCATACGACCGCTGCGTAGCGGCCGAGCGGCCCGCCGCCTGCAAGTCCCTCAAGAACACCGCGACCGCCGCCACGCTCACCCCGCCAGGATCAGCCAGCCGCCACGGCTCCCACACCTCACCCGTCTCCACCAGCCAGCCCGCCCGCGGCACCGCCAGCAACGACAGGTCCCTGTCCCGCCCCTCGCCTTCGACCATGAGCACGGAACGTATCGCCCCAGCCACGACACGTCCCCCGAACTGGGAAAACAACCTCCGTAGTTCAGTCAACAGTTACGACTACTGGCTGGGCGGCAAGGACAATTTCGAAGCCGACCGGGTCGCCGCCGAGCAGATCCTCCGCCAGCTGCCCGGCCAGCGGAAGTCA
>Ga0335072_10012188_pt1 | contig 12281 bp, 12 predicted proteins | sample Lox_Sample_21_FD_206725 | JGI IMG/M metagenome (GOLD analysis project Ga0335072, IMG submission 206725) | Soil microbial communities from Loxahatchee National Wildlife Refuge, Florida, United States - Lox_Sample_2.1 | ecosystem: Environmental > Terrestrial > Soil > Wetlands | place: USA...
CTACGCTTGCAGGGACGCCCAAGCTCGTGACATCGGTCAATGTACAACAATAGTGCATTTTCCTGCTCAATAGACAGGGCTTTATTGTGCCCACCATTAGACTCCATTGCTGGTCGGCCATGGAATTGGTAGTAAAGCTTGTGGTAGGGCACGTGGTGGTGGTGGGCTGCAACAGAGACATTTTTGAGTGTGCCGTCCTTAATTTCACGAATTGCCTTAGCAATTCGTTGCTCTTCAGGGGTCACCTTCTTAGTACGAATTGGAGGCATCTTCAAATGAATTTAGAGCTTAATTCTAGGTGGTGATTACCATACAAAGCTGGAGACAGTGATATTTTGCGAGTTGGTGAAAATTTTGCGAGTTGCTGCACCTTACAAGTAAGCGAAGCGGCACTTGGAAAGACCGAAGGTCGGCTGACAAAGCCTTACGATTAATGGCACAAGCTCTTACTAATGTAATTTGCAACAAGCTAGTTGTAGCGTCAATTCAGGAACCTGAACAGAGAATCCAAAAACACATATCTAGTTCGAGTATTAATGATCCCGAATCGGCGCCTCTAGCCCTGATTATAAAGAGAACGGAAACTAGGGCGACGCGCGTGCTTTAAGCGAGCAGTAAGACCAAATTAGCCAATTCAAGCGAACACGGCAGCGCTTACCCTTGGAACATTCAAATCTGTCCCGAAGACATGGAACTTCTCCACTCTCCACCATCCAACATCATCTGTCTTCCCACTGCTGCATCCTCCCGTGCGACGAAGCGACTTCCGCCTCTCATTGTGCGTCTGTCCGAGACCACAATGCAGTTGCGCTTAAGGCTCGCGGCGGCAGTCATTGCCCTCATCTTCACATATTCATTGTACAGCTATAACCGATCAGGCACGTGGCACCGTCAAACCACGCCCATACCGGTTGACTCGAAGATTCCAGTGGGGAATGATGAATCGCTAGACAATACCCAGTCATCCAGGGTCCTCAGCGAAGCTCTCCCGTCTGTGAAACCTGTTGCGTCTACGTTGTCGCAAGAGACACATGCCTCGAAGCTGGCTAGTGACACCACTGCCACTTCGAACATTGAGGTTCCTACACCACTGCATACACGGCCTCTCGAGAATTCAAGTGAAGTCCCACTCTCTGAGGAGCATGACGCGGCTTCGGTGGCGGCATCACCGTCAGCCCAGCCAGTGAAGTGTGTTTCCTACGAGCAACTGCAACAGTCAAGACAAGGTCCCTTGTCTGCCGGTAAGCGCCAGTTTCCCTATTCACGCCCGCCGCCTGAATGTCGGACGTTCAACTTGGCCTCCATGGAGAAGCTCATTGAGCGCATGAGAGGCATCATCAAGGATCCTGATTTGTTCCGGCTCTTTGAGAATAGCTATCCCAACACGTTGGACACCATGATTAAATGGCGTGGCTATGCCAAAACTACCAACATCACTACGGGGACTGAATTCGAAACAGATGAAGAGATAGCCTATATTATCACCGGTGACATTGATGCCATGTGGTTGCGAGACTCGGCATCACAGATCTACTCTTACCTGCCCCTACTTAGAGCTTCATCCGAACCTAATTCCCTGGCCAGTCTTTGGCGCGGACTCATCAATTCGCACTCACATTACATCATCATCTCACCCTACTGCCACAGCTTCCAGCCGCCACCAGAGTCAGGCATTCCGCCGTCACACAATGGCGCCTACCACCAGAACCATCCAAATCCATCCTACGACCCCAAGAAAGTCTTCGATTGCAAGTGGGAGCTTGACTCACTTGCTTCGTTTCTTCAGATCTCCACAGCTTACTACCAAAGCACCAATGACCTTGCTTTCTTCCAAAAGTACCGGTGGATTTCCGCAGTATCAGCAGCAGTTGAAGCTGCGGGTGCCATGCGACTTGGTACTTATGCACCCGATGGCAAGGTGGAGAAATCAGCGTGGACTTTCACGGGCTGGACAGATCGTGGGACGGAAACGCTGAGCAACAACGGACTGGGCAACCCAACTAAGCAAAATGGCATGGTCAGGAGCGCGTTCAGGCCTTCGGATGATGCCTGTATCTATCAACTTCTCGTCCCTGCTAACATGATGTGGGCCAAGTACCTCGAGGAAGCATCGCTGATCATGGAGAAGTTGGAGGGAGAAGAAGCAAGGAGTCTGACCACGAAGATGCGTGAGTTCGCATTGGGGGTCAGGAAAGGGATCGACAGAGATGCAGTGGTTCATCATCGCGATTTTGGGGACATATGGGCTTACGAAATCGACGGCTACGGCGGTGTCAATCTCATGGACGACGCCAATATCCCCTCTCTCCTATCAATCCCCCTCTTCAACTACACTCAGTCCTCCTTTCCTCTCCCACTGCCGGAAAACGGAGAACCGGAAAGAAACTACACTGAGATCTACAGCAACACGAGACGCTTCGTCAATAGCGAAAGTAATCCATACTTCATGCGAGGCCCCGTTCTCTCCGCCATTGGAGGTCCGCATATCGGGCCCGGGAAGGCCTGGCCTATGGCCGCTATCGTTCGAGCGCTCACAGCCATTATCACCGACAACACTGACAAAGAGGAAGAAGTCACGAAGCAGATACAGATGGTGCTGGACTCGACAGCAAGCACGGGAGTGGTGCATGAGAGCGTGAACGCTTGGAATGAGAACGGCTGGACGAGAGCGTGGTTTGGGTGGGCGAATGGGCTGATGGGGGAGCTGGTGATCAAGCTTGCTCAGGAGGATGAGAAAATGTGGAAACCGGATGCGGATGGGCATGTGGATATGAGTGACGGCTGGCTGGGGAGGAGTTGGCAGGATTAACGTAGCATAGCTGGATTGTTATGTTGTAATACCGAACTCGCAGATGATATATAACAAGTTATCCTTAGCCGATCTGGTGGATCATGGCCTTGTATTTCAAAGCACGTCCGCTAACCAACGAGGTGTTTATTTTCAGACTCACGACAGTGGATACTGGAGAGTAGCCTAGGCTGTGCCTGGTGAGCCGCCAGTCGCTTTGGCTAATTATACCTTCTGCTAAATTAAAGCCTTGGGTAGCACGTCTTATCCCTAGCATCATGGTTCTGAATTTATTAGCAAATGCACTAGTGAATCCCTATTGAGCAGAATTTATGCTGGTCCGCAATACTTTGAGGAGAAAAGCATTCATAGGATTCCACTTCTGCCGAAGTCATAAGATACTGATGGCAGGACGCCCCATGAGTTACAATTCCAGTATATCGATCCTAAACCTCTACCTAGGGCTAGCAGGGATAGTAACGTAAGGCCCCTCACCATAAAGTATACTAGTCTCCTGCGTCTCTAGCGTAGCAGTGACGATCCCTAGCGGACATGTCGACAACCGAACGCCTCAATTGGATTCTCGCCCACATTCCCTGCTGTAACTGGGATGTAATCAAGCAATTCGCAAAAAACGAAGCAATTCGGTGTCGCGTAGGAGTAGTTCCAGCAGCCGCCGGGGAGGGTTTCAAATCCTTGTCTTGAGTTACCATGACCTTTAGGGAGGCTGTTGAAGATGACTGGTAAGTTACTTAGGACACCGTTGATGCTGAATTGTGAGGCAAAGCCAACTGCAAAATTATATGCTTTTGATATCTTACAAGGACGTTTTGCACCCGAGGCAGTTCACTGAAATTCATTAGATGACTACACGCCAACTGTTGAAAGATTCAGCTAAATGTGCTGGCCCAATTCAATGCGTGTCTTAGAATATTCGAGTTATGAGTACCTTTTTGTGAAACAAGAATTGGAATCGTTGGCTAAGCCGAGAACTTCATAGTATTCAAGAATTAATTTTAATTTTATTTGCTACCTCTATCCGTTACGGGTTAACATCAAACGATCCACTTATAACGCAGTAGCTAAGAGTCCCAAATAGGCCCAAAGGCAGGAACGCCCCTACTCTCCATACCATAAACAACCTTCCGCGTGAGCTTTGGATTGCTAATACAAAATACCGCCTCAGCTCTAGACTCTATGTAAAGATCATACGTCAACTGTACAAGATCTGGTCTTCCACTGGCTCTTGTATCGATAATCAGAGCTCGAGGGTCAACTCTCAACACAGTATTGCAGATTTCCTCACCACAAGTTTGCCAAGGACTTGGCGTCGACCATAACAGTCGGCAGGCGGTCTTGGGAATGTCCTGCATCACACCCAAACAAGGTCCGATACCGCTTCCTGTTGTGATAATGACAACTTTGCGAAAGATCTGTGCCATACACAATACGCCTGTCACAGGAATACCCTTTAGGTAGTAGTAGAGTCTCGGACTCCTAATTGTCTTTCGAGTCCAATCTCCTGCGTCAGATATGAGAACTGATCCTCCAGGCCCCTCACGACTTGGAATACAAGCGAATGAATGCCACTCCTGAAGCGGAGCGTCGGAAATACGAAGACCCACAAAATGGGGGACTTTCTCTTTGAAATGCAACCGAATAGCGTGGTCAGAGAGGTGTTCTGCTTCTACAGGGAGTTTGTGGAATCGCAGCCAGGGAAGAATTGCATGGATGCTTGAGATGAGCAGAAACCAGAACGCAGGAAGTTGAATGAGGAGGATACCCAGATATTGTGGTGATGGCCCTTGCCGAAGATTATTTGCGAAAAGAACCAGTTCGACCCAGAAGAGGAGCAACGAACCCCAGCCTGCCCAACGATGGACATTCTCAAAAGTGTTGTGTGACGTAAAACGAAGTCGTGGGTATGCAGTGACCACAATAGCCAACAGGAGACTGAGCAGAACGTAGGTGAAAGTCATAATTACGGTGTCTTTTAACAGACCGGAAACAAAGTCTTTCGTCAAAAAGGCAGTGAGGGCCGAGAACCATATCACCGAACAGATTCCAGCACCACTATGGACACCTCCATATTCATAGATCTTGGCTAGAGAGCGGCGAACCCGCAGCGGAGCCGATAATGGGATGGACCAGCAGATCTTAAAGAGCATGTTGATAATATAGTCCTGGCGCATCAGGAATGCTAGCATAACATTTGCGGAAGCAGCTGTTGCTAAGTCTGAGAGTGGTGGTGATGATGACCCGGCTTTGCGTGCAAGAACAACGACTAGTCCAATCAGATTTGCTATGGTAACAAGTGAGAAGAGACGTCGGTATACATTAAGAAAGGTGTGTCTGGCATGACGGAGCAATCGGGGTTGACGCTTTGGAGGTAGAGGGAGATGGTATTTCTCTGTTGAAAGGCTGGGTGAGTTTAAGAGTGGCGATGATAAGAGCGCCGTGATTGCGCTGTCTTGACTAGAAGTCGATATCCTGGCACAAGGTTGCGGTTCTCTAATGGTTTCCATCCCAGCAAGTCACAGCAAACAAAATCTTAATGATATTAAAAGCTAAGGTAGTCGGGCGGAGAATGGGTACAAGATAGTACTTCATCTCTCGTGATACGTACTTCGTCATTTCGGCCGGTACAACCCACCCTCCCAAAAGAAGCACCGGATATGGCGGTGTATTTTCAGCCACCATTCCCGACTATCATGCATGCAATAATGGTCCAATCCTTCATTTACCGAGTGCGCTTCTGCGCTTAGCTGAGATCTGTACGGGCATTGCGGACCTTCTTCCTACAAAATTCTTATCTTGGAAAAGGTATGTGCTTATTTTTCCTCCGAAAACTTAAGCTGACGTGGCATTTATAGATAGATGCGGAAAAGGAGTCAAGAATCATTTTAATCTATGACGATGTCTTAATTATTAAGGCTGAGGAACTATTTTAGTGCTGCTCGAACGCCTTTTACATCATCTAGAATACACTCGGCCTTGGTTTTCCCAGATCGGGAAGGGGCCTACTGGATCGTCCCGTATATTTGCTCATTCTGGTAGTTACCGCATCCACGGAGGCTATATTTTAGAGTGCTGTCAGTCTTTCTCTCGGAATTAGTTGTCAGGCGTACCTTTATGATTTGACGGCTAATCTGGCGAATTGATCAATTCAGTGGTTTACTCAATCAATTAATGCCTGATCTTTATAGTCAGTGTTGAACTGTAATATTTTAGGGCCTTATAGGTTTTTCCGGTAGTGTTGAACTACGACACACGCTGAAAACTAAGTAAAGAACCACTAAAAGTATTGATTAAATGCGCTAAATGCGCTGAAACCACTGAAAACAACTGATTAAACACACTTAACCCACTAAAAACAACTGGTTGAATGCCCTGAAGCCACTATACCAACTAATTAAATGCACCAAATCCAGGGAACCCTGAACGGTCCTTATTCTAAGGTCTCCAAAGCCCTACACCGCTTGCCTTGCACAATGTTAGAACTACCATTGTTGCTATCACTGTTAAACAGTGTATTTTCCTAATGCTTCCTACTAGGTCTGAGCGCTTGCCAGTCCCAAGCTGGTTTTCTGCTTGAACTGCCTTAGAAAGTGACTGGTTTTTGACCCTTTTAAGGCTTCTCAACAGAAATCCCGCCCCCAAGTATGCTCTCAGAGCTTGGGTCTGATGAGATAAGGTCAGCTCCAGAAACAGGGCCGTACAAGCAATGCATAGTTGCCTATATAGAGTACGAGATATCCCCATCTTCTAGGGCTCTTTACACCTTATAAGCACTAAATCAGGGTAATTTCAGCCCTGTTCATCCTATAAGCACTAAATCAGGGTAGTTTCAGGCCCTGTTCATCCTATAAGCACTAAATCAGCGTACATTTTGTAAGCATTAAATCAGAGTACATTTATAAGCATTAAATCAGAGTACATTTATAATCATTAAATCAGAACATTTGTAAGCATTAAATCAGAGTAATTTCAGAGCCTTTTTATGCCGTATAAGCACTAAAAGCAGTGGTGACAGTAGAATCGCACGATTTCAGGCATTAATTGATGAGTAAACCACTGAACTGGCCACTAAAACAGTCAATTGACCACTAAAACCACTAGTTGTGGTGTTGAGCAACAACTCGAGTTATTTGAACACCATGGAATTGGCGGTTGAGCCATCTAATTAGCCAATTGGAGCGGCCAATTGACCAAATCGCCAAATTGGCCATTAAATCACAACAGTACCCGTGCAAGGGGTCGGAGGTGTGGGCGGATGTGGGATAAGCAGCGCTGCGGCTAAGCGCGCTGGCGGCAGTGCGAGTGGGATTCGTTCAGCACCATGGATGCTACACATGCCTGCATCACACATGATTTCCCCCTCTTCAGAAAATTCCAAAATAGCGTAGTCGCTTGCGGCGAGGCAACGCAGAACTTGCTAAAAGTGGGCCACGCATTCAAGAAGGAATAGTGACTGGTCCGGTGGGTTTACAGGAATGAGGAAGCTGCAGACAGCCACAAACACGAGCCTGTGGGAGTATTGATGCTCAAGACCCCCCTAGACTAATGCGAATAACTTGCAGATACGAGATGGGCTGCCCAGTTGGTACGGGAGCTGATGTTGGCTGTGTTGATGGTGGAAGCCTTTATACGACGTGGGTTCGTACTGCGTGTTTGATAAATTAAATGTATCCTTCAGTTGCTCATCGTTCGCTGCAACTGGGCTGACATCGCTGTACAACTTCGGAAGAAAACACGAAAATTCGGGCCTACTGTTGGCGACTCGATTATTTGCACAAGAGAACTATCATGCGCCCCTCATATAGTCCATTGATCCTATCAGGTATTGGATACTAAGAATGTGTAGTAACCACTTCTGATATATAATCGCTGCCCGAAACGCTCCCTGGAAGATAAATCACCTACGCATTTGCATGCCACCTGATTTCAACTTCTCCATCAGTCGGACCACCCTTCGAGAATGTCGTTCCCACCCAACACGGATATCGTGTCATGGACTTTAGCAAATGAGGACTATGATCAAGATAGACCTGTAAGATGCATACATAGTCTTATATAGGAAGCAAATCGAGACTAGAGACGGATACCAACAAACTTCGATAGATATACATCGACTGTGGTGACCCTACGCGATCCCTCTCGGCAAAAGAGAGCCGAAAAATTGTGAGACAGCTTGTTGCCGGTTTCAGTGGTTATGGTCTCACTAAAGGAAGCTGTGTTTGCGTAATTAGCTTCAATGACGTATGTTCCTCTACCGTAAGAAGTGAAACCATGAGGATTGAGATAACTGACCGACGCAGATATACTACAGCTGCCTTTATCTTGGTATCATCGGAGCCGGAGGCTGCTTCACTGGAGCAAATCCTGGCTATACTTCTTATGAACTTATTCACCATCTTCGAGTCACCGAGGCCAAGTATATGATTACACATTTGGTAGCGCTAACCACAGCGATCACAGCTGCTGACGAGTGTGGAATTCCGCATTCTAATATCTTCGTCTTTAACGTGAGCGGAGAAAACGTACCAAACGGCCATCAATCGTGGACTGAGCTGTTGCAGTATGGAGAGTCCGATTGGAATTTGGTTGCAGATACCGATAATACCGCTGCTGCTTATGTTAGTACAAGTGGAACTTCGGGCTTGCCCAAGGCAGCCATTCTCTCACATTCATACATGGTCTCTCAAGCTGAAATTTTGTCCCGTACTTTGTCTACTTCTCGCAAGGTTCGTAGAGATTCACAAAATTCGTAAGAGACAAGAAATCGTATTTTAACGGCTCAGGATTCCTATCTCGTGGCACTTCCACCGTTCCACGTGTTCCTTATCCCGATTCAACATGCAATACCACTACGTACAGGATGCTCATCATATGTTATGCCGCGGTACGAGCCGCAGTTATTCGTAAAAGCCATAGCAGAATTCCGAATATCTCGTACCGTAATGGTCCCTCCGATTTTGAAATCTCTGTCTACGGTTGCATTAGCCACAAAGGACATGCTTAAGTCGCTGCGTCGAGTATATGTTGGAGGTTCATGCGCAAAAGCTGAAATGCAGCAACAACTCCGCGAGAAACTTCCTCTGACTGCTAGGATTGAGCATGTCTATGGTATGACAGAAACTGGATGGGCGACAACAACCTGCAACGATCGTAGGAGAAATTACTCGGACAGTGTTGGTACACCACTCCCAGGCACAGAGTTGAGGTAGGCTACTCTCAAATCCATGGTTCTGTAACCGTTATAGCGGCTGACTTGTAATCTGAAGACTTGTTGGTAGCGATAGCAAAATCTTAAAAGAAGACGAAAAACTCGGCGAAATCCATATTCGCAGCCAGAACCTCATGAAAGGCTATTTAAACAATGAAAAGGTAACATCGGAGGCATTCACTGCTGATGGCTGGATTCGGAGCGGAGATATTGGATACGTTAAAGAGGGGAGATGGTACATTGTCGACCGGACGAAAGATCTCATCAAAGTTCGTGGCTGGCAAGTTAGTCCCGTCGAGATTGAGTGTACTTTACTTGAGCACCCAAATGTCATTGACGCAGCTGTCATTGGTATCAAGGCGTTAGATAGCTCTAGCGAAACTCCCCAAGCATTTATTGTCAAGGAGGCCCAGAGTGAGGTAAACGAGAAGGACATTAAACATTTTCTGGGACGTCGATTAGCAAGATACAAGGTCGTCAGCGAGGTAAAATTCGTGGACGTGATACCAAGAAATCCTACGGGGAAAATACTACGACGAGTTCTGCGGGATTCTGTCTACAAAGAAATATCCACAACGCCACCGGATGCGGCTTTAGCCTACTCCAACGCTATTCGAAAGTTGGAAGAGTCTCGAGAGAAGCGTAGTTGCGAAGTTTGTAGCCGCACATGTAGTGTATCAAGCACATCAACAATTTCTACCGCTGGTCCTATCACTCCACCTGCCACTGAGAAAACGCTTCTGGATAAGAAGGATGGGAAAAGAAGGAAGGAAGATACTTCAGAGGAACCTCAACTGACCAAGGGTAAGCGGAGAAGTGCCAGGTCAGTCGTATCAAAATCTTATACTTGAGAGAGATTGCCTCCTTTGTGGCGGGATAAACCGTGGCCAGCGGAGAATCAGTATAGCTTTAGTAAATGGATAGCAATTCCTCCATGTCTATTTTCTTCTTCCTATTCTTCCGATTGTAGTGTACCTATCTTTAAATGTGGGGATAAATCGGTTCGGCAACCCGAGCAATGCCATTCAGGTCCGTCCTGGTGCAGTCGGGGATTTTGACAAGTGTCCCGCATGCCATACATGAAGACAAAGGGACATTGCATGGTATCAAACTTCCTCTGAGGTGTCAGCATTGTTGTTTAGTAGCCCCGAAAACATCACGTCAGTCACAGCCAAATACCATTCGGGGTCATATATCAGATATTCCACAGTGGACAATTCATTCCTTCTAATTTGTGCTAAAATATTCCTCCTTTAGAAGCCACTAGTTAGATAAAATTGTAAACTTGCAAGAAGATCATTTCCAAACTGCGTTCTGCTATCGTCCCAACATACTTCCGAACCGCAAAGTTGCGTGCCCCAAAACTTGACTCTATCTAACAACGGGAAGGGGAACGAACCAAGCGACGGAGACTCCAGAGGTGCCATAGAGCGTATTTCCATTATGGAGAGTAACACCATCGGCTGAGCGTGAATGGCAGTTGAAGAAGGCTGCGCAAGTCAATACGCGAAGCGAGCTAGTATGATTTGACTTTCACAATACCAGAAACCTGATCGATGAGATGCTGCGCGATGCCACAACCGCCGCCTTCATTGATTCCCTTTCTGGGCCCATTCTAGCAGTCCATGGCGAGACTAACAATGTCAGCGACGGATCATTTCACTATACTCTCCGTAAGCTATTGGGAGTTGTAACAGTGATTTGATACCACATACTTACACCTCAAGCTGGCTGTAATTAATACTGTGAGTTTGTGCAACGATCTTGGGGTTGCTTCTGCACAAACCTCCGCTTCTCAAGTTTAAATTACATTTGAAACCATTTTCCAACGCTTTCGTTAAGCACTGTCACGCATTCAGTTTCACTGTAATTGTTTTCCCCGTTATAATGGTTGAAAACAGGAAGAGGGCTCAGGGAAAAGCTTGATTGTCTGCTCTCGTCCGGCGGCTAGCGCGTCGCATTTAACGTACTCGGTAAGGTGGATGAAGACAAGTTATAAGTAGTCGCACTATTGCAGTACGGGATAGAACAAGATATTTTCGTTGAATTGCCACAAAGACTCATTTAATGGCATCATCCTGTGCTCTTATGGATTTATAGCACGATAGAGTCATATGTAATCTTTTAATCATTACTCAAGGATTCCTGACTACGTAATGCTGACTAAATCTATATTCAGCCCCAGTGACTTTGTAGCATATCACCTCAAATAAGCTATCCCATCCAAGACCTAACCAAAATAATCACTGCCCTTCCCATTCTCGCTTCCCGCAACAATACCAGTTGGTGGAGGAGGAAAATACATAGTCGTCGCCACAGGCTTAGGACTCGGGCATAGCCTCGCGTCGGCCGGGTTCGGTGACACGTCATAAAGAGCTGGATCATAAGAATAAGAATGTCCCGGCATTAGCTTATTTGAATTTGTAGAGCAGCTCGTCAACGGCATCGAGGCGGCGGAGATGGTAGATCTAGAAGCGGGGCTGTTGAAAGTTGAGATGCTTGAGTTGAAATCTTGTCGCTGTCCGGCACGTGCCTGGGATTGTTGGTGTTGGAGAGGCTGCGGACTGGGGCGTCGCGCAGGTGGAGGTGGAAGTGGTATATGGTTAGGAGATGGCGGAGGAGGAGGATAGTATTGGTATTGAGAGAATTGGACACGTCCCGGCTGGTAAGGGGACTGGGCAGATAATTGTGGTGATGACGAGAACGGGGAATATTGTTGTGGATTGTAATATTGTTGAGGGTTGTATTGCGGCTTTGTGGATCCAAGGGGAGTTTGCTGTTGACTTGGCTGCTGCTGCGGTGGAGGAGGCGGGGGAATATAGGAAAGCCGCTCAGGACGCGTTGAGTAGCTTCCGATACAGCTATTAGGTCGTGGTGGGAGAGCAATACTTTGTGGCCGATATGGTAGAGAAGGATCTTTCTTCTCTAGAATGCGGAGAACGGGAGTGGATGTCTGCAATGGTATAGATTGCTCATCTGTGCTTCCAACCGAGACTGTGGGTATTTGTGGTGCAGATGTGTCTCTTGACGCGTTGGAATTTTCTGCGAGGAGTTCCGACAATAAATCTTCTAGGTCATCGGATTGGTGTAGTACAGGTTTCGGATCTGCATGCAGAAGCGTAGGCGACGATGCAGGAAATTCTGCGTCTTGAGCATTCAGGCTTTCTGGCTTTACATACATGCCTCGTGTGCGACCCCACACTAAACCGTGTTGCTCGGCCTCGTTGTGATATGGCGGACCGTGATATTGTAGCTTCCAACCGGACT
>Ga0335072_10012189_pt1 | contig 12280 bp, 6 predicted proteins | sample Lox_Sample_21_FD_206725 | JGI IMG/M metagenome (GOLD analysis project Ga0335072, IMG submission 206725) | Soil microbial communities from Loxahatchee National Wildlife Refuge, Florida, United States - Lox_Sample_2.1 | ecosystem: Environmental > Terrestrial > Soil > Wetlands | place: USA: Florida...
ATTGCACGCAATAAACGGCCACTTTGTGCCGGAGGGCCAACGGATCAGCCTCTCGTCAGGCCCGGATCGCCCAAATCCGGGCTTTGTTCACGTTTCTTACCGTACGTTTTCGCACGCTCGGGCCTTCCACCCCATTAACACGAAGCGACGCAGGTCAGCTCCGAAATGCCCCCGGGTCCCCTCGGGCAGCGGAGCGATAACGGTTCGGCCGTCCGGCGTGACCCAGCGTTCGCGCCGGTAGCGGACCGCCTGCACCGACAGCACCAGTTCCTGGACCAGATAAGTCTCGTAGCCCTTGAAGCGCGACCCTGCGGGTGCGGCGACCTTCAGCACCCGGTCCTCGACGCTGACGCGCGGCCGGACCTTGCCGCGGCCGCGTCGCTTCGCGTGCCGGGCGGACTTGCCCGGCTCGGTGGCTTTGTCCATGCCGCTCGGTTTGATGTCAGGCCGGCCTTTCAGTCCCTTCAGCCGTGCGATCTCCTCACGCTGAGCCGTAACTGTCCGCTCCAGGTCGGTGACCTTCGCAAGCAGACTGACGACCAGCTCCCGCAGCTGGGCAGACGACAGGCCATCAAGCTGGTCCGGCAGGCTCACACATAGCTTGAATCCGAGTCCCCCGAGCCGACGCAAACGAAAAATGCATCCTTGCCCGGGGTTGTGCCCCTATTAAACAGTAAGTCTTCAACCTGCTGTTTTCATTGACGGTTATGATGGCTAGAACGTTTCGCTGTCTCTCCGTCCGTCAAATTCGGGCGTTTCGTGCGTTCTGGCCAACTGGAACTCGGTCTGCCGCTGGAGCCTCTAAGGGATCTGCGACCGTGTGTTGCAGGCATTTGCCGATAGCGGCGGCGAACTCGATGTGCTGCAGATGATCGACAGCACCAGGGTCCGGGCGCATCGCTGCGCTGCCGAGGAAAAAGGGGGATCCAGGTCCAGGCGCTGGGCCGCTCGCACGGCGGACCACCAAGATCATTTTCTCTGCAAAGGTTTCCATATCAGCGAGAGCTTGAAAGACCCTTCTGCAGCCGTCTTGGCTATAACGGCCCCGACCTCTCCCTTGAGAGAGAAACCGAGCTCCAGCTGGATCTCTTCTGGCCTTTCCATTAGCGCGCCGATCTCTGCCATCACGGCGGCCGTCGCAGGGCGGAGGGAAGCGAGGGCATCTTCAAACTTCAGACCTGCCTGAGCGACCACATCACCTGCACCAGCAAAACCGCCTCGATCGTCAACTGTTTCCTCGACTACGATGCTGCCACCACTCGCCAAGTCATACCGAACCAGTCGCGTTGCCATAGCGATCTCCTGTGCAAGCAAAGACTCTTTCGCACCAGCGGACTTCAGAACGAAAGCGTGACGCCAGCGGGACGGATGATGTCCAGCAATTCCTGAAAAAGGCTTGTGACCTGCACCGCTATCGTACGCCCCCTGTCGCTATCCACCTTCATTATTTTTCCCTCCGCGTCATAGGCAACATTAATTGTGCCGACGCCGACGAGTTCGATTCTTATCGGCTTACCAATCCGGTTATAGGCGAAGTTAAGTATATGATCGTGATTGTCAGCTAGGACGGCGATATGACCGTTGTCATCGTATGTCAACCGCACACTCGTGCCATCTGAATTGGCCGCAGTCAGCAGGTTGCCTTTGTCGTCATACGTAAAATCAGAACGACGCGCCTCGCTTCCTTGTCGGATCACAACGCTTGCGACCTTGTTGACACGTTGATCGTAAGTGAGGTCGGTGACGGTTCCGTCCGCCTCCTCCTTATGCACCACGTGACCTAACGAGTCATACGTGAATTTGGTAACCGCGCCGTTGTGGATGATAACCATTGGCAGGCCGTCGCTATTGTAAGTCGTATCGGTGACGTCGTTGTCGATCGTGGTGACAAGGCGGGCCTGGAACTCCAGCCCGCTCACCGTCTTGAAGAAGTAGTTATAGCTACTGTGCGAGATTGACGCGCCGTCGTCACCATGAACATCCACCGTGACGGTTTCGGTCCGCTCACCACTTCCGTCGCGGTCCGAGTCTGAGCGGTAGGTATACTCGGTGACTGTCCCATCGCGATCGGTGTAGCTTTTGACACTGTAATCGTTGTTGGCACCATAGTATACAATCTTGACCAAGGTCTTATCAGAATAATCTATCTCGGTCATGTTATGGACGTCGTCGTATTTGTGGTCGTATATGTTACCCTCCACGTCGGTAGATCGAACCAGATCATCGCCGCTGTACTCGTACACAGCCTTCCGTCCAAGCTGATCCGTAATGCTCTCGACATAACCTTGGGCGTTATATGCAAAAGTGAAGACGTCGCCCTGGTTATCAACCGTCTCCACTAGCCGCCCCCGGCCGTCGTAGTGCAGAGCGATGAAATTGTGGTTCCGATCCCAGATGCGTTGCAGGCGGCCATGCTGGTCATAAGCCTCGAACTGGCTACCGTTTTGTCGCTCATAGCCTTCGCGCACCCGCGTTACGGTCTGTGCGCTGAATCGCCCACTATAGAACACCGAGCCTTCTGGTGCACCTGGTACCGCATCAAGCAGGCCGATCGCAATCAGCTGATCGCTCTGTTCGTTCTCCTTCTCCTCGTTCAACACTAATTTGCGAAACGCCGCGACGTCTCCGTTGCTGCCGAACGCACCGCTCCGCGTTGCCGCTTGCGTCAGCCGATCTTGCATCGACGCCATTGTCTCGGTCCGCGCCACGGAATTCTCTACAGGCGAAAACACATTGTCTGCCCCCGTGCCATATTCATGGATTACGACGCGGCCGTCACCCAAAACCTGCAAATAAGAACCGTAGTTGAAGCCCCAACCAGCACCAAAAATGGACTTACCACTAGCTTTCGAATTGAAGATCCGCTCAACCTTCATCTCCAGGCCACCCGTCGCCACCGCATCGGTGTAGGACATAAAGAAGTTGCCGTTACGTAGTGAGACATTGGCATGGGCTGCGATTGCTGTGAGCGACAACAGCGCTGCTGCGAGGCGGGCAATTATGATACGCATCATTGTGCTGCTCCAAGCGCGTCGCTGGACCGATCCAGCGGCACCGCGAGGCGCGCGGCCAAGTCACGAGCCTGTATCCGCGTTGGCGCGTCCGCCAGATGATACGCGAGCAGTGCATCCCCACGTGCCATCAGCACACTATCGCCGGCAACCAACAGAGGTTGGTCAGGCGCTGCAGCCTTGCCGGACAACTGCAGTACCGCGACGCCCTTTCCGTCCCGGATCTTCACCAGACCATCCTCAGACCGGGTGATGACGAACTGTCCGTCGGCCGCGAATATCCCCAGCGTTAGCCAGTCGTTCGTGCCGCCATAGCTCCGCTGCAGGCTGCCATCTGTCGCGGACCACAACCGAACCGTGCCGTCCGCCCCGGTGGTTAGGATGCGTGAGTTATCGGGACTGAAGCGAGCGCTCGTCACGTCACCCTGGTGCCCGTTGAGGAGACTGATTAGTGTTCCAGTGCGCGCGTTCCATAGGCTGACATTCAAACGATGGCCGAACGTAAGCAGCAGGTTGCCGTCGCGGCTGCCCAGCGCCTCCACAGTTCCGGAGTCAGGTTTAGGAATGGAGACAAGCGATTTCCCGCTGCGTGAAAACACCGTAACGGTGTCAGACTGTGTACTTGCTATCAACCAGCTTCCCGATGCGTCAAAAGTCAGGTGATTGACTCCCGGCGCATTGAAGCTGTTACGCGTCCGATTGCTCAGATCAATCTGAACTACATGCCCGTCAGCCGTTGGCATCGCAAACGTTGCATCAGACGGGGCAAGTGTGGGAGGGGCGGGGACTTGCTCGCGGTGTTTCTCGGCACCTGTCGCAGCGTCGAGCAGCAGGACTGCATAGCCGGGCGGCGCGGATGGTTGGTCCGCCTGGCTATGCCCTGCACCGGTCGGAGATGTCGCTCTCGCAGAGGGCAGCTTGATTGCTGCCATTACTGAAGCCCCATCAGGCGTGAGTCGCGCGTCGAGGATTTGGCCGACCTTCGGGTCCGCCGCCTGATGCCAAAGCAGCTTGCCAGTGTGCAAGGCGAACGCGGTTACGCCCCCCTTGCTATCGCGCGTCAACAGGCGTGCGTTGTTCGTGTCGGTCTGTGCTGATATCACCGAAGCGTCACCTGCGAATTGCATGGCAAGTGGTCGTCCGGACGCCACATTCCAAAGGTGAATAAAGCCATCGGACGATGTGGTGGCAGCAACGGCCCCGTTGGCCGCGAGACCGAAGCGCCGCCAGTCTGAGTCCTCACCATCCAGATCGGCCATCAACTGACGGCTGTTCAGGTCCCAGATGGCATAATCGCGGGCCGAGGAAACGCCCATCACAATGCGCCCGTCGCGACTAAAGCTGACAGACGTGCTTTGCATGAACCCGGGCAACGGAGCAGGTGCGACGGTCGGATTGGCAACGTCCCATATCAGTCCAGTGCCGTCTGCAATCACTAGCACTGCATTATGGCCTGGGATAAAGAAAGCCGCGTTGGCCTTTTTCAAGGCGGTGAGTTGCTGGATCATCTGGCCGGTTCGACTGTCCCAGATGCGGACCTTGTCGCCTTGCGATGTGACCAAGCGCTCCCCTGTGTCATCGAACTGAACGTTGTGGATCGCCGCTCCGTCGTTAGCGCTGGCATCGATATCGATCGGTGGTCGGTTGATACCCACAGGCACCACACGCAGTCGCGCGGCGGTAGCCAGCACCAGGATGCTACCGTTACGTGCAATGCCGGATGCGATTATCGGTTCGGTCGACTTGGAGTCGCACAGCATGTGCCCGCCAGCAGCATCCCACACCTGCACGCGAGTTGAATCACGGGTGACGATATCGCGGCCATCGTCGCTGAAATACGCGATTGATATGAGCCCCACCGCCTTAAGCCGAAATGGCTCTTCCTTGCCGGTTGCCAGATCCCACACCCGAGCTGTATGACTATCTGCGCTAGCGACCACCGCAAGATTGCCATCGGGTTGGGCGTTAAGCACGTCCACCGGGGCGTTGAAGCCACCAAGCGTGTACAGAAGCTTGCCGGTCTGCACGTCCCAAACCCGGGCCATCATGTCATAGGACCCGGTTACTAGCTTGCGGCCGTGATCGGCGAAAGCCAGTTCCTGCAAGCCCACGGTGTCGGTCCGCAAGGTCAGGCGGACAGCGGCATAGCGCGTAGCAAGGTCCGCTGCGGCGAGCCGAGCCTGCACGCTGTCTGAGCCAGCCAGCAGCATCGGCAGCAGTTTGTCCGCGGCCTTGGCCGGCCTTGCCTCAGCGCTATCGGCCAGGCCGGTCGAAATCTGGCGTGCTGCCTCGCGTTGCTTGATGCCAGCTTCGCCGTAACCTTGTTTAATTAGCGACGTCATTGCCTGCGCCAGGATCGGGTCCGGCGTTTGAGGGCTGCTGCCGGATGCTTCCACTTCGTCTAGCACTTGGCGTGCGATCAACGCAGCATCGGCGCGACCGTTCGGAAGCGGCCAGAGATATAGGCGGCCATCGCTTGCGCCGATTACAACGGAGTCACCGTTCGGAGCGAATGCTGCGTGCTGGATTGCTGCCGCGCCGGCGGACACCGAGGCGACGAGAACGCCGGTTTCCCGCAGCCACAGTTTTGCCGTCCCGTCTTCCGACGTGGTCAAGACGAAGGCGCCGTCCGGCGAGAACGAAATCGAGTCGATTGCGCCACTATGTCCGCGCAACGTTGCCAACTGATCGCCACTATCGAGGGACCACAGCTTGACGATACCGTTGGGGCCGCCGGCCGACGCAAGAATGCGATCGTCCTGGGAAAGGGCGAGCACGGTTACAGCACTATCCTGGGCGTGGATGCGTTGGGTCACCTCGCCCCCGGCCGTAACGATCTGCACCGTTCCGTCGGAAAGGCCAATCGCATAGATAAAGTGCGAGTGGGCCACAGTAGCCGCGGATGCATGGTACCATGTAGCATCAATGCGATGCCCAGCCAACTGATAATAGGTTGCGATGCCTGCGTCGCTCAATGCGAGCATGTATATTCCGTTCGTGCTGAGCTGGGCTTGGCGCACGTTCTTTAGCCAGTTGCTGTCAGTGTCGTGCGTCCTTCCCTGATTCGACCATATAGTCCAGTTGTCGTTGTGCGTGTCATTGTCGCTGCTGCCGAAGCTCGCGCGCTGAATGGTCAGCATGCCCCCGCCGGTGGGCAGGAATTCTGCCTGCTGAATCCGCTTATCTGATGCCGTCGCATTTACGCTCCATTGCGGTGCAGTTGGGTTCAACGGATGCTCAGGTCCGACGCCAGCTATATCCCACACCTTCGCCTCATCACCACCTGCGGTGACCACATATTCGCCAGTCGGATCGAACTGCGCGGAAGTAACCCATGCCTTGCCCGGCGCATGTGGCAGAATCGCGAGTGGTTGCAGCATATTGCTGCCAATAGCCGAGACGGCAGCGGTGCCATCCCGGCTGCCGGTGACGACATGGGCACCGTCGGGCGAGAACGCAATCGACTCGATGTCTCCAGCCTGAGATGTAGGGGCCGCAATCAGCGGAGTGCTAGCATGCCATGACACCACATCGCCATCTGATCCCGCCGTGACGAAATCTTCGCCGTTCGGCGCGAACGCTAGGCAAAATATTGGAACACTACGTTGCCGGAAACCCGCGATGGCGGTCCCGTCGAGGTTCCACAGCCTGACCATACCCGCCTGATCGGTCGTGGCAACGACGCCACTGCCGAATGCAGCGGAGAGAACACCCGGGGAGTTGCCGGCTGCCGTCCCGGCGGTCCCGGTCGTGCCGAGGACGGCGACTGGGCTGGCGGTGCCGGCTCGCACATCCCAGATGGCCGCGGTGCCGTCGTCGCTAGCGGATACCAGATGGGAGCCGGTGGTATCGAACCCAAGGGAGTTGACGTTGCCGCTGTGGAATCTTGCGTTGATCACGGTTTTGGTAGTCATCATATCGTAAACGAACACAGTGCCGTCATTCGCACCCGCCGCGACGTAAGCGCCATTATGATCCACCGCGAGGCGGGTGATTGGACGGCCGACCATTCGAATTGTGTCGCGCAGGACCCCCGAAGCGGCGTCCCAAACTTTGACGGTGCCGTCGTCCGCGCTAGATACAATCCATGAATCGTCGTGGCCGGCGAACACGGCGCCGGTCACGCCAACCTGACTGCCTTTCATCTCGATCAGGTAGCGTCCGTTCGTGGCGTCCCATAATGCCACCACGCCGTCGCTGCTGGCGGTGAGCAATCGCCTGCCCGCACGATCAAAGCTGATCGCGGTAACACGTTCGACGTGTTTTTGAAGCCCGATGCCCGCAGCGGCGTGCGAGAGCGTAATTCCGGAAAGGTCTCGCAGACTGACGGTCCCGTCGCGACTGCCTGTCGCTAGGAATCTGCCGGACGGATCGAACGCTACCGCGGTGATTAGGTCGTACTGATCGTTGAACGCATGGACGAGATGTCCTGAACTGTCCCACAGCTTGACCACGCCACTTTCTCCGGCCGTGACCCGCAGCTTGCCGTCTGGGCTGTAGGCAATTTGCGAGATCAGGCCTTCGTGCGCGTGGAAGCTGGCGCCGCGGATCGCCAGCTTGTCCTGCGCCTCGCCAAGCAACAGGCGAAGGAGGCGATCGCCCGGATCGTAGCCGTAAGCGGCAGCAAGGAAGACCGCGGCATCCTCGTTTGCACCGGCGATCAGCGCCTGCCGCCCGCGTTCCTGGAACAGGCTGGCGAGTTCGCGCTGGGCGTCATGCTCGGCCGCAACTGCGGCATTGCGCTGCTTCTCGGCCTCGGTGCGGTTGGTATCGGCAATGACCTTGGCATTGTCTGCTGCGACTTTGGCGGCCGTCGCCGCTTCGGCTTGGCGATTTGCGTCCCTTCTTGCTGCTTGCGCGAAGAATAGCGCAACAGCCGCGGCAAGACCGGCGGCGGTCGCGACGGCCAGCCACTGGCGGGTGCGGCGGAGCAGTCGTTTCTGCCGTAGGTTTTCCTGTTGATGAAAGTGGTCGCTCGCAACAATGAATGCCCGCTGCGCGTCGTTTGGCTTCCTTCGGTCCGTACGGGCGTCGCGGCACCAGGCAAGGGCGGTGGCGACGTCCTGCCGACGCAGAAGGTCCTCGTCCTTGCGGCCCCGCTCGTCCCAGCTAGCAAACTCCCGGTCGAAACGCTCGCGCCAGATCAGGAACAGCATCTCGCTGTCGATGCAGCCCTTCAGCAGCGGCCACCGCGTCATAAGCGCTTCGTGCACCAACTCAGCCGTGCCCTGCTCGCCGTCCAGAACTACCAGGCGTTCTTCCGCCAGCGCTTCCAGAATGGACCAATCGTCGCCCATTTCCACGCGGGTTACCAATCGCCGTGTCGCGACGCCCTCCGCGATACGCACCAGCGATAGCAGCACTCGGCGCAGATCCTCGTCGGCGATCCCCTGCCGCTCAGCGGTGCCGCGGCGCAACGCCGCCATGGCCGCGTCGGCCCGCTCACCAAGAGCGGTGTCCAGGATGGCAGCGGTGTCCTGCGCCTCACTTTGCGGCCGTGGCAGGCGCCAGCCGTCAGCCGTCCGTTGGATGCGTACCCAGGCCTGCCGCAAGGCGGATTGCAGCAGCGGCAGCCGGCCCTCGCCCCGTGTCGTCTCCGCGGCGATGTCGGCGGCAAAACTGGGATCAACTTGCACGCCGAACACACTGGCGGGTCCTTCAACCGCCTCGCGGACCTCGCCCGCCGACATGGCGGTTAACACCACGATTGGGTAGGGGTCCGACAGCATGCGCGCCGCGGTCTGATCTCCTCGAACCATGCTCTCGATCAGATCGAGCCGGCCCGTAAGCAGGCAGCGCACGTCAGGACGGTCTGCGGCTGCCAAAAGCTGTGGCAGAATAACGTTGCGCTGCCGTGCGATCTCGGCCTCGCGGCTCCCGGCGGCCGTGAAGAACTCCTCGAATTGGTCGATAATAATCAGAGTGCCAGGCGCGCCGGCGCCCTGTGCTGCATTGAGGGCGGCCTCCAGGTTGCTCGCCTCGATGCGTTTGATCCAATGATCCGCTGCCTCAAGCCGTGCGGGGCCGGGAGCAGCCCCTTCGACGCTCTCCGCGATGGCCTGGGCGAGGTTGAAGAGCGGCTGCAGGCCGGGCCGGAATGTGACTGTCGCCCATCCTCGTTCGGCGTAAAACGGCGCGACTCCCGCGTTGGCGAGCGACGACTTGCCGCTGCCGGAGGCGCCCATCAACGCCACGAGGCGTTGTGCCTCCAGCTTATCGATCAGCTGCTTCAGGCACCCCGTTGGGGGATCACCGGGACGATTCGGCCGGCCTCGTCCGAAATACAGATGCGCCGTCGTTTCATTGAAAGCTGGCAATCCCGGATAGGGCTGCGCGAGGAACGGCCAAGCCTGAGCCAGCGCGTATGCCGGAATAACCAAACCCTGCTTGACCTCGCGCTCGAAGCGCTGCGCTACCATACCCAGCACACGGCCATTCGCGAAGACCGGCGCGCCGCTTAGCCCCTCCTCTATGAAGCGGCGGAAGTCTTCATCACCATTGGCCACGAACCAGCCACCGGCGTCGACGGCGGTCAGCGCACCCCGGGTCGGCACGCCGTTCTCTGGTCCCATGAAGCCAAAACCGTGGAACTCGATACTGGCGCCTGAGGGGACAACACGGGTCGGCGGTTCGAGCAAGAGCGGCGGTATAAACGGTAGTACGGGTGGGTCGCGCAACGTGAATACCGCGATGTCCGCAATCGGCGAAGGTAGCGCTATACCGAAACGTGGCGGCGGGAACCAACCCGCCAGATCCAGCGCAACCTCACCCCGGCCGATCAATTCGGCGGTGGTCGAACCAGACGGAAGCGGCTCAACGGTCTCCTTGCTGCGGTTGAAGACCAAGTTGGCGACATGGGCGCACGTCAATGCGTAAGCTTTGCCGTCTGCCCCTAATACGAGGAAACCCGTCCCCGCAACGGCCCGCCCGCCCGCGGATGACCGCCAAAAGCGAAGTAAGCCGGACTGAAGCGGCGGCGCCATCCACTCCTCCCTGCGAACGAATTTTGTATCGCAACATAAGCTGTTCCGGTGTACCACTTACGTCCACGTTATTCTGCTACCCGCACAACGGGCCGCAGTGCGCCTACTCTCGCAACGTCAGGGCTACTCCTGCTCAGAGGTGGTTTCCCCGACTTTCGGAGGCGGTATCATGTTAGGTCACAACCGCGGTCGGCTATGACTTATGTCACAGCGTTACAATTCGGGTTCAGGTAAAATAACGTATCTCCTTGATGATAACGTCCTTTATCATCAACAATTGCCATGGTAGAAGGGGGCACGAATAGCTGCCCAGCAGCCACGCCGGAGGGCCCCTATGCCGGACGACTTCCTGACCGAGGACGAGATCGCCTTCCGCGCGGCAATCAACGTGCTGCGCGACTCGAGCGAGAGCGGCCAGATGCCGTCCGGCCTGCCGCTCGCGCCGGATGCCGAAGAACTGCATGCGCGTGCGGCCGAGAATCTGGAAGGCTTGCTGCGCCGAGTGCGCCCGGAGCCGACTCCGTGACCGAGCAGCTGCCGGCGGTCGTCCGGCCCGCCGGCGCGTTGACGCCCGCGGCCGACATCAATCTGGTGCCGGCGCTGATCGCAGACGCCGGCGACGAGGCCGGCTGGCGCTACGTCGAGTTCTTCACCGCCAATATCAGCAACCCGCACACGCGGCGGGCGTACGCCCGCGCCTGCCGGGACTTCTTCGCCTGGTGCGAGGGGCGCGGCCTGACGCTCGCGACGATCCGGCCCTTCGACGTGGCGACCTGGGTGCAGCAGAAGCGGCAGACCCATTCCGCGCCGGCGGTGAAGCAGCAGCTCGCCGCGGTGCGCATGCTGTTCGACTGGCTGATCACCGGCCAGGTCGTTGGGATCAACCCCGCCGCGGCCGTGCGCGGGCCGAAGCACGTCGTGAATACCGGCAAGACGCCGGTGCTGGATCCGCAGGAGTGGCGCAAACTGATCGACAGCATACCGACCGAGACCGTGCGCGATCGGCGCGACCGCGCGCTGATCGCCACCCTCACCTACTCCTTCGCGCGCATCACCGCGGCGCTGACGATGCAGGTGGAGGATCTCCGGCCGAAGGGAGCCGGGTGGCAGATTTGCCTGCACGAGAAAGGCGGCAAACAGCATACCATGCCCTGCCACCACGCGCTCGCCGAGGCGCTGCATGCCTATATCGCGAAGGCCAAGATCGCTGAGGATCGCAAGGGCTGGCTGTTTCGCAGCAGCCCCGGCCACAAGGCGGATGCGCTGACATTCAAGCCGATGAATCAGTCGGCGGCATGGACCATGATCCGTCGTCGTGCCGCAGCGGCCGGCATCCTGGCGCCGATCGGCAACCACAGTTTCCGCGCGACCGGCATCACGGCCTATCTGGAAAACGGCGGCGCGCTGGAGCACGCCCAGGCCATGGCGGCGCATGAAAGCCCGCGCACGACCAAGCTCTACGACCGGACGAAGGAGCGCTTGACGCAGGATGAAGTGGAGCGGATCAGGCTTTGATGGGGTAAGCGACGCTATGGTGCGCCAACCATTTCCGAGATGAAGGAGAAGAGCGATTTCCGATCTGTTTGGCAGTGCTGGACCTCGCCCTGCCATTAAGCCGCTGACGGTGTTTCGGGCAGAGCTGATCGGCGCGGATGGGCCTTCTGACCCAAGATGGGACGAGCTGTTTGCGGGCTATACGACGCTGAGGGCGATCACATTCTCCATCCAGCCGCTCGATCATCGCCTTGCAGCAGCTACAGTAGCAAACCGCGGCCGAGCATTTGCTCGGCCGATACTGAGGTCCGCCGCACGCCGGCGCCGATTCTATCTCGTTGCAATCCGCGGCCGAGCATTTGCTCGGCCGATACTCGCTGCTGCGCGATCCGCGTGACGGCGAGCGCATGGTTGGGGTTCTAGGCTCAAACCCTCGAAATTTTACGCTACATGTTCCGGGACCGCGGTCAGCCGATCGACCTGGATGCTCTCCTCGCGGACGTCTCAGTGGGACTGTCCAGAAACCTGGGGGATTGGACGGGCGAGCTCGCGCTCGGATTGCGCGGCGCTTTGCCGCGGGCCGCTGCGAGTGGCGGATTGTCCCAGTTAAAGTAAAGTCTGCTCAGCACAACGTGCACCCCAGCCGGATCAAGGCCTTGCGGGGCGTCTGCCGGGATAGGTTCAAATGGGACAGCGCGTCGCCCTTTACTGCCGGGTCTCGACCGCCGATCAGTCCTGCGCCCGCCAGGAACGGGACCTCACGGCGTTTGCCGAACGGGCCGGCTACCATGT
>Ga0335072_10012190_pt1 | contig 12280 bp, 8 predicted proteins | sample Lox_Sample_21_FD_206725 | JGI IMG/M metagenome (GOLD analysis project Ga0335072, IMG submission 206725) | Soil microbial communities from Loxahatchee National Wildlife Refuge, Florida, United States - Lox_Sample_2.1 | ecosystem: Environmental > Terrestrial > Soil > Wetlands | place: USA: Florida...
CCAGCTTGCCAACTTCGTCCAGGGGCGGTCGGGTCAGAGCCGTGCTGGCCTGACGTTGCGGACGCAGTTGGTGGCTGGCTGGGAGCGGTATTTCGCCTGGGAGATCGCCGCCGCCGCGGTGGCCGCGCTGATTCTGGCCGGTGCCGTCGCGGGCTGGCGCAGGCTCCCGCTGAGGGCGACCGGGCTGTGGCTCGCCGTGGTGCTGGGCGTCACCGTGGCGCTGAACGTCGGTGCCGTGGCGCTCACTGCCGATGGCGCCCGCGCTGCGCTCCGGCACGTCAGCTCCCTGACGCAGCTCGTCGGCACTCAGGATGTCAGCGTGCCGCGCTCCCACGTGCGTCGGCGTCAGCTTCATGGCATCGAGGAAGTGGTCATGGGTGACTCGACCGCCGCAGGTGCTGGGCTTCCATGGGTTGCTCATGCCTCGGCGACCGACAGGTCGTGCGGTCGTAGCTCGCAGGCGTACGCCGTCGACCTCGCCAACGTTAATGGCTGGAAGGCGCTGAATCTGGCGTGTGACAGCGCGACGATCGCACATGGCCTGCTAGGCCCGCAGAAGCAGGGCACGCTGCAGATTCCGCCGCAGATCGACTCGGCGAAGCTGGTGAAAGATCCCGCCGTTGTCATCGTCAGCGTTGGCGCCGATGACCTCCAGTGGTCGGCCATCCTCGAGTACTGCGCCGCCACGACGCAGTGCGATAGCCGCGCCTCGAACGCCTACTTTCAGCAGAAGCTACACCAGTTCAGCACTGACTACCTCCAGCTGCTGATCCAGCTCGGCAGCCTTCCCGGTCACCCGCGGGTGATCATCAACCGCTACTATGACCCGTTTGGCAGCGATGTCAGCTGCATCACCCAGCGAGGCCTCACGCCCGCGAAGGTCAGCACCGTCCAAACCTGGCTGGTGGCACTCAACGAGGTCCTGGCCAAGGGCGCGGCGCAGTTCGGGTTCCTGTCGCCACAGCCCAGCTTCGCAGGCCACACGCTGTGCTCGCCGCTGCCGTATGTGCAGGGGCTGGGCGACGCTGCGCCGTTTCATCCCACCGCCCTTGGCCAGCTCGCCATCGCGCTCGCCGACGAGACGGCCCTCGCAAGCCTGCCACCGCAGCCGCCGGCGCCGTCGACGAGCACGTCGCCCTGAGCTGCGGTGCTGTTCTAGCCCAGATCGCCACGCGAGCCCTCGTTCCCCCTCAGGATCAGGAAGCGTTCGCCGCCGGGCATGATCGCCGTCCCGCGGGGCATGGATACGACGGTCTCGACGGCGCAGGTAACCGCTGGCGCGCACGCAAAGGCAGTGCGCGAGCCATTTCGCAGCAAAAGTGACGAAAGCGTCTTCATGGGCACGACAACGGGCCGTCTAGTCTCGCACGGGCTGCTGGCAGCAACCGCGCTCGCTGCCGTCGCATGCTCGGTGGCAGGGTGCGGCAACTCGTCGCCACGCACCGGCCAGCCAGTCGCGGCCACCGGATCGCCTGTCACGATCCGTGCGCGCAGCCTGCCGGGCCTGGGCACCGTGCTCGTGAATAACAGCGGATACACGCTGTACATGTTCGCGCCGGACGCTCGGCGCCGGGTCACCTGCACCGACCTATGTGCTGCGACTTGGCCCCCGGTGAAGGTATCGGCTGGCGAGCGGCTTGTCGCCGGCCCCGGCGTCCGCGCGGACTTGCTCGGTTCTGACTCCGATCCGTCCGGCGGGCGCGTCGTCACCTATAACGGCTGGCCGCTGTATACCTACCGCAGCGACATTCAGCCGGGCTGGGACAACGGCCAGGGCATCAACCTCAACGGCGGCTACTGGTACGTCATGCAGCCGTCTGGCCAGCCGTTGACCAAACGGCCGGGTGAATGACGCGCCCCGACCCTCCGGGCAGCGCGCCGCCATCCCGGCGGGCGGTCCTGCTAACCGTCGGCGGACTGGCAGCGGCGGGCGGCGGCTTCGCTGCCGGATCCCAGGTAGCGGGTGCCGCTAGCTCGGGAGCTGACTCACTAGACGCGCTGCGGACTCCCACCCCGGGCGAAGACCTGATGGCGGAGCACGGTCTGTTGATTCGCATCCTGCTGATCTACCGGCACCTTCTGGCCACCCAGGCGTCGGGGCTGCCCGTCTCAGCCGCCCACGCACACGACTCGGCACTGATCATTCACGACTACATAGAGGCATTCCACGAGGAACTCGAGGAGGCGTACGTGTTCGAACGGCTGATGCAGGCTGGCCGGCTCAAGCCGACCGTCAGCACGCTGCTGGTCCAGCACGCACGCGGCCGCGAGCTCACTCAGCTCATTCTCGCCGAGAGCGCGGGCAGCGGATCGCTCCCGACGGCGGTGGTCTCCCGTGTGGCGAGCGCGATGGCCGGCTTCGTGCGGATGTACGAGCCACACGAAGCCCGCGAGGACACGGTCGTATATCCGGCCTTCCGTGCGCTCTTGTCGCCGGCCGAGATCGCCGACCTTGGCGATCGATTCGCGCAGTTGCAATCCGAGCAGTTCGGCAGCGACGGCTTCGCGGCCATGGTCGGGCGGGTGAGTGCGATCGAGCAGGCTCTCGGCATCTACGACCTCGCGCAGTTCACCCCGCCGAACATCACGCCGTCCGTCGCCTGAGACCGCTGCACCGGTTGGCCGGCTACACGGCTCGGGCGACCGCCGCATCGAGATAGTTCTTGACAGGTGCGTTCGGTATCGGCAGCATCAAGATATGTCTTGAAGCCTCATAGCCGGAGGCTCGTTCCGCTAACCGATCCGTCACCCGGCCGCAACAGGCCGACGGTCGCGAGGAGACGCAGTAATGAGCAGCGCGGCCGAGGCCGAGGACTCCAGACAGTCCACTACCGCCGCGCCAGTGCCGCTGCGGCGCAACGCCGGCTTCCGGATGCTCTGGATCGGCCAGGTCGTCTCCGACACTGGAACAGACGTCGCGCTCATCGCATACCCGCTGCTGATCCTGGCGCTCACCGGCTCGGCTGCTCTGGCCGGTGTGGTCGGGACGGTGCGGCTCGTGGTCCAGATCGTGCTCGGCCTGCCCGGCGGGGCCCTGACGGACAGGTTCGACCTGCGGCTCACCATGATCACCTGCGACACCATCAGGGCGGCAGTGATGGCCCTGCTGGTCGCCCTCATCCTGCTGCACATGGCCAGCTGGCCCGTGGTGATGGTCGTGTCCGTCATCGACGGCGGGGCGAATGTGCTATTCGATCCCTCGGCTACAGCGGCGCTCCCGGCCATCATTGCCGACTCGCAGCTCGAGCAGGCGTGGGCGGCCACCGAGGCGCGTAGCTACGGAGCCAGCCTGGTCGGCCCGGCCCTCGGCGGACTCCTGTTCGGGCTGGGCAGCGCAGTCCCGTTCCTCGCCGATTCCTTCTCCTACCTTGCATCGGTAGGAACAGTGAGCCGTATCCGCGGCCGGTTCCGGCCGGAGCGCTCCGGCGAGCAGAAGTCGATATGGCACGAGATCGCGGAAGGACTTCGCCTGGTGTGGCGTAACCAGTTGCTGCGCGCTGCGGTGATCATGGCTCCGCTCATCAACTTCGCTTTCACCGGCGTCATCTTCACGATCACGGTGGCGCTGCGACAGCACGGCGTCGCGCCTGGCATCATCGGGCTCGCACAAGCCGGAATCGCTGCGGGCGGACTGGCCGGCGCGATCGCCGCGCCGAAGCTGCAGGGGCGGCTGCCGGTCTGGCAATTGATGATTGCGCTGACCGTGGCGGCTACCGGATTGTTCGTCGTGGCCGCGCTTGTCCTGCCGTCGCCGTTGGTCGCGCTGCCGGTGGCGGCCCCGCTGCTGCTCGCGCCGACCGCAAACGCGGCGCTGTTCGCGGCGATGCTTCGAAGCACGCCGGAGGATATGCGAGGCCGGGTCAACAGCACGATGATCATGATGGCCACCGGACTGGCCGCGCTCTCGCCGCTAACCGCGGGGCTGATCGTGGAGCACGTGTCCGCTCAGTGGGCCCTCGGCACGTTCGCCGTGACTGTCGGCGTAGCCGCGATCATGTGCATAGTCCTGCCGTGGCTGAGGGCTGCTGAGAGGGCCGGAGCAGACGCCCTGGCACAGCGGTAAGACGTTGGGAACTCGCAGGTAACTGGCCATGGCTTTTCAGGCTGCCGTCTCCAGTAGCAGAGGAAGCAGCTTGTCACCGACCCTGCCGAGCTCCCGCATGTACGGCGTGTCGGATAGCACGAAGTGGGTGACGCCGAGGTCCTGATACTTCTTCAGCGCGGAAGCGACGTCAGATGGAGAGCCGACGAGCCACGTTGTGGCCGCGCCACCGCCGCCTACTTTGCCGGGCGTGGTGTAGAGACAGGAATCCAGCACCTCGCCTCGTGCAGCCAGGTCGAGAAGCCGCTGCTGTCCGACAGCGGTGCGGAAAGAATGGGTCATGCGCGCGTCGCCCGAGTTCGCCGCCATCTTGGCGACCTTCTCCTCGGCGTCGCGCCACGCCTCCTCTGCGGTGTCACGGACGAGCGTGGTGATGCGCAGCCCGAACTGCAGCGGTGCGTGCTTGCGCCCCAGCGACTCACTGAGCCTCTTGAGCCGGTCGATGCGCTCAGCGACCCCATCTAGCGGCTCACCCCAGAACAGCTGCACGTCTGCCTCTGCCGCTGACACCTGCTGGGCCGCTTCTGATGCGCCGCCGAAATAGAGCGTCGGGTGCCTGCCCTCTGCGGCGCCGTACGGCCGGGGTGTCAGTGTCGATGCCTCCACCTGGAAATGCTTACCGCGGAAGGTAACGTTCTCCTGAGTCCATAGCTGCCGCACTAGCTCGAGGAATTCGCGGGTCCGCTCGTATCGCTGCGCTGGGTCGGCCTTGCCGTCCCCGTATGCCGCAAGGTTGTCGATGCCGGTAACGATGTTGACCAGCACGCGGCCTTTGGTGAGCTGGTCGAGCGTTGCCGCCGCGCTAGCGAAGTGAGCCGGCTGCCAGTAGCCGGGCCTGATTGCGATGAGCGGCTTGAACGTCGTCGTCTGAGCTGCGATCGCGGTGGCGACCGTGAACGTGTCAGGCCGCCCCCAGCCGGTTCCTAGTAGGGCGCCGCCCCAGCCATGTGCCTCAAGAGCGCGAGCCTGATCGGTCGAGAAGTCAAGAGAGCCCCAGCCCTCGGCGGTCGTGTCACCGCGGTGACCGGGCTCGACGGTGTTGGGGATATACCAGAGGAACTCAAGACTCATAGAGTGGCGCTTCCAGTCCATCGGGTCGTATCGGAGGAACGCGATAAACCTATCATGTCGATTGACAAAATAAGAAATATCGATGGCTAGGACCGCCGGCCGGTACCGGCCGAGATCGTTTCCCGGCCAGGAAACTTACATTTCCGGCAGCTCGCCCTGGACGGCTTCTATGTCGAGGACTATTCGCAAGACCCAGCCGACGAGAACGACTTCCGCGGCCACCAGCTGATTCCAGTTGATCGCGAAGTCCTTCCTGTGCAGCTCCGCGGTCGCGCGGAAGGCCGCCCTCTGGCCGCCCCACGGGTCGGTGCCGGTGCCCTGGTAAGTGAGGTCGAGCTGGACGGGCCGCGTGGTGCCGTGCAGCGTGAGCTCGCCATCGACGGTCCAGAGGTCATCGCCGTGCGGAGTCACTCCGGTGCCGATGTACTCGATCAGCGGGTAGGTCGCTGCATCAAGGAAATCCGGCGATCGCAGGTGATCATCCCGCATCTTGTTGCCGGTATCGATGCTGTCCGCCCGCATGCGGGCCCGGACGGTCGACCGTTCGGCAGGCTCGGCGATGTCGATCGTCCCGGAGAATTCGTTGATGACACCTTTGACGCTCGCCAGGCCCATGTGCCGGGCCGTGATCGTGACCGCCGAGTGCGCGGGGTCGATGGTCCACTTGCCCGGCGGCGGCAAGTCCGCCCCGGCGGCGCGATCGAGCGTGATCGTGCCCAAGGTGGCGGAGCCGCTGGCGGTGACAACCGTGGTGCGTGCGGCTGGGGCGTAACCAGGCGCCATGACGATCGCTGTGTAGGTCCCAGGTGCCAGCGGCGCGGTCACCGCGAGCCCATCATCGTCGGCTTCGGCCCGGGCGGCCTGACTGCCCGCCAGGTCTGTAACGGTGAGGACGGCGTTGCGCACCGACCAGCCGTCCTTGCCGCGCACCCGGGCTGTCATGCCTCCGGCCCCGGAAAGTTTCGTGCTCACTGCTTATGCCTCCGGGTGACCTAGCTCGACGTCGTGAGAGTGCGGCTCGCCAGAAGCGACCCTCAGCCTGCTGGCGGCCGGCGGGTAACCGCTTGCTATGACCGTGTAGTCGCCCTCGACCAGGTTCTCGAGTGAGTAGCTGCCGTCCGGCCCGGTCGTCGTCACGGCCGCCACGTTTCCATCGGTGTCAAGCAGCGTGACCCTCGCGTCAGGCACGGCGGTGCCCGCAGCGGTGCGCGCGATGCCTTCGACCCGCGCGCCGGACCGCAGTTCAGCGTCCTGAGTGGTTTCCTCTTCGTCAGCCACGACGACCTGCAGTGCCGCCGGCTGGTAGAAGGGGGCGCTCAGGGCGAGGGTGTACCGGCCTGCTACCAGATCCTCGATCGCGTACCGGCCCGCTTCCCCGGTACTGCTGGCCGCTACGACCTCGCCGCGCACGTCTGCGAGCGTGACGGTCACCCCCGCCAGCGGGGAGCCGGTTCCTGCTGCGCGCACCGTCCCGGCCAGCCGGGAGGCGCCAGGCAGCTGCACATCGACCTCAACCGGCTCGCAGCCGACGCGCACGGACGACGCGTGCGGCCGATGGCCGCTGGCCATCGCGATGAGCGTGTAGGTCCCCTCCCCTGGCGCTGATATCCGGTACGAGCCGTCCGGGCCGGTACTGGCCCGTCCGGCCTGCCTCCCGGCCGGGTCGATCAGCGTCACGGTAGCGCCGGTTAGCGGCACGCTTCCTGCCTCGTGGACATGGCCGTAAACCGGCGGTCCGGCTGGCGCGGCGGCGTCCGTGACGGCCATGGGCGCGGCATGGCGTGCCGGCGCGGCCAGGTACGCACCTTCCGCTCCACTGCCGTCATGACCGTTGAGCCCGGCCAGCGGTCCGCCGGCTCCCACGCCCGCGAAAGCTAGCATCAGCTCGTCCGGCATGGCGGCCAGTTCTGCCGTCGCCGGCTCGGTGGCGAAAGCCGCGGTCTCGTGCTCAGCCGCCAGGCCGTCGAGTTGAACGGTCGCGTCAGTCAGGGCAGACTCGGGGCCCACGGAGGTACGAAGCCGTATTTCCTTGAGGAAGAACGACAGCACAAAGGCCACGGCGAGCGCCGGCGCCAGCCACAGGAAGATAGGCGGCAGCGCGTAGGAGTAGGCCGTTACCAGCGCGTGCACCACGGTGGGCGGGAGCGAGGAAAGCTCCTTGGGCGTCAGCGCCTCGACGTTCGGCAGGTGAGCACCCGAGCCGGGCGGCAGCAGGTGCGAGATCTTGCTGGTCAGCCGAGTGGCGAACAGCGCGCCGACGATCCCGGCTCCGACCGTGCCGCCGATCTGGCGGAAGTAGTTGTTGGCCGCGGTCGCGGAGCCCAGGTCCTCCCGCGCTGCGCCGTTCTGCACCACGAGCACCAGGATCTGCATGACCAGGCCGATGCCGAGGCCCAGCACGGCCATGTAGATGCCGTTCTCCAGGCGGGTAGAAGTGGCGCTCATCCGGGACAGCAGGGCCATGCCCACTGCGCCGACCGCCGTTCCCGCGATCGGGAACGCCTTGTACCTGCCGGTGGCGGTGACGATGCGCCCGGAGGCGATCGACGACACCAGCAAACCGCCAACGAACGGGAGCATCAGCAGGCCAGACACAGTCGCGCTCACATGGTCGACCATCTGGAGGAAGAAGCCGATGTAGGACACTGCGCCAAAGAGGGCCACCCCGACAACCAGCCCGATCAGGCCCGCGATGTTGAAGATGCTGCTGCGGAACAGATGCAGCGGCATGAGTGGCTCCGCCGCGTACCGCTCGGCCAGGATGAACAGGGCCGCCAGGACGATGAAGCCGGCGCCCAGGCCGATGATCTCCGGAGACGTCCACGAATAGGTTGTGCCGCCCCACACGCTGAACAGCACGATGCACGCGGACGCCGCCGCCAGCAGCACCATCCCGAGATAGTCGATCCGGTGTTTCTGGTCCGACTTGTGCAGGTGCAGGGTGAAGATGACCACTGCCAGGGCCACAATCCCGATGGGAACGTTGACGTAGAAGATCCATCGCCAGCTCACGTCGTCGGTGAGGTAACCGCCGATGAGCGGGCCAGCCACGGTGGCAATCCCGAACACGGAGCCGATGAAGCCCATGTACTTCCCGCGCTCGCGGGGGGAGACGACATCCCCGATGATCGCCTGGGCCCCGATCATGAGGCCGCCAGCGCCCAGGCCCTGGGCGGCGCGGGTGGCGATCAGCTCGTTCATGTTCTGCGCCAGGCCTGACAGAGCGGAGCCCACGAGGAAGATGGCGATCGCGAATATGAACAGGCCCTTGCGGCCGAACAGGTCACCGAGCTTGCCGTAGATCGGCAGGCCGATCGTCGATGTCAGCAGGTAGGCGGTCGTCACCCAGGTCAAGTGATTGACGCCGTGCAGGTCCCCGACAATGGTCGGGAGCGCGGTGGCGACGATGGTCTGGTCAAGCGCGGCGAGGAAGATCGCCAGCATCAGCGCCGTGAAGATGATGCCCACGTTATTCTGCGGCGCGCGACCGGCTCGTTCCCTGCGATGCTGCGGTGCCGGCGCAGCGTGGTTCCGCAATGCTGCCTCGCTCAACTCACTCCTCCTCATCCCGGCCGTCCTACGGCCAAGAACTCCCCGGCTCTCTATGGCGATGTTCAGGGCTGTTTCGCATAGCGACGTCTGCGGGCTAGCCGTCTGGCGCGAGCCCGTCCCGGAGCAACCCGAATACCTCGGTCACGTGACGTTCCAGTGGATGATCCCGATCGCCCACCGTCCACCGCCGCACGGCGGTGCGCATAGCCGCGCTGGCCACAGCCGCCATGAGCTGCGGATAGGCGTCATCCGGTGCGGTGCCCGTACGGGCTGCGACAGCCACCGCCACAACCTTGTTGGCTTGCTCGAACCGGGCGGACATCTGGGGCAGCAACGCGGGGTAACGCTCCATAAGCTGCCAGCGCATCAACACCTGCTCGCGGCGAGGAGCCGTGCTAGCCACCAGAGCCATAGCGACGCCGTACAGCCCCTCGAGAACGTCAGCGGCGTCCGACATGATCGCCATCGCCTGCCGTTCGTCGACCTGGAACAGGTCGTCGCCGAGGATCGCCTGCTCTTTGCTCGGGAAGTAGTTGAAGAGCGTCCGGACGGACACGTCGGCGGCCGCGCTGATCTCCTCGACCGTCAGGTGCTCCAGGCCGCGTTCGACCGCGAGCCGCAGGGCCGCATCGTGCAGCGCACGCCGGGTGGCCCGCTTCTTGCGCTCACGGAGCCCGCACCGTGCCTCCGCGTCGTCCGTCATGCCGCCATATTACATTCACCGCAAAATTTCACAAAATGTAAGATTGTGACGTCCGTCACGCTCCGGAGCGGCCGGCCGGCGCGGAGCTAAGGGGCCAGGCTGGCCTGTCCGCTCGCGCTCTTTGTAGCTAATGCAATGTGTATTGAGACACAGCTATAATGTATTCATGTCACTGCTCCAGATCAGAGATGTCCCCGAGGAAACCCGGCGCGCTTTGAAGGCGCGGGCGTCTGCCAGCGGTCGGTCGTTGAATGCGTACTTGCTCGATCTGCTCCGGCGTGAAGTAGCCCGCCCGTCGGTCAGCGAGGTCCTGGAGCGGGCAGCTAGGCGCGCAGAGCGCTCTACCGGGTCTGCGCTCAGCGCGCTACAGGCGGCGCGCGATGACCGGCATGAGGGCATCAGCGGGCCGGCTCCGCGATGATCGTCATCGACTGCTCGGCAGTAGTCGACGCGCTGACCGCGGCTGAAGACGCAGACAGCCTGCGGGCTCGAATGTCAGGTGAGGACCTTCATGCTCCGGCGCTGGTCGACTTTGAGGTTGTGGCTGCTCTGCGGGGTCTGGTTCTCGGTGACCACCTGACGCCGGGGCGTGCGGAGGACGCGCTGACCGACTTCGATGACTTGACCATTGAGCGCTGGCCTTCCTCCGACGTCTTGCGCAGGCGGGCATTCCAGCTCCGGCAAAATGTTTCCGCTTACGATGCCGCCTACGTAGCGCTGGCTGAAGCACTGGACTGCACGATGCTCACCAGGGACGACAGGCTGCGGAAATCAGCCGGTCATAACGCTCGCATCGAGGTTCTCTAACGCAACGCGGCGCCACGAACTGCCTTACCTGGCGGCCACGGTGTCGTAGTCGGTGATGGCAAGCCCCAGGACTTCGGCCAGCCGGGCCATCGTGCCGTCGATGAGCTTGAGGTCACGGATGGCGAGGTGCACCGGGTGGGCGATGCCGGAGCGCTCCTCGACGGAGCGCTCGACCCGGTCGAAGAGCGCCGATGACCGCGTGTAGACCCCGTCCCGCGGCCCGGTCAGGGCCGCGGCGATCACGTCCAGGGATTGCCGCAGGGTCGCGCTGGCCAGTTCGATGTCCAGGCGCGTGCCGGGGTCGAGCTGCCCGGCGCTCTCGGTGTCGGTGACGAGGTTGCGGCTGTAGTTCCTGGCCGCGGAAGCCAGGCGCAGCACGCGCCCGGTGTTCTCGTCGATGCCGCCGGAAAGGTTACGGCGCAGCGGCTGGGCCGTGGCCGAGAGGGCGTGGTAGGCGGCGTCGACGGCGCGGGCCTCGGAGCGCAGCCCGGCGGCCTCCGCGCCGTGATCCACCCCCAGCAGGTGGTCGCTAGCGTGACCCGCCAGCTGCGCGACAGCCTGGACGAGATCCCGGCAGGCGACGCGCAGTACCCGGCGGGTACGCAGGGGAAATACCAGCATCACCACGACGATGGTGACGGCCGCACCGAGTGCTGTTTCCTCCAGGCGGAGCAGCAGCAGCGAGTTGGAGAACTCGTCAAGCTGCACGTACAGCTGCGACACCATCACAGTGATCCCGATGACCATGAAGGTGTAATTGATCCGCATCAGGTAGAAGCCGAAGAACAACGCGGCCAGGATCACTGCGATGGACCAGTAGGTGTGATGGCCGACGGCGGTGACCAGCAGAGAACCAGCGCCAATGCCGACCACGGTGCCTGCCACCCGGAAGAACGCCTTGCGGACCTGCTCACCCGTGGTGTTGGCATTCATGAACGTGATGAGCGCGGCGAGAACGGCCCAGTAGAAGCGTCGCGGGGACAAAACGTCGCCGAGAGCAGTGGCCGCGCCGACGGCGATAGCCATCTGGATCGCGCTGCGGACATGCATGGGCAGCCGGATCCGCTCGCTGAGCCGGGTGCCAGGCTCGAGCGACGCAGTCATGCTGACCTGGGCGGAGCCCGGCAACCAGCCGCCGAAGAGCTGGACCGACGGGTGGAAGGCGCCCTCGCCCTCCCTGGTCGCGCCGAGTGCCATCCACTCGGTCATGGCATCGGCTAGGGCAATGACCGAGCCGGCGAAGCGGTGCGGGACCACCGCCACAGCGCGATCCTGGCCAGGCGGGACGGGCGCGGCTACGCGGAGCAGGTCGATGAGCCGGGCGGCATGCACCTTGGCTGCCTCGTTGTCACCCCGGATCAGCTCGCGCAGCGCCAGGCGGGCCTCGAAGTGCTGGGAGGCGGGGAGGCCGAATCTGGCCATGGCCTCGGCGAAGCGAGCGATGTTGGCCAGGGCGAGCTCGGCATCGAAGAGGCGCTGGTGAAGCAGCTGCGCCAGCGAGCCGTCGGCCACGGCGCCAGAATCCCCGAGCTGGGCGTCGATCATCAGGGCGGCCTCATTGAGCCGCACGAGCTGGCGGTGCAGGCGGCGGGAGGCTCGGTCGGTATGCGGCGAATGCCGGGGGTGGTCGAGCACATTGAGCGCGAGGGCGGCCGCCTTGCGTGCCCGGGAAGCATAGGAACGCTGGGTGCGCTCCAGGGCCTTGGCCTGGAAGGGATAGAAGAAGGCGAACCGGACGGCGATGGCAACGACGGTGCCGAGGCCGATCTCGGCGGCGAGCCAGCCGATGTCACCCAGACTGACGGCAGTGTGCAGGAAGAATCCGAGGAAGTCCCCCATGAACAGCAGCATCGCGGAGATGAATCCGCGCGGGCCGAAGCGCCGGCCGTATGTGCCGATGGCCAGGACGACCGCGAAAGAGGTCAGGGCCAGGACCCGGTGACCGCCGAGCGCCATCCCGAGGCTCAGTGCCGCAATCAGCGGGATGGGCAGGAAGAGCATGCTGATGAGCTGGCCCCGAGCGTTGGTGTCCATGACCCCGAAGC
>Ga0335072_10012191_pt1 | contig 12277 bp, 11 predicted proteins | sample Lox_Sample_21_FD_206725 | JGI IMG/M metagenome (GOLD analysis project Ga0335072, IMG submission 206725) | Soil microbial communities from Loxahatchee National Wildlife Refuge, Florida, United States - Lox_Sample_2.1 | ecosystem: Environmental > Terrestrial > Soil > Wetlands | place: USA...
GGACACGACGGGCTGGCTGCGTAGTGAAGCCGTCGCCGTCCCGGTGCAGGCAGGCCAGCTACCCGACGGTCGGCCCAGCCTGACCATTGGTGACGTGCGCGGTTACGCCGCGTTCAACCACCTGCAGGGCGACAATCCCGAGCATGACTGCGGTGACTGTGGCATCGTCAGCTGCGCCGACGTGCTGAATCAGTTCGGCGTGCGGCTAACGGAGGCGGACGCTGTCCTGCACGCGACGCGCCGCCACGAACTGCACGTGGTGCCGGGGCGGCCGGACCAGTCCGGCTGGACGCTGCCAGCCGAGCAAGCAACGATCTTGACCGATTACGGAGTTCCCGCCCACGCTGAGGACGCTCAGCCGGTCGAGCGGCTTGCGCTTGCGGTGCAACTCGGTCACGGCGTCATCGCGATGGTTAACGCCGGCGTGCTGTGGAGCGACCCGCAGGGACTCGGGCACGGCCAGGCCAACCATGCCGTCACCATTACCGGGATCGCCCGCGACCGTTACGACGGCGCCCTGCTGGGCTTCTACATCAACGACAGCGGTACCGGGCAGTCCGGGCAGTTTGTCAGTGCCCACCTCATGAAGACCGCGTTCGAGCACGAGGGCGGATTTTGCGTCGTGACGGACTGCGCCCAGGCCGGGCCTGGTCGGCGCCGTCCCGACTTCTAACGGAAGTAGATGACCTCGGGGTTGGCCGCTCCGTGGTCGGCGGGCGCTGCGGCGAAGACGCGGCCGAGGTTCTCCATCGCCGTGATGACGTAGCGGTGCCTGTGCCCCGTCTTGACGGTGCGCGGGGTCTTGATCGCGCAGCTGAAGTACGCGGTCTTCCTATCCCATCGGCAAAGTGCGCCGGCGCCGGCGCCGGAACCAGTGAGGACCGCCTTCACGCGGTGCTGCGCAGCAAGAGCAGCCGCTATCCCGGTACCGAGGCGGTGACCCGCCGCATTGGTGAGCCGGAACCGAACCACGATATGCCTCGCCGAGCGGGACACCCTACTCGCCGACTTGGGAGCGATGAACCCGGCCAGGCCGTACAGTCGCTCGCTAAAACAGCCGTCGACGTAGTCATTGGAATTCAGCCCGTCGGGGCAAGTCGTGCCTTGCCAGACCACGTCCGCGAAGTTGGCTCCGGAAACGGTCGCGCCCTTGAGGTCAGCCCTGGTCAGGTTAGCGCCGCTCGCGTCCGCGTAGCTCAGGTTGGCGGCAGCCAGACCGGCGCCGGTCAAGTTGGCGTTGCTGAGTATGGCGTCAGCCATGTCAGCTCCCGCTAGGTCGGCACCCGCTAGGCCGGCGCCGCTGAGCGCGGCATCCAGCAGATCGGCGCCGGGACCCACCAGGTTGCCTTTCACCAGCAGCCAGTCCGCGGGAAGCGACGCTGGCGTTCCGGTGATACCGCCCGAACGCACGCCAGCGAGGCTGGTGTCAGTCAGGTTTGCGCCAGCCAGATCTGCGCCGAGCAGGTTGGCGTAGTTGAGGTTCGCCGAACTGAGGTCGGCATGAGACAGGTTCGCCTCTGCCAGGTCAGCGAAGGCCAGGTCGGTTCCGCTCAGGTTCGCGTCAGCCAGGCTCGCGCTCACCAGGATGGCGGTCTGCCCGATCAGGTAGCCGCCGACCAACGCCCAGTTGAGCGGCAGCGAAGCGGGCGTGCCAGCGATCCCGCCAGATACCACGTAGTTCAGCCCGGCACCAGTGAGGCTGGCGCCAGCCAGGTCTGCGTTGGTCAACACCGCGTCCGCCAGCTGGGCTCCGTCGAGGTTGGCACCGGCGAGATCGGTCCCGACCAGGCGAGCCAACTCCAAATTGGTCTTAGCGAGGTCGAGACCGGACAGGTTATCCCCGGACAAGTCTGTTTCCGCGCCGATCAGGTAGCCGCCGATCAGCTGCCACTCCGATGGCAGGGACGCGGGGGTACCGGTGATGCCGCCTGACTGAACGCCAACCAGGTCAGCGCCAGTCAGATCGACACCGGCCAGGTCGGCACCGGCCACATCCGCGGCGACCAGGCGGGCGTCGAACAGGTCAGCGCCGGCCAGGTCCGTGCCCTGAAGGCCGGCAGCGTCCAGGTTGGCCTCAGGACCGACAAGGTATCCGCTGATCAGATTCCAGTTGCCGGGGAGCGAGGCAGGCATGCCGGTGACGCCGCCGGAATGCACGCCGAGCATCGTCGCGCCGCTCATCTCGGTGCCAGCGAGATTCGCTCCGGCGAACGTCGAACTCGTCAACGTGGCATCGGTGAGGTTAGCGCCGCTCAGGTCAGCATTGACGAAATTCGCAACGGCCAGGTCGCAGCCCTGCCAGTCCACGCCAGGTGACGGTGCAGGTGTCACAGCACCGGTCAACTGATTGACGCTCGGGCAGGTTACGGCATTCGCCGGCGCGGCAGAGGCAACGAGGATCCCTGCTGCCAGAGCGATGACGCTTGCGAGCGAGGCGCCTGCCGACGCGATAGCAACTAAACGAGACCTGGGAAGCCGACCGCTCATGGGCCCTCCTGGGCGGGGACGCCGTGACGACCGCAGATCCGCTCTACCGGGGCATTGTCGCCGAACGTGCTCAGAATATAAAGTCCTCGGACGATGGCGGGCAAGGCAGGCGGTCCCCTGCTGGCCTCTGACTGCATTCTGACGGTCTTTGGCTCATGGCGTTGCGCTGGCCGGGTGTCGGTAGAGGTCGCTAACGGCAGCGATGTCGGCGTGATCGAATCCTGATGCGGCTGCCTGATCGTAGAGGCGCTTAACTGCTTCAGCTTCGGGCAGTTCGACATTGGCTGCCTGGGCGAGACTGATTGCCAGCCCTGCGTCCTTGGCGCCGAGCACGGTTGTCCACCATCCGTCTTGCGCCCCGGTCAGGACCGCCTCGAAACGGTTCTTGATGCCGGGTGCAACCATCGGACTGCTTCCGAGCAACTCGCGCAACTGCTCATCCGACAGCCCTCCGGACCGTCCGACGGCGAACGACTCGGCCAAGGCAGCAATCTGCGTGAGCAGGAGCAGGTTGCTGGCGAGCTTGGCGGTCGTAGCCAGGAACGGCGTGTGGTACCGGTGGATGCTGGCGGACAGCGATGACATTACCGGGGCGAGGCGGTCTGCGACGCTGCCGTCGTCGCCGACGAGGTAGGCCGCCTGGCCTGTGCGGACGCTGTCGGGACTGCCCAGTACCAGCAAGGCGAGGAAGCGGCCGGGGAAGGCCTTGGCTAGCTCACTGTTGAGCGCGGGCGAGACCGTTGAGGTGTTGACGTAGACGGCCTGGTCTCCTATCGAGCCGCGCAGTTCCCCGAGCGCGACCGCTCGGACGGCGTCGTCATCGGCCAGCATGGTGATCACGATGTCAGCGTCTCGTACGGCGTCGGTGACGCTCGCCGCCTCCCGTGCGCCGGCGGACACGACCTCGCCGGCTTTGCCTTTCGACCGGTTCCAGACCGTCACCTGGTGGCCGCCGTCGAGCAGCCGGCCGGCTAGCGCGCTGCCCATTAGTCCCATGCCCAGCACCGCGATGCTCATATCGGCCCCTTTTCCGCCCATCGCCAATGTTGTCCGCTGGCGCACTGTCGTTCGGCGACACCGGACAGAGCCAATGTCCCGGATAGGTCCAGCTTCACCGCGCTCCGCGGGGCCGACATCATCATTGCGGCTAGTTCTGAGGGTTGCGGGAGGAGGTATCTGAGGACATGGACCGATGGCCTTGTCGCTACCAGTGACGTCGTGGGTGCTGGCGCCAGTAACCTCGCTCGTTGTGAACTCAGATTCGACCACCCGGGTACGCGCGGCGATCCAGGACGATCTTGAGCTGTTGCCGGCGATCCAGCTCGCGGCTGGCGCCGCGTTCCGTGACATCGGCATGGCGGCCATCGCGGACTCCGCCCCGCTATCCGCCTCAGCGCTCACCGCTTACCAGCGGGCCGGGCATGCATGGGTGGCGGTGACGGCCGATGACGTGCCCGGCGGATTCATCGTTGTTGACCTTATCGACGGCCGGGCTCACATTGAGCAGGTCAGCGTCCACCCTGACCATGCACGTCGCGGCGTCGGCAGGCTCCTGATCAACCATGTCGACCGCTGGGCAGCCGGGCAGGACATTGACGCGCTGACCCTTGCGACGTTTCGCGCCGTGCCGTGGAATGGCCCCTACTACGCGCGCCTCGGCTTCCGTGACATGGCTCCAGCCGAGATCACCGCCGGCCTTGCCGCGCTACTCAACGAGGAGGCAGCTCACGGCATCGACCCTGCCGCCCGTGTCTGTATGTGCCGGGCGACGACCGCGCCCTGAGCTCCATCGAATGAGCAGCGCACGGTGGGCAAGCCACGGCAGCGCTCGTGTTACCTGAGGACTTCGCGGCCGGCGATCAGCGCGAGCGTCGCGGCCGCGGCCTGCCCGGCTGCGTCGGTCGCTTGCTGACCGGACCCGAACGCACCGTCCAGCATCAGCATCGCGTGGCCGTGAGCGACGGCCACGATGGCCGAAACGAGCCGCGCAGCCGATGCCTGGTCCCCGCCGGCCAGCTCGGCCGCCGGGGACAGGAACGCCGCGCTGATGGGCTGCGCAGCGCGTCCGATCTCGGGATGGCGGTCCTTGTCTAGCCCGGATCCCGCCAGGGCCTGGAACAGCGCGCGATGCTCATCGGCGAACCGGACATAGGTCTCAGCGGCTGCGGCCAGCCGCTGTTCCGGCTTCCCCGGCGGGGCACGGCGGCCGAGCTGCTCACCGAGCAGTCCGGCGGCCCGGACCGCGACTGCAGCCAGCAGCGCGTCCCGGTCGGCGAAGTGCCGGTAGGGCGCCGAGGGCGCAACTCCAAGGCGCCGGCTGGCTTCGGCCATCGAGAACGCTGCCGCGCCGCCCTCGCCGATCAGCGCGATGGCAGTCTCGACCAGGGCATCGGGCAGGTTTCCGTGGTGGTACCGTCCCCGCCTGGCTGGCCCCGGCGCGTCCTCGCCGCACTTTATCTCCACCATCATCGCGAGGAGGGGAACGGCACCAGGCGGCGCATGAATGCGTCCCAGCCGCGGTCGCCGAGGACGAGCCGGGCCACCGGGGTCAGCCGCGCCTGCGAGCCCGCCTTGTAACGGGCCTTCGTGCGCGACGCGGTCACGGCCTTCAGGATTACCGCGGCCACGTCGCCGGCCTCCAGCACGCCGCGTGCGCCGTCGCGGTGCGCACGTGCGGCCATCTTCGCCACATTCGCCTTGTACACGGCGTACGGGCTGCCCACGGTGTCCTCGGGCTGGTGCAGCTCGCTGTTGGCCATGAAGCGGGTCCGCACCGCTCCCGGCTGGATCAGCGTGACCCGGATACCGAACGGGGCGACCTCCGGGCGGAGCGCGTCGCACAGCGATTCCATCGCGTACTTGGTCATCGCGTACGGGCAGCCGGTCGGAGGCGTCACCACCCCGGCGGCAGACCCGACGTTGACGATCAGCCCGCTGCGCTGGGCGCGCATGCCGGGCAGCACCAGCTGGCACAGTCGGATCGCTGCGAACACGTTGGTCTCGAAAGTTTCGCGGACGATGTCGAGCGAGATTTCCTCGACTGGGCCACCCCCGCCGTGCCCGGCATTGTTGACCAGTATCCCTACCGCGCCGTGCGCAGCCTCCACCTGCCGTACCGCCGCGGCCCTGGATCGCTCGTCAGTCACGTCGAGCTCAAGCACCTGGCAGCCGATCGCCTCCAGGTCCCCGAGCACGCCTGCCTTCCGCGCCGACGCCCAGACCGGGAAACCCGCCCTGGCGAGGGCAAGCGCGGTTGCATGCCCGATGCCTGAAGAACAACCCGTCACGAGTACCGCTCTCGACGGCTGCACATCCGGCGCTATGTGATGGTCATTCACAATGTGGATTGTCGTCACTTGGCGTCCGCTGCGTCAAGGGGATCCGCGCTGTCCACCTGCATGTCAGCCGTTGGCCTGCTGATCGCGCATGGTGCGATGCTGCAAGCATGACCTCGATGACAGCACCGGACGAGGACCTCGCCGCTCTATTCGCCCGCCACGGATACGCCGTCGTGCCGGCCGCGCTGTCGGCGGCCGAGGTCGATAATCTGCGGGCCGAGACGCTGGCGATCTGCCGGGGCCAGCGCGGCAGCGTCAGCGGGATGCAGCCACGCGCCGACGATGAGACTGATGACGCGGTTGTCCGCCGTTACGCCTGCATCCACTTCCCGCACAAGATCTCGGCCATGATGCACCAGACGCTGGCCCACCCCGCCATCGTCGCTGCGCTCACGCGCGTGATCGGACCGGACGTGAAGGCGATGCAGTCGATGCTGTTCACCAAGGGGGAAGGCAAGCCCGGCCAGGCCTGGCATCAGGACGAGTTCTTCATCCCCACCCGAGACCGGTCGCTGACCGCGGCATGGATCGCGCTGGATGACGCCACGACCGAGAACGGGTGTCTGTGGGTCTTGCCCGGTTCACATCGGGCCGGAGTGATCTATCCCGACCGCGAGCACGACGATCCCCGGTTCGACTGCTCGATCGAGGCCTACGATTTCCCGTACTCCGATGATGACGCCGTACCGGTCGAGGTCCAGGCCGGCTCGGTCTTGCTGTTCAACGGCTACTTGCTGCACCGCTCGCTGCCGAACACGGCGCGCAGCGGCCTGCGCCGCGCACTGATCAACCACTACATGAGCGCGCAATCGCTGCTGCCATGGACGCAGCCGCCAGAGGGAGTGCACGTTGCTAAGTGGGACTGCCGCGACATAGTCATGGTCGCCGGAAGTGATCCCTACGCGTGGCGCGGGACCGCGGACATCGCACGACCGCACATCCGCCCTGACCGCGACGGTGGCTGTCATCGCTGAGTGGCGGCTGGCATTCGATCCCGGAGCGATGGTCTTCTCACCTTCACCGGCCACTCTCGGTCGGGGACAGTCCGGGATATTGTGTACCGACCACCCAGTGCCGGGTGATCTGCCGGGGTGATCATGAGTCAGGATCCTGCGCCGACCCACGGCATGCTGCGCTTCACGCGGCTGCCGATGGCCGAGAACCGGACCGAGGCATACCGGATCGTTCGAGACGCTGGCCCGATCATCAAGAGCCCTCGCGGCTTCGTGCTCAGTTCCAGTGAGTACGTCGAGTATGCGCTAAAGCATCCCGAGCTCTTCTCGTCGAAGCAGGCGTTCGACCTGGTCGGCAGCCCGTTGCCGATGGTGCCCATCGCGTTCGATCCACCCGAGCACACCCGCTACCGGCACATCCTGCAGCCCTTCCTCGGGCCTCGTGAGACGGCTGCCTGGCAACCAAGGGTCCGGTCGCTGGTCGGCACGCTGATCGACTCGTTTGTTGAGCGCGGGCACTGCGACTTGGTCGCGGAGCTCGCCGTTCCGCTGCCCGCTGAAGTCTTCCTGACGCTGTTCGGGTTGCCCATGGAAGACCGCGACCGGCTCATAGCATGGAAAGAAGGCCTGCTCGGCAGCCCGATGCTGAGCGGCGGCAAGCCCACCGAGGAAACCATCCGGGTAGGGGGCGAGCTGTTCAGTTACCTGGTCGGCCACATCGACAAGCGGCGGCGGCATCTCGACGGCGCCGGGGACCTGCTGGGCCGTCTGCTGGCTGACACCAGCGAGGAACGGATGTCCGACGAGGAGTTGCTTGGCCTTTCGTTCCTGTTCGTGCTGGCCGGGCTGGATACTGTGACCTCGGCACTGAGCACGGCGTTCACGGCTCTGGCGATGCAGCCACGGCTCCGCCAGCAAATCGCCGCCGATCCGTCAGTCATCCCGGAAGCGGTCGAGGAACTGCTGCGCGTGGACGGCCCGGTCGTGTTCCTGCCGCGAGTAGCGAGCCAAGATATCGAGCTTGGAGGTCAGATCCTCCCGGCCGGCTCGGAAATCCAGTTGGCCATCGCAGTCGCGAACAGGGACCCGGCTGAGCACGCTGACCCGGACCAGATCGACTTGCGCCGCCGGGAGCGCCACTACGCGTTCGGCGGCGGACCGCACCGTTGTCTCGGCGTGCACCTCGCCAGGATGGAGATGCGGGAAGTGCTGGCCGAGTGGCACAGCCGGATTCCCGAGTACGAGTTGGCGCCGGCATTCACCCCGCGGGTCGAGTGGCCGACGGGGCTGGTCGGCCTCGACGCCCTGCCGCTCGTCTTCCCGCCCGGCGCGGCAGCGGCGGCCTGACACGCTGGTTCTCTGAACTGCTACTCAGGCTTTGAGTGATACCCGACGATGAGTTTGAGGATGCGGGTGAGTTCCTTCCGGTCGGCCTCTGACAGGGGTGCAAGGAACTCTGCCTGCGCGTCCGCAATCAGTACATCGAGGCGTTTCAGGTGGCGGCGGCCTTCGTCGGTGAGAGTGATGGCGTTGCGACGGCGGTCGGCCGGGTCGGGGGCCCGCACGACGAGCCCACGGGCAGTTAGCTCGTTGATGGTCGCCACCAGGTCACTGCGGTAAATGCCGGTCCGGTCGCTGAGCCCCGACTGGCTGTCCGGGCCGAACTCCTCCAGTGCCGCGAGAGTGGCGTAGTGCCACTTGCGCGCGTCCTGGGTCGCCAGCCTCGCTCCCACCTGCCGCTGCGCGTAGCCGGCTGCCAGGTTGAGCAGGCGGCTGGGCAGCGACTGTAGCCGCTCGGGCGTGTTCGCCTCGTCGTGGCTGTGGCCGCCTTCCATGCGCCCGATCCTATCTCTTGCGTTAGTCGCACTAACAGTATAACTTCATTAGTGCTATAAACGTTAGAGTGACTAACGTACTGATCAGGGAGGTACCGCATGTCCGCAATCACGCCCTTCCGCGTCGAGATCCCGTCGGCCGACGTAGCCGACCTGCACGATCGGCTGGACCGCGTCCGCTGGCCCGACGAGCTGCCCGGCGTCGGCTGGGATCTTGGTATCCCGCTAGAGCGGATCCGCGAGCTGGCCACCTACTGGCGTGAGAAGTTCGACTGGCGCGCTCAAGAAACCGCGCTCAACCGGTACCCGCAATACACCACCGAGATCGACGGCCAGACAGTCCACTTCCTGCACATCAGATCGGCCAATCCCGACGCGCTGGCGCTGATCCTCACCCACGGCTGGCCCGGTTCGGTGCTTGAGTTCCTCGACATGATCGGACCCCTGTCGGCCGACTTCCACCTGGTCATCCCGTCCATTCCCGGCTTCGGTTTCTCCGGTCCCACGCAGTCGAAGGGCTGGGACATCCACCGAGTCGCCCGCGCCTGGGCCGTCCTGATGAATCGGCTTGGTTACCAGCGCTACGGAGCACACGGCGGCGACTGGGGCTCCGGCATCTCCCGTGCCCTGGGAGCTTTCGCGCCCGCGCACGTCGTCGGGGTGCACCTCACCTATCTGGTCACCCCGCCGCCGCCCGGCGCTGACGAACCCTCGCTGTCCCCCGGCGACCAGGCCCGGCTCGCCAAGGTCAAGCAGCTTCAGGCGCGCCAGCCTGCCTATCAGGCCTTGCACGCAACCAGGCCACAGACGATTTCCTATGCCCTGACAGACTCGCCGGCCGGGCTGCTCGCATGGATCGCCGAGAAGTTCACCGAGTGGACCGATCCCCGCTCCACGATCACCTTCGACCAGATCCTGGCCGACGTCTCGATCTACTGGTTCACCGCCACCGCCGGCTCCTCGGCCCGGCTTGCCAACGAATCCCCGCGCGGCAAGGTGGCCTGCCCAGTGCCGGTCGGGGTGGTTGTCCTGCCCTACGACATCCTCCAGTCCGTCCGGCCCCTAGCCGAACAGGATTACGACATCGTGCACTGGACGGAGTTCGACCGCGGCGGACACTTCTCCGGACTTGAGGTCCCCGACCTGCTGGCAGCCGACATCCGCGACTTCTTCTACAGGTTCTAGTACTCCAGCCGCGGTCGGAATACAGCGCCAGGCCAGCCTGCCCGGCGGAAACTCAGATGGCCTCAGCGCTCCATCTGGGTAGAGTCGGGCCGTGCCCGAGTTGCAGCAGCTTCATGCTGACCATGCGCCCGCGGTCCTGGCCTTCGAGCTCGCGAACCGCGCCTACTTCTCGGCCTTTATCTCCGACCGCGGCGAGGACTTCTTCACCCAGTTCACCGAGCGGCACAGCGCCTTGCTGGCTGAGCAGGAGGCCGGCATCGGCGCCTTCTACGTGCTCGTCGACGGGGACGGCTCGGTCCTGGGCCGGTTCAACCTGGCCTTCGCCGGGCACGGCACCGCAAAACTCGGCTACCGGGTCGCGCAGCACGTTGCCGGCCGCGGCGTGGCGACTGCGACCGTGCGGGAGCTGTGCCGGCTGGCGGCGGCGCGGCACGGGCTGCGCACACTCAGGGCCGCCACCTCGAGCCAGAACATCGCATCCCAGAAGGTGCTGACCAAGGCCGGGTTCGTTCCGGTCGGCCTGGCCGGCCCAGCCGACCTCGGCGGTAAGTCAGGCACCTGGTATCAGCGCGACCTAGCCGCTGGCGACGCGCAGCAATAGCGCACTGCGCCCAGGGACCAGGCGGGCGCCTGCGTGGCGCCGGGCCCCGCATCCGCGGAGCCGACGGCTGGAATGATGGGCCACGATGGACGCTCAGGAGACCGGGAAGTGGCAGCGATCGCGTGTGCCAGGGGCCTCGGCTCATCGAAGTAACCGTGGGTTGTTAACCCTCCGCCAGTGAACCCTCGGTATCCCTTGATTCACGTTCTGCCGCCGGGCGCTGTCGGGCCGTCTCGGAGCTCCGGTAGCGGACGAGCGCCGGGACGGCCTGGCAGGTGACGCCGACAGCTATGACGCACATGACACCGCCCGAGGCGAGCGAGAACCTCGGTGTGGTCAGACTGGCGACAGCGCCGACTCTGATCTGACCCAGCGAGGGTCCGACGCCGTAGCTGAGCAGTTCGACTCCGGCCATGCGACCGCGAAGGTTGTCAGGGATGGTCTGGTTCCACAGTGTGTCGCGGAAGACACCGCTGGTCATGTCTGCGGCTCCGGCCACGATGAGAAACACGAGTGCCGAGGCAAGGTCCGGGGCCAGCGCGAACCCGGTGATAGCAAGCCCCCAGGCCGCCGCCGCCGCCGCAATCGCCAGGCCGTGCCTGCGCACGCGGCTCATCCAGCCGCCGGTTGCGGTGACCGCGACCGCTCCGACTGAGGGCGCGGCGAACATGACTCCGACCGCCCAGCTCGCGTGCAGCGATGCGGCGATGAACGGGAACAGCGCGTTCGGGTAGGCCAGCGTCATCGCCCCGAGGTCGACCAGATACGAACCCAGCAGGTCCTTGCGGGACCGGGCGTAATCCAGGCCCTGCAAGACCGCCCGGAAGCCGGGCGCTCGCTGACCCTCAGAAGCTGCAGGCGCGGGCAGCGGCCGCAATCGAGCCATGAAGCCGAGCGACAAGACGAATGTCGCCACATCGAGCGCGTAAACGGCCTGAGCGCCAGGGTGCACGGCGAGCACGCCGCCTAGTGCCGTGCCGCTGATCACGCTGATGTTCTGCGACCCGGACATCAACGCTGAAGCCGCTGTGAGCTGGTCGTGGGCTACAACCCGTGGAACCGACGCGTCCAGCGACGGCCGCTGGAGCGCGGCGAGGGACATCATGACGGCTGCAACACCGTACAGGGGCCACAGTGCGGGGCGCGGAGCAAACGCGTTCAGGGTGAGCAGGAGCGCGCAACAGCCCAGCCCGGCTTCGCACCAGCGCATTAGGCGACGACGATCAGCGCGGTCGGCTAGCACTCCGCCGTAGAGGCCAAATATCACCAGGGGCACAACCTCAACTGCGCCGAGCAGGCCGACCGCGAGGGCTGACTGCGTCAGCTGGCGAGCCTGCACGAGCAAGCCAACTTCGGTCGCCGACGTGCCCAGCCAAGTGATGGTGCGGCTGGCGTAGATAGCGCGGAAATCAGGGGAAGACCGTAGCGGGGCAAGATCAATCTTGAGCCTCGACGTGCTCATGAGCACTCCAGGGGTCAAGTGGCGGCACCCTGGTAGCGCCATTCAGGCATGGCTACTCGGCGTACGCCACCGGCGGGCGGGGACTGCACCGGGGTGACGGCGTCATTGCCAGCGGTGGTCGTCGCCGCTCGCTCAGCCGATGCGGCCACGCCCCCGACGGGCGAGCGTCATGCCACCTGCCGGTGGCGAGCCCCGAAGAGCTCGACCCCCCGCCTGCGCCAGCATGACAGGCGCGCTGACCGCACGATCTGGTCGGCGCGAGTCCCGGTCATCACTGGCACGCTGCGGACGCTACCACGTCCGCACGCCAACGGTCCTTCGCATTTCCGGCGGATCAGCACAGCCAACCTAGCCGCGTTCGTGCGGCGAGCGACCATAGCAGTGCTGCTGCGGTCATAGCCGCCGACGGTCCCGGC
>Ga0335072_10012193_pt1 | contig 12275 bp, 10 predicted proteins | sample Lox_Sample_21_FD_206725 | JGI IMG/M metagenome (GOLD analysis project Ga0335072, IMG submission 206725) | Soil microbial communities from Loxahatchee National Wildlife Refuge, Florida, United States - Lox_Sample_2.1 | ecosystem: Environmental > Terrestrial > Soil > Wetlands | place: USA...
GCTTAGACGAGAATCACGTTCGATAACTTGACTTTCTTGTCTTCCTGCTTTAGAACATGATCAACGCCCGATTCCTCGACCGCCCCGCCCGAAGGGAGGAGCCCATGCAACGAAAGCCCTTGATCCTTGTCTCGCTGCTGTTGGCCGCGTTGGCGATCAACCTCGACACGACGATCGTCAACGTCGCGTTGCCCTCGATGGTCCGCGAGCTGCACGCGTCCAACTCGCAGCTGCAGTGGGTTGTGGACGCGTTCAACCTGTTGTTCGCCGCCTCGGTCCTGGCCTTCGGCAGCCTGTCTGACCGGTTCGGTCGCAAGGGGATGCTGCTGGCAGGTCTGTCCGTGTTTGGCCTGGCCAGCCTGGCGGGCGGTCTGATGGACAGCCCTGGCCGCCTGATCGCGGCACGCGCGGTGATGGGCCTGGGCGCGGCAATGGTGTTCCCGTCCACGCTCTCGCTGCTCACCAACGTGTTCACCGAACGGCGCGAACGGGCCCAGGCGATCGGCTTGTGGGGCGCGATCACGGGCGCGGCGATCGCGCTCGGGCCGATCGTCGGCGGCTGGCTGCTTCAGGTGTTCGACTGGCGAAGCATCTTCTTCGCGATGGCGCCGGTCGCCGCGATCGCCGGGATCCTCGTCGCGGGCTACGTCCCGACCTCGCGCGATCCTCACGCGCCGCGGGCCGACCGAGCGGGATTCGCGCTGTCCACAGCGACGATCGCGCTGCTCGTGTACACGATCATCGAGGCTCCCACCTACGGGTGGGGCAGCGCGCGCACGCTGGGCGCGTTCGCGATGACCACGCTGCTGGGTGCCGCGTTCGTGGCCTGGGAGCGGCGCACGGATGAGCCGATGCTCGACGTGACGCTGTTCCGCAACGCGCGCTTCACCGCGGCCAGCGGCTCGGTCGCGATCTCGTTCTTCGCGCTGTCCGGCTTCATCTTCCTGGTCACCCAGTACGTCCAGTTCATCAAGGGGTACGGACCGCTATCCACGGGCATTCGCCTGCTGCCGGTCGCGTCGTCGGTCGCGATTTCCTCGATCCTCGGCACCAAGCTCGCCGTCCGCCTGGGCACGAAGCTGGTGGTCGCCTCCGGCCTCCTGTTGATGACGGCCTTCTACCTGTGGGTCACGAGCGCCTCGGCGGCCACGGGCTACGGAACGATCGCCGCGCAGATGGTCGTGCTCGGGACCGGCATGGGGCTGACCAGCGCGCCGGCGACCGAGGCGATCATGGGCGTGGTCCCGAAGGCGAAGGCCGGCGTCAGCTCGGCCGTGAACGACGCCACCCGCCTGCTCGGCGCCACCCTCGGCGTGGCCGTGATCGGGAGCGTGTACGCCTCGATGTACGGCAGCCGCCTCACCCGAGCGCTGCCGGCGGGCCTGCCGGCAAAGCTCACCGGGACCGCCCACGCATCGATCGGTGCGGCTTTGACGGTCGCCGGCAAGCTGGCGCACGCCGGGGACCCCAGGCTCGGCGCCACCGTGCACAATGCCGCCAGCGCGGCCTTCTTCAACGGCTTCAGCACCGCCAACCTGGTCGCCGCCGGCGTGGCCGCCGCCGGCGCGCTGATGGCGCTGGTGCTGCTGCCGGCGCATCCCGTCACGCAAAGCACCGAGGCCGCGGAGCCGCGCGCCGCTGCCGGCTCGCCGGCGATCGCGACCATGACTGGCTGAGGCGCAGGCCCACGATCCGCACGGTCAACCCGACACTCGCGCGCCGGCGGCGCGCGAGTGTCGCGTTAACCGCCCCCAGAAGCTCTTGCACAAACGAGCGCCATTGTGGGCAGCACACAGTTACTCGAACGGTCGAGGCCGAACTTTGGCGATTCACCTGACATATACGCAGGCCGAGCGCCAAAGTTCACCGGGGCCGCGGCCTCGGTCCCGGAGGCAGTTGTTACCGGCTCACAATTAATTTCCGGTGTGCTCGCTCTGCGTGACAACCCCCCTGGCCGCGTGGACGACCGTTCACCGCCGCCGGCGGGGGCGAGTGGCGACTTGACGACTGTCGGTCGAACGCGGTCGCGTGACATGATCCCCCGGATGCCGACCAACCCACGCCCGATCACGCTGTTCGACGTCGCCAAGCGAGCGGTCGAGGTCGCGGACCCGACCGACGCCGATCCGCGGCTCGCCGACCTGCTCGTGCAGTTCGAGGACGCGGACGAGCCCGTGACCGCGCTCGACAATCTCGAGGAACGGGTCGCGATCGCGGTCGAGGGCGCCGACGTCGCCGTCGAGGATCCGGCCGTTTCGATGGCCGCGGCGACGATCCTCTACCTGGCCCACCGCCGTGACGAGCTGCACGCCGACCCCGACAGGATCCTGCGACTGGCCGCGCGGTCGGAGTGGAAGGGCGATCCGCCCGACAGCGTGCGCGACTGGCTGGCCGACCGCGGCGTCGAGGTCTAGATCGATAACGCCGCCGGCGCGCGCATGACCGCGGTCATTCTGGACTGCGATCCCGGGCACGACGACGCGATCGCGCTGCTGCTCGCGCTCGCCAGCCCGGAGATCAGGCTGCTGGGCGTGACGACCGTGTCGGGCAACCAGACGCTCGAGAAGACGACCGCCAACGCGATCCGCGTGCTCGATCACGTCGGTCGCCAAGACGTGCCCGTTGCCGCGGGCGCAAACCGTCCCCTGGTCCGCGAGCGCCACACGGCGGCCGAGGTGCACGGCGAGAGCGGATTGGACGGGCCGAGTCTGCCGCCACCGTCGCGCCGATCCGAGCAAACCCACGCGATCGACTGGATCGCGTCCGCCGTCGTCGCCAGCGCCGATCCGGTCACGCTCATCGCCACCGGGCCCTTGACCAACGTCGCCTTGCTCCTGGCGCGCCACCCCGAGCTCGAGTCCGAGCTGGAGCGGATCGTGCTGATGGGTGGTGCGACCGGCGAGGGAAACACGACGCCGGCAGCGGAGTTCAACATCTGGGTCGATCCCGAGGCGGCGAGCCGGGTATTCCAGAGCGGTCTCGATCTGACCATGGTCGGCCTCGACGTCACCCACCGGGCACTGATGACGCCGGCGCATACCGAGCGCCTGGCCTCCGCCGGCACGGCCGGCAAGCTGGTCGCCGACCTATATGACTTCTACGCTCGCTTCCACCGCCGCGAGTACGGCTGGGAGGGCGCGCCCCTGCACGACGCCGTCGCGGTGGCGCACGTGATCGACCCCACGCTGCTCACCACGAGCCACTGCGGCGTCGTGATCGACACCGGTCCCGAGCCTTCGCGCGGTCGCACCCACGTCGACCTCCGGCGCACGATGGAATGGAGGCCCAACTGCCACGTGGCGCACGGCATCGACAGCGAGCGCTTCCTCGAGCTTTTAATCGAACGGGTCAGCGCGCGGTAATTAACGCGGTCCGCCGTTATCTTGATCGGCGGTGACCGACTCGACCGCTACTGCCGCCGCCGCGCCCGCACCCGCTCCCTTCCAGGGGCGGACCGCGTGGATCCGGAGCCTCGAGGCGCCCGTCCGGGACTTCCTGCGCACCGAGACTGGCGGCGCGGCCATGCTCGTCGGCGCCACCGTGGCCGCGCTCCTGTGGGCCAACATCGACCAGTCCTCCTACGACAAGGTCTGGACGACCACGCTCAGTGTCCGCATCGGCGGCTCGGGCATCTCGATGGACCTCCGGCAGTGGGTCAACGAGGGCCTGATGACGTTCTTCTTCCTGGTGGTCGGTCTGGAGGCCCGGCGCGAGTTCGACCTCGGCGAGTTGCGCGACCGGCGCCGCCTCGCGCTGCCGGCGGCGGCCGCGGTCGGCGGCATGGTGATCCCGATCGGCATCTACCTGCTCATCAACGCCGGCCGGAGCTCCGCCAGCGGATGGGGCGCGGCGATGTCCACCGACACCGCGTTCGCACTGGGCATGCTCGCGTTGGTGGGACGGCGGTTTCCCGCGACCGTCCGGACCTTCATTCTGACCGTCGCGGTGGCGGACGACCTGGTCGCGTTCGGGGTGATCATCTTCGCCTACACGACCAATCTCAAGGTCGTGCCGCTGGTCGTGGGTCTCAGCGCGATCGCGCTCGTGATCGCCGCGCGGATGCGCAGCATCCGCAATGGGCCCCTGTACTTCGCAATCGGACTCGTCGCGTGGGTCGCCTTCCTGAAGTCGGGAGTGGACCCGGTCATCGTGGGCGTGGTCATCGGGCTGCTGTCGATCGCCTACCCGGCCAATCGCGCGGACCTGGAGCGGGCCACAGACCTGTTTCGGCTGTTCCGCGAGCAGCCCACATCGGAGTACGCCTACACCCTGCGCGAGGGGGTGCGCACGGCAATCTCCCCCAACGAGCGGCTCCAGCAGCTCTTCCACCCGCTGTCGAGCTACGTGGTCGTGCCGCTGTTCGGGCTGGCCAACGCGGGCATCGTGATCAGCGGCCACTTCCTGTCGGAGGCCTACAGCTCGCCGATCACGCTGGGGATCGCGATCGCTTACGTGGTCGGCAAGCCGGTCGGCATCACCGGCGGGACATGGCTCGTCACGCGCCTGTCGCGCGGCCGGGTCCGGCCGCCCGTCGGCTGGGCCTCGGTCCTCGGCGGTGGCGCGATCGCCGGCATCGGCTTCACGGTCTCGATCCTGATCGCGACGCTCGCCTTTCACGGTGTCGAGCTCGAAGAGGCCAAGCTCGGCGTGCTGACCGCGGCCGTGTGCGCCTGCGCCACGACCTGGTTGGTGCTCCGCGCGACCAAGCTCCTGCCCGAGCCGCTCAAGCTGCGTGCGATCCTCGGTACCTCGCCGACGCTGGTCGACCTGGCCATTCCGGTCGATCCCGAGCGCGATCACATCCGGGGGCCAGAGGACGCTCTGGTCACGCTCGTCGAGTACGGCGACTTCGAGTGTCCATACTGCGGTCAGGCGGAGCCGATCGTCCGCGACCTGCTGGCCGACTTCGGCGACCTGCGGTACGTGTGGCGCCACCTGCCGCTGAACGATGTCCACCCGCACGCACAGCTCGCCGCCGAGGCGTCCGAAGCGGCCGCCAAGCACGGGAAGTTCTGGGACATGTACGAGATCCTGCTGACTCACCAGGACGCCCTCACAGTCAAGGACCTGATCGGCTACGTGGAGGAGCTCGGGCTCGATCCGGACCAGTTCCGGGAGGCGATGCGCAAGCAGAAGTACGCGCCCCGCATCGCCGAGGACCTCGAGTCCGCCGACATGAGCGGCGTGTCCGGGACGCCGACCTTCTTCATCAACGGCCGCCGGCACTACGGCGCCTACGACATCTCGACGCTGTCGGCCGAAGTCAAAGCGGCCCGCGCCCGAGCCGCGGTGCTCTCCTAGAAACCGCGCCTCTTCCGTCAGGGATCTGACCAAAACGGGGCTGTCCACCCCCGGTGAGCCGTTTGATCCCGACCGCGTGTCGGTACAAACTGCGGTACGACTCCAAATGCGTCTTCGTTGAAGCCTGCGGCCCCAAGCACGGCGCCGTCGTCTGCGGCGCGACCCGCGCGAATGCGCAGACCGCTGCAGCTCACACGTGTCCTGGTCGAAGATCCCGATCTGGCCGAGGCGATCGCCCGGGATGAGCGCGGGGCCGCGCTCGAGCACTGCCTGGCCGGCGTGACCGTGCTGCCGCGCGGCAGCTGGGACGGACAGCGCGTGGATATGACGCCCGACGGCATCGGCTTGCTGATGCTCGGCGGTCTGCTGATCCGCCGAGTGGGCATCGAAGGCGGCTTCGGCGCGGAGCTCCTCGGCCAGGGCGACCTGCTGCGCCCATGGCAGGGGGAGGGCACACTGAGCTCGCTGACCCGGACCACCGGCTGGAGGGTGCTCGAGCCCGCGCGCGTCGCCGTGCTTGACGAGTCGGCAGCGTGCCGCTTCGCACGCTATCCGGAACTGACCGGGCGGTTGGTGGCGCGAGCGCTCGACCGCTCGAGAAACCTGGCCACGATGATGGCCATCGTGCACCACACCCGGGTCGAAGTCCGCCTGCACATGCTGCTCTGGCACCTGGCCGACCGGTGGGGCCGGGTTCGCCCGGACGGGGTGATCGTCCCGCTGCGCCTGACTCACTCGATGCTCGCCGACCTCGTGTCCGCGCGCCGTCCGAGCGTCAGCACCGGCCTCGCCGAGCTGTCCAGGAGAGGTCTGGTACGGCGGGACGGCGGGGCCTGGCTGCTGTCCGGCGAGCCGCCGGGCGAGCTCCTCCAGCTGCAGCCGATCCACGTGCCGCCGGCTGCTCCGTGACAAGCTTCACGCGGTGAACGTACTCATCTGGGGCAGCAGCGATGTCTCGCCCGAGCTGCGTCACGAGGTGCCGCTGTCGATCGGCGATCCGTTCCTGTATCTCGAGGCTGACGGTCGGCGCGCGGTCGTCACGAACACGCTCGAGGACGCTCGGCTCGCCCGGGAGGCGCCGGAGCTCGAACGCCTGCTGGCCGACGAGCTGGGACGCGACGAGCTGGTTGCCGCAGGCCTCACCCGGTCCGCGGTCGACCGCGAGCTATGCGTGCGGGCGGCTCAGGCGTTAGGAATCGAGGCGGCGGTCGTTCCCCCCGACTTCCCGGTGGCGCTGGCCGACACGCTGCGCGCCAGAGCGATCGCGCTGACGCCGGAAGAGACCCTTTTCAACGAACGGCGCCGGCGCAAGACCGACGTCGAGATGGCGGGCATCCGCCGCGCCGCGAACGCCGCCGTCGAGGCCGTGCGCGACGCCGCGGCGGTGCTCCGGGCGGCCGAGATCCGCGGTGACGAGCTGTGGCACGGCGGCCACCAACTGACCAGCGAAGTGGTCCGCGCGCGGATCCGCGACGTGTGCGCTCGCGCCGGTGCACCCGCACCCCCGGACATCATGGTCAAGCCCATGGGCCCGGACCCGCGGATCGGCCACTTCCCCGGCGCGGGGCCGCTGCCGGCCGACACGCCGATCCTGATCGACCTGTGGCCACAGGACGAGCAGACGGGGTGCTGGGCGGACATGACCCGCACGTTCGTCCGGGGCGCGATCAGCGACCGGATCGCCGAGCTGCACCGGCTGGTCACCGACGCCCACGACCGCGCCCTCGCGGCGACCCGCCCCGGCGTGACGGGCGCGGAGCTCTACGACCTCGTGTGCGAGATGTTCGAGGCGGCGGGGTACCCGACCGGGCGCACCAAGCCGCCCGGGCAGCCGCTGCGCGAGGGCTTCTACGCCGGGCTCGGCCACGGCGTCGGTCTTCAGGTCCACGAGTCGCCGAGCATCGGACGGATCGGCCCTGATCCGCTGATAGCCGGAGACGTGGTGGCGGTCGAGCCGGGCCTGACGGTCAGAAGCGTGGGCGGCACACGCGTCGAGGACCTCCTCATCGTGACCGACCGGGGGAACCACAACCTGACCAGCGCGGTCCCCTACGACCTCGCGCTTTAGACGACAACGGGTCGGAGCACGTCGGCGCGCATCGGTTGCAGGAAGCACCGCTCGCCGGGACGCTCGCCCGCCTCGCCAAGCCGTGAGAACGCGTCGGCCAGCTCGGCCTCGCGCGCGTCGAACCACTCCGCCCGCGCCGGGTCGACGCTCACGATCCGCGTGCGCAGCGCGGCCAGATCGGCCAGGCACAGCCGGACGTCGTAATCGAACGTCCTCGCCCGCTCCAACCCGGCGTCCGGCGCGCGATCCAGCACGGCCTGCGCGGCCGCGCGCACCGAGACCTCGTCCTCGACCAGTCGCGTGAGCTCGAAGTAGTCGCCCTGCGCGAGCGGCTCGGCGACGTACACAAGACCATCGGGCCGCACCACGCGGCGCGCCTCGCGCAGCGCCTCGAGCAGTTCGGCCGGCGGCACGTGGTGCAGCGTGCGCATGAATACCGACGCGTCGACCGACGCGTCGCCGAGCGGCAGTCGCTGCGCGGTGCCGATCAAATATCGCGCTCCCCGCCCGTCGTCGGCCGAGAGTGCCGGCGCGAGCTGCTCCTCGGAGATCTCCACGCCGATCATCCGCGCGCCGCGCCCGGCCAGCGCGCGAACGAGCGCCCCGCCGCCGCAGCCGATGTCGACCATGTCCTTGCCGCTCGGCTGCACCAGCCCGTCCAGCACATCCAGATCAGTTAGTACTTCGCGACTCAAGACCGGCTGATCCTAGACGGAGCCATGTAGGCTCGACCGGATGCTGTCCAAGTACCGCTCCGTGCTTTCGCGCTCTGGGGCTGCGCGCATGTTTGCCAGCGCGCTGGTGGCGCGCCTTCCGCAGGGCATGGCGCCGCTCGCGGTTCTGCTGCTGGTCCGCGGCGCCACGCATTCCTACGCCGTCGCCGGCGTCGCGGTGGGCGCCGCCGCCTTCGCCACCGCCGCCTGCGCGCCGGTGCTGGGGCGGCTCGTCGACAAGGTCGGGCGCCGCCGGGTGCTCGCTCCGCTGGCGAGCGCGCAGGCCGTCGTATACGTCATGCTCGTCCTGGCCGCCGACGCGCACGCGGCCGCAGCCGTGCTGATCTTGCTCGCGGCGCTCGCCGGCGCGCTGCTTCCTCCGATCGCACCGGTGGTCCGGGTCATGTTGCGCGAGGTGTTTGACGACCCGGCCGTGCGCGAGACCGCCTACGCGCTCGACGCGGTGCTCCAGGAGCTCATCTGGATGAGCGGCCCGCTGGTCGTGGCGTTGCTGATCGCGTTCGCATCGCCGGCGGCGGCCGTGGCGCTGCTCGGCGCCGTGTGCGTGACCGGAACCGCCGTGTTCCTGCGCTCGCCGCTGTTGCGCTCACGCGACGCGGACTCCGGGGCCGACGAAGCCGACAAAGCCCGCCGCAGCTCGGCCCTGGCCAGCCCCGAGCTGCGCGCGCTGCTCGGACCGGTGGCGCTGACCGGGACCGCGCTGGGCGCGATCGAGGTGGGGCTGCCGTCGCTCGCGCTCCACGCCGGGTCGCGGCCCGCCTCCGGACTGCTGCTCGCGCTGTGGAGCGTCGGCAGCCTGCTCGGCGGACTCTGGTACGGCTCGCGCGTCTGGCGCTCCCCGCTGCGCAGCCGCTACCAGCGGCTGCTCGTGCTCGCCATCCTGTGCAGCGCGCCGCTGATCGCGGCCCGCTCGATCGCCTCCAGCATGGTGTGCAGCGTCCTCGCCGGCCTGACCATCGCCCCAATGTTTTCCTGCCAGTACGCGCTGGTCGGCCGGTCCGTCAGCGCCGGCAGCGAGACCGAAGCCTTCACCTGGGTGACCGCCGCGCTGATCGGTGGCGTCGCCGCCGGGTCGGCGATCGGAGGCGCGGTGATCGAGCCGGTGGGCGTGAGCGCACCGTTCGTGGTCGCGTGTCTTGCCACGACGTTGGCGGCGCTGCTCACAGGATTGTCACGGCTCGCCTCCGCCCCGACGGCGACCCGTGCTCCAGCCGCGCCGGGTGCCGGCCGCTGATCGAGGAGGTCAGGAACACCGCGTCGGCTTCCGCCAGCCGCTCGAGCTCGATTGCCTCTACCCGTACGGCGCGGTCGCCGGCCACGAGCGCGGCGCGCACCGTTCCCGCCAGGAGTCGCCCGTCGGCCGGCGGCGTGATCAGCTCCTCGCCCTCGACGATCCACACGTTGGCATAGGCCGCCTCCAGCACGCAGCCGTCGGTGTCGACGAGCAGCGGCACGGCGCCGCGGGCCGACGCGGTCAGCTCTTCGAGCAGCCGGCGGTCGCGCCACTTGTGGGCACCCAGCCCCCCGGGCAGCGTGAACGGTTCGAGCCGCGCGGGGTACTGAAGCGCATACAGCGGTCCCGCGGGCGACACCGTGATCCGCACCGCCCCGTCGGGGTCGGCCAGCACGCGCAGCCGCGCACGCTCGCGCGTCTGGGCGGCGGCGGCCACGGCACCGGCCAGGAGCGTCGGGGGCGGCGCTGCACCGTACAGCTCGCGCATCGACGCCGCCAGGCGCTTGAGATGCGCTTCGAGCGCCACCGGCCGGCCGTGCTGCACCAGCACCGTCTCGAACACGCCGAGCTCCGGGTCCGGCCGGGTCCCGTGGAGGAGCGCGCGGCGGGGAAGAGCTCTGGGAAGCTCCGGCGGTGCCTCGACGCGCACCAGCTCTCCGCCCAGCGCGGCGATCGGCCCGGCCGCTTTGTCGAACGCCTCGGCGAGCTCGCGCTCGGGCTCCGAGTCGGCCACGACCGCGCCGCCGGCGCCCATCCAGATCGTCTCCCCGCTGACCTCGAAGGTCCGGATGGCGACACTCAGGTCGAGCCCGGCGACCGGGCTGGCGATCCCGATGGCGCCCGTGTAGACCTCGCGCCGGGTGGCCTCGAGCGTGGCGATCACCTTCATCGCCTGGACCTTTGGCGCGCCCGTCACCGACCCGGGCGGGAAGCTTGCCCGCAGCAACTGCCCGTCGTCGATGCCGTCCCGCAGCCTTCCCGACACCGTCGAGACCAGATGCCACACGCCGGAGTGGGGCTCGACCCGCGGCGCCTGCGCCCGCACGCTTCCATACGCGCACACCCGCCCCAAGTCGTTGCGCATCAGATCGACGATCATCACGTGCTCCGCCGCGTCCTTCTCGGAGCCGGCGAGCTCGCGGCGCGCCGCCTCGCGGGACGCGGTCAACCCCACCCGCGGGCGCGTCCCCTTGATCGGCTCCGTCCACACCTCGCGCCCGCGCCGGCGCAGGAAGCGCTCGGGCGACAGGCTCACCGTACCGTCCACGAACGCGCCGAAGCGCGGCTGCGCCGCCGGCAGCGCCCGCACGCACAGGTTGGCCTCGTACAGCTCGCCCGCCGCGATCCGGCGCCGGCAGTCCGCCACCGCTTCGAGTTCTCCGGCGGCGCCGTTCCCCGCCACCTCGAACGGCGTCGTCGTGGACAGCGAGGGAGCGGCCACCGGATGACGCTGGAGCCGGGAGCGCCAGACCTCGAGCCGCAAGCGCAGGAACGCGTCGCGCTCCTCGCTCCAGAGCGCCTCGAACCACCACTGCCCGGCATGACACAGCACCACGTGGTCGTAGAACGCGAGCGAGAACATCGGTCGCGGGACCGGCGCCGGCGGACTCGGCGGGAGTGCCTCGACGTGCGCGCCCAGCCCATAGCCGAGCCAGCCGACCCAGCCGCCGCCGACGAGCACGTCGTCGCCGCCGGACAGCTCAGTCCGCGAGGCGGAGCCCAGCACCGCAAACGGGTCATCGCCGGCGGCCGCCATCCGTGCCGGCGCCGACCCCAGCATCGTCACGTCCCCGAGCAGCCACTCGCCCGACAGCGCGAACGGCCGGTCCTCGCCGCGCAGCCACCCGAGCGCGTCGGCGGGGGCGAGGTCTGACTCTAGAGCCACTCGATAGGTCCGCACAGAAAGAACCTACCCCTCCGCGAAGCGGCGCTCGAGCTCGCGGACCTCGTCCATGCCGATCAGTTCCAGGAACTCGTCGAACCCGGTCAGCGACGTCAGTAGCCCGATCGGGCTGCCGTCGGCCTTGATCCGCGCCAGAGCGGCGCGCATCACCTTCGTCGCGGACAGCAGCAGCGTCAGGGGAAAGATCACGAGCGAGAAGCCGAGCTCGCGGAGGAAGTCGTATTCGACCGCCGGCGTCTTGCCGCCCTCGGCGTAGTTGAACAGCAGCGGGACGTCCGGGAACTCCTCCGCGATCGTCTCGATCTCGGACACGGACTGCGGCGCCTCGACGAACAGCGCGTCCGCCCCGGCCTCGCGATACCGCCGCGCCCGCCTGAGGGCCGCCTCGAGCCCCTCGGCCCCACGCGCGTCGGTCCGCGCGATGATCAGGAAGTCCGGCGAGCGCCTCGCCGCGGCTGCCGCCGCGATCTTGGAGGCCATCTCGTGCGGCGCCACCAGCGCTTTGACGTCCATATGACCGCACTTCTTGGGCATGACCTGATCCTCGATGTGGATCCCGGCCACCCCCGCTGCCTCGTATTCCCGCACCGTCCGAATCACGTTGATCGAGTTGCCGTAGCCCGTGTCGGCGTCGGCGAGCACCGGGATGTCAACCGCCTCGACGATTCGCCGGGCGTTGTCGACCTTCTCGGACATCGACATCAGGCCGACGTCCGGGCGCCCGAGCCGCGACGCCGCGCTGCCGAAGCCGGTCATGTATGCGGCCCGGAAGCCCGCTTCCTCGACCAGCCGGGCGCCGAGCGCGTCATAGCAGCCCGGGGCAAGCACCATCTCGCCCGCCTCGAACATGTCCGCGAGCGTCCGCCCTCGGTCCCATTGGCCGCCGAGCAGCCCGGCCATCAAGCCGGCTCAGTCCCCGGTCGGCGAGACGCCGGCCGCCTCGACCATGAGGATCGCGGTGCGCACGGGCGCACGCGTCCGGTGCTCGACCCCGCGCGGCACGGTGTACCCCTGGTGGGGTTCGAGTACCACGGT
>Ga0335072_10012194_pt1 | contig 12274 bp, 9 predicted proteins | sample Lox_Sample_21_FD_206725 | JGI IMG/M metagenome (GOLD analysis project Ga0335072, IMG submission 206725) | Soil microbial communities from Loxahatchee National Wildlife Refuge, Florida, United States - Lox_Sample_2.1 | ecosystem: Environmental > Terrestrial > Soil > Wetlands | place: USA: Florida...
GGCCAGGGTGCCGGCGAGGAGCATGGAAATCATGGAGCCGATGCCGCGCGGGCTGACGGTGAGGCCGCTATCGAGCGCCGTGTAGCCGAGCAGGGTTTGCAGAAAAAGCGGCAGCAGCGCCGTGGCGCTGTAGAGCACGAAACCGAAGATGCCGGTGATGAGCGTGCCGGCGGCAAAATCGCGATTCAACAGCACGTGCAGTTGGACGATGGGCTCGCGGAACGCAAGTTGCCGGACCACGAACGCGATGAGGGCGATGACTGAGACCGCCGCGGTCCAGCGGATCCAGACTGCGCCGAACCAGTCGGACTCCTGACCCTTGTCGAGCACCAGTTGCAGGGTGCCGAGCCAGAGAGCCATGAAACCGAAGCCTAGGGTATCGATGGTTCCCCGCGCGCCGCCTCGCAGATAAGGCGGGTCGTCAATGAAGATGCTCACCAGGAAGATGGCCAGCACGCCGACGGGGAGGTTGATGTAGAAGATCCAGCGCCACGAGTAGCTGTCGGTGATCCATCCGCCCAGCGTGGGGCCGATGATGGGCGCGACCACGATGCCGGTGCCGTAAACGGCCATGGCCTTGCCGTGCTGTTCGCGCGGGAAACTCTCGAGGAGGATCGACTGCGCCAACGGCTGCATGCCGCCGCCGCCCAAACCTTGCAGGACGCGGGCCAGGATCAGCATGGGCATGTTCATGGCCATGCCGCACAGCATGGAGGCCGCAGTAAACACGAGGATGGACGACATAAGCAGGCGCCTTCGGCCGATGCGCCGGGCGATCCAGTTGGTGGCCGGCAGCATGATGGCGTTGGAGACCAGGTAGCTTGTCAGCACCCAGGTGGCTTCGTCGGTGGAGGCGGAGAGCGTTCCGGCGATGTGAGGCAAGGCGACATTCGCCACCGAGGAGTCAAGGACCACCATGAAGGTGGCCGTCATGACCGAGCAGGCGATGGCCCAGGGATTGGAGGAGGGAATCCATCGGGCCGCCTCAATCGCCGGAAGTGGAGGCGACTCGCTCAAGATGCCATTCCCGCATCGCAGGGGAGCGATGCCGCCGCTCGAAGAGGATCTGGTCCGCGTGTGCACATGCCGCGTTCTCCATCTTCTTGCCGGACTGGGCCGGGAGCGGTGTCGGATGTCACCGAAGGCGCCAACGCTTTACACTTGTAGAAGGACCCTTCCCTTCGGACCTCGCCTTGCAGCCGCTCATGGAAAACCTGAATCCCGAACAGCGCGCCGCCGTGGAAGCGACTGAAGGCCCGCTTTTGATCTTGGCCGGCGCGGGCTCAGGCAAGACCCGTGTGATCACGAGCCGGATCGCGTACCTGATCCGCGAGGGAGGGGTGGCGCCGGACGCAATTCTCGCTGTGACGTTCACGAACAAGGCCGCCGCGGAGATGGGCGAGCGGGTGGACCGGCTGCTGGGCCACGCGGCACTGTCGAAGCCGCTGATCTCGACGTTTCACTCGCTGTGCGTGCGCATTCTGCGGCGCGATATCGAAGAGCTGAAGGTGGGCGGGCAAGGACTGACGCGGACGTTCGCCATCTTCGACGAGAGCGATCAGGAAGCGATCGTGAAGCAGGTGATGCGGCGGATGGGGCTGGACACCAAGCAGCTGACGCCGCGCGCGGTGCTGGGGCGGATCAGCTGGGCCAAGAACCACATGGTGGATCCGCAGGAGTATTACCTCGGCTCGAAGGATCCCAACAGCGAGCGCATTGCGCACATCTACAAACTCTACCGCGACGAGCTGCGCAAGAACAACGCGATGGATTTCGACGATCTGCTGCTGGAGGCGGTGCGGCTGCTGAAAGTGTCGGGCCCGGCGCGCGAGCGGTACCAGCGGCGCTGGCGCTACCTGCTGGTTGACGAGTACCAGGACACGAATCGCCCGCAATACGAAATGATGAAGCTGCTCGCCGGCGAGGGGCGCAACGTGTGCGCGGTGGGCGATGAGGACCAGAGCATCTACTCATGGCGCGGCGCGGATATCCGCAACATTCTCGAGTTCGAGCAGGATTTTGCCAATGCGAAGATCATCCGCCTGGAACAGAATTACCGATCGACGCAGACGATTCTGGAGGGCGCGGGCGCAGTGGTGGCGAACAACATTCGCCGCAAGGGGAAAACGCTGTGGACGGCGCGCCAGGGTGGATCGCTGATCGGGTTTTATGAAGCGCCCGACGGCGAGAACGAGGCGCTGTTCATCGCCGACCGCATCCAGAAATTCCTGCGCGAGGCGGGAGCAGAAACGAGCGCGAGCGACAGCTACAGCGGGCCGCACTGCGCGGTGCTGTATCGGACGAACTCGCAGTCACGGCTGGTGGAAGAGGCGCTGCGGCGCTACAACATCTCGTACACCATGGTTGGCGGATTCAGTTTCTACGAGCGCGCCGAGATCAAGGACATGCTGGCCTACCTGCGGCTGGTGCGCAATCCGCACGACTCGATGGCGCTGAGCCGCGTAATCAACACGCCGGCGCGGGGCATTGGGAAGACGACGATGGAGACGCTGGAAAGGCTGGCGCTGGAGACCGGCACGTCGACTTGGGATGCGATCGCGGCGGCACTCGGCGCCCGGCTTCTGCCGGCGCGCGCTCTGATGGCGCTGGAATCGTTCCGGCAGCTGATTGTGGACGCGCAGGCGATGCTGGATCCGGATTTTGCCGGCAAGCTGAGCGGGGATGTGGCGCAGGGCGGCGAAGCCGACACGGGGTTCGCGTTTGGCGCGGGCGGATTGCAGGACGACGAGGCTGTGAGCTTCGCGTTCGGCGACGACGACCAAATGGCGCTACTCGATGCGTCGCATTTTGCGCCGATGGAGAAGGAGGGGGAAGGGGCAATCGTCGCAACTGCGGCCGGCAAAGAGGATGCCGCGCCGTCAAGCAGCGCGACGAAGGACAGCAACGAGGACACGGAGGATGGGACGGCAGGTGGCGGGAAGCCCGCGTTTCGGGCGCCGGGCGGCGCGGCGACGCTGCCCGAGCTGATCCGCTTCCTGATCGATCGCACCGGGTACATCAAGGCGCTCGAGACCGAAGCGTCGCCCGAGTCGCTGAGCCGCATCGAGAACCTGAAAGAGCTGGCGAATGCGGCGCACGACGCCGAGGAGCGCGGCGAAACGCTGGCCGATTTTCTCGACCACGCGGCGCTGGCTTCGGATACCGACCAGTTCGATCCCGAAGCGCGGGTGACGCTGATGACGCTGCATGCGGCCAAGGGGCTGGAGTTTCCGCTGGTGTTTCTCGCCGGCTTGGAAGAGGGGCTGTTTCCGCATTCGCGCACACTGAACAACCCGGAAGAGCTCGAAGAGGAGCGGCGGCTTTGCTACGTGGGCATGACGCGCGCCATGAACACGCTGATCCTGACGCGCGCGCACTACCGGCGACGATATGGGAACGACGCGCCGGAGCTGAGCATTCCTTCGCGTTTTCTCGAAGAGGTTCCGGGGCGGCTGATTGAGAATCTGGGCGGGCGCATGCCGGCGTGGTCGACGCCGAGCTATGGGAACTCGCTCGGATCGAGATATGGCCGCGGTTCGGGGCACGATCGCGACTTCGACGGCCGGCACTTCAATTATGAAGACGAGAGCCAGGAAGCGCCGCGGCTTTCCAGCGGCGCCAGTCCCCAGAGCAAGGGCGTGGAAGCGCAATCCATCGATAACATTGCGCGCTTCTTCGGCGGCAAGGCTGGAGCATTCCCGCAGCGAGCCGGAGTGCCTGGGCGGCAAGGACGCCCGACGATGGACATTCCCGAGCCCACAGGCGCGGCCGGCCTCAAGAAAGGGCAGCGCGTGCGTCACGCGAAATATGGTGAAGGCACGGTGTTGATGCGCGAGGGCAACGGCGACGATGCCAAGTTAACTGTCGTGTTCAACCGGCACGGCATGAAGAAGCTGATGGAGAAGTTCGCGAATCTGGAGAAGATATGAGCGCCGGCGGAGATTGTTCGCGGCGAAGCAAGCCGTCCGGCTTACCTCTGCAATCCGGCCGACCCACCCAGCGTGAGCAGGTAGAAAGCCATGGCCACGCCCACCAGGCCCAGAAACACCGCAAGCACGACCACGTGCCTCGTGGTCATTGAAGACGGCTGGTCCTGCTGGATTTCGCGGACCATCTGCATATGGCGCCAGGTGGAGAAGGCATTGACGAGGATGCCGGCGACGATGAGCGCAGTGCCGAACCAGAGCGAGAGGCCGGAGGTGTGCGCGGGGGCCGCTTGCTCGACGAGTTGAATCTGCCTGAGGAAGAGCCCGAAGCGCGCCACCACAAAGCCGAAGCCCATGAGTGCGAGGCCAGTGCGCAGCCAGGCGAGGAAGGTGCGTTCGGCGGCGAGATAGTCGGTGAGCTGCGCCATGGGTGAGCCACTTTCCGGCCAGTGTGCTGGCGTCTCAGATGCGCTTGATGGTTACGAACCATGCGGGCGCGCCGTTCTGGTGAAACCTGGTGTGGATCCGGTCCGATTCCATGGCAGCGATCCTCCATCCGCGGCTTGAGGTGAAGGCCGTACTCAGCACCGCTGCAGCGACGGGGTGCGGGCCCGTTTCGGGTCCTTGATCGCTGAAGCACAAAACATAAAGGGTTCCATTGTGCGCGGTCACCGAGGCGAGGCCGGCAACGTACCGCTGCCGCTCGTCGCTGTCGAATGTGTGGAAGAGGCCGCTGTCCAGCACCGTGTCGAATCTACGGCCCAGGCGCTCGAGGTGCAGCGCGTCGGCGGCGGCGAACTCGACCTGGATGCCGCGGTCCCGGGCTTTCCGGCGAGCGATCGCCAGCGCGGTCTCGGCCACATCCACAGCGAAAACCGGGAATCCCAGCGCGGCGACGAGGAGAGCGTTCTCGCCGGCGCCGCATCCGGCATCGAGTACCGTCCCGGCGAAGCCGCCTTCGGATGCCAGGCGCGCAATGCGCGGCTGCGGCCGCCCGATATCCCAAGGCGCACGGCCGTGGCTGTACGACGCGTCCCAGGGCAATCCCGTCCTGCGTTCGTGGCTGGTGGGCCGGCGGCCGCCGAACGGATCGCCAGCGGCGAATTCTGATTGCTCCGGCACCTTCGTCTTCTCCTCAGCCGCGATTCTTGCAGCGTATGGCACGGGCGATCGTGGTTCGGGCGTCTCTTCTTTTCGCGCAACGGCAGAGGAACGGCGCGAGGTTACAGCTCCGTTGACTGACTTGCCACCAGCGCCTTGGCTTGAGCGAGGAAATCGGCGAGGGGCAGGGAGCCCTGGTCGCCTTTGCCGCGCACGCGCACGCTCACCGCATCGGCGGCTTCTTCCTTGTCGCCGAAGACGAGAATGTATGGGGTTTTCCGGTTGGCGAAGTCGCGGATCTTGGAATTCATCTTTTCATTGCGTGAATCGACTTCGACGCGCAGGCCAGCTTCTTTCAGTACGGCCTCGACTTTCGCAGCGTAGACTGCGTGGCGTTCGCTGATGGGCACGAGACCGATCTGCAGCGGCGCGAGCCACAGCGGAAAGGCGCCGGCGTAGTGCTCGATGAGTACGCCGAAGAAGCGCTCCACCGAGCCGAAGAGCGCGCGATGAACCATGACGGGCTGATGGCGCTCGCCGTCTTCGCCAACGTACTCGAGCGCGAAGCGCGCGGGCAGGTTGAAGTCAAACTGCACCGTGGAGAGCTGCCACAGCCGGCCCAGCGCGTCGACCAGCTTGATGTCGATCTTTGGCCCGTAGAAAGCCGCCTCGCCGGGCATGGTCTTATAGTCGATGCCTTTCTCCTTCAGCACCTTTTCCAGCGAGCCGATGGCGAGATTCCAGTTCTCGTCGCCGCCCAGGTAGTGCTCCCGATCATTGGGGTCCCACGAGGAGAGCTCCACTTTGAACTCGGCAAAGCCGAACGTTTTGAGTACGGCCTCGGCGAAGTCGATGCAGGCGGCGACCTCGCTCTCGATCTGCGAGGGCATGCAGAAGATGTGGGCGTCGTCCTGGGTAAAGCCGCGCACGCGCAGCAGGCCCTGCATGGTGCCGGAGCGCTCGTAGCGATACACGTTGCCGAACTCGGCGTAGCGCTGCGGGAGGTCGCGGTAGCTCTTGGGCGAATTTTTGTAGATGAGGATATGGCCCGGGCAGTTCATCGGCTTGAGCCGGTATTCGGCGTCGTCCAGCTCAATGGGCGTGAACATGTTTTTGGCGTAGACGCCGGTGTGCCCGGAGATCTGCCAGAGGTTTGCGCGCATGACGTGCGGCGTGTAGACGAGGAGGTAGCCGCGCCGCAGGCATTCCTCGCGCATCCAGTCCTCCATGATCTTGCGGATGATGGCGCCTTTGGGATGCCAGAAGATGAGTCCGGGCCCGGCCAGCTCCTGGATGCTGAACAGGTCGAGCTGCTGGCCCAGGACGCGATGGTCGCGGCGGGCCGCTTCCTCAAGGCGGGCGAAGTGGTCGTCGAGATCTTTCTTCGAGAAAAATGCCGTGCCGTAGATGCGCTGGAGCTGCGGATTCTTCTCGTCGCCCAGCCAGTAGGCGCCGGCGAGGCTGGTCACCTTGACTGCGCGCACGCGTCCCGTGGACGGCACATGCGGGCCGCGGCAGAAATCGACGAACTTGCCGTTGCGATAGAAGCTGACGTCTTCACCAGGATGGGTGAATTTGGTCACGAAGTGCGTCTTCATGAAATCGCCGTCGTGCTCGAAGCCTTCCAGGCTTTTCTCTCGCGGCCGAAATTCGTGAACGAAGGGCTCGTTGCGGGCAACGATCTCGCTCATGCGCTCTTCAATCTCGGCCAGGTCTTCTGGGGTGAAGGGCTTTTCGCGGTAGAAGTCGTAGAAGAATCCGGAATCGGTCGCCGGGCCGTGGCCGAGTTTGGCCTCGGGGAACAGCTCGAGCACGGCGGTGGCGAGCACGTGCGCGGCCGAGTGGCGGACGACTTGGAGCGCCTCGGGATCCTTTTCGGTGACGAGCTCGAGGCGGGTATCGGCGGTGAGCGGCGTGGAGAGATCGACGAGGCGCGGTGCAGAAGCGTCCTGGGCGGCGTACATCGCCTCTTCGGCGGAGCTTTCGCCGGCAGCGGCGGCCCGCGTGCCGGCCACAGGCGAAAGCCGCGCAACGACGGAAGCGGCGGCCAGGCGGGGCGAGATTCCGTTGGCGATTTCGAGCGGCGTTGTGCCGGAGGGCACTTCGCGGATGGAACCGTCGGGCAGATAGATGGAGATGTTCTGCGTGCTCATAAGTTTAAGTGGATCCCATGCGCGGCCGCAGCGCTGAAATGGCGCGGCCGATACTTCAGGATACTGCACGGGGACGAATGGGGATTGAGCCGATGAGAATCAGGAGGGATCGGATCCCAGCTGGAACGCGGAGCGCAGGGCCATCTGCGCCCAGACCACGGCGTCGCCGAAACAGCGCATGAGGCGCTCGCGGCTAAGGAGATTGGTTCCGACGATGGCGTCGCACGCGTCCCAGTCGGCGCGCTCGTGACGTTCGATCCAGGTGAGGAGGCGGCGCTCGCGGTTTATGTTGCCTTCGAGCGCCTGGCGGACTTCGTCGCGCAGGGGGAGCGAGGGCGTGAGCTCGTTCATCGGGATGCGCAGCATGGCGGGGAGCAGGCTGAACATGCCGAGGAGATATTGTTCGGCGGGATCCTGGCGGAGGATGCGGGCGGCCAGTTCGCAAAAGCGGGCGCGCACCAGGGCGACGCGCAGGATTTCGCGTTGGCCTCCGGAGCCGGGCTCGCTGAGGATAGCCAGGGTGGCGAAGCGGCGGAACACGTCGAGACCGACGATGATGAGGGCGGCTTCGATGGAGCGCACTTCCTGGCGGATGGCGCAAACCGGAGAGTTGACGAGGCGCAGGAGGCGGTAAGTGAGTGCGGCGTCGCGCATGACCAGATCGGTAAGCCGCGTGAGATCGACGGGATCGCGATAGAGGTTCTGGAGGATTTCGAAGTGAAAGAGCCGGTTGGAGGGGATTTTGCGGCTGCGCACCAAGGCGGGACGAAAGAGGTAGTCGCCCTGGAACAGGGTAAAACCTTCCTCGACCGCGCGGTGATAGTCTTCTTCGGTTTCAACGTGTTTTGCCACGAGCGAAACGGGCCGGGGAACGAGCCACTGGCGGAAGTACTCGCGGCCGGGAATGCCCGGACGGGTGAAGTCGACGCGAACGTAATCGCAAAGGACGATGAGCGGATTCAGCTTTCCGGAGAAATCGTCGAGGAGGAAACGGAAGCCCTGGGAGCGCAATTCGCGGCAGGAGTCCATGAAGGCAGTCGTGGCTTCGGCGGATTCGGGGATGGCGAGGATGGTGAGCGGAGGCGGCAGGACCTGAACCAGCTTCCCGGCGAGCGCGTCGGGCGGGCAGGCCAGAACGGCGGGAAAGCCGTTGGTGAAGCGCTCGAGGCCGAGGATGACCGCGTCGTCGAAGAGGGCGCAGATCGAGGGCTCGGCGCCGCAGCCGGCGGGGGCGCGGTTGTCGCGAAAGCGGAGCTCGTAGGCATGCAGGCGACCGCTCTGGTTGAGGAGCGGTTGCCGCGCAATGCAATAAAGATCCGCAGATCGTTCGAGCGGAGCGGAGTGGGGGTCGTTTGCCAATACCGGCTGCGCGGCCATAGTTGCCATCCGGTCCAGTTCATCGGCTGGGGGAGGGCAAAGCATGAGCGCGCGCGGTGCAACGCCGCCGACCGAGGTAACCCCGGCGCCGCAGGCTCAGCCGGCTGCCGCCGGCTGGCGCATCGACGGCGTACGGTAGCCCTCGGCCGCGAGGTGGCGGCCCATCTCGGCATAGGCGGCCGGGTCGCGCGGCTGCAAGGTTCCCAGGCCGTCGACGTAGCGGTTGTACATCGAGAAGGCCGCGGCGATCAGCACGGTGTCGTGGATCTCGAGGTCGGTCGCTCCTTCGGCGCGGGCCGCGTCGACGTCGGCTTTCGTCACCAGCTTGCCATCCTGCTGCACCTTGCCGGCGATGGCGAGCAGCGCCTTGAGTTTGGAACTGACCGGAGCGGCGAGATAGTCGGCCTTTACGCTTTCCACAACCGACGCGTCGCCAAGGTGGCACGCGGCGGCAGCACCATGGCTGGCCTGGCAGAAATGGCAGTTGTTGCGCGACGAGACATAGGTCGCGATGAGCTCGCGCTCGCCGGGCGTAAGCGAGGCGGGCTGGTGAAGCAGGATGTGGGCCAGTTCGCGCATGGGTTTGGCCGTTTCAGGACGAAAGGCGAATCCGGCGGTGATGCCGGGAAGGCCATCGGGCAGTGCAATGTGAGGCATGGGAGCTCCATCAGGGTCGAGGGTTGAGAGGCGAGTGGCGAGGGACGAGGCCCCCGGGTCAGCGCGCGACTGCGGCAGCATGGCCGGCGAGATACTCTTCGCTGACCGTGACGTAGCCGTCGCGGGCCACCCGGCGGCCGCGTTCGCGATACAGCGCTTCGTCGTCGGGCTGGACCGTGTCAAGACCGTCGACGTACCGGTTGTACATGCAGAAGGCGGCGGCGATGAGCACGGTGTCGTGAATCTCAATGTCGGTCGCTCCGCGAGCGCGCGCGGCATCGACGTCAGCCCGGGTAACAAGCTTGCCGTCTTTCTGCACCTTACCGGCGATGGCGAGCAGAGCCTTCAGCTTGGGGCTGATGTCGGCCTGGGTGAAGTCGGTCTTCACCTGCCTGACCAGCGTCTCGTTTCCGCCCAGGTGCGCCGCGGCGATCATTCCGTGAATGCTGTGGCAGTAGCGGGTGCAGTTGAGGCTGGAAACATAGGTGGCGATCAGCTCGCGCTCGCCGGGCGTGAGGGTGCCGGGACCTTGCAGAAGCACTTCGACCAGCGCGTTGAGCGGCCGCGCCGTTTCAGGGCGGAAGGCCATGGCGCCGCGGATGCCGGGGAGATCGGACGGAAGCGGGATGTGAGGCATGGGAGACTCCTAAAGCAGTGGTGAATGGTCAGTGGTCGGCGTTCGGAGTTGAGGGATCAGAGTGCAAAGTTCGGCGTTCGGAGTTGGATGCGTGGTTCGTCCTTCCAGCTTGCAAGCGAGTCGTGGCGATCCTGTCAGTTCATGGGGTCAGGAGTTCTTCGGCGGTGGATGGAGGGGGATGGCGACGAACAAGCAGCCAGCGAACGGGCAGGCCGGCCAGAACCACTGCCGCGCCGAGGAGCGACGGCCCCGGGTTGTGCAGGAGCAGCATTGCCGCCAGCGCAACACTGCCGACGAGAAAGACAATGGGCGCGGATGGATGCCACCAGGGGTGCAGCGGAGCCTGGGCGAATTCCGCATCGGATGGGGCGAGGGCGCGGGCACGGAACAGCGTGGCCACGGTAAGCGCGAGAAAGACGATGGCGGAGAAGATGATGAAGGCGAGGATGCTGTCGAATGCCCCCAGGCTCAGGACAAGGAGGGCCAAGGCGGTTTGCAGAAGCACTGCGTTGGCGGGTGAGCCGAAGCGCGGATGCAAGCGGCCGAAGACCGACAGCGGCCCGGCAGCGGCTTCATCGCGCGCCAGCGCGCAGGTGACGCGGGGCACGGCCATGGTGAGCACCATGAGCCCGCCCAGTACGCAGAGGAGCACGCAGGACGCGAGCCATCGGCCGCCCGCCGGGCCGAAGAGCGCCTCGCCGAAGAGGGCGACAAATGCGGCATTGGTCCGGATGCGCTCCATGGGCACTACGGAAACGAAGGCAAAGCTGACGAGGAGATAGATCGCGGTGACCACCAGCACGCCGGCGGTGAAGGCGATGGGCAGGGTGCGGCGCGGGTCGCGCACCTGGCCGGCGATCTTGCCGGCCTCCCACCAGCCGCCGAAGGTGAAGAAGGCGCTGATGGCCGCGCCCGCGATGGCGTTGCCGAGGGGGTCAGAGCCGGCGCGGCGCACAGTGAGCGGGGCCAGGTTGGCGAGCGTAGCACGGCCGGAGAGGACCGCCCAGAGAACCAGTGCGGCCAGGACCGAGACTTTGAGCCAGTTCAGGGCTGTCATGGCTCCACTCGAAAGACGCGTGCCGCAGTAGTTGACCGCGCCCAGCGCGAGGAGAACGGCCGCCGGCAGCGCGCGGGCGAACGCGTCGGGCATGGGTAGGAGCGCCCGCGCATAGGGGACGAGGCCCACACACAGCGCCGCGGCGACACCGGGATACATGACCAGGGCGGCCATCCACCCATACAGGAAAGCGACGTTGCGGCCGAATCCGCTTCGGAGGTAGACGTACTCGCCGCCATCGTGGGGATTGCGCACGGCCAGCTCGGTGAAGCAGAGCGCGCCGGCCATCGTCATAGCGGCCATACCCAGCCACACCGCGGCGAGCAAGGCGGGCGAGCCCAGCGACCTGGCCATCCCCGCCGGAGTGAGAAAGATGCCGAGCGAGATAGCCTCGCCGATGACCACGGCGGTTGCCGCCCACACACCCATCCGGCGATTTGTTTCGGGGAAGCCGCCCATGGTTCAGCCATCGTAAGCAGGCGGCGGGAGAGTGCGCAATCAATCGTTGGGTGGAGCCTGGGGCGAGACGGGAAGGAGTCATGGCCCAGAGTTACTCACCTTTGTGAGTTTCGCACCCGGCCGGCTCTGCGATACTGATACGTTATGCCCATTGAAGACCTGCAACAGGCAGCGCAAAAAATTGCCTGGTTTCTCTCGACCCTGAACAAACTGGGCGGATTCCGCCTCAAGTACCGCATCACGGCCGGCGACGGCGCGCGCGACCCCGAGGGGCTGGAGGGCCGCGTGATTTACGTGGAGCTGGGCGGCCCGGACACGCACCTGGTGACGCAGCACAACGGGGAGCTGCTGCGGGCTTTCGAGGCCATCGCGGTGCAGATACTGCGGCTCGACCAGCGCGAGCACGACCTGGTGAGCTTCGACGCCGCCAACTTCAAAGCTCTGCGCGCGCAGGAACTACGGCTGCAGGCTGAGACCGCTGCTGACAAGGTGCTGCGCAGCGGCGCGCCGTTCGCATTCCCGCCCATGAACAGCCGCGAACGCCGTCTGCTGCACATGTCGTTCCGCGATATCGAGGGAGTCGAGACAGCGAGTTCAGGCGAAGGGATGGAGCGGTTTTTGGTGGTTTATCCCAAGGGCCGCACCGATTTGCCCGTGAACGCGCCGATCAAGCCTCGGGGATTCGGGCGCCGCTAGCTCAAGCATTCGAAATGGAACGCATCGCCGCGAAAGAGACACGCCATGGCGGGAGATTTGCAGCCGGAATCGGATACGGGTGCGGGATTGACGCCGGTGCAGGTAGCCGATGCGCGGCCGGCCGAGTGCAAGATCTGCGGCGGGCCGAGCCCGCTGTACGGCGTGGTGGATTTCCACAAGAGCTGCATCGAAGCGCAGGGCAAGCGTCTGG
>Ga0335072_10012195_pt1 | contig 12274 bp, 10 predicted proteins | sample Lox_Sample_21_FD_206725 | JGI IMG/M metagenome (GOLD analysis project Ga0335072, IMG submission 206725) | Soil microbial communities from Loxahatchee National Wildlife Refuge, Florida, United States - Lox_Sample_2.1 | ecosystem: Environmental > Terrestrial > Soil > Wetlands | place: USA...
AGCCCGGCCACAGCGTGAGGTTGCGACCCTCGCTGTCCAGGTACCAGCTGGAGCAGCCAGAACCCCACACCGTCTTTGGCAGCTTGCGCTGGAGTTCGGCGTTGTACCCGGCCGACACCTCCGGGCGCACCTCGAACGGCGCGCCGGCGCCCAACGTCTTGGCGATGCCGTCAGCGATGAAGTTCAGCTGGCTCTCGATCATCAGGAGCATCGAGGAATGGCCGAGCCCGGTGTTCGCCCCGGTGAGCTGGAAGTAATTGGGGAACCCCGGCACCACGGTGCCGAGGTAGGTGGCGCCGAATGCCGACGCCAGGGTCTCGCCGCTCTTGCCGGTGATCTTGCCGAAGGTCGGGTTATCGGCGACATGGAAGCCAGTTGCCAGGATCACCGTGTCAACGGGATGCGCTGCGCCGTCAGCGGTAACGAGGGCATCCGGGCGGAACTCGATGATCTTCTCGGTAACGAGACTGACGTTGTCCCTGGCAATGGCCGGGTAGTACTCGTTAGACGGCAGCACCCGCTTGCACCCGAGGTCGTAGGTAGGCGTCAGCTGCGCCCGCATGACCGGATCGGCGATCGCGCTCTCCATGTGCTTGCGCCAGGCAAGCTCAGCCCGCTTGAGGATCTTCGGGTTCTTGACGAAGCCGAGCGCGAGAAGCTCGCGCATCCAGTAGATCGCGATCCTGGACGCCCGCTGACTGGCGGGCATTACCCGGTACAGCGCCTTGACCTGCGGCTTCACCCGATGATTGGTGTGCGGGACGACGAACGGCGCGGTGCGCTGGAAGACCGTCAGGTGCCGGGCATCCGGCTGGATCGAGGGCACGATCTGGATGGCGGAAGCTCCGGTGCCAACGACCGCGACCTGGCGGCCGGCGGCCTGCCAGCCATGGTCCCATCGCGCTGAGTGCATGATCGTGCCTGCGAACGACTCGATGCCGGGAATGTCAGGCAGGGACGGCTCGACTAGCGCGCCGACGGCGGCGATGAGGTACCGGGCGGTGAAGCTCCCGGCAGTCGTGGTGACGCGCCACCGGCCCGAGGCGGCCTCCCAGCCCGCGGCGGTCACCTCGTGACCGAACCTCAGGAAGCGCCGGAGCCCGTGCTTACTGGTCACCGAGCGCAAGTACGCCCACAGTTCAGGCTGGGACGGGAAGGACTCGCTCCAGTCGGCCTTGGGCGCGAACGAGTACGAGTACAGGTTCGACTGAACATCGCAGCGGCAGCCAGGGTAGGTGTTGTCCCGCCAGGTGCCGCCCACGTCGCCCGCGCGCTCCAGGATGATCATGTCGGTGTAGCCGGCCTGCTTGAGCCTGATCGCGGCACCCAGGCCGGAGAAGCCAGCGCCGATGATCAGGAACGTGACCTGCTCGGACTGGCCGAGCTGGCTGGCGGCAACCACGGTGCCTCCTGGCGCGTCCATCGGAACTAACGGTGTTTACCGTTCCCAAGGTTAGGTCCGGGAACGCCGCATCGCCAGCCGGCCGCATTCGCTTCTGAGCAGCCGACCGGATATTCGATTTGCCCGCACCTGGCCTGCCATGGTGGGGTGCACGCTGTGGATATTGACGCGGTGCGGACCGCCTTCGATGAGCAGATCCGGCGCAAGGCCGAGCCGGACGAACCAGGCGCAGTGGTCGAGGCCGACCAGGGGGTGCTGCGCTGGGTCGCGCCGGGCGACGAGACTTCCTGCATCATCTGGTCTGCGCTGTCCGACAGCACGGCTGACACCGTGATCGCGGCGCAGAAGGCTTACTTCACGACCCGCGGTACGCCGGTGGAGTGGAAGTACTACGACTACGACCAGCCCGCGGACCTGCCAGCCCGGCTCATCGCGGCCGGGTTCGAGCCGGATGACGACGAAATGATGCTGGTGGCGGAGACTAGCGCGATCGACTCCCGGGTCGTGCTGCCCGACGGTGTCCGGCTGGTTACGGTCACCGACGAGGCCGGGCTCGCGGCGCTGCTGAGGGTGGGAGACCTGGCGTTCGGCGATCACCGGTCGCCCGAACTGGGGGACCGGCTGCGTGGTCAGCTCAAGTCCAGTCCGGAAACGATCCAGATGGTCGTCGCGATGGCAGGCGACGAGCCGGTCAGCGCAGCCAGGATCGAGTTCGTCGGCGGCACCGATTTCGCCGGCCTGTGGGGCGGCGGCACCGTGCCAGCGTGGCGCGGTAAGGGCATCTTCAGGGCCCTGGTCGCTTACCGGGCAGGGCTGGCCGCCGCGCGCGGCTACCGGTACCTCCAGGTCGACGCCCTCCCGACCAGCCGTCCGATCCTGCAGCGGCTCGGCTTCGAGCCAGTCGCCCGCACGACGCCCTACGTCTTCACCCCGGCCCGCCCGCGCGCCGATGGCTAACCGCACCTCAAGAGCCGGCCGGCCGGGCAAGCGCGCGGGCTGACACCATAGACCCGTGGTAGAGCTGAAGTCACCAGCCGAGATCGAGGCGATGCGGTCGGCCGGCCGCGTCGTCGCGACCGCGTTGCTCCAGATGCGCAAGCAGGCAGCCGTCGGAGTTAGCCTGCTCGAGCTTGACGAAGTGGCCAGGGCGGTTCTCGCCGAGCATGGCGCTACGTCGCCGTTCCTGAATTACCAGCCGAGCTTCGCGCATACCCCGTTTCCCGCGGTGATCTGCGCCTCGGTGAACGATGCCGCGCTGCACGGCATCCCCGGCCCGTACCGGCTGGCTGACGGCGACCTGCTCAGCATCGACTTCGGCGCGACGCTCAACGGCTGGACCGGTGATGCGGCGGTTTCGCTCACTGTCGGCACGCCACGTCCGGCGGACCTTCGGCTGATCGACACGGCCGAGCGGGCGCTGGCCGCCGGGATCGCGAAGGCGGTGCCAGGCGGCCGGCTTGGCGATGTCTCCGCGGCCATCGGTGCCGTCGCGCGGAAGGCTGGCTACGGGCTGCACACCGACTTCGGCGGCCATGGCGTCGGGCACACGATGCACGAGTCGCCGTCGGTGCCGAATGACGGCAAGCCCGGACGAGGCATGAAGCTTGAGCCAGGGCTGGTCATAGCCATCGAGCCGTGGTTCATGGCTGGGGGCCATGACAGCTACCGGGTCGACGTGGACGGCTGGACGCTCCTTAGCGGCGACGGAAGCCGGGCGGCTCACGTCGAGCACACTGTCGCCATCACAGCTGACGGACCGCGCATCCTCACGGCACCCTGATGCTGCTGCGGCGGCGAAACCCAGTTGCCAGGGCCTACCGGACGTCGCGAACATGACAATGTGGCAAATCAGGACAGACTGACTGCGCCCCAGCCCCCGCCGGCAGCCGAGGGCACGCGGCTGCCCTGGTCAGCGGTGCCAGCGCCCCTTCGGGCCGAGGTCGAGCGGCTGCTCGGCGGGCGCGTGATCCGGGCCGTCACCCAGCCGGGCGGGTTCTCGCCGGGCGTGGCGGCCCGCCTGCTGCTGACGGACGGGCGCCGCGCTTTCGTCAAGGCCGTCGGCGACGTCAACCCGGACTCGCCGGATATCCACCGGGCTGAGGCGCGTATCGCGGCGGCCCTGCCCGTATCCGCGCCAGCCGCGCGGCTGATTGCCTCGCTGGACACCGATGGCTGGGTGATCCTGATCTTCGAGGATGTCGATGGCCGGCTGCCGGTCCAGCCGTGGCAGCAGGCAGAACTAAGCCGGGTACTTGACGCCATGGCTGACCTTGCCGTGACGCTGACACCAGCACCCATTGATGCGCCGCCAGCCGCCGCACGGTTCAGGCATCTGGGCCGAGGCTGGCAGCAGCTTGCTGCTGCCAGCAGCGCAGGCGACGGCGAGCTAGCCGACCTGGATCCATGGGCGCGCACCCGCATGCGCGACCTGGCTTCGCTCGAAACAGGTTGGGCTGCGGCAGTCGAAGGCAGCACACTCGCGCACGGCGACCTGAGAGCCGACAACATCCTGCTAGCGCGAGACATGGTCGTCTTTGTCGACTGGCCCTGGGCCTGCATTGCCCAGCCCTGGTTCGATCTGGTCACGATGCTGCCCAGCGTGGCTCTGAACGGAGGCCCGCCGCCTGAGTCAGTATTAGCGGCTCACCCGGTCGCGCGGGACGCGGATCCGGGCGGCGTTACCGCCGTCGTCGCCGCGCTCGCCGGGATGTTCACCTACCTTGGCCGTCAGCCCGACCCGCCGGGCTTGCCGACAGTTCGCGCATTCCAGCGCGCGCACGGCGAAGTTGCCCTCGCCTGGCTGAAGGCTCGAATCACCTGAGGCGGGTGATGCCGCATCCGGGGCTCGGCCTGCAGCCTGTGAGAGTTCTGCCGGCTGTGTCGACCGAGGGAGCCGCAGTGGCCAAGACCGATGACACGTTCGTCTACGTCGCAACCTATCCAGATGAGATGTCGGCACGAGCCGACTACCAGGCCGTCAAGGAATTGCACGCCAACGGCCTGGTCGGAGCCTACGACGCGGCGCTGGTGACCAAGGACGCGCACGGTCACGTGCATGCGAACAAGGACGAAACGGCCACTCGTCACGGCGCCTGGTGGGGCATAGCGGCCGGCGCGGCGGTAGGGCTGCTGTTCCCGCCCTCCGTGCTCGGCGCGGCCGCAGCAGGCGGCGCGATCGGTGCCGTCAGCGGCCATCTGGCCAAGGGCATGTCCCGGTCCCGCGCGAAAGAGCTTGGCGATTTCATCGACCCCGGCCAGGCTGGCCTCGTCGTCGTCGGCGACGCCAAAGTCGAGCAGGCAATCCAGCAGGCCGTGACCAGGGCTGAGAAGGAGACCGCCGAGGAGATCGGCGTCGATCCGAAGGAAATCGACAAAACGCTCCGGCAAACCATCGCTGAGATGTAGGCGCTCGCCGCCACTCCATTAGCTACGCTCTCGTAGCTACGCTCTCGTAGCTACGCTCGGCTGCCGGCTTCCACCCGGGGTCAGGGCAGCGCCCTTGACCGCGTCCGGGCCGGATGGCAGGTTCTCTGCTGACAGGCTGGGCCTAGTTCAGGACGGGCGGCGAAGATCATGGGCAGGCTGGACGGGAAGCGCTCGGTCATCACCGGAGCGGCGAGCGGCATCGGCGAGGCGACAGCCAGGCTGTTCATTGCCGAGGGCGCGACGGTCGTGCTAGCAGACGCCGACGCTCTGCGCGGCAAGCGGATCGCCGGTGAGCTGGGGGACCGAGCCAGGTTCGCCGCGACTGACGTATCCCGTGAAGCTGATGTCGACCAGGCCGTCGCGACCTCCGTCGAGGCCTTTGGCGGCCTGGACATCATGTTCAACAACGCGGGCGTGCCCGGCTCGACCGGCGGCATCGAGGACATCGAGGTCGAGACCTGGGACCGGACAATCGCCGTGCACCTGCGCGGCGTATTCCTCGGGATCCGCGCCGCGGCGAGGATCATGCGCCCGCAAGGGCACGGCAGCATCATCAACACCTCAAGCGTCGCGGCCAGCAGAGCCAACATGGCGGGACACGACTACAGCGCCGCCAAGGCCGCGATCACCCATCTCACCGAGACGACAGCGAACGAGCTCGGCGAGCACGGGGTGCGGGTCAATGCCGTCTGTCCTGGTGCCATCGCCACCTCCATCTTCGGCCGCGCGGCGGGACTCGACGGTGACGAGGCGCAGCGGACCGTCGACTTCATGGCCACCGTCTTGAGCGACGCCGCGCCGATCCGCCGGGTCGGGCGGCCTGCCGACATCGCCGAGACCGTGCTGTGGCTGGCCAGCGATGCGTCAGGGTTCGTGACCGGGCAGGCGATCGCGGTCGACGGCGGGCTGCTGACCGGCTCGCTGCGCCGCAACGCTCCGATCGCCAGCGGCGAGGTACTTGAGCTCATCAGGCAATCCGCCCGGCAGTGACCGGGTAAGCAGCCGGAGAGCGACGATGAGCACGCCAGTAACGGAGATCGACCCCCGGTTCAGCGACCCGAACGCGGCAGTCACCGAGTGGAGTGAGACGCTGCGAGCCATCCAGTCAGCTGAACTGTTCTGGATCTGCACAGTCCGAGGCGACGGCCGTCCGCACATGACTCCGCTCGTCGCCGTGTGGCTCGATGACGCGCTGCACTTCTGTACCGGAGCGGGCGAGCAGAAGAACCTCAATCTCGGCGCGAACTCGCGCGTCGCCCTCGCGACCGGCTGCAATACCTGGGACGAGGGACTCGACGTTGTGGTCGAGGGCGACGCAGTCCGAATCACCGGCACCGCCCGCCTGCGCCGTCTGGCCGCTGCCTGGAGGGCCAAGTGGGATGGCCGCTGGCAATTCGAGGCGGCGGGCGACTGCTTCCGTGACCAAGACGGTCCTGAAGTCCTGGTGTACGCGGTCAAGCCCGCCAAGGTTCTCGCGTTCGCGAAGGGCACCTTCAGCCATACCAGGCACCGGTTCTGAGCACGCAGGCGCAGGCCGGCTACAACGTCCGGTCGAAGACGAGCATCGGATAGCCAGGACCGTTGTAGCCGCCGACTGGGCCGCTGACCCTGAAGCCCAGCGCGCGGTGAAACTCAGCGGAGCGGAGATTGACCGGCGCGGTGATCGCCGGCACCGTGCGACGTCCATCAGCCCTCGCGCGATCGGGATGCTCTGCGGAGCGCTGGCGCGCGCACGCTGCTCTGCGGGCTGGCTCCGGCTCGCGAGCCTTCACGTGGTCCGGAAGCGGGCGTAGACGTCAGCAACAGTTGCGACGCCTTAGCCGCAACGGGCTGGAATGCAGAAGTATGCATCAAACCTGTGCCAGCCCGCAGAGCGCCGCGCAGCTGCCGGCCCGGTCTTGGCCGTCAGGGGCCCGGGCATACAGTGAGGCCGGGCCCGGCGGGGGGACGGGCCCGGCCTCACTAGCCGGGATATCCCGCGCCAGACCGGCCAGCGGTCAGAGTGCGGGCGAATCTGCAGTTGTCAGCTGGCGTAGTCCAGCAGTGGCTGGGCTCGGCTCGGGTGCCGCAGCTTGGAGAGCGACTGCTTCTCAAGCTGCCTGATGCGTTCCCTGGTCAGGCCCAGTGCCTTGCCGATCTCGTCAAGCGTGTGCGGGTTGCCGTCATAGAGACCAAACCGCATCGACATGATCGTCGCTTCCCGCGGGGTCAGCGCATCCAGCGCGTGCCGGAGCTGATCTGCCATAATCTGGCGGTCAACAAGCTCGCCGGCCTCGGGCGCGTCAACGTCCTCGATGAGGTCGCCGATGCTGGTCTCGCCATCCTCACCGATCGTCGAGTCCAGGCTGATCGGCTGCCGGCTGGTCCGCAGCAGCTCCTCGATCTGGTCCGGCGTCCGGTCCAGCTCGACGGCCAGCTCCTCCGGAGTTGGCTCCCGTCCGAGTCGCTGGTGCATGTCCCGCTCGACCCGGCTCAGCTTGCTCAGCATCTCCAGCACGTGCACCGGCAGCCTGATGGTGCGGGCCGAATCGGCGAAACCGCGCTGAATCGCCTGGCGGATCCACCACATCGCGTAGGTGGAGAACTTGTAACCCTTGGTGTAGTCGAACTTCTCCACAGCCCGGATCAGGCCCAGGTTGCCCTCCTGGACCACGTCGAGCAGCGACAGGCCGCGATCGGAGTACTTCTTGGCGACCGAGACGACGAGCCGCAGGTTGGCCTCCAGCATATGAGCCTTCGCCCGCCTGCCGTCCTCGGCAACCGCTTCCAGATCGGCACGCAGCTGCTTGGACAGCCGGCGCTCGGTGTCCAGCTTGTGCTCCGCGTACAGCCCTGCCTCGATCCGCTTGGCGAGGTCGACCTCTTCCTCAGCGGTCAGCAGCTGGCGGCGGCCGATGGACTTGAGGTAGGTGTGCACGGAGTCGCCCATGACCGAGGTCTGGTCGTCAAGATCGGTCTCCGGCACGCTCGAGCTAGCGTCGTCGGCAGGCTGCGACGCCTTAGCCTGCGCCATGGCAGCCACCTCGGCGTCGGCCTCGGCGAACTCAGCGTCAGGGGCCGCCGAAGCGGCCGCATCCGGGGCAGCTCTGGCCCCGTCGGCGGGCTCGTTGCCGAGCACCACGCCGGCCTCGGTGAGCTCGCGGATAATGGAACGGGCCTCCGTCGGGGACACTCGCGCCTGGTCAAAGGCATCGCGAAGTTCGGGCAGGGACAGATAGCCCTGGCCACGGCCGCGCTGGATCAGCTCGTCCACGTGGGTCGTGGTTTCCTCATCCTCACGGGCAGCAAGCACCGTCGCTGTCCTCGGCATGAGACACCTCCCTTCGTGGGCGCATAACAGGCATGCGCTGGTTACCGCGCCTCTGGGCGGGCGCGCAACTCTTTCTTCGGCGGGGACCCTCAGCGGACTTGGCAGTGCGCACCTCGGGCACTATCTTGTAACGCACAAGGCGGCTAATTGTTCCCGCCTATTTGTCGTGCGCGTGTTTTATGGTGTTCTGGACTGGATCAGGATTAGGCGCACTGTACTCCGATTGTCCGCAATGCTGCCCTATCCGGCTTTCCGGAGGGCAGTAGCGGAAATTCTGGCACAAAGACCAGTTTCCTGGGCGCCGCACTCGCCGGAAGAACTTCCCTGACGGCTGACCTGAGCCGGTCCAGCTGCGGCAAACCGCCAGGATCCGCGGGCACGACGAACGCCGTCACTGCCTCGCCCCATTCCGGATCCGGCAGCCCGACTACTACAACGTCAGCGACGCCCTCGCACGTTCCCAGCACAGCCTCGACTTCGCCTGGCACCACCTTCTCGCCGCCGGTGTTTATGACGTCATCGGACCGGCCGAGAACATCAAGCCGACCGTCGGCTCGCCACTGCCCGAGATCAGAGGTATGAAGCCAGCCGTCTGCAAGCGCCGCCGCGGTCAGTTCCGGCTGGCCCAGGTAACCGCCGAACAGCGTCGGGCCCGCGATCTCGACTTGCCCGCCCGGCCCGAGCCTGACCTGCACGTCATCCAGGGGAACGCCCGCGTACACGCAACCGCCGCAGGTCTCGCTCATGCCGTAGGTGGTGATCACCCGCCAGCCTGCGGCCCGCGCCTCGGCCAGGAGGCTGTCGGCCGCAGCGGCACCACCGAGCAGGACCGTCTTGACCTGTCCCGGATCTGCGCTCGCGTCCAGCAGACGGCGCAACTGGGTCGGGACCAGGGAAACGTGCGCGCAGCCACTCGCGGTCAGCACGTCCGGACTGACAGCCGGCCCGAGTACCGGATCGGTGCCGGTCAGTAGCGAGCGGACCAGCACCCCGATGCCGGAAATGTGAAAGGTCGGCAGGCAGCACAGCCACCGCTCGCCCGGACCGGCGCCGATCCGGCGCAGCGACGCTGCTGCCGACGCAGTCATCGCGGCGGCGCTGAGCTGCACCCCTTTGGGCACCCCGGTAGACCCGGAGGTACCGATCACGACCGCCGTTTCATCAGCCAGGACGGGCGGCGGGTTGCCGCGGGGAGTGACCCCGACAGTGCTCGTTCCCGCCATGGTCTCGATCGTGGCGGGCGCGAATGCCTCCAGCATGCGGGTGAGCTCCGCCGCTGGCAGGCCGGGGTCAAGCGGCAGGATGGCCGGGCCGGACCCGTCGAGCGCGGCGGCCAGGGCGGCGAGCATCCGCTCGCCGGCCGACGGCGCGAACTGGACCGCGTGCAGGGGCCTGGATGTCACGGACGTAAGGTTAATCGGGCAGATCAGGGCAACAGCAGGAGGACGCGCGGTGATCGACTGGAAGGCTTCGGGGCCGGCGGACGGTCAGGATTACACCGACATCCGGTACGAGACCGCCGAGGGGATCGCCAAGATCACCATTAACCGGCCCGAGGTGCGCAACGCCTTCAGGCCGACCACCCTGTTCGAGCTCTCGCACGCCTTCAACGTGGCCAGGGACGACGCCGGGATCGGCGTGATCATTCTCACCGGCGAGGGCGACAAGGCGTTCTGCTCTGGTGGCGACCAGCGGGTCCGCGGGGATGACGGCTACAAGGACTCACGCGGCGTTGGCCGCCTGAACGTACTTGACCTGCAGGTTCAGATCAGGCGCACGCCGAAGCCAGTGATCGCGATGGTGGCTGGCTACGCCATCGGCGGCGGTCACGTGCTGCACGTCTGCTGTGACCTCACGATCGCCGCCGACAACGCGATCTTCGGGCAGACCGGTCCCAAGGTCGGCTCGTTCGACGCGGGCTACGGCTCGTCGCTGCTGGCGGCGACGGTCGGGCTGAAGAAGGCACGCGAGATCTGGTACCTCTGCCGTCAGTACTCTGCGGCCGAAGCGCTGCAGATGGGCCTGGTCAACACCGTCGTCCCGCTCGACCAGCTGGAAGAAGAGACGGTTAGCTGGGCGCGCGAGATGCTGGCCAAGTCGCCGCTGGCGCTGCGGATGCTCAAGGGCGCGCTGAACGCCGTGACCGACGGCGCGGCCGGAATGCAGCAGTTCGCCGGCGACGCGACGATGCTCTACTACATGAGCGAGGAGGCCCAGGAGGGCCGGGACGCCTACGTGGCCAAGCGCGCGCCCGACTTCGGCAAGTTCCCGCGCCGTCCGTGACCGGCCCCGCGGCTCCCCGCCTGGACGCTGGACTGGCAGCCGAGCTGCTGCCGACGCTGCGGGCGTTCGCGATCCCGATGCCGACCAGGTTCCGCGGCATCACGTTGCGCGAGGGCGCGCTGCTGCGCGGGCCGGCCGGGTGGGGGGAGTTCTCGCCATTCGCGGAGTACGGGCCGCGCGAGTCCGCCCGCTGGCTAGCCTGCGCGCTCGAGGCCGCTGTGCACGGCTGGCCAGCACCCGTCCGCGACAGCGTGCCGGTGAACGTGACCGTGCCCGCCGTCGGTGCCGAGCAGGCTTACAAGATCGTCGCTGAGTCCGGCTGCCGGACGGCGAAGGTCAAGGTCGCCGAGCACGGCCAGGCCGCTGCGGACGACATCGACCGGGTCGGAGCGGTCCGGGACGCGATCGGGCCGGATGGCTGCGTCCGCGTCGACGCCAACGGCGGCTGGACCGTTGAGCAGGCTGAGCGCCAGCTCAGCGACCTGTCACGGTTCGGGCTTGAGTATGCCGAGCAGCCGTGCGCAACGCTCGCCGAACTGGCCGAGCTGCGCAGGCGGACCGACGTGCCGCTCGCCGCGGACGAGTCGATCCGGCGGGCCGAGGATCCGCTGAAAGTGCGCGCGGCCGGCGCCGCAGACATCGTGGTGCTCAAGGCCCAGCCGCTCGGCGGCGTGCGGGCAGCGCTGGAGATCGCCGAGCAGTGCGGGCTGCCGGTCGTCGTGTCCAGCGCGGTCGACACCTCGGTCGGGCTGGCCGCCGGGGTCGCGCTCGCTGCCGCGCTGCCTGTACTGCCATACGCCTGCGGCCTCGCCACCATGAGCCTGCTGGCCGGCGACGTGACCGCCAACCCGCTGGCCGAGATCGACGGCGCGCTGCCAGTCCGCTCCGCCGTCGTCGACGAGGCTGCGCTGGCCGCCTGCGAGGTGGACCCGGCGGGCTGGCGAGAGCGGCTGCTCGCCGCAGCCGAGTTCCTGCCCTCGATGTCGTCGACACCATGATCGCGAAGAGTTTCGGGCCGCCGGCGAAACGTTCTCTACGTGATCATGGCCAGGGCCCGTGATGAACCCCTCGACTGCCCTTGCCACCGTCCTGGTAGACGAGCTCATCCGGTGCGGGCTCACCGACGCCGTCGTGGCGCCGGGCTCGCGCAGCGCGCCGCTGGCACTGGCGCTGCACAGCGCTGCATCGGCACCCGGCTCGCCGCTGCGCCTGCACGTCCGCATCGACGAGCGGTCGGCATCGTTCCTCGCACTCGGCCTGGCGAAGACCCGCGGGCGCCCGGTCGCGATCGTCACCACGTCCGGGACGGCTGCCGCGCACTGTCACGCCGCCGTGATCGAGGCCGACGAGGCCGGCGTGCCGCTGCTGGTTCTCACCGCCGACCGGCCGCCTGAGCTGCGCGGCACCGGCGCGAACCAGACGATCGACCAGCTCAAGCTCTACGGCAGTGCGGTCCGGTGGTTTTGCGAGGCCGGGGTGCCGGAAAACCGTCCTGGCCAGGTGGCGTACTGGCGCTCGCTAGCCTGCCGGGCCTGGTTCTGGGCAGCCGGGAAGGGGGCGGCCGGGAACGCGCTTACCTTCCCCGGTCCGGTTCATCTCAACCTGCCGCTGCGTGAGCCGCTGGTGCCCGGCCTTCCGGACGCAGGCCTCGCCAATGCAGGTGCGACTGGCGATGCGGCGTGGTGCGAACCGCTCGAGGGCCGGTCAGGCGAAGCGCCCTGGACCCAGTTCGCGCCCGGGCCAGGTGCCGATGTCGAGAGCGTTCCCGCACTGGCGCTGGACTGGACGGAGCGCGGCGTGGTCGTCGCCGGCGACGGCACCGCCGATCCGGCCGGCCTGGCCGCGCTCGCCGC
>Ga0335072_10012197_pt1 | contig 12273 bp, 7 predicted proteins | sample Lox_Sample_21_FD_206725 | JGI IMG/M metagenome (GOLD analysis project Ga0335072, IMG submission 206725) | Soil microbial communities from Loxahatchee National Wildlife Refuge, Florida, United States - Lox_Sample_2.1 | ecosystem: Environmental > Terrestrial > Soil > Wetlands | place: USA: Florida...
TTCTCGCCGGTTTGTCGATGAGCTGGACGAAGCTGTCGGTCGAGTTCATCAGGTTGTAGAAGGGCAGGCGCGCGTAGACGCGCGGGGTGGGGAGAATCTGGAAGAAAGTATTGTTCTTTGTGTCGGAAGGATTGCTGTCACCCGTGGCGCGCCACCATCCGCCGCGCAGCCACGGAGTGCTCGCGACGCGGGTGAGGCGGTAGCCGCCTTCAACAGCCGCGGCTCCGGCGCTCTGCGAGAGGACACCCCAGTTGCCATTTTGCAGCGCGCCCCAGAAAACGAAGTCGAAGGCGCCGGGTCCGGCAGTTTGCGTGGCGATGAGAGAGCCGCCATAGGTGCCGAGGCGGATGTTTTTATGATCGAGCGCACGGATCGCGGCTGGCCGGTTGTCCGTTTTGGTGATGCCGGTGCGGCCGTCGTGATAGCCGATACCGAAGGCGCGAGCGACGACGCGGCCGTGCGCCGCCGTGCGGGTGAAGGCAAGGTACTGGAGGTCGACGTTGAGCTCCGGGTTGCCGTTCATATTGGTCACACCCTGATCGGACCGGCCGCCCATGGCGGTCAGGTCCCAGCCGTCGGAGCCCGACTGTGACCCCAGGTGGGCGTCGATGCCGTCGAAGCTCCGCTGGGCGTTGGTAAATCCGAAGTTGCCGACGAGGCGCTGCTGCACGCGGTTGTTCTGCAGCCAGAGGACGGTGGGATCTTTGGGATGGGTTTCCTGGCCGCCGAAGAATTCAAAGCGGCCGAGGCGGATGGATTTATCGGGAGCGCCCTGGTAGCGGATAAATCCCTGCTTCAGAAAGGCGGCCGCGGGATCCGCGTTGTTGCCGCTGGAAGCGTAATAGGTGCCGCCCAGTCCGAGTTGTCCCTGTGCGGAAACCGGCGCGACGGCATTGTCGGGCGCCCCGAGGACGGCGGGCTGCGCCAGCTCGAGCTGCCAGTCCCAACGGTTGATGTGCTGGGTGAGCGAGAGACGGAGCAGCGACTGGAGGTAAGTGTAGGTATTCGCTTCGGGCGGCGCCGCGAACCACTCCCACGTGTCGAGGCGGGCGCGTTCGTAGACGGTGAAGGTCACGGGATGGCCGGCCGGCGCCGGCGCTGCGGCGGTCGAGGAAGGCGACTGGGCAAAGGCTGCAGAGACGAGAGCGAGCGGGCAGAGAAGTCCTGCGAAGGCTTTACGCATGGGTTCGCCAAGGATGCCCTGCGCGCGATGCGATCGGCAACCATCTTTCGATGGATTTCTGCCTACGACTGCAGAGCGGGATCGTCGTTCTTCGCATTCTGGAGACGATCCCGCTCACGGCTAATCGGCTGGTTGTGCGGGCATCGATTGGGTGGCCTGGTGCAGCAGGTCCGCTTCGTGCTCGAGTGCTGTGGAAACGCGTACGATTTGCTCGTTCGCCAGGTCCCACTGCTTCTGCTCGATGGCCTCGCGGACGCCGGGGATGGTCTTCGCGTCGTAGCCGGTATACCAGCCAGGCGCGTAGAGCAGGTGCTGGTACCAGGGGCGGTTGGGGAGTCCCTGCGGGTCGGTGAGCAGGCGTTCGGAGCGGATCATGTCGAGGTTAATGTCGGGCGGCGCGACGCCATTCGCTGCGGAGAAAGCCGCGTCGAAGGCTTTGGCGGCTTCCGTGAGGTCGTCCGAAGCCTGATCGAGCGGCGCGAAATCCAGATAAGGCGGGATCGCTTCGGCGGCCGGCGGGACCATATACGGCTTCTTCGGATCGGCAACGGCCTTGTAAACTCCCTCGCTGATCTCGCGATCGCGCTCTTTCGCTTCATCGCGCGATTGCGTGGCGAGGGTCTTCAGATCTGCGACGTAGCCGTGCACGGTTTCAGCCAGATCGGTGAACTGAAAGGGCAGAAGGTCGGCGTCCGCCATGCGCAGCACCATGGTGCCCGCGGTTTGAGCCAGCGCGCGGCCATAGGTGAAGTCGGTGTCGTCGAAATGCGTGTACCAGTAGAAGTCGTCGTAGATAGAGTGGTACTCGCCACCGTCACCTTCGCCGGCAAAGCCAAAGTTGATGCTGGCGATGCCGAGGTGGTCGAGGAAAACGGTCCAGTCAGAGCCTGAGCCGAGGGCGGGCATCGGCAGGTCCGGGTGAGAGCGCAGCGCGGCGCGTTCCTGTGGCGAGACCATGGAGATCGCAACCAGGCGGTCGCGTTTTTCGACAGACATCTTCGTCTCGGGATCGGTGATGTCCTTCGCCACATCGTTCATGAAGTGCTCCAGCGACTGCGAGCCTCCGGCTTCGAGATAACCGCGGTCGTTAGTGTCGGAGTTGAAGTAGGCGACAGCATATTTGCGCAGCTCGTCGGCGTGGGTTTCGGCCCATTCGGTCGAGCCGAGGAAGCCTGGCTCCTCGCCGTCCCAGAAGCAGTAGAGAATAGTGCGCTGCGGCTTCCACCCCTCGCTGAGCAGTTGGCCGAGGGCGCGGGCTTCTTCAAGCTCGGCGCTGGTGCCGGAGACGGGATCCTCCGCGCCGTTCACCCAGGCATCGTGATGATTCGCGCGGATGATCCATTGGTCGGGATACTTCGCGCCGGGAATGCGTGCGATGACATCGTAGAGCGGCTTGCGATCCCAATTGAAAGCCACGGCCAGGTGGACTTTCGCCTCGCTGGGACCGGAATGGTACGTGAAGGGAAGGCTGCCCCGCCAGGCGTCGGGAACGACTGGCCCGCCAAGCGCCTCAAGCAGCGGCGTGGCATCCGCGTAGGAGATGGGCAGCACCGGGATCTTCGTGAGGGTCGGGACCTGATCGAGCGGGACCAGCTTCGCACCCTCAACCGCGCCCACGCCGGGTGTCTGCGGATCGCCGGGATAGTTGGGGATGTCCATCGCGCTGCCGCGCTGCACGCCTTCAGGCGGGCGCATTGATCCCTGCGGATAGGGATCGCCGTTAAAGTAGCCGTCATCGTGCGGATCGGAGTAGATGATGCAGCCCACGGCTCCATGTTCAGCGGCGACTTTGGGCTTGATGCCGCGCCAGCTCATGCCGTAGCGGGCGATCACGATGGCGCCCTTCACGGAAACGCCCATGCGGGCCAGTTCGTCGTAGTCCGCAGGAATGCCATAGTTCACATAGACCAGCGGCGCGGTGACGTCGCCGTCGCGGGAGTAGGCGTTGTACGTGGGCAGCTGCTCGTCGGTCTGGCCCGAGGTGGGGTCGACGCTGAGCGCCGGCTCCTGGAGCTTTGCTGTAAACGGTTTAGGCCCGAGCAACTCGAGCTTCCGCGACTTAGGAGTGGGAAAAAGTGTCGAGAACGTCTCGATGCGGGCATCGAGTCCGTAGGACTTCAGCTGGGTCAGGAGCCATTCCGCGTTGTCCTTGTCATAGGGAGAGCCGACGTGATGCGGCCTCGCGGAGAGACGGCGCATGTTCTCGCGAATGCGATCCGGCTCCGGTATCGCGCGGAGTTTCTGCTCCCAGCCGATCTCCGTTGCAGAGTCTGCGGGCGTGTAGCCGCGCAGCGTTGGATCGGCATCGACGGCATAAGCGGAGAGCGCGAACAGGCAGACAGCAGCAAAGGACAGACGGATCACAGGCAGGCGCATCACGGGCAAACGCATCGGTTTCGGTCCTTCCAGGAAATGAAGAGCCACGACGGCGCGGACTGGGCGCGAGGGAATGAAGTGCAGGGGTGTTGGGCAACACTATAACGTATTGCGTGCGCGGAAAGACGATTGCCCTAGAAGCTGGCGCCGCCTGTGTTGGGCTGGTTGCTGATCATCTCTTTTCCGCCGCTGCGCCCGATCACGTAGCTGGGACCGGGGAGGACCGGGAGAGCCGCTGGCGTGGTCCAAAGCCACACGCGGGAGGATTCGCTCCACAAACTGCTGAGCTTCGCCTTCCCGATGAACACCTGCGGACCGGAAGTGGAACTGATCCCTGCTGGAAGAACTCCTGGCTCGGTCAGAATGAGCACCGGACGGTCGAGATAGAAGGCGACTGAGGATGCACTCTCGAAAGCGCCGTTGACCACGACGATATCGGTCGATTGCACCTCGGGCTTGATGGCCTCGGCCAGAATCTGCGAGGAGAGCACCGGCGAGAAGGTATTGAGCGCGATGTGCGCGGCGATCAGAATAGCGACCATCATGCCCGCGAGGAAACAGTTGGCCCAGCGGGCGTTGTCGCGCAGGCGAAACCAAAGGCCGCCGGAGACGCCTGCGAGCAGGGCCGCAAGGGTGATGGCGAGCGGCACTTTGAAAGCGCCCATGGCCGAGCGCGTCAGGTCGAGGAAGTAGCCGAAAAACACGGTGTGGTCCCCGGGATTGGCATGCAGAAGCGTGGCAATGTCGGCTCCCGGCGCCGGTACAGGCGAGACAACCAGATAGTAGGCGACGAGGCCGGCTGCGGCGAGCCCGAAGAAAAACACAATCGCAGCGGAGATCCGACCCTGGTGGTGAGGCAGCGACTCGTCTTCAGCGAGCCAGCCGCCCGCGAGCAGCGCCATCGGCGGCAGGGCTGTGAGCACATTGAATTCCTGGCGCGCCGTGAAGCTGAAGAAAACGAGGACGACGAAGATCCAGAGAAGGCAAAACAGGCGTGCCTGCCGCCGGCGCTCGGGATCGGGAGAATCGCCGACTCTCAGGGCGCGGAGCGAGAAGGCGCACCACGGAACGATCCACAGCAGCAACAGTGGCCAGAAAATGAACAGGGGGACGCGTCCCCCGTCCCAGCGTGGCATCAGGACATCGAACCGCATCTGCCCCGCGGCGATGCGGGAAGCGATGTGCCAGGGCAGAACGATGGCAAGAAAGACGAGGACGGAGGGGATGGCCTGCCACCGGATCAGATGCCGTGTCTGGCCCGTGAACGCGAGATACAGGATTGCGATCAGAACCGGGAAAAGGACGCCGGGAACGCCCTCGCTGAGCACGCCAAGCGCGCAGGCAGCGCCAAATCCAAGAGAAGAGCCGAGCAGGTGCTTCTTCTGGCTCAGCGATCGCCAGAAAAAGTTGAGGGCCAGGGTCGTCCACAGGCAGAGAAAAACGTCGCGCAGCAGCAGGTGCCCGAAGAGGAAGATGCCGTAGGAGGTAATCAGCGCCAGCGCGGAATAGAACGCCGCGGCGGGCGACCGGAAGAGGCGGCGGCCGAGAGAGAAGGTTGCGATAAAAAGAGCAAGCGTGGCCAGCGCGGTCGGCAGGCGGGCTGCCCAGTCGCTCACGCCGAAGAGGCCAAAGCTGCAGGCCACCGTCCAGTAGAGCAGCGGAGGGTGCAGCGCCCACGGGATGCCGTTGGCATAAGGAGTGATCCAGTGGCCGCCGACCAGCATTTCGCGGGCGATCTCGGCATTCAGGGCATCGGGGCCGTCGAGCAGCGGCGGCTTCACCAGAGAAAACGAGCCGTACAGCAGAATCCACAACCCCAGCAACGGAAAGACGAAACGTTTGGCCGTGCGCAGGGTAGTCATTCCCACTGATTATAGAAGCCGGAGCCGGCGCGCCTGCCGGAACAGACGGTGCGGATCAGGCCTGCAGGGCCTGCGAGGTCCAGCGGAGCGCTTCGACGTAGTGAGCCGCGACGGAGTGCTCTTCCAGGCTAAGGGCCTTGCGGAGATCCTCGCAGTGAGGCCATTCGCACGCCTCGAGGCAGCGGGCAAGCTCGAGGGCGCGGCTGAGCGGGCCAGGATTGCCGAGGAGAGCGTCCTTCATCTCGACATCGATGGGGAGGGCGGTAAGGATGCGCTGCATCGGAATTTCCAGCAGGACGTCCAGCAGGGACAACATGCCGAGGAGGTAAAGCTGTGCATTCGACTCGCCAAGCTCAGGGGCGAGCAATTCGCAGAACCGGGCGCGAACGAGCGCCATGTTAACGACGGTGGGAGCGCGATCCCCGGCGATGACGCCGGCCATGGCGACGGTCACCAGGCGGCGGACCGCGTCTTCCCCCACCATGATCAGGGCTTCGCGCACCGAGGTGACCGCGCGTGCATGAAAATGGAGGGCCGAGTTCGCCAGGCGCAGGATGCGATAGCAGAGAGCCGCATCGGCAAGGACAAGTTTCTCGATTTCCCCCAAATCCGTAGGCGTGCGGTTGAGCGCTGTCAGCAGGCGGAGCCACGCCACGTGATTCTGCGGAAGGGGTCGCGAGGAGACGATGTGCGGGCGCGAGAAGAAATAGCCCTGGAAAAGAGAACATCCTTCCCCCTGAGCGATGAGCATTTCCTCTTTGGTCTCGATCTTTTCGGCGAGGAGTCGGGCTTTGGTGCCGGCCGCCATCGCATAAATCTCTTTGCGCGCGCGTACGTCCGACGCAAGGAAGTCGATCTTAATGAAGTCCGCGAATTCCATCAGAGATTCGCGGGAGCGCAGCGGCGCGAAATCGTCGAGCGCAAAACGATAACCCTGCCCTCGCAGCGAGCGCAGGGCGGAGATCAGCGCAGCGTCCGGCTCGATGGTTTCGAGGATTTCAAGCACCGTGTTCTCCGGAGGAAGAAGCGTGCAGGTTCCTTCGACAAGAGCGTCGCGGGTGCAGTTAACGAAGGCCTGGCCTTCGTTTGCTTCGGGAATCAGCATCAGCCACTGGTCCACGACCTCGCGTGTGGCCTGTTCAGGGTCGCCGCTGAAGGCGTCGGGGTTCCCGGAGCGGGAGAGGAGTTCGTAGCCAAACAGCCGTCCGTCCGCGTGGACGATAGGCTGACGTCCCAGCAGGCGCATGGGGGCAGCGGCACATTGTGGCTGAGGGCCTTCGAGCGACAGTGTCTGCGTTTTTCCGGTCATGGACGCACGCCTTCCCGGAGGGCCCGCACTTGGCGTGCTTCAGAGCGAATGCAGAGGATTCGGTTCGGCTGCGGCCCTTATCGGCACAGAGGAACCTGATCTTTAGCCAAATCAGGACGATTTCCCAAAACTATGGTTTGCGCGCGCGTAACCGAGCGCGTGACGAACGGGCCAGCCGTATCGCACCACGGTCGGAGACGGGTATCAGCCAGGGAGTTCATGACCGATCATCAACGCGGCCCAGCGGATGGCCTCGACGTAGGAGGAAGCCACCGAGCCTTCCCCAAGTCCCAGATCGTGCTGCAGTTCCTCACAGTGCTGCCAGTCGCAGGCCTCCAGGCCGCGGACGAGCGCGAGGGTGCGGCCGGCCGGGCTTGCGTCCCCGGCCAGAGCGGATTTCATCTCCTGGCTCAGCGGGAGGGACCGCAGGATGCGATCGAGGGGGCACTCCAGCAGCACGTCGAGCAGCGAGAGGATGCCGAGGAGGTAAAGCGGCCCGGGAGGTTCCGCGAGGGAGGGCGCCAGCAGTTCGCAAAAACGAGCGCGCGCCAGAGCCATCGAGAGCACGGCGGGCGAGCGATGCGCCGCGAGGGCTCCGGCCATGGCGACCGTAACGAGACGCCGCACGGCGTTGTCGCCCACCAGCAGCAGAGCTTCCTGGATGGAAGCCACGATGCCGGGGTGTCCCTGAAGCGCCGAGTTGGCGAGGCGGAGAACGCGAAAACACAGAGACGGGTCGCCGGAGATCAGTTTCTCCACCTTGCGCAGGTCCGTCGGCATCTGCTGCAGCAGAGCAAGCAGCGTGAGATAGATGGCGCTGTTCTGCGGTACCGAGCGCGATGAAAACAGGATGGGCTGGCAGACAAAGTTGCCCTGAAAAAGAGAGCAGCCTTCGGCGAGCGCGATGCGCATCTGAACTTCGGTCTCAATCTTTTCCGCGAGGAAGCGCCGGTGGCGGCGCTCGCCTCTGCGGTAGAGTTCACGCCTCGACGGGAAATCGGTAGTAGAGAAGTCGATGCGGATGAAATCGGCGATCTCGAGCAGCGATGAGCCGGTCGGAAGAGATCGCGCGTGGTCGAGGCTGAAGCGGTAGCCGCGTTGCCGGAGCTCAAGGCAGACGGTCACCAGTTCGCGATCAGGGTCGGCCAGGCCGAAGTCGGGACTAACGTCCAGGACGAGAACGGTGTTCTCGGCGGGCAGCAGCGTCACGAAGCCATCGACGATCAGCGCGCGGGTGCAATGGACGAATGCGGCTCCCTGGCCGTCATCCGGCGTCAGCAGCAGCCAGTGATCCACGGTTTCGCGCGCAATCTGCTCCGGATCATCGCTGACACGAGTCATCCGCTCGGGGCGCAGCAGGAGTTCGTAGCCGAACAGCCCGCAGTGGGCGTCGACAATAGGCTGGCGGCCAAGGAAGCGGCTGGGCGCGAGCAGGCGTGCGCGCTGGTCCGCGGCGGTTGCGGGGGCATCGAGTTGCAGAGTTGCGATCACGGTTCTCCCTTATCAGTCAGGCGCCCGGCGGGCGGTTCACTTTAGGTATCGGCGGGGAGATGGAGCGGATGAGGCGACTCCGCTGCGAAAGGCCGGCATTCTGGAAACAGGGAACGCAGCGCCGCGGGTTGATTCAAAACCGGGCAGCCGATTTCGATCCATCCGGTTCGGTACACTGCTGAAAGCCCTCGATGACCAGGAACCAGGGAGCGCACCGGCTGCGCAAATTCCGATTTGAGCGGCCGCAGAAGATTGCGGCAGCGATGCTGTTGCTGCTGCTGGGCCAGTGCCTGTGGGTAAGCGCGCGACGGCCCCTCTCGGAAAAGGATTACGAATTCGCACGCTGCGGTCGCGAGATGTGGGAGCGGGGCTCCCCGGTGCCCGGCTATTTCACCACCTGCGGCAATATCCACGATGGGACCCTCGCGTATCGTGCCGCAGGGCTGCCCCTGACCGTGGAGCGCATCCTGGCCGGACAGGCGGCGACCACCTCGACGTGGGAAATGCGCCATGAAGTGGGTTCCATCAAGCTTCTGCTGCGGTTGCCGTTCATGCTGGCGGGGCTGGCTCTGGGCGGGTGTCTGTGGTGGGTGACGCGGCGCCTGTTTGGAAACGAAGGCGGTTACGTCTCCCTTGCCCTCTATTGCGCCATGCCGGCGGTGGTGCGCGCCTCGACGGTGCCGAACAACGACATCCTGGCGGCTTTTGGTGTGTTTTCAGCGATTTACACCGCGATCGGCGTAGGCCATGCGCTCCAGGGCCCACGGCGAAAATGGCGTCCGCGCATCGTGCTGCTGACCCTGGCGCTGGGGTTCACCGCGGCGGCGCATATCGCGGCCTTCATTCTGGCGCTGATCTTTTCCGTAGCGCTCATGGCGTGGGTGGCCGAAGGGCGCCGCGCTTACATCCCAACGCTGCTGATTGTATGGGTGCTGGGGGCGTTCTTCCTGCTGTTCGCCTCGTATGACTTCCGCCCGGATGCCTTCAGCTACGTCTTCCGCAGCGCGGCAGCGCGCCTGTGGGTATCCCTCGATGCCGCAAAGTGGTTTTTGTCCGATCCGGCGAATGCTGCCTTCACGATTGCCCTGGCCGGATCGCTCGTGCTCTATATCGCCGTACGGCGCTCGCGCTATTTCGGCAACACAACGCCGCTGCTGGTAGGCGTTCCGGTTCTGCTGCTGATGACGACCGGCGTGCAGTCGGAACCGTGGCTCTGGGCTCTCCCGTTCCTCATTGCGTTTGTGGGCGGCGTCTTTGCCGATGCGCTGGAGACCCGCTCGCGGAAAGCGTTTCTGTGGGCAACCTGGGTCGTGGTCATCGCGCAGGCGGGCTTGTGCCTCGCGAGTTTGCCAGGAATGACAAGTTGAACCTGCGCCGTAAACCTATTGCAGTTATAAAGTTCCGTCGGCTGTGCGGGACTGGCACTTCCGCGTGACGGGCCAGCGAAACCTCCCCGCCCGGGCATACGCCAAATCGCGCCATTCGCAAATAAAGTCCGATTGTCGAGCCAACTCGTCGCCGCCGGGCAGCGTTTCTCGGGATTTAACGATCCTACGCACATCACAGAAGGCTTCCGGCTCCCGGCGCTCTCAAGCGGTCTTCCGCGCAATATCTCGCGCTTCTGAGGTTTCGATCGATGAATGGCATCACGCGCAGTACGACCGTGCGGACGACGCTCTCGTCCCTGTTTCAGGCGGTACAGGGCCGCCTGGGAGTCAGCGTAACCCCCTCCCACTTCTACTTTCCCGTACCAAGTCTCAAGTTGCTCCACCGCAAGAACTGGGGCGCGTGCCGCCCCTGCGCAGCGGTCGATTTCAGACTGCAGGAACAGGTGCAGCGGCTGCGCTCCGATCTGCTGCCGTTCGTGGCCGAATGCTCGTTTCCTGAGCAGGCGAATGGCAGCCCGCACCATTTTCACTTCAACAACGGCTTTTTTGAACGCGTGGATGCGGAAATAGCGTATGCGTTCGTCCGTAATCAGAGGCCGAAGCGAGTCATCGAAATAGGAAGTGGCAACAGCACCCTGGTACTGGCAACCGCACTGCGGCGGAATGCGGAAGAGGGCTTCCCCGGCCAGCTGACCAGCATCGAGCCTCATCCGGCTCCATTCCTGGTCGACAGCCCTGGACTGACGCATTTGATCGCGACGCCGGTCCAACAGGTGCCCCTCAGCCTCTTTCACTCCCTCGAGAAGGGAGACATTTTGTTCATCGATTCCACCCACGTTGTCTCAATGGACAGCGATGTGGTCTTCGAGTGCCTGCGCATTCTGCCGGAGATTGCGCCGGGTGTGCTCGTTCACTTCCACGACATCTTCACTCCGCTCGATTATCCGGAGAAGTTTGTGATGACCAACCTCTGCTTCTGGAGCGAACAATATCTGCTGGAAGCCTTCCTGTCGTTCAACGACAGGTTCCGGGTGGTGTGGTCGGGGAGCGCGATGCAGCAATTCCATCCGGACGAGCTTCGCCAGGCTTTTCCCGCGTGGAAAGACAGCTTTACAAGAATGCCGGCCAGGCTGAAAGTCTTCGCTCCAACCCTGGACGGGACCAATGTCTGGCCGTGCAGCTTCTGGATCGAGAGAACGTAGTCAGCCGGCGGCCTCGATCACGTCGGGGCTGGGCGTGGCCGGCAATTCTGCTCGCAGCTCGCGAACGCGATCGCCAATCGCATACTTCAGCTTGTCCACGCCAAGGCCGGTGACAGCGGAGATGGCGTAGAAGGCCAGCTTACGCCGCTTCGCCATGCTTTCCAGCTTCTTCAGCTTCTTCGGATTCGCAACGTCGGCTTTCGAGGCGACAACGATCATGGGCTTCTCGTCGAGACCGTGACCGAAGCTTTTCAGCTCTTCCAGAATGACCCTGAAGTCTTCGACAGGATCTTCGCGGCCGCTGCCGTCCGAAACATCGACGAGGTGGACCAGGATGCGGGTGCGCTCGATGTGGCGGAGGAACTGCACGCCGAGGCCGGCGCCGAGGTGCGCCCCTTCAATGAGTCCGGGAATGTCGGCGACGACATAGCTTTCCTCATAAGGAGCTTCGCCGATAGTGACGACGCCCAACTGCGGCTCGAGCGTAGTGAATGGATAATCGGCAATCTTCGGACGCGCAGCCGAGATGCGCGAGATCAGCGTCGATTTGCCGACATTGGGGTAGCCGACAAGACCGACATCGGCGAGTACGCGCAGCTCGAGCCGATAATTGCGTTCTTCGCCGGTCCGCCCTAGTTCGTGCTCGCGCGGTGCCTGGTGCGTGGAAGTGGCAAAGTGTTGATTGCCGCGTCCCCCGCGTCCGCCCCGCGCGATAACGATGCGCTCGTCGGGGCGTGTGAAATCGTGGATGAGCTCGCCCGTGTCCGCGTCAAACAGCACGGCGCCAAGGGGAACCTTGAGCACGGTGTCTTTGCCATCGCGGCCGGTGCAGTTGGAGCCCATGCCGTGCTCTCCGCGCTCGGCTTTGTGCTCCGGATTGAAGCGGAAGTAGACAAGGGTGTTGTGGCGCTGGCTGGCTTCGAGGATCACGCTGCCCCCGTGTCCGCCGTCGCCGCCGGAAGGTCCGCCGCGGGGAACAAACTTCTCACGGCGAAACGCCATGCAGCCATTACCCCCGTCACCGGCTTTTACCCGAATTTTGGCTTCATCGATAAACATTCGCTCCCTTTAGTGTAGCCAAACGGATAGCCTCGACTCACCTGTCGACTCATCTGCCCCGGGCACCGTCGGGATCGGCCTCCTGGCTGGGCCGGATTGCCTGGTTTTGACCTGGTTGGCAAACTCATTGCGAACCGGTTGTGAACAGGATGAGGAAACGTGCGCCTCCCCCTCGTCACCAATGCGATTGGTGCGTTCCTGCTTTGGAGTCTGGCAGCCGGCCTGTGCCTGGCCCAGTCAGACATCGGCGGATCGGTGGCCGGACGTGTTGCAGGACCAGGTGGGCATGCGGTGCAGGGTGCCGTGGTGGTTCGGCTACGACTATAACGATGTGGTCGACGCGCTCCAGGGTCTGAATGGCGAGAACGGAGCGTACACCTACGCGACCCTCGGAGATTTCGTC
>Ga0335072_10012200_pt1 | contig 12273 bp, 15 predicted proteins | sample Lox_Sample_21_FD_206725 | JGI IMG/M metagenome (GOLD analysis project Ga0335072, IMG submission 206725) | Soil microbial communities from Loxahatchee National Wildlife Refuge, Florida, United States - Lox_Sample_2.1 | ecosystem: Environmental > Terrestrial > Soil > Wetlands | place: USA...
TTCGACGCTTCTACTGATATTTAGGTTTGTTAGTAGTGATATTACTAGTGGTGAATATATGTTCAAGGTTGAGAAAAACGTTAAGACTACGTGCTTTTCGCGTTTTAGAAAAGGCTGGAGCGGGCGGTCAGGTATACACGTCGCTCTCTGTGTGTGAGACTCTGTATACCTGTATACCTGCCATTCCGTACGAATATAAAGCCTTGTTAAATTCTTGTATTTCAAGCACTTAGAGAGAATGGTATACAGGTATACAGGTATACAAAGACACGCAAAGACTTGTGTATAGCTGTATACCTCGGTCAGTCGCTCGATTTTGACGGCAGGAACCATGAATAGTGCCTTTCATTCGTAAAGCGCTGAGATTTCGCGCCCGCAAGTTGAAGCACGCGAGAAGTATTCATCTTCTCGACGTTGTAGCCGAGAGCTGTGAGATTTTTTTTCGCCTCATCGGATGAGATGCGTCCGCCTTTCAGCATTTCTTTCACGTCTTTAGCTGCGCGCTGCTCTTCGCCTTTCTCGCTCTGCTTTTGCGGGTCTACGGCGTCCTCTGCTGTAGCTCTCGAAACGCCAAGCCACTCGACGCCGACGACGCCGGAAGTCAATCCGTCCCATTCCATCTCTTGCATGAAAGTCCGATAGAGCAGGGAGGGAGCGCCGACGCCACGCCGTTGCACAAAGCAATGCCGATACGGGTCACTTTGATCGGGGTCAGGTCCGAACAGAAAGATGAATCGAGAGACGCCGCCGAAAGCCGCCGCGCCCATGATTCTGTGCAGCGCGTCTGTGCCTTTCTCGCGGCGATTCAAATGTCCAATTGTCACAATACAGCACGCGAGTTCTGCCGATGCGAGCGAAAGAGGCATCAGCAGCGCCCTGACATCCTCTTCTTGGTTCATCTTCACGCCAGAGCCGAGATAATTTGTAATCGGGTCAATGATGATGAGTCCAAGCTCTGGAAGTACGCGCGCTTGCTCGCAGAGCTTTTCAAGATCGGTGCTGAGCGCAAAGAGTTTTTCCGATTCGTTCTGCGAAGTCTTGACCGTGCATTTCGCCTTGTGAACCCGCTCAAGGTCCGCGCCCGCCAGTTCAAGCCGTGGCCGTATCGTGTCATGCGGGTCATCTTCCGCCGCGAGTAGAATCACGTCGCGCGGCCCGAGTGCGTTCTTCGCGCCGTCCGGCCAGTCTCGCCCCGTCGAGCAGATCGCTGCGAGAGACAGACTGACCGGCGATTTGCCCTGCTCGCTGTTACCGGCGAAGTGTGTCAGCTTGCCGATTGGCAAGTAGTTTTGCCAGAGATAGCGGAGATGCTCTTTCTTGACCATACTGTACTTCTCCAATGCGAGAGAAACTTCGGGAGGAGATTTTTGCGCTTTGCCGTCGCCGGGTTCCTTCTTGCAAATCGAGCGGGCAATCTTCGCGCACATTTGCTTGTAGTCGCGGCCGTAATCTTCGCAGCGCTGTTCGCAGACCGTGATGAGCAATCCTGTTATGGTTTCTTCGCTTGCGCCCTCTCGACGTGCAAGGCCGGCAATCCGCGTCAGCTCAGCATCGTGCGAGCCGCGCGGAATTTTGTCGCCAGTGATTTTGGGACTTGAGCCGTTGCCGTTTGTTGCCTTTTCCGGCCTGAGAATGAAGCTAGGCAGAGTACTTGCGTCCGCGAGAGGAATATCTTTAATTACTCTGTACGGTGCTCGCGTCTCATGGTGAATTGACGGCGGCGCGATCACATAACCGCCGTCACCGCGAGTGTCAATCTTTGGTGCCAGGATTTCCGTACTGCATTTCGTTTCGAGGCCCGCAGGTTGCAAAAACCACAACTGCTTGCGTCCCGGTCTGGTCTCTACCGTGAGAGTCTCTGGCAGATTCCATTGCTTTGCGTATTCCTGTGCTTGCTGGCTATCTTCATCGAGCACGAAGAGACTGTTCTTATTTCCAGTTGGGAGTCCGATTTGGGCGTTAGGCCACTTTGCCCACCATTCGCGGATTTGCTTTTCGTCGCGCGTTGCGTCTTTGAAGCCGTGCTCGGTCAACGGCATCTTTTCTTTGCATGGAAAAATGGCATAATCGCGCGCCAAGTAATCGAGTGCGGCGGCGAGCATGTCGGTTTTCATCGCCATGTCTACCGCATCTCTCTTATCTGGTGCGCGTCAAGGACGAAAACCAATTCCAGGTAGCGCGACTCGTAGCTGATCTCAGAGCGAATCTTTAAGCCGCACGTATTGAGGTAGCGCACGGCAAGCAGCACGTCATCGGAGGAAAGCTCCGTCGCCGTCATCAATTCGTGGATGGATTCGCCGCTCTCGGCGGAAACTTCGAGCAGGCGGAGGATTTGGCCTGCCTTATACTGAATCTCTTCTGATACCGTGTCCGGCGATATTTGCTCCTCGAAAAATTCGCAAAGCGCCTCGACGCACGCGAGCACGGATTCCGAAACGTCGTGATCTTCGACGGACTGGCCGTCGTGTTCGTGGCGGAGCAAATAAGAGATCGCGCCGACGAGCAGATCGTCGGCGAAGCGTGGCGTCTCGTTTGCCCACCGCGAAGGCTTCGCAGCCGGTAGGGGGAGCGGCGCTGCGGGTAGATCGGCGAGTTTCTTTTTCAGCGGCGTCGGCGCGCGTCGCGCATTCGAGCCCGGTTGCGCGAGTCGTTTCGGCGAGAACGCGAGGGCGGGTCGTTTCATACTGTAAGCTCCGCAGGCCGTGGCCGGGGATTCTTGCCTTCATAAATCCGCATCTCACGCCACCACGACCGCAGATCGGGCGGAGGGAGCCGGTCAGTTTTCTTCTTGCTCCCGCGCGGACGGCCCCTCTTGCGCTTCTCTTTACAAAAAAATCGAGGTGTGTTTAGCTGCATACGTGCGTCACTATAAGCACTATAGCACAAAAGAAAGAACAGTGCTATAGTTATTATAGCACTTAGGTTTCGGTTTAGTGAGAGGAGTCAGGCCGTGACACTAGAGGAAGCGTCGGAATTTCTTGAAAAGAAAGGCGTAGCGGGTGCCCGAACTTTCCTGCGGTCGGCGCGTGAGGCCGCGAGAATCAGTCAACTTGAACTGTCAAAATTGTCTGGCGTACCGCAGCCCAACCTTAATCGGATCGAAAGCGGCGAAGCAGGGTTTACCGCGCGCACGTTCGCACGTTTGAACAACGCCCTAGAGAAGCGCCTCTATGCGAACTATCGCCACGCACGCCGCGCAGAAAAACTCATGCAGCTTTCGCAGAAGTATGGACCGCGCCCACAGCGTGAGTTGCTGGCATTGCTAAAAACGGAAGAAAGAGCAGCACGCGAGATAGCGCGCAAGACAGCACTGGAAGGGTATCGCGAGCAATTTTCCGGTCCGTTGGCTCAGTACGCGGCGCTCTCGGCCATAGTCGAGGGAAAAACAAACTACTTGGCTGAGTATGCGGCGATCATTGTCGCGGCCCGCCAGCAAGAGATAGATCGCAAGCGGCAGCTCGCGGCCCTCGAAAGCGCGACGAGCCTCGACGACCCCATCGTCCAAGAGGTGATTCAACTTTTCCGCGATGAGATCGAAAAGCTCGAAAAAGCCAACGAGTTGATGAGCCGCGAACTAGCGAAAGCAAACGCGGACTCAGACGACCGATAGGGGGGGGGCCGCGCGAATGTCAACTAGCGAATTGCCGTTGAACGGGAACAGTGCGCCGAACGAAAACGATGCGTTGCCGGACGAGCCGCAGGAACACGGCAAGGGTTTCAAGCGGCGCATCTTTCGACTGCTAGAAGAAATGTTTGGGCCGAGTCCGAACGCGCAGGTTCGGGGACTCATCAAACTTCGCAAGGGCGAGGGAGTCGTTGTAGAGCAAATCAAAGACGAGGAGTTGGGCGCTGCCTACCAGCGTGGGCGTGAGTCGGTCTTTGCAGAGCAAGAATTTTCGGAGCGCGTCGCAAAGGCCCGAAGCAAGTACGCTGACTTCGATGCCGCTCTGCGCGCCGTCAAGCCGCTTGTTCCGCGCGCCGTGCTTACTGCGGCTGCCGATCTTCCGCATGGACTAGAAGCTCTCTACGCACTTTCGAGACTTCCTAAGTTGTGCGAAGAGCTGTCGGAGTTACCTGACGAAAAAGCAGTCGAGCGGTTCGGCCATTTCGAGCATGACTTTGCATTGATGACAGGAGCGCAACGATGAGCAAGCCCGAAATCGTAGAAGAAAAGCACGTTAATTTCGCGCCTAGCAAACCGGAAGCGAAAAGCCCGCAGGAACAGAGGATCGAGCGGAACGAAGCTATCGAGAAAATCCGCGAAGAGAAAGAGCAGCCTCGCAAAGATTTTCTGCTATCCGGCAAGGGCAAAGCGTCTGAATTTTTCGATGTAACGACAAATCGCGCCGAAGTCGAGGCGTTCACCGGCAAGCAGACGCATAAAGAGATAGAAGACCTCACCGAGAGTGAAAGGGAAAAGTTTTTGCGCGACGGCGAGTTGATACCAGCGAAGCCGAACGGAAAAGCTGCCGAGACGCCAGCCGCGAAGCCGCCTGAGCGCCCAAAGCTCGCGGACTACCGCGACGAAAACGGCGAGATCAAACACGAAGATTATGAAAAGGCGCTGGACAGGTATGAGGCCGAAAAGACGGCATTCGAGAAGCAGCAAGCCGCAGCCCCGAAGATCGATGCCGAACTAGACCGAGAGGCTTTTGAGGAGATCGGGCGGCGGCAGGACTGGTGGGCTGAACCATCGCACATCGAATCGCATAAGACGATGCCACAACGGACAGTTGCGGCTCTGCAAGCGCTATCGCCGGAAGAAAAAAGCGTGATTGCAAACTCGCCGGTGCGCACGATGCAACTCAACCCGCAGTTAGATGCATTTCTTGGGCACGCGCTCGCGGACGTGAAAAATCTAGCTCACGTACACGTTGAACTGGCGCGCGACCCCGCAATCATGCAACGAGTGGCCGATGATTGGGCGAAGACAGCGCCCGGCACAAAGGAACGATGGGTGACGGAGCAGGCCATTAGGTACGTGCTGAAAATCATGGACAAGCGCGGCAAAAGCGCGGGCAGTAGGCCGAACGGCGCGGCGCGCAGAACGGACAACCTGACGCGTGCCGGTAAGCCTCCGGCAGAAGCCGCTGGTGGAACGTCGTCGCCGAGCGATGACGGTTCGAGCGAAGCAGCTTGGAAACGAAAGGATTTGTCGAGCGAAGAGCGCGGCGAGCTGTATAGAACGCGAAAGAACGCGGAGGAAGCCGCCGCACGGCGGAAGAGATACGGGCGTCGATAAATGCCGAGCTTTGGTGCAACGAAAGATGCTCGTCTCACCGCCGCGCAAGCCGGTTACATGGAGCTTCACGGCGCGGTGAAGGACGCCGATTGCGAGAAGGTGAGAGTCGAGGGCGGCATTTCGAGCGAGCTAGGGTGCTGCGATGAATTCTCGCCCGAGACGAAAGAGACAAAAAAGTTTAGCTGTGGGACGTGTAAACACCGAGAGGAGAAAACAAATGAAGGATAAGCGAACCGGCGGGGCTGCACCAGAGAGGCGCGGCGATCCGAAGCGAACATCGTCGCGGGAGAGGACTGTCACGCGCGCGAAACTCAGTAACGAGTCGCAGCGCGAGCAGGCGAAGAAACCGCACACTTCCAACATCGAATTCGAGAAGTAGCGAGGAGTAATCATGTCGACGATTCCGTTACCTGCGCTCGACGTGCGAGCGCAGCAGCAAAGTCCAATGCAGACGTATTTGCAGGCGCAGCAGATTCTCGGCCAGCAAACCGAAAACCAGGTTCAGCAGGCGCAGCTTACTGGCGTGCAGCAAGAGAATCAGCAGCGAGCGCTTCAGCTTCAAGATGCGCAAACGCTTCGCGCGCTCGCGCCGCAGCATGTCGTGAAAGATGCTGACGGAAACGTGACTGGCTTCGATACGAACGGGCTGCTTCAAGATGCGGCGGCGAAAGGCGTGAACCCGCAGACGATCAATACGATGCGCCTTAATTATGCCGACACGGTTTCAAAGCTCGCGTCGGCAGATCAGCAGGTCCGGGCAAACGAGCAAGCCAAGAACAAAGCGCTCTTCGAGACTCTGGAATCCGTGCGCAGCATTCAAGACCCGGCGCAGCGGCAAGCGGCGCTTACGGGAGCGCTGCCGAATCTTCAAAAGCTCGGCGTCGATACATCGCAGATTCCGAAAAATCAGCCGCTTACGGACGACATGCTCACTCAAGCCGAAGCCGGACTCGGAATGCACTCGCAAGCGATTAGCGACGCAAAAACGCTATCGGATACGGTGAAGAACAACGCCGACGCTCTGTTAGCGAATATGGAAGCGAAGGAAAAAGGCTCCCCGCTGACGAAGATGGAGAACGACCCGACGATGTTCTCGGGGGACAAGCTGCCTGCTTCGATGGCGTACTTGCAGAGCAAGGTCAACGACCCGGACCCGGTGACGGCTGCGCGCGCCGCGAGGCTGCTTTCGACAGCAAAGATCGCGCAAAGAACGCAGCTCGCAATGGATGCGTCAAAGAAGGCCAGCGAACAGGCCATCACCGAGGGCGACCCGAACGCGGCGGCTAGGCTGCTTGTCTCAGGCACGGTTTCTCCGGCGCAGATTATTTCCTCGCGCAGGCCGGACTTCGCGCAAAAAGCCTTCACGAAGGCGCAGCAAATGCAGCCGGGCTGGAACGCGCAGAAAGCGGATGCTGACTTCAAAGTAGCCAGCTCGCCTCAGCAAGTTGCTTTCTTCGGTTCTGCGAAGTCCTTGACCGATCCGGGCGGAACGCTCGACCAGCTTAAGGCGGCAGGCGCGGACATTCCGGGCGGAAAGATTCCGGTTTTCAATTCCATCGCGGACGCTATTAGAGCTTCTACCGGCAGCGGGCCGATTGCCAAGTACGCATCGATCGCGCTCGGCGTGGCCGATGACTACGCCAAAGTCATGGGCGGCGGACAGGGCAGCGACACGGCGCGGACGCAAGCGCTACAACTCATCTCGGCGAAGCAGTCGCCTGAGCAGCGCGCCGGTTCGATTGAAGGAATTCGCGGCGCGGTAAGCTCGCAAGCGAGATCGCGCATCGGTAACAACACTGTGCTGCAAAAGATGTACGGCGACAACCTGATGAATACCGGCGCAGCAGCACCTCCGCAGAGTGGCGCGCCCGCGAAAACGCCGAGCGGCCCGCCGACAGGAGCGACGCACACGGCGATGGGCAGCGACGGCAAGCTCCACTGGACGGACTCGACGGGGACGAAAGACTTCGGGGTGAAGCAATAGCATGGGCGGCTCGCCGGCAGTCACTCTCGATCAAAGCACGCTACAACCTATAAGCGCGTCGAGCAGCGGCTCGCCAGTCACGCTCGACAAGAGCACGCTACAGCCGGTCAGCGGGGCAGCGCCGCAAGATACCGGCATCTGGGCGGGAGTCAAGCGCAACACAGTCGGCATGGTTGCCGGTCTCTATCACGCTTTCACCGACCCGCCGACCGATCAGGAAAAAGCCGACTTGATGCAGAAAGTACAGGACGAGCGCGACTGGCAAAGCCAGCACGGATACGACCCGAACGAAGTGCCGATGTCGCTGGCAACGAACCCATCTCAGGCGACACTCGCTTATCACCGTCTGATAGACGCGCCCGCCGACCAGCTCGCCGCGAAAGGCAGCGATGAAGTCCAAGCGGCGAAAGATTTGATGAGCAACGGGCAAGCGTGGAAAGGCGCGAACGAGTACCTCAGCGGGCGCGTCGATCAAGGACTCTCGGCCATCCCCATGGTTGGGCCGTGGATTAACAGCGTCGCGCAGCGCGTCGAAGCCGGAGACACAAGCGGCGCGGCGACAGACGTTGCGGCGGCAGTCGCGCTACAAAACGCGCCGGAGATCGCAAAGACGGCCAAACAGGTGTTGAATACGCCGCTCGTCGATTCTGTTCGCGACGCGGCTGCGCAGCAAATAGCCGGGCCTATTGTGCGCAAGACGCCGACAGCGACAATGAACGATTTGAAGTTCGGAAGGAATCCAGCGGAAGCGATCACGAAAGAGCCGGGGCTTGAAGGCGTCACCGTCTCCGGCTTGCGCGATGGCGTTGCGCTGCGCATGAACCAAATCGGGCAAGTGATAGACCAGAAGTTATCGACGCCGCAGGCGCAGGCCGCTGGTACCGTGGACGTAGGACCGATCATCGATCAAGCGGCGGCGGACGCGAAGAACACGCCGCTCGCCAAGTTGAACCCAGGACTCTCGGACCGGATTGATTCACTGGCGGGCGCGCTGAAAACTCAGTTTGGGAACACGGTGAAAGACCCGCTCGAAGCGACACAGTTCAAGCGAGATGTGGGCGAGGCGGCGAAATGGACCGGACAGCCGTTCGACAACGAAGCGAACCAGTTTTTAGTTGACGTGTACCGGCAGACAAAAGATGCCGTCAATAATCTGGTGCCGGAAGTCCAGCCGCTCAACGAGCGATACGCCGATCTTCTCTCGGCGAAGACGGCGCTCGACCGCAGAATTGCCTTCAACATAAACCGGCCTTGGAGCGCAGGACGCGCGCTGCTCGGCGCTGGCGGCGGCGCGCTCGGCACTATTACAGGCGGCGCTGTTGGCGGCGGCATCGGCGCGGCGGCGGGGCTTGGGTTTGACCTAATGCGCTCCGATCCGGTGCGAATCGCAGCCGGGAAGATTCTCGGCGCGAAATATCAACTGCCGTGAGCGGCCCGATGATCGAAAACGAAGCTCTGCTCGACGTGCCAGACGCAGTGATCGAAGAAGAGCTGCTCTACCGCAAAGCAACTTCTTTCAAGAACGACCCGCTAGGCTTCGTCTTGTGGGCTTACCCGTGGGGAAAGCCCGGCCCGCTTGAGAAGTACCCAGGCCCGGACGATTGGCAAGCGGATTTTCTGCGCGAGCTTGGCGAAGAAGTCAGAAAACGCAACTTTGACGGCGTTACGCCGGTTCTCCCCGTCAAATTCACGACCGCGAGCGGCCACGGCATCGGCAAATCCGTGCTCGTCGCGTTCATCGTGCATTGGATTATGTCCACGCGCCCGCACGCGCAGGGGACGATCACCGCGAACACGTTCCAGCAGCTCTCGACGCGCACATGGGCGACAATTTCGACGTGGCACAAACGCTGCAAAACGGGCCATTGGTTTGAAGTCACCGGCTCGCGGATGTACCACAAGCAGTTCAAGGAATCATGGTTCTGCTCGGCGCAGTCTTGCAAAGAGGACAACTCGGAAGCCTTCGCCGGGCAGCACGCCGCGCAATCGACTTCGTTTTACATCTTTGACGAAGCGTCCGCCGTGCCGGACAAAATCCACGAAGTCGCCGAGGGCGGACTCACGGACGGCGAGCCGATGGTCTTTATGTTCGGCAACCCGACGCGCTCGCGCGGCGCTTTCCATCGCGCGACGTTCGGCATCGAGCGCAACCGCTGGATTGTGCGCAGTATCGATAGCCGAAAGTGCAAGTTCTCGAATAAAGAGCTTATCGAGCAGTGGCGGCAAGATCGCGGCGAGGATTCGGACTTCTTCCGCGTTCGCGTGCTCGGTCTGCCGCCGACGAGCGACGATGCGCAATTCATCGACTTGGAGCGAATCATCGACGCGCAAAAGCGGCAAGTTGCTGTGCTCGAAAACGAGCCGCTCGTCGCTGGCGTCGATCTCGCGTGGGGCGGCGAGGATTTTAACGTCATCCGCTTCCGGCGCGGCAAGGACGCGCGTTCGATTCCCGCAGTACGCATCGCAGGCGAGAAAACGCGCGACGCTGCGGTGATGATCGTGAAGCTCACGGACTTGCTCACGAACGGCGTGGCCGGGCGCAAGATACACACGATGTTTCTCGACTCGGCGGGCATCTCCGGCGCAGTCGCCTCGCGGCTGTGGGAGCTTGGCTATAAGAACGTCGTGGAAATAAATTTCGGCGGCGATTCGCCGGACCCGAAGTACCGCAACATGCGCGCTCTGATGTGGGGACGGATGAAAGACTGGCTGCTCACCGGCGCGATTGACGACCATCCGCGCCTAGAATGCGATCTCACCGGGCCAGGCTACGAACTCGACGCGAAAGTGCGCATCCAACTCGAAGCGAAAGACGAAATGAAAAAGCGCGGACTCGATTCGCCGGACGATGCGGACGCGCTGGCGCTTACGTTCGCGCGAAACGTCGCCGCGCCGCGCGTTGCGACGCCATCGCGAATTAGTAGAAGTTTTGCGAAAGGAATCAAATGGGGGTAAGTCAGACAGCGCAGCAGAACGGTGCGACGCGGGCCGGACGCGGCGGCAATCACCCGCCCGAGCATACAAAATGGAAAAAGGGCTGCCCGCCGCCGAATCCGAAGGGCCGTCCCTCGATGAAGCGCTTCAAGGATGCCGCGCGAGCGATACTCGCTCAAGTTGACCCCAGGACGCAGAAGAGCGGCGCGGAGACGCTCGTCGAGCTGGCGTATCGCCGCGCCCGGCAAGGCAACGTCAAACAGCTCCAAATACTTCTCGCTTATGCCGAAGGGCGTCCGGCGCAAAACGTGAACGTATCGGGCGGCGTGCTCCATGCTTGGCGTCCGCTCTCAACGCTGACGGATGAACAAGTCGAGCAGCTCGCGGCGATTCGGAAGAGTTTGAGTGCGCCGGAAGGCGATGAATCAGGGCCAGTGATCGAAGCGGAAGTAGAGCGGTCCTAGTGGTTCAATAGCCGCTCGAATTGGTGCGACAGAACCATGCTAAGTGAATGTTCATTCTTTCCGCTATCGAAGAACTCCAGCGCGGATTCAAACGTCATCCCTTTTTGCACGCCGATACTGTCCGGCAGCGGATTCGATAACTTAAAATCAGGACATTCTTTCTCTAACCTCTCGGCCATCTTCATCAGATCATTACCCTTGCGGCAGTCATCGTCTTTCCCGACGCCGTATTTCGTGAGTGCAAGGCCAAGGTAGCACATGAAGGCTTTGCGGCTTTCGCCTCTTTTGGCGAGTTCATGACAAGCACGATAGTCAAACGTGAGCTTCGCCATGTGATTCCCTCCCCTGCTATCCCGCACCAGCAAGCGGGAGGCTATAACACAATGAAGTGCCGTGCAAGATACGCTAGTGGTGCAGGATGAATTCGAGCAGCGCGCCGACTATCACGCCGAGCAAGAAGTAAAACAGCGCGTTCGAGCCTGCGTCGAAGCGCGCCGCGCAGTTCGGGCAGATCACCCACCGTCTCGGGTCAGGGACGCGATTGAGGACCGCATAGAGCATCCGTAACGGCAAGGCCAGCGCCGCGAGCAGCCAGCGGCCACAAGCGCGCAGTAAGCGCTTCATCGCAGCACCGCGAGCACGACGAGCAAGAGCAGCAGCAAGGCCAGTAATAGAACTGGCCAGCGGCCAGGATGCGGCGCGCGGTAGCGTCTCACGCGAATGAGGGGACTCATCGCGGACGCTCCGCATTCCAACGCTCGGCGGCTTCCGCTACTTCGGGGAACGATTCGATGAGCCGCTCTTCGTTCAACTGCGCGAGGCTCATCTGCTCGTCGAGCATCTCGCGCGTCGCCGGAGTTACGGCTCCGTTGCCGAGCGACAGCAGCAACGGGCGCAACGTCCGCAAGAACAGATAACAAGTTTCTAGTGTGAGAATCTGCGACTTCGATAGACTACGTGGAGCTTGAGACATGGAGATCATACCTCCGTGTTTTGAGTTAGGGGCGCGTCGCTGTTACCAGCAGCGATGCGTCCCGCTTTGTTTCTTTAGGCTTTTTTCTTCCTTCCTGGCCGGATGCCAGCAAGAATCTTCCGAGCACTCTTAATCTCGCGCGGCGACCAGAGCCGGACGCTCACGCCGCCGACTTTCACGAGCGGCGGCGCGGGGACCGTTTTAGCGGCAACGTGACGCTGGAGCGTGATGACATGCACGCCGAGCTTCTTTGCAGCTTCGCGGGTTGAGAAACGCTCTTTCATGCAATACACCTATAACACATTTCTGGAAAATCGGTCAACAAAACACCGCACGGAAAACGTGCAATAAACGTGCAATGAAACCTGCCAACGTTGACAGCTTTGACGTAGGTGACACATGGCGTCCGTTGATTCTGCGTAACTTATTGAAACGAAAGAGCATCCCAAAGAATCCGGCTTACAGGCTTGCCCGCCATTTTCAATAGCCTACGGGCGCCAATGCACTTTATGAACCTCCGCGTGCGAGAGAAAGCATCACTCTAAGTTAGTTTCGATCAGCCATTCAGCAGAGTTTTTGGGGCGGTGGGGCGGACAGATATCTGGAAAGCTGGCTTTTCTTCCGGGTGGCCAAGACGGCTTCCGACTTGCCGACCAACCGGAAGGATAGGAGCTTT
>Ga0335072_10012201_pt1 | contig 12272 bp, 9 predicted proteins | sample Lox_Sample_21_FD_206725 | JGI IMG/M metagenome (GOLD analysis project Ga0335072, IMG submission 206725) | Soil microbial communities from Loxahatchee National Wildlife Refuge, Florida, United States - Lox_Sample_2.1 | ecosystem: Environmental > Terrestrial > Soil > Wetlands | place: USA: Florida...
CTCCACCAGTACGTCCGCGGTGCGCACCAGCTTGCGCAGAATGTCGCGTCCCGCCTCGGTTTTCAGGTTCAACGTGATCGAGCGCTTGTTGGACGCCTGGGTGAGAAAGCCGGTGCCCATATGCGCGTGGTTCAGCGCATTGTCGCTGCCCGAGCCGCGGCTTTGGTCGGGATCGTCGGGGTGCTCTACCTTGATCACGTCGGCGCCAAGAACACCCAACTGATAGGCCGCGAACGGTCCTGCGAGCACATGCGTGATGTCGATGATGCGAATGCCTTCGAATGGCCGCGGCATGGTCGCGCCCTCCTGGAGGATGAGGCGCGGACGGTGACGCCTTGGTCCGGTCAGGTCAACACGGCGGACCGGCCACGGGTCAATTGATCAGCGCGACGATGCGGAGCTCAGGCGTTCGCGGATCGCACGATGGCGGTCGCCGGAGGGCAAGCGTTCGCGGGTCGCGCAAACGCTGGCGCCGGTGGCGAAAGCGGTCGCGGCCGGCGCAATTGCGCGCGGATCGCGCAAACGGTCGCACGCGGCGCGAGCAATGCGCGGACATGCCGATCAGAGACTGGCGGCGACTGTTCGATACAGCGTGGCCTCGACCGTCTGGCCCATGGCGATGACGGTGACAATGATCGCGGCCACGATTCCAGCGCAGAGCAAGCCGTATTCCAGGGCTGACACGCCACGCTTGTCATTATGCAGCCGCAGCCACTCGTTCAGACATAGAAGCATCGCATTGCTCCCCTTTCCGTCGATGCCGCGAGCCGCACACGGGCAAGCGCAGTCACAGGCCACGTTTTGCAATGGCTGGCATGGATAAAGCAGGAAGGCCGTAAATACCCGGTTTCGCTTTTGAACGGTCGTCCATCGGCTGCGATGACGCCGGATTAACGCCGGCGCCGGCCGCGGCGGAAATCGCGGAAACCCCGTTCGGCCCCGATAATCGGGGGCGGGCCGGCGTGACCCGGGCCGGCCTGCGTGTTACCACCTCGCGCCATTGCCACAGAACAGTCGGGAGGACCCATGCCCGCCAACGAACATAAGCCGCTGCACCTGGACCCGCCGCTGCGCGGCCGGATCTACGACAGCATCGCCGAGACCATCGGCAATACGCCATTGGTCCGCATTCCGCACATCTCTTCCGAAGAAGGCATCAAGGCGGACATTTGCCTGAAACTTGAGTTCTTCAATCCGATCGCCAGCGTGAAGGACCGCATTGGCGTCAACATGGTGCTGGCGATGGAAGCCGACGGACGGCTCGCGCCAGGCGGCACGGTGATCGAGCCTACTTCGGGCAACACCGGTATCGCCCTGGCCTTCATGTGCGCCGCCCGCGGCTACAAGCTGATCCTCACCATGCCTGAGTCGATGTCCATCGAACGCCGCAAGATGCTGGCTTTGCTCGGTGCACAACTCGAGCTGACGCCGCGCGAGAAGGGCATGAATGGCGCCATCGCGCGCGCCAAGGAGCTGCAGGCGTCGATGCCGGGTTCGGTGATCCCAGATCAGTTCGGCAATCCGGCCAATCCGGCGATTCATGTGAAGACGACCGCCGAGGAGATCTGGTACGACACGCGCGGCGAAGTCGATGCGGTGGTATCCGGCATCGGCACCGGCGGCACGCTGACCGGCGTGGCCCAGGCGCTGAAGCCGCGCCGGCCAGGGCTGCGGATGATCGCCGTGGAACCGGAGGCAAGCCCGGTGCTGTCGGGCGGCGGTCCCGGACCGCATCCCATTCAGGGGATCGGCGCCGGCTTCGTTCCCGAGGTGCTGGATACGAAGGAAATCGACGAGGTCATCAAGGTATCGAACGACGCCGCGTTCGCGAATGCCCGGCGGCTGGCGCGGACCGAGGGGATACCATGCGGCATCTCATCGGGTGCGGCGCTGGCGGCGACGCTGGTGCTGGCAAAGCGGCCGGAGATGGCGGGAAAGCGGATCGTGACGATCATTCCCTCGTTCGCCGAGCGCTACATCACCACCGCATTGTTCGAGGGACTATGAGGGTTGGCAATTGCCGTGCGCGGGGCGTACCGCGTCATGGCGGCGCAGGCCGGCCATCCACGACTTTCCCTGGCGCGTGCTGCAAAGTCGTGGATGGTGCGCCTGCGCGCACCATGACGCGGGAGGCGCGGGTGCGCGGCTCGGTTGACCCGTTTATATCGCCGCAGGCACTTAGATGATGGATCGTCTGCGCCGGGAAACGTCGGGAGAGCTTTTGTTCTCCCGCGCCGACCTCGGCCGTTACGCGACCGATGCTTCGATCTACCAGATCGAACCCTTGGGAGTGGTGGTACCGCGCAGCGTCGACGATGTCGCCGCGACGCTGGCGATCGCCCGCGAGGAAGGCGTCCCCGTGCTGCCGCGTGGCGCCGGTACCAGCCAGTGCGGCCAGACCGTCAACCGGGCGCTGGTGATCGATTGTTCCAAGCATCTGCGCCGGATCCACCACATCGATGCCGAGGCACGCACCGCATTGGTGGAACCCGGCGTCGTGCTCGGCCAGCTGAATACCGAATTGCGGCGGCAAAACCTGTTCTTTGCCGTGGATCCGTCCACCCACGCGCGGTGCACCATCGGCGGCATGGCCGGCAACAACTCGTGCGGCTCGAAATCGATCCGCTACGGCCTGATGGCCGACAACGTGCGCGCGATCGATGCAATCCTGGCGGACGGCACGCATCACCGCTTCGGTGCCGTGCCGGATAATCTCGGCGGCGACATGCCCGCCAGCATCGTCGATCTGATCCAGCGCCTGCGTGCATTGGGGGCGGCGGAAGCCGAGGAGATCGCGGCCCGGTTTCCCACCCAGCTCCGCCGCGTCGGCGGCTATAACATCGACGTGCTGACCCCGGCCGCCCGCGCCGCCGGCCGCGAAAACCTCGCACGCCTGCTGGTGGGATCCGAAGGCACCCTCGCCTTCTCCGCGGCGCTGGAACTAACGCTGCACCCGCTGCAGCCACGCAAGGTTCTGGGCATCTGCCAGTTCCCCACCTTTCGCCGCGCCATGGAGGCCGCCCGGCATATCGTCAAACTGGATCCGGAAGCCGTGGAACTGGTCGATCGAACCATGATCGATCTCGGCCGCGGGATTCCGATCTACCGGGCCACGATCGACGCCATGCTGCTGGGCGAACCGGACTCGCTGCTGATCGTCGAATTTCACGGCCACGAGGATGGCCCCCTGCGCTCCAAGCTCGGAGAACTTGCAGCGCTGATGGCCGATCTCGGATTAACGAACCAGATAGTCCACGCGATCGACCCCGGGTTTCAGGCCGATATCGCCGCGGTGCGCGAAGCCGGTCTCAACATCATGATGTCCATGAAGGGCGACGGCAAACCCGTCTCCTTCATCGAGGACTGCGCCGTGAACCTGGAAGACCTCGCCGACTACACCGAGCGGCTGAACGCCGTGTTCGAGCGCCACGGCACCAAGGGCACCTGGTACGCGCACGCCTCTGTCGGCTGCCTGCACGTCCGCCCCGTGCTCAGCATGAAAGATCCGAACGACGTGCGGACCATGCGTGCGGTCGCAGAAGAGTGCTTCGCGCTGGTGCGCGAGTACAAGGGCTCGCACAGCGGCGAACACGGTGACGGCATCGTGCGCAGCGAATTCAACGAGACCATGTTCGGCAGCCGCATTGCCCGCGCGTTCGAGACGGTGAAGGACGCATTCGATCCTGCCGGCACACTCAACCCTGGCCGCGTCGTCCGCCCGCCACGCATGGATGATCGTTCGCTTTTCCGTTACGCGCCCGGCTATGCGCCGATCGCGGGATTCACGCCAAGGCTGGCGTGGAGGGACCATCCCGGACCGCTCGGCGGCATGCTGGGCGCGGTGGAGATGTGCAACAACAACGGCACCTGCCGCGCGTTCGACGCCGGTGTGATGTGCCCCTCCTTCCGCGTGACGCGCGACGAAGCCCATCTCACGCGGGGCCGGGCGAACACGCTGCGGCTGGCGCTCACCGGCCAGCTTGGCGCCGATGCAATGGCATCGGATGCGCTGGCCGATGCGATGAAGCTGTGCGTTTCCTGCAAGGCCTGCCGCCGCGAATGCCCGACCGGCGTCGACATGGCGAAGATGAAACTCGAAGTGCTTGCCGCGCGTGCCGAGCGCCACGGCGTGCAGCACCGCGAGTCGCTGATCGCCGAGTTGCCGCGTTATGCGCCGATCGCCTCGCGACTGGCACCGCTGGCGAACCTGCGCAATCGCATGACGCCGTTGCGGCGCCTGACAGAACGTGCGCTCGGCGTGGCCGCCACACGCGCCTTGCCGGCATGGCGGCGCGATTGGTTCCGCGACGCGGAAGCGGATATGCTCGCGCCCGCCAATCCACGCGGCGAGATATTGCTGCTGGCCGACACCTTCAACCGATATTTCGAACCCGAAAACCTGCGCGCCGCGCTGCGCGTGCTGGCTGCCATGGGATACCGCGCGGTGATGCCGCCCCACCGTGGCCGGCCTTTGTGCTGTGGCCGTACGTTTCTCGCCGCCGGCATGCTGGATCAGGCACGCGAGGAGGCGCGCCGAACCATGGGCCGCCTGGCCGGCGATCTGCCGGTGATCGGCCTGGAACCCTCCTGCTTGTTCACCCTGCGCGACGAGTTCCGCTGTCTGTTGCCGGGACGCGCAAGCGACGACCTCGGTGCTCGGGCGATGCTGCTGTCGGAATTCATCGCGCAGGAAAAGCCGTCGTTGGCGTTGCGCCCGATCGCGGCGACGGCGCATCTGCATGGTCATTGCCACCAGAAGTCGTTCGGCGCCTTCCCGGCGGCGATCAGTGCCCTGCAACGGATTCCGGAGCTGACGGTGAAGCCCATCATATCGTCCTGCTGCGGAATGGCCGGAAGCTTCGGCTATCAGGCGGAGACACAGGACGTATCGCGGGCCATGGCGGAAGCCTCGTTGCTGCCGGCGGTGCGCAATGCCGCCACCGGCGACCTGATCGTCGCGGACGGCACGTCCTGCCGGCATCAAATTCAAGACTTGTCGGGCCGCACGGCGGTCCATTCGGTGCGCGTGCTGGAGCAAGCGTTGCGATGATCGCGGCCGACGGCGTGCTGGATTTCTGGTTCGACGGCGATGCCACGCGGTACCGCGATGCATGGTTCGAAGCCGATGCGGCATTCGACGCCATGTGCGCCCGGTTCGCCGGCGCGTTGCAATTTGCTCGGGACGGATTGCTCGATCACTGGGCCGAAACGCCCCGCGGCATCCTGGCGTTGATCCTATTGCTCGACCAGTTCTCGCGGAATCTGCATCGTGGCTCGCCGGTTGCCTTCGCCGCCGACGCAAAGGCGCTTGGCCTCGCACGCGACGCGGTGGCGCGCGGCATCGACGGGCAGCTTCATCCGATCGAGCGAATGTTCATTTATCTGCCGTTCCAACATTCCGAAGATGCGGCTGACCAGGAGGAATCGGTGCGTTTGTTCGAAGCGCTGCGGCTGGCGCTCGGCGACGCCACGACCGAGTATGCCTATCGCCATCGCGACATCATCCGCCGGTTCGGCCGCTTCCCGCATCGCAACGCCGCGCTGAGCCGCGAGGGCACGGCGGAGGAGCAACGCTATCTCACGCAGGCCGGAGCAAGCTTCTAGGCGGGGGCAGCGCGATCATTCCGGTTCTTCCAGACTGAACTGCCCCGCCTCCTCGTCGTACGAGAACAATTCGGCATAGCGTCCCCAGCCGATGGCGGCGCGAAGCGTGTCCTCGGCGTAGTCCGGAGACATGTAATCCTCCAGCTCATCACGGAACCGCTCCGCCGATGCGCGATGGTTCCAGCGTTGCTCCAGCACCTGGCGGATCATGTTGATGATCGGCACATGCGCGCGCAGCGCCATGGCGAAGATTTCCTTGCGCTCCTCGGTATCGGCCGCGACGAACTTTCGCCCCTCTTCGGTCAGGGCGATGTCGCCTTCCTCCAGCACGGCGAAATGCATCATCTGGAGGGCCTCGCCGAGCGGCAACAGTTCGTCCACCTCGTATTGCAATGAGGCGGCCAAAGCCGGCAGGTCGGCGCGGCCGTTATAGGGCGGCCCTGCCAGCGTCTCCATCATGCCCGACATCAGGTTGGTGCCGACGCGTTGCAACGGCATGCCGATGGTGGCCACCGGCGCGGCCGGTGCACGTGGGCCGGGCGGGGCACGGCGCGTCATCAGACCGTAGATGTCGTCCACCAACTGGCGGAACACCGGATCCAGACGGTTGCGCGGATGCGGCAGCTTCACCGGGAGCTCGCTCGCGATGCGGCCGGGGCTGGAGGAGAACACGAGGATGCGGTCGCACATCAGCACCGCCTCCTCGATGTTGTGCGTCACCATCAGCATGGATTTCACCGGCAGCCGGCCTTCCACCCACAGGTCGATCAGGTCGGTGCGCAGAGTTTCCGCGGTCAGCACGTCCAGCGCGCTGAACGGCTCGTCCATCAGCAGCAGATCCGGATGCACCACCAGCGCGCGCGCGAGGCCGACGCGTTGGCGCATGCCGCCGGACAGTTCCTTCGGATAGGCATTTTCAAACCCGCCTAGGCCGATCAGGTCGATCGCGTCCTCGGCGCGCTTCTCGCGTTCGGCCCTTGGCACGCGGCGCGCCTCAAGTCCGAGTTCCACATTCTCGCGCACTGTCAGCCAGGGAAACAGGGCGAAGCTTTGGAACACCATGGCCACGCCCTCGGCGGGGCCGGACACGCGCCGGCCGCACCACAGGACTTCGCCGGCAGTCGGCTCCAGCAGGCCGGAGACGATGCGCAGCAGGGTCGATTTGCCGGAACCCGAGCGGCCCAGCAGCGCGACCATTTCGCTCTCGCGCAGCGTCAGGTTGACGTCTTCCAGCACCACGAGGTCGGCGCTGGCGTCCTTGTGATAAGCCTGACGGCAGGCACGCACTTCCAGCAACGCGGCATGGTTATTGGTGGCGACGGCGGCATCCATTCGGGGTCTCCTCAACCCAGCGTCAGGCGGCGTTGCGAATAGGCGTAAAGCGGTCGCCAAAGCAATCGGTTGAACAACACGACGAAGGCGGACATCACGACCACGCCGAGGACCACGCGGGCCATGTCGCCACGGTCGGTCGCTTCGGCGATGTAGGCGCCGAGGCCGTGCGCCACGAGCCTGGTGTTTCCCCAGGAGGCGACTTCCGCGACGATCGCGGCGTTCCAGGAGCCGCCGGAGGCGGTGATGGCGCCGGTGACGAAATAGGGAAAGATGCCCGGCAAGATCACCTTGCGCCACCAGAGGAAGCCGCCGACGCGGAAATTGGCGGCGGCTTCGCGCAGGTCACCGGGATAGGCGGCGGCGCCTGCGACGACGTTGAACAAGATGTACCACTGGGTGCCGAGCACCATCAGCGGCGTCAGCCAGATGTCGGCGTTCAGGTGGAAATAGACGATGGCGAGGACGAAGGGGGGGAACAGCAGATTGGCGGGAAACGCGGCGAGGAACTGAGCCAGCGGCTGGACCCGGCGCGCCCACAGCGGACGCAGGCCGATCCAGACGCCGATCGGCACCCAGATCAGGCTGGCCACCACCATCAGCACGACGACGCGGATCAAGGTGAATGTGCCGAGCACGACGGCTGTGCCGAGATCCGACCAGGACAGTTCGCGCGCGACAAAACTGGCGACGCGCTCCATTGCCCAGGCGAGGACCAGGAACAATACGGCGAGCCAAAGCGCATCGAGCAAGCGCGAGGGGCGACGGTCGGCCGCGCTGTGGCGGCGCATGTTGAATGACAGCCGCAGGCCGCCGGCGGCGGTCGCGGCATCGCCGATGACATGGCCGATCGCGGCGATCCAGCGGGTACGCCGCATCAGGCGCAAGACCCAGGGATCGACGGCGGTGGCGGCGGCGGTGGTTTCGAAGCGGAACTTGGCGGACCACGCGACCAGCGGTCGGAACAGGAGCTGGTCGTAGAGCAAGATCACCACAAGCATGGCGAGGATGGCCCATACCACGGCCACGATGTTCCGCTGATCCAATGCCAGCGCGACGTAGGAGCCGATGCCCGGCAGCGTCCAGGTATTGTTGCCGACCGAGACCGCTTCCGAGGCCACGACGAAGAACCAGCCGCCGGACATCGACATCATGGTGTTCCACACGAGGCCCGGGACGGCGAATGGCACTTCCAATCGCCAGAAGCGCTGCCAGGCGCTGAGGTGGAAACTGTCGGCGGCCTCCATCAGGTCGGCAGGAACAGTACGCAGCGACTGGAAGAGGCTGAACGCCATGTTCCAGGCCTGGCTGGTGAAGATTGCGAAGATCGACGCGAGTTCCAGCCCCATCACCTGGCCGGGGAAGAGGTTCATGAAGAATACGACGGTGAAGGTCAGGAAGCCGAGGATCGGTACCGACTGGAGGATGTCGAGCACTGGTATCAGGACCAGCCCTGCGCGGCGGCTTTTCGCGGCGGCGGTGCCGTAGGTGAAGGTGAATATCAGTGAGGCGACCAGGGCGGCGAACATCCGCAGCGTGGTGCGTAGCGCGTATTCCGGGAGGTTGATGGGATCGAGGCTGACATGGGTTGCGCCCGGGGCGCTGATCGGGGCGAAGGTGCCGCGCGCGGCCTGTGCCACCGCGATCAGTGCGCCAAACACGCAGATGATCGCGGCGGCATCCCAGACATTGGGCAAGCGCCGGCCCGAAGCCAGCGCGGGGTGGATCGTGGCGGACATGCGGGCTCTGGCCAGAGGCGGGCGGGTGGCGCACCCTTAGCCCGGCGCCGAGTTGCGTGTCACCTGGGACGATGGTGGCGATTGCGTTACGGGGCCGGCTCGGAGGCGAACCGGCAGCACCGGATGTGGAACGGCACGCGGCAGTGCTATGCTGTCGTCCGCCAGGAAGAAAATAATGATGGGAGGCTTCGATGCCCGAGGTGACCGGCTATCACGCCCATGTCTATTTCGACACCGCCACACAGGCTGCCGCCGAACGGCTGCGCGACAGGATTGCGGCCGATTTCGCCGTCGAACTCGGCCGCTTCAGCGTGGACCCGATCGGGCCGCATCCGGTTTCGCAGTTCAACGTGATCTTCCAGGCGGCGGAGTTCCAGCGCCTGGTACCGTGGCTGATGATGAACCGCGAGGGCCTGGACATACTGGTCCATCCGCTGACCGACGACATGGTCGACGACCACACGATATACGCGCTGTGGCTCGGCAAGCCGGTGGAACTGACACTGGGACACATGAAGCGCCGGAGTTACCAGGCGGACCTTCTGCCCGGTGGGGCAATCCGGGCAGCGTAAAGCGCCGTCATGGGCAAGTGACGCGATGGGTCGTTGGTATAGTGCCGATTGACCTTATCCGGTCAGGGCAGGCAGGTCCGGCGGGCGATGGACCGGGCGGGCACCGCGGAGCGTCCCTGCGCTGACCGGATAGGCGCGATGCCGACTGTCCCGATCCGGTCAGCGCGGGCGAGTCCGCCAGGAGATGCGGCGGGCAGACACCGCGGAGCGTCCCTGCGCTAACCGGATAGGCCGGATGCCGACTGTCCCGATCCGGTCAGCGCGGGCGAGTCCGCCAGGAGATGCGCCTGCCAGGCACCGCGAAGCGTCCCTGCGCTAACCGGATAGGCCCGATGCCGGCTGTCGCGATCCGGTCAGCACGGGCGAGTCCGCCAGGAGATGCGGCGGGCAGACACCGCGGAGCGTCCCTGCGCTAACCGGATAGGCCCGATGCCGGCTGTCGCTGCCGACAGATGCCTCAGTTCCGTCCCCGGATCGCGGCCGCCCGCCGCAGCACATTCTTTGCCCGTTCCACGACCGGCACGTCGATCATCGCGCCTTCGAACTGCACGGCACCCAGCCCCTGTGCGAATGCGGCGTCATAGGCCGCCACCATGCGCCGCGCGCGATCCTCTTCCCCCTCGGTGACGCCGAACTCCTCGTTCAGCACCGGCACCTGCAACGGATGGATTGCGCTCGCGCCCATGAAGCCCAGCCGCTTCGAGCGCCGCACGATGGCACGGAATGCGTCCTGGTCGCGGAAATCGGCGATCGAGCCGACGAAGCCCATGGGCAATATCCCCGCTGCCCGCGCCGCGATCAGGGTATGCTGCTTGGGATAGAACAGGGCCTCGGGGTCGGGGAGCATGCCGCAGTCGGCGGTGAAATCCTCGGTGCCCAGGCTCAGCGCCACCACGCGCGGATGCGATCGTGCGATTGCCTCGATGCGGAAGAAGCCGGCGGCGGTTTCCACCAGGACGACGAACTTCATCGCGCCCGCAGGAAGACCGCGCTCGGCTTCCAGTTCGTCGACGATCTCGGCGACCGCCTGGACATGCTCTGGGCTGTCCACCTTGGTCAGCATCAGCGCCGCGACGCCGGGAATGACCGCAGCCTCCAGATCGCGCACCAGCAGTCGCCAGGGGCGGTTGACCCGCACCAGCACGTCGCCGCCGTTGCGCGCCACCTGCGGCAGCGCATCGGCGATCAGTGTGCGCGCGCGTTCCTTCTGTGACGGCGCGACCGCGTCTTCCAAATCCAGGATGATGCCGTCGGCGCCGCGATCGGCCCCGGTGCGGACAAACTTTTCAGCCGTCACCGGCACAAACAACAGCGAACGCCAGGTGGGAAGATCGTCGCGCATGGAAAGGCTCCGGACCAGGGATCGTGCGTGTGGAGCATAGGAACCGGCGCGGGCCGTGTCAGGCTGCCGGGTCGCGTCTGCGGGTCAGGACCATAACACGCCGGTCTCGCGCAGGAACGCGAGCAAGGCGAGCAGCGGCAGGCCAAGGATGGCGGCATGCTCTCCCTCGACCGCCGAGAAGAGCTGCGCGCCGGGACCTTCCAGGCGATAGGCGCCGACGCTGCCGAGCACATGGGTGCCCTCGGCGGCCAGATAGGCGTCGAGAAAGCGGTCCGAAAACGCCCGCATCGTCAGGCGCGGAAGCACGACGTGCCGCCATAGCAGGCGGTCGGCCTGGCGGCAGACGACGGCGGTCGCCAGCGTGTGGGAACGGCCGCGCAGAGCCAGCAACTGGCGCCGGGCGGATGCCGGATCGGGCGGCTTGTCGTACCAGGTGCCGTCGCAGTCCAGGAGCTGATCGGCGCCGATCACCAGCGCCTCTCGAGCGCCAAGCGCGACTGACACCGCCTTGGCGTCGGCCAGGCTCAGGGCGGCTTCGGCGGTGTCCAGGCCGCGGTCCCGCGCTGCCTGCTTCAGTGCCGACTCGTCGACGTTTGCCGGGCAAACGCTGAAGTGCAGCCCGGCGGCGGCCAGCACTGCGCGCCGCGCGGTGGAGGCCGACGCCAGGATCAATGCCGGCGCGTCGGCCTGCATTGCTAGAGCGCGTCGCGGGCCTGGAAGGAAATCTCCGGGGTCGTTCCGGCCGCCGCGTCGGGCACGATCCGGCGCCGCCCGCCGCCCGGACGGAAGCGCTGCAAATAGAGCGGCACCACGAGCTCGACCGGAGTGGGGACGAGGCCGAGGTCGGCGAGGCCCAGCACGCCCGGCGCCACCACATTGTCGCGCGACAGCATCAGCAACTGGTCGCGGGTCAGTGGTTTGCCCGGCAGCCATTCCATCAGGCTCGCCTGCAAGCGGGCCAGTGGCATCGGCATGGTCACGAGGCGCCGGTGACGGCCGGTCTGCTGCACCACGTAGGCCAGCAATTCGCGGAACGTCCAGACGCGCGGGCCGCCTAGCTCATACAGTGCGCCGGCCGCGTCCGGGCGGCCCAGCGCGGCCATCGCGGCGTCGGCCACGTCGCCGACATAGACCGGCTGCATCCTGGTATTCCCGCAGATCACCGGCATCACCGGCGCGAGCTGCGCCAGCGTGCCGAAGCGATTGAAGAACCGGTCCTCCGGTCCGAACACGATCGAGGGGCGCAAGATCACCGCCGCGGGGAAGCCGGCGCGCACCGCTTGCTCGCCGGCCGCCTTGCTGGAGGCGTAGTGGCTGGGGCTGGAAGGATCGGCGCCGATCGCGGAGACGTGCAGCAAGCGCGCGACCCCGGCGGTGGCAGATAGCTGCGCGATGAGGCCGGCGCCCTCGGCGTGGACGCGTTCGAACTCGCCGCGGCGGGTCTCGGCGAGGATGCCCACGAGGTTCACCACGATGCTGGCGTCCTCGACCGCGCGGCGCACGGTCGGCGCGTTCTCGACCGAAGCGAACAGGGGCACGACCTGACCCACGGCGCCGGCGGTCATGAGGAAGCGCGCGGCTTCCGGATCCCGCACGGCGACCCGCACGACGAAGCCACGCTGCGCCAGGCGCTTGACGATGTAGCGGCCGATGAAACCGGAGCCGCCGAACACCGTCGCCACA
>Ga0335072_10012203_pt1 | contig 12269 bp, 9 predicted proteins | sample Lox_Sample_21_FD_206725 | JGI IMG/M metagenome (GOLD analysis project Ga0335072, IMG submission 206725) | Soil microbial communities from Loxahatchee National Wildlife Refuge, Florida, United States - Lox_Sample_2.1 | ecosystem: Environmental > Terrestrial > Soil > Wetlands | place: USA: Florida...
GGAGCCACGGCCGCTGGTATGGGGCACATCGTTGTCATGGACGACTCGGAGGCGCAATTCGCCCTGACCCGCTACTCGCAGCGACTCTGGCAGCAACTGCGGCCGCAATTTCCTGACGATGTCGAGTGCGAACAATGCGGAACACTTTGGGTCGCCGCCGATGAAGAAGAGATGGCCGAGGTGTCCCGCAAAGAACGCTATTATCGAGATCGCGAGGTTCCCGCTGAAGTGCTCGACTCCCGGCAACTCAAAGAACTCGAACCCAACCTCTGCGATGAATTAGCCGGAGCGCTCCTTGTTCCTGAAGACGGAGTCCTGTACCCGCCATGCGCAGCGCGATTTCTCATCGAACAGGCAAAGAAGCACGGCGCGACAATTCGTATTGGTGCACCGGTTATACGAATCGCCTCCGGTCGCGTGCAATGCGCCGACGGTGTGGAGATCACGGGCCAGATCATCGTAAACGCATCAGGAGCGTGCTCGCCCGAGTTGACGCCGGGAATTGAAGTGAAGAAACGCAAGGGCCATCTGGTGATCACGGATCGCTATCCGGGTTTTGTGCGGCATCAACTGGTTGAGCTCGGATATTTGAAGAGCGCTCATTCGCATTCGCAGGATTCGGTGGCTTTCAATGTGCAGCCGCGCCGGACGGGGCAATTGCTGATCGGCTCTTCGCGGCAGTATGGGGCCGAGCACAAGGAAGTCGATCAAGAGATCGTCACCCGCATGCTGCAACGGGCGCAGCAGTATATGCCGGCGCTTGGTGCCATGTCTGCCATTCGTGTATGGACTGGATTTCGGCCGGCGACGCCGGACAAGCTGCCGCTGATCGGTCCATGGCCGGGCGGCAGCTCTTTGTTTCTTGCAACCGGGCATGAGGGTTTGGGAATTACAACCTCGCTGGGAACAGCGCGAATTCTGGTTGATCACATCACGGGGGCGAAACCGGAGATTCCCATCGAGCCGTACTTTCCCTCGCGCGCTGCGAAAGAATATCAGCATGTCTAGCCCGGTCGAACTGACTGTCAACGGAGCGCGCGTGTCAGTGCCGCAAGGCGCGACGGTGGCCGTTGCTGTAGCGATCGCAGGGCAACCCTGCCGTATGTCTGTGATCCAATCGCCACGTGGTCCTCTGTGCGGCATTGGTATCTGTTTTGAATGCCGCGTGGTGATCAATGGCAAATCACACTGCCGAAGCTGCCAGATGTTGTGCGAGCCGGGCATGGAAGTGAAAACGGATGAATGAGTCCAAAAATCATTTCGAGGTTCTCGTCGTCGGTGGCGGCCCTGCGGGCATGGCAGCGGCGGCTCGGGCGGCCGAGCTCGGAGCGAAGGTCGGAATTCTGGATGACAATCCCACTCTTGGCGGACAGATATGGCGCGCCGGATCCTCGTCAGATTTTGCATCCCAAGACGCGGCAAAATGGTACGGCCTGTTGCGCGCTGCGAACGCGACGATTTTGTGTGGGAGAAAAATATTTCACCAACCCGCCCCCGGTGTTCTCTGGGCAGAAGGAAACGAAGACCTGGTTGAGTTACGTTACAAGAATCTCGTTCTTGCAACCGGCGCCCGTGAACGATATTTGCCTTTCCCTGGATGGACTCTGCCCAACGTGATGGGCGCCGGCGGCCTGCAAGCAATGGTGAAGTCGGGCCTGCCGATCACCGGTAAGCGCGTCGTCGTTGCGGGGACTGGGCCCTTGCTGCTGGCCGTCGCTGCCTATCTGCGAAAACACGGGGCGATGATCCCACTGATCTGTGAACAGGCACCCTTCAGCGCGATCCTGCGATTCGGTGGGTCATTGCTGAAGTGGCCTTCGAAAATTAGCCAGTCATTCAAGCTCAAGAAAGAACTAGCGGGGGTAGAATTTGCTGCGAGCAGCTGGCCGGTCGCGGCGCAAGGTCGAGAGGCCATCGAGAGCCTTACCGTCTCTCGTGCTGGAACGCTGCACACCGTAGAATCCGATTACCTGGCCTGCGGATTCCATCTTGTGCCCAACATTGAATTGCCCGCTCTACTCGGATGCGAGATTCACGAAGGTTATGTGCACGTGAATGAATTCCAGGAAACCAGCGTGCCCTCGATTTTCTGCGCCGGCGAACCCACCGGCATCGGAGGTGTAGAGTTGTCGCTCGTCGAAGGAGAAATTGCTGGTCTGGCCGCCGCAAGTTCGAAATCGCGAGCGCAGGCGCTCTTTCGAAAACGCGACAAAATGCGACGCTTCGCGCGTGCCCTCGATCGTGCTTTTGCGCTTCGGCCGGACCTGAAAAACCTTGCCGCGCCGGATACGCTCGTTTGCCGCTGCGAAGACGTTTCTTATCGCCATCTGCAGCAGTACAGTTCGTGGCGCTCCGCAAAGTTGCACACTCGCTGCGGCATGGGAGCATGCCAGGGGCGAATTTGTGGACCCGCCACCCAGTTTCTTTTCGGCTGGACTCCGGATTCGGTGCGCCCCCCAATTTATCCGGTGCGTATCGCAAGTCTTGGAGCGACACTACAGAAGAATTCAGAACAGCTTGTTCCAGGAGGCCTTGGATGAACTGGAAGGGAGTCATGCCCGCCATCACAACGAACTTTACCGCCGATCTCAGCGTAGACCACGAGTTTTTGGCGGAGCACTGCCGTTGGCTGATCGAGAACGGCTGCACTGGGATCGTCGCGCTAGGATCGCTCGGCGAAGGCTCCTCTCTTGCGTTGGGAGAGAAGCAACAGATTGTTCGCACTTGTGTGAAAGCCGTAAACGGGCGCGCACCAGTTGTGGCCGCGATCTCTGCGCTCACCACGTCAGAAGCCCTGGCACTGGCCCAAGCTGCAACAGACTTGGGCTGCGACGGTTTGATGGTTCTGCCTCCATATGTGTACAAAGGCGATTGGCGCGAGATGAAGGCCCATGTCGCAGCCGTGTTCCGCGCTACCCCGCTTTCCTGCATGCTGTACAACAACCCGGTCGCGTACGGAACCGACTTTCTCCCCGAACACATGCAGGAACTAGCCGCGGAGCATGAGAACTTTGAGGCAGTGAAAGAATCGAGCACGGATGTGCGGCGCGTTTCGGCGATCCGGGCGTTACTCGATCAGCGGCTTCAAGTTTTGGTCGGGGTCGATGATGCCTTGCTCGAAGCAATCGGAGTAGGGGCCACGGGATGGATCGCCGGATTGGCCAATGCCTTGCCACGCGAATCTGTCGAACTTTTTAATCTTGGAATCGCGGGAGAATGGGAGAAGGCCTTCGATCTTTATCGCTGGTTCTTGCCTCTGTTGCGAATGGATACCGTCCCAAAATTCATTCAGCTCATCAAATTGGTGCAGGCCGAAGTCGGTATGGGGAGTTCGCGCGTTCGTCCGCCCCGCCTCGAATTGATGGGCAATGAATTGGACGAGACGAAGAGAATTATTCACAATGCGCTCGTCTCCCGGCCACAATCGCTCCGCGCATGCGCCATGCCGGCTCGGAAATGAACCCAGAACAGGAATCGAATATGCTAGCTTCAATCGCAAAGCTTTCCGGCCGATCCCTCATTGGTTTCCGTGAAGGGCAGGGATCGGGAAAACCGCTATATGCCACGAACCCAGTCACTGGCGACCGGTTGGAGCCGGGCTTCATTCCGGCGACTGAGCACGAAGTCGACCTCGCCGCTCAACTCGCGGCTCAGGCGTTCCAAATGTACCGGCACACGTCTGGGCGCGAGCGCGGCGCCTTCCTACGCACGATTGCGGCGAGGATTGAAGCCATGACGGGCGAGATCGTTGAACGCGCCGGCCAGGAAACCGCACTGCCGCCGGCTCGCTTGCAATCGGAGACGGCCCGCACTTGCTACCAACTACGACTCTTCGCGCAAGTTGCGGAGGAAGGGTCCTGGGTCAATGCGCGCATCGATCATGCCGATCCTGATCGCAAGCCTTTGCCCAAACCCGATATTCGTTCCATGTTGCGTCCCCTCGGTCCAGTCGTCGTATTCGGAGCCAGCAATTTCCCCCTCGCTTTTTCTGTCGCGGGGGGCGATACGGCTTCTGCACTGGCCGGTGGAAACACGGTTATGGTGAAAGCCCACGCCGCTCATCCCGGCACCGGCGAGTTGGTTGGGCGCGCCATTCAGGAAAGCGTTCGCGAATGCGGCTGGCCGGAAGGCATTTTCTCGCTTTTGTTTGGCAGCGGCTCGGCGATCGGCACTGCTCTCATGAAGCATCCCCTCGTGCGAGCTGGCGGGTTCACCGGCTCACGAACCGCTGGACGAATCCTGATGGACGTGGCCGCGTCCCGTCCCGAGCCGATTCCGTTCTACGCTGAGATGAGCAGCACCAATCCTGTATTTCTGTTGCCCGGGGCGCTGCGTGAACGCGCTGAGAATATCGCCGCGGGATTGCACAGTTCGTTCACGCTCGGGGCCGGTCAATTTTGCACCAAACCGGGAATCATTTTCCTGCCGCAAGGCGCAAATGCCGAGCCGTTCGCACGAAAATTGCGCGAACTGGTCGCGGCTTCGACTCCATTTCATCTGCTCACCCACGCGATTCATTCGTCTTATCGATCGGCCATTGCCGGGCGCAAAGCGCACGAGGGAGTGACGACTGTTGCGGAGGGCACCGCCCCCTCTTCAGCCGGTTTTATTGCAAACGCCGCTTTGTTCGAAACCGACGCGCAATCGTTCCTCGGTTCCGACCTGGAATCCGAGATCTTCGGCCCGAGTACGCTTCTTGTGCGCGAGGCCAATCGCGACCAGATACTGGCGATCGCTCGTTCCCTCGAAGGTCATCTCACCGCAACGATTCACGGCACGGAAGAGGATCTTCAAGACTTTGCCGATCTGGTCGCCATCCTGGAAACAAAGGTCGGCCGACTGATCTTCAACGGTTTCCCGACTGGCGTCGAGGTCACTCACGCCATGGTGCATGGAGGTCCATATCCTTCGACCTCAGATGGGCGATCCACATCGGTCGGAACTCAAGCCATCTTCCGCTTCACGCGCCTTGTTTGTTATCAGGGATTTCCCGACAGCGCTCTTCCTGATGATCTCAGAAACGCAAACCCTCTGGGCATTTGGCGCTTGGTGGATGGAGAGATGACACGATCCTGACTCGCAGCCAAAATCGATCAGTCATGCTGGTCGCAGACGCCGACAAAACGCAATACACACCCAAATGTCGGCCCACCCCAGCTCGCGACATAATTACGGATCGTCCGCTCTGGTAGAGCCCCGGCACGACTTACGAAAAAAAACACAGCGATTCACGATCCTGTCAAAATGAATCGACGGGGAGGTGGTTCGTGCAGACTACGAAATTACTTCGGTGGATTACGAAACCAGCAGCCTGGGCCAGTGGGTGGACCAGCGCAGTCCTCTGCTTCAGCGCGGCCAGCGGATTCTGGTTAGCTGGCGAGCCGCGTCGAGCGGCCTGCTGGTGTGCCCTCGGTGTCTTAGAAGTCTTAGCCATCGTCCTTTAAAGCGACAAATTCCGTGCACTGCACTATCACTTATTTCCACAACGCCGCGCCCCTTCCAGCAGCTGTTGAATTCGCTTCGATTCAATGTTTCTTCTTCGACGGCCTTAGTGGAGCTAGTTCGCGATCAAAGAAATCAGCCGCCATCTGACCTACCTCCCTATGAATTGCCTGCCGGTCCACACCGGGATTATCCACGCAAAGCTGCGGCAGCCGTTTCTTTCCAGCGTCGGTGCAAACATCGAGAAAGGTGTAGTGGCCAACTCCGCCGTTAAGCATTGTGAGTTGCGCGCCTGTAATGTTTCGCGTGAAGTATTCCGCGTTGTCCGCGGGAGGGGCGATTTGATCGCTCGCGCCGGCGACAATCTCCACCGGAATTGCGATTTCCTGCAGGCTCCGCGGCGTGAAGGCCCGGGAAACTGCCGGCGCTATTGCGAACACAGCCCGAAGACGGGAATCGCGATAAGAGTCGCCGGCGTGCTGAATTGCCTCCTGCACATCGGCTCGCTGCTGGATGGCCTGAAACCTTTGCGTCAAGTCCGGCATTTCAGGAGGATTGCAAGCGCCCTTCACCTGATCGCACCAGGCCAGAATCCGGTTGAAGTCGGTAGTCGCTCCAGCCAGTTCCATCATGGTGTATCCGCCATAGGAGAATCCGGCGGCGCCGATTCGGCCAATGTCGATGCTTTCGCCGAAGCGCGGATCGCTCAACATGTCGGTGATTACTGTGCTTATATCCTTGGCTCGTTCCCAGCCCTCGACGAATCCTTGCGTTGTGTAGCCCGTGACTGCGTTGTTTCCGGGATGATTCACCGCAACTGCGATGTAGCCTCTCGCGGCAAGATACGTACCCAGCCATGCTATCTGCATCGCGCTGCCGCCGGTTCCATGTGAAAGCGCGACCAGGGGATATCTACTGAAGCTCGGCGCGAGAGTAGCGTCTTTCGCCGCATGGCCTGCGAAAAATAGCGGGGCGTCTGGCGGTCCGATGTATTGATCTTTTTCTTCATTACTCGATTCGGCTGGATACCAGACGATCCCGTTGAGCACGGGATCGCTTGCTCCGCGCCAGTTGTAATCGGCAGGAGCCGAGAAGTTGCGATAACTGAAGCCGACCGCATGAAGGACGGGGGCTTGTTCCTTCTTCTTCTTTGCCCATGCGAAAGAAACCAATGCACAAGCGACAAGCGCCAGAACTCGAGATCGGTTCCACATGGATGCAGTAATATTTTAGACCATGTTGCCAGTGTGATCTGCAGGTCGGCAACAGTCTTGCCGTCGCGACTCTTCTATGACTAATCAATCGCCGAACGAGATGCTTCGACATTACGAGAAGGTCGCCGAATCCTCTCGCCTGAGCACAGGCGTATTTCAGCTTGAACGTGCGCGCACGGAAGAACTCATTGTGCGGCATCTTCCGCCCGTACCGGCAACGGTTCTCGATATCGGAGGAGGCGCCGGCGCTTACGCTCTGTGGCTCGCGACTCGTGGATACCGCGTGCATCTGGTCGATCCCGTTCCGAAACATGTGGAGCAGGCGAGGGTAGTATCGGCAAAACAGCCAGAATTTTCTTTGGCCTCGGCAGAAATCGGCGATGCCCGGCATCTCTCATTCCCTGACAATTGCGCCGATGCGGTTCTGCTGCTGGGCCCGCTGTACCACTTGCTCGAAAGAGACGATCGTCTCACCGCTTTGCGCGAGGCGCGCCGCGTAGTGCGTCCGGGAGGATTCGTCTGGGGCGCAGCCATCAGCCGCTTCGCTTCGTTTTTCGACTCTCTATCGACGGGATTTTTCTCTGATTCGCGGTTCGCTTCGATTCTTGAGCGCGATCTCGCGGAGGGCCAGCATCGCAACCCGACCGATAATCCGATTTACTTCACCGATGCTTTCTTTCATCGCCCTGGCGAATTGTCGCGCGAATTTCTAGCTGCGGGATTCGAAGTCGTGGCAGTCCTGGCGATCGAAGGCCCAGGCTGGCTGGCCCGCAATTTCGATCATCTCTGGAATGATCCGGCACAACGGGAACAACTGCTCGAATGCGTGCGCAAAGTCGAGCGCGAGCCCTCGATTCTCGGCGCAAGCGCGCACATCATGTGCATCGCCCGGCGCCCGAATCGAAGTTAGTGCGTAAGCGAGGCTTGCTGCGCGGGCACGAAATTCTTCATTATTGCCTGCCGGATCAGATCAGGCGGCAGCAGTCCCTGCGCCAGGATGAAGTCATGAAATGACTTTATATCCAGCTTCCCATTCAAAGCTTTTTCCGCATCGCCGCGGATCGCCAGCAGCTTCGTGTATCCGTAAAAATAGCTGCCCGCCTGACCCGGCATGCGGTACGTGAAGCGTTCGACTTCTTCCTCGGCGAAAGCATGCGAGAGTACAACATCCTGCTCCAGCACGCGGTACGCCTCCGCTGGCTGAACTTTGCCGGACTGCAATTCCGGATCGAGAAAGGCTCGTGCCGCGCGCAGCAATTGCAACTGCAGCGAGATCAACTGACCTTCGAGCGGCATGTACGGCAGCATGATGTGTTCGGAATACAATCCCCAGCCCTCCACATTCGTGCTGTTGAAGGCATAATGCACGCGCGCCAGCGACATGCCATGCTCGAGCATGGAGTCGAATTGCAACTCATGTCCGGGACGAGCTTCGTGCGCCGTCAACGTCCAGGCAGCGGCGTCATAGGCGAAGTCGTCATATTGGTCCGCCGTTTTCTGGCCGAGACCCGGCGGAATATTCAGCGGCAGCACGAACTCGCCGCGCTGCCCCGTGTTGTGCAGAAACGGTGGTGGAACCATGTGTGGCGCGGGTTGCTGTGCAGTTTCGGCCGCGCTAGCGATGCGAATCTTAGCCGGCCGGTCGGGAAGGGAAACGAGTTGATGCTCGACTATGATCTGTTCGATCTGTTTCAGCCGGTTTTCGAAAAATGGAAGAATCGCATCGCCCGTGATCTGTTGCCTTTTCAATTCGCGGATGACGTCGCGATAATCGGCAGACGATAAACCCCGTTGCTGCGCCACCTTGGCCGCCACCGACTTCATCTGTTCTTGAATTTGGGTGAAGGCTCGATGCGCCTGCGCGGCGAGTTGATCGGGAGGTAGATCGATTCCATAGCCTTCCAGATTGAGCGCATACTCTTCCGCAGGCAAACGGAAATCAGTCCGCGCCTTGGGCAGCACATTAGCCCTGGTCCAGGCATCGTAATCCGTGAGCTGCGTCTTTAATTTTTCGAACGGTTCTTCCCATCCCTTCAGGTTGTATTTGCGCATCAGCTTGGCAATTCCATCAATGTAGTTGGAATTCCGCGCCATCTCGGTCTCGATCTCACTTTTCGCGGGATAGGTCACGCCCGGCTTTGCCATCTGCTCGGTGACGCGTTCTTTCAGGATCTCCGTTAGTGGGCGATAGCCATCCTCCAGCCCGGCATATTCACGAATTCGCGTGACTGCAGCCGGTCTGCGTTCGGCGGGAGTTTGCTCGTCCAGGAGTATGCGAACGCCGCTGAAGACCTGCTGACTTGCGTTGAGGAAAGGAACGAGGTGAGCGCGCCGATAGTCCTGCTCCCGGAAGCGCAAATCCGTTCGCCGAATCATGATTTCGAGATCCTGCCTCACTTCCTCCGGTTGCTTCTCCCGCAGCGCCGCTTTCAGTTCCGCGAGCGCGGCTTCGGTCTCATGCCGCTCCTGATCTTCATCGGCCAACGTGGGTTGGGAAACTTTTTTGTCGTACTCGCCTAATCCCTGGTAGGATCCCATTTCTGGCTGATGCTTCATTTCAATCGAGATCAGCCGGTGAGCGTACTTGTCGCTGATCGCGATCCAAGCCGGCGGTTGCTTCTGTCCGAACACAATGGTGTTGATCAAGGCAATGGTAAAGAGACACGCAAGCAAACGCATGGTTGATTTCCCCCAGGACCAGCAAGCGAATCAGTAAATCACGCCAGCAGAATGAAGAGCAAATCCGAATGTTGGCCCGGCGAGCGGCATCGCGCCACGTAAATGAAGAAACTAGTATTTCACGATGGCCGCAAACGATTTCGGATCGAGCGAAGCTCCGCCGACCAGCGCCCCATCGATTTCCTCCTGCGCCATGAGAGAGGAGGCGTTCTCCGGCTTCACCGATCCGCCGTAGAGGATGCGCAGATTCGAAGCGAACTCTTCGCCGAAAATCCTGCTCGCCTCGTGACGAATCACTGCATGCGCTTCGGCCGCAATTTCCGGAGTCGCCGTCTTTCCCGTGCCGATGGCCCAGACCGGTTCGTAGGCAATGATCAGCTTCGCTGCTTTTTTCGCGGAGATCGCGTGGAACGCCCGCACGCACTGCCGGCGCAGCACGTCCTCGGTCGCGCCCGCTTCTCGTTCTTCGAGCACTTCTCCTACACAACAGATGGGCGCAAGTCCGGCTTCGAGCGCCATTTTCAGCCGCAAGTTTACGGTGTCATCGGTCTCGCCGAAATACTGCCGCCGCTCCGAGTGACCGATGATGACCCAGTGAATGTCGAAGGCCAGCAACTGCTTCACAGAAGTCTCGCCGGTAAACGCGCCTTCTTCTTTCCAATGCACGTTCTGGGCCCCGATCGCGGCGTTTGAACCCTTGGCCGATTCCAGCGCGGCGGGCAAGTCAAGAAACGGCGGGCAGACGACGATTTCGTCGCGGGTGTGATTGGCGACCAGCGGCAGAAACTCGCGGAAGAATTCGCGAGTCTGCTCAGGCGTTTTATACATTTTCCAGTTGGCGGCGATGACTTTCTTTCTCATAAATGGGCCTTTTCGATGGTCAAAGGAACTTGCGAATCGGACTGTAGTTTCTCCGCAGCTCGGTCGAACGCGCGAACCGTAGACGTGTCAAACAGAACGAAACGGCAAAGCTTCACGTGCCTAGCTGAGGCGAGGGCTTCGATTGCTGCGGTGAGCGCGATCGGCGCGGCTTCGTCCACGGGATATCCATAAGCGCCGGTCGAGATCGCAGGAAACGACATTGAACTGATCTTGTATTCGTCTGCCAGACCAATCGATTCCCGATGGCAGCTGGCCAGAGTTTCGTTTTCGCGATGATTGCCGTCGCGAAAGATCGGTCCCACGGTATGGATCACATGCTTCGCCCGAAGATTCCCGCCGGTGGTAATAACGGCGTTTCCGGCCGCAAGCCGGCCGATTTTGCCGACGATCTGGCGGCATTCTGCGAGGATCGCCGGCCCACCGGCGCGATGAATCGCGCCATCCACACCGCCTCCGCCGAGCAGGGAAGAGTTCGCCGCGTTAACGATCGCGTCGGTCGTCTCGCGAGTGATGTCGGCAGGGCCGTCGATCTCGATGACCTTTCCGACTTCGAGCAGGAGTCGCATAAGGAAAGCTCCCGGTTCTCGGACGTCAGTTCTGAGTGAAAACTTCGCCGCGCATTCTGGCAACTGGGAACCGAGAACTGGATTTCTATCTCTTCTCCGTCAGCACTTCCACTCCCGGCAGCTTCTTTCCTTCGAGGAATTCCAGCGATGCCCCGCCGCCGGTCGAAATGTGAGTGATTTTCTCCGCGACATTTGCTGCTTTGACCGCGGCGACGGAATCGCCGCCACCGACGATGGAAGTAGCGCCGACGTTATCGGCCACAGCGTGCGCGATTTTAAACGTGCCCTTCGAAAATCCTGGAACCTCGAACACTCCCATCGGCCCGTTCCAAACGATGGTGCGGGCGCGGGAAATCTCTTCCGCAAACAACGCGATAGTTTTGGGTCCGATGTCGAGGGCCATCTTATCGGCCGGAATCGGTTGGCCTTCTCCGACTTGCTGAATCACGGCATTCGCTTCGGGCTTCATCGCCACTACGTGATCCACCGGCAACAGGAATTTCAAATTCCGCTTCTTTGCTTCGGCCAGCAAGTTTTTCGCGAGCTCGATCTTGTCGGCCTCGACCAGCGATTTACCGACTTCCTGGCCCTGCGCTTTGAGGAAGGTATACGCCATTCCTCCGCCGATGATCAGCGCGTCAACCTTATTCATCAGATTCTCGATGACACCGATTTTGTCGCTGACCTTGGCGCCACCGAGAGTCGCAACAAACGGCTTTTCGGGATGCTCCAGCGCCGTCCCGAGATACTTCAACTCCTTTTCCATCAGCATGCCGGCGGCACACTCTCTCATGAACTTCGTCATGCCGACAGTCGACGCGTGCGCGCGATGCGCCGTGCCAAACGCGTCATTCACGTAGTACTCGGCGAGATTGGCGAGCTCCCGGGCAAACTTTTCGTCGTTGGCTTCCTCTTCGGCATGAAATCGCAAATTCTCCAAAAGAAGCGTCTGGCCCTTTTCCAGTTGCGTGGCCACTTCTTCCGCCTCCGGTCCGACGCACTCCGGACAGAACCCGACGTTTTCGCCACGCGCCAGTTCTTTATCGAGCAGCATACGCAGCCGCTCAGCCACCGGCTTGAGGCTCATCTTCGGATTTGGTTTGCCTTTGGGACGTCCCAGGTGTGAAGCGAGGATGAGCCGAGCGCCGTGGCGCAGAGCGTATTCGATCGTAGGCAAAGTTTCGCGAATGCGAGTGTCGTCCATTACACGCCCGTCGTCGAGCGGAACGTTGAAATCGACGCGCATAAAAACACGGTTTCCGCTGAGCGGAAGATCACGAATTGAAAGCTTAGCCATGGGAGTCCTCGTGCAGGAACGTGTGGCGCGGGCATTCCTGCCCGCGAGCAGTATGGAAGCGGCGGGTGCCCCTCGATAAGAGCGAAGGTTCTGTCAAGGGCGTAGATATCCTGGGCGGTGCGCAAGCACCGCCTGATTTGTCGTGCCAGAGAAGGTTGAGGACCAAGACTCTGGAAATCTCACGTTGAA
>Ga0335072_10012204_pt1 | contig 12269 bp, 18 predicted proteins | sample Lox_Sample_21_FD_206725 | JGI IMG/M metagenome (GOLD analysis project Ga0335072, IMG submission 206725) | Soil microbial communities from Loxahatchee National Wildlife Refuge, Florida, United States - Lox_Sample_2.1 | ecosystem: Environmental > Terrestrial > Soil > Wetlands | place: USA...
GGCGGTCGATCTCGCGGAGCGGCATCCGGGGGCTCTCCTGCGTGTGCGGTGGCCATGGAGTTCATCTGGTACGGCGGACAACGGCGTCGCCCTGTCCTGGGACCAGGGCGCGGATGAGGGCGGCCCGCAGCAACCAGGGCGGATGCGCGACCGGGACCGCCACGTGGACGATGGCACGGCGGGCGCGCCGCTTCCAGGCGCGGCCGAGCTGGGGCTGGCGGGCCAGGGCACGACGGTGAGCGAAGAACCCAAAGCGGCGTCCCGGCCAGCGGTGCGGGCATCGCCGATGTCGCAGCCGACAGCCGGGCGGGGCTGCTCGCCTGGCTGCCACGCGCCGGCCGACCGTGGCTTGCTCCTGGCTCGGGGGCTGGTAGCCCGGTAGGACTAGGCCGACAGCGCCGCAGCCACGACCGCGAACGCCCTCAGGGCCTCGGCCGGGCGAGGCATGGCCAGCAGCCACATTGCGGCCCCGGCCAGCAGGCCGAGCCGCACCAGCAGCATCGCCGTGGCCAGCCACGGGTGCCGGGCCAGGGTCCCGTTGCGCCATCTGCAAAGCCTGTTCCGATGTCGGCAGCTTGCCGCCGTCCGCGGCCTGCCCGTCCGGCACTCCGGGGGCGGCAGGGTCCTGCTCAGCGGTAGCAATGGCACGGCCATGTTCTGTCATCAGCTGCTTCTCCATTGTCACGGGGATTAATGCCGCCGGCTGCTCGACGGCGTGCCGCCATGCGGATGCCGCCACATGGGGTGCATCGCAGGCCCTCCTGGAAGCTGGATGGGGGCCGGGAGGTCGGCATATCCGTGGGTGCGGTAGATGGCTGCCTTGGCGAGGTCGGAGGCTTCCAGGTAGGCCGGCGTCCCGTCCCGGTCGTGGATGCCGTGGCGGGCAGTCAGCAGGGCGCTGCCGATCCCCTGGCGCTGCCGCGCGGGGTGGACGGCCAGGATTGCCAGGTGCTCGTGTGGCGGGCCGTCCGGGTAGTGCCGGTCGAGTGCGTGGTCCAGGGCCTCGAACCGGGCCAGATGCTGCCCTGTCAGCGCGGCAAGCCGGGGGTGGTAGCCGGCGGGCGGCTCGGCTGGCCCGCCGCCCGGGACCGGCAGCCATAGCGCTGCTGCGTCGCGCTCGGGCGTAGTCAGCACTAGGCCCTGGTCAAGGGCGTGCTCGACGAGGAGGGCGAAGTAGCCGGGGAAGATCACGCGGCGCATGCCGCGGTCGGGGACCAGCCACCGCGACACGTCCAGGTCGGCGAACGCGTCGGCGATCACCTGGGCCAGGACGCCGGCATCGTCCGAAACGGCTGGCTCGACGATATGGCGGTCGGCCCGTGGGGGACTGCCGGGCGGGGTCATGAGTAGTCTCCGGGGACGGGGGCGCGCTGGCCGGTGACGGCTGCCGCGCCGAGCCCTAGGCTGGCGTAGATGCCGGGGCGCCTGGACCGCAGGAAGGCGGCCCAGGCCAGCCCGGCTATGGCGGCTCCGGCGTAGGCGGCGGGCAGCAGCCAGGCGGCCGGGGAGCCGGGGGCGACCCCGAGCAGGGTGGCGTAGTGACCGACGGCCAGTACCACGATGGCGGTCAGGATGACAGCGGTCAGGGCCGGGGCGATCAGCCGTGCCCAGCCCGACTCCCTGGCCCTGGCCCCGTCCCCAGCGGCAAAGAACCGGATGACCGCGACGGACGTGAGCGCGAGCAGAATGAGGATGCCTAGGCCGCCCGTGGTACCACCCCAGAAGAATAGATCGCTCATCGGCGGCCACCCGCCGGCCGCGTAGATGAGGATGACAGCAAGGCCGGTCAGGCTCTGCGCCAGCGACGCGAACGTGGGGACGCTGCTGGCCCCCGTGCGGGACAGGAAGGCCGGCAGCACCCGCTCGCGGGACAAGCTGAAGACATACCTCCAGACGGCGTTGTGGAACGCCAGCGCAGCGGCGAACAAGGACGTGAGGAACAGGAGCTGGGCGATGCCCGCCACCGTGGTCCCGGCCATGCCGAACATCAGCGCCGGCCCTTGGGACGCGGCAGCAGCCACGACATGCGCCTGCCCCGCGTGGGCAGACAGCGCCCAAGCCGATGCCGTGTAGACGACGGCGATGACGGCCAGCGCGAGGTAGGTGGCGGCCGGGATGGTCCGGCGGGGGCGGACGGTCTCCTCGGCCAGCACGGGCGCCTGCTCGAAGCCCACGTAGCCCAGGCCGGCAACGACGGCCAGGACCCCGGCCGTTCCCCAGCCCGCCGCCCCCAGCGAGCGCGGCGACAGCGGCGCCCAGGACGGGTGCCCGCCAGCGGGATGGGCCAGGCCCGCGATGACCTCGATGATGATGACCGCGAGCTCGGCGGTGGTCAGCACGCCCAGGACCCGGCCGGTGATGTCCACGCGCAGCAGCCCGAGGGCCGTGACGAGGGCCCACCCGGCCAGCGCCCACGCCCACCAGGGGGCACTGATGTGCAGGTGCGCCTGCGCCTCCGCCTGCGCGGCGGGGCCGAACGCCCCCCACAGGCCCACCTGCAGCAGGGAGTACGACAGCAATGCCATCAAGGCGGCGGCCACTCCGAGCGGCTTGCCCAGGCCACGGGCGATGAACCCGTAGAACGCGCCGGCGTTGGTGATGTGCCGGGACATCGCCATGTAGCCGGGGACGAACAGCGCCAGGGTGCAGGCGACCGCCAGGAACGCGAACGGGATGCCGGTCAGCCCTGTCGTCGCGTACGCGCTGGTGATGACACCCGCTGCCACGGTCAGCGGCGCGATCCCGGACATGAGGAAGAACCACACGGATGGCATGCCGACCCGGTCCCGGGCCAGCGCCTGTCTGACCGTGCCTTGCCTCGCGGGGGCAGCAGGCGAGCTACGCATCACATTAAACTCCAGTTCTCACAGAGGGGTTACTTGCGGGTGGAAAGCACGGTGCTGTCAGCAGTGGCCTGGACCTGGGCCACCAGCTCGCGCAGCGGACCCGGAAGAGTGGCTGTGGCCTCGCCGGCGGGCCGTACGGGCGCACCCGGAAAGCCCGACCAGAACCGAAACTCCAGTCCGCAGGCCAGCACTAGCCCGGCCAGCAGGGCCGAGTACGGGGCCGGTGTCCTGGCTTGCTCCAGCGCGCGGTGGGCACGCAGCAGCGCGCAATGAGACCAATCAGGGTTCACCGGCACCAGCCGCCATCTCCTGCGGGCCACGTACCCCGAGCGCTCCAGTCGCCCGGCGACGCTGGCGGCTGCGGTCTTGCCGAGGTACAGCAGCCAGTCACGAGCCGGGAGAGGCGTGGGCTCGGACACGATCGCGTCGAGGACATGGGCTGCCACCGGCTCGTCCGGCCGCGCGGACATAGCCGTCAGCGTGCCGCTGCGGTCACGCAACGGGAGCACGTACCCGTGATGAACCGTGACCGCGGGTACCTCCACGGCCAGCAGCTCGGCCAGCAGGCCACCGGCCATTCCCACGCCGGTGGCACGGCGTGGCAGGTGCAGCCTGCCCGTGGCCTCGTGGTGGGCGATCAGCCACAGGTCATCAGCAATACGCCCCGTTCCGGCCAGCCGGGATGCCTCAAGCCTCACGGCTGACCGGTAAGCATCACCTGGGGGGTAGTGGCTCATAACGCGCCTTCCGGGGGGAAGAAGTAAGGGCAGGGTTTACTCGTTGCCTGCGGCGTGCCTCTGGGGGCTGCCGTGCGGGTGGACCTGGCCGTCGTCGGGGGTGCGGCGGGCAAGGATCACAACGACGTCGCGATGATCGCCCGCACGGAGAGTGATTGCTAGTAGGCCTCCTGGGCGCAGGGCGCGGGCGGCGGCCTTCAGTAGGGGGCGTGGCGGGCTGAAGCTGAACGCGCCGAAGATGGACAGGCATGCGTCGATGGAAGCGGCGGGCTGGGCCGCGAGGTAGCTTGCGGCGTCGGCGCAGATCACCTGAAGGCCGGGGATGTGACCGTACAACTGGCAAGCGCGGGCTGCCTTGGCGGGGTCTCGGTCGATGCCGGTTACGGTCGCGCCGTAGCGGCTGGCAAGCACGGCGAGGTTGTGCCCTGAACCGCAGCCGAGCTCGGCCACGGTCTTGCCTGCGAGGTTGCCCAGGATGGTGGGGGGCGGACCTGTGCCGGCCTGGCGGGTCCATTCCAAGCGGGTGCGGACGGGGACTGTCATGCGTGCAAGAGGCCGGCGGCCTCGGTCAGGTGCCGGGTGATCACCTTGGCGTAAAGGGCAAGGTCGTCGCTTCGCGTGGCCCAGCCGAGTTCAAGCTGCTCGCAGTACCAGTCTGCGGCCCATATCCGGTGCCAGCCCAGCGCCCATTCCTCGGACGGAAGCCCGGCGCGACGATCCAGGGCAGCGGGATGGCCGCCCGCCCTGACGTAGGCCTCGATGAGGGCGGCGGTCGCCTGGGGGTCGGGGGCAGCGGTGGTGCCGTGCCAGGACGCCAGGTCGAGCAGGCCAGGGCCGTGGAAGGCCCGGGCCAGGTCGTAGGCATGCCACTGGCCGCCGTTGATGATGATGCTGGTGGGATGGAACTCGCTGTGGCACAGGCCAACTGGCGGGGTGACCGCTGGCTGGGCGACCTGGCCGGTGACACCGCTGAGGCGGACCGCCATCTCGGGGATGGCAGCAGGCAGGCCATGCTCTCTGGCGCGGGCGGCGATCCGCGCGGGCATTGCGGCGAGCTCCGCGGGGCCGAGTGCCGGGAGCGTCCCGCTCGCAGGCACACGGTGCAAGGTGGCGGCGATCGCGGCGGCGTCATCGTCAGTTGCCTCGCGATCGGGCTGGCCAAGGTCGGTCATGATCATGCCGAGCCGACCGTCACGCTGGATGGCGGCGATGACTCGCGGCACAGGGAGGTGTCTGGAGAGAGCGTAGGTGAGCGCGATGTGCTCGCGATCTAGGGGCTCGCATGCCTCCTTGTAGATGGCGGTCCCGCCGCCTGGCTGCCGAAGCCGCCAGACCCCGCTGAAGGGGAGCACGCGGCGTACTGGCTCGCAGGCCGTGTCCGGGGGCCAGCCCGCCTCGATGAGGGTGGCGGGCAGCAGCTGGGCGGCGGGAGCGTCATTCATTCTGGGAGCGGTCCTGTCATCGGGCGAGGTTGCAGGCCGCGGCGATCCAGTCTGCGCGCATGGCACGCAGCTCGTCATAGAAGACGTTCATGTCGGTGCCGAACGCGGCCACGACGCCGCCGGTCATGTCCGGGCTGCTCTGGCATCCGTGTACGAGCTTCCCGCCGAGTGCGGCATGCGCCTTCACGGACTCGATCCGACGCCCCTCGAAGAACCACGTCCCGTGGTACACCTCGTCGATGAGCTGACCGGTCTTCTCGTCGAGGTCGAACACCAGCGGTAGCGCCTGGCCGAAGAACCAGGGCGGCGAGATGTTGGCGATGTGCCCGTCCGCCTGGACCTTGTTGAGTGACATCAGGATCGCGGCCTCGCGGAGCATCCTCAGCTCGGCCGGGCCGATGGCCTCCAGTCCTGGGACGGGAAGCAGCTCGTCGCGGAACAGGTGATGGTAGACGTGCCATGCGGTGGTCAGCACGTCGGCTGGGTCGGTTGTGGTCCGGCCCCAGGCGTTGATGTAGTCGAGCACGATCTGCTCTAGCGCCTGCTCGCCCGTCTCCTCTACGGGCAGCAGGTCGTCACGGACGCCGTCCCAGTCGCAGACGAGCCAGGTCGGGTCCTCGTACTTGATCCAGTAGGCCGGCTCCAGCGTGAGCTGACTGCCGCTGACGGAGAGGCCAGGCAGGCGCGACCATCGCAGGTCAATAGCGCCGGGCAGGGTGGCCTGGATGATGGGCGGGGCGGTGGTGGCTGACATAGCACGTTCCTTTCGTGGACGCTGTTCCACTGTGTGGCCTGGGCTGCTTGACGGCTCAGGCGATGGGCGGCACGGGCAGCAAGCAGGTGCCGCCCTGGTGCGGGCGACGAAACGGTCCCGTCATCCCGCGGGCTCGGGGTCAGCTAGGGGCGGTCGTGGCTGCATGCGGGGCACGGGTGGCCGCGCGGGTGGTCCTGGCCGTCATCGGGGACGTCCTGGACCACCCAGTCGTGGGCGCCCGCGTCGGCAAGCTCCCTGTTTCCCGCACGCACTTCAGGAGTGGTCAGGTGGATGATGGTGACGCGGGCCATGTCCAGCGGCTGTGGCCGGGCTAGGCGTTGCCGTACTCGTCCCAGTCGCGGTCACCTTCGACGCAGGCTTCAACCCACTGGCCGTTGGTAAGGCCGTCTCCAGGGTCGTCACCATCGTCACTGCTGGGGCTGGGGTCGCTCATGGTCAGATCTCTCCCCACTCGTCCGGGTTGATCTCGCCGTCGTCCTTGGTGGCGTCGTCGGGTTCAGGGTCACTGGTCACAAGGGCCTCCTTGTTCCGATTAGGTGACTGTGGCGCGGCGACCGGGCGCACTCGCGTACTCGCCCGGCCGCCGCCTTCGAGGCCCTCGGCTACGGGGGCAAGCGGGAGCCTCGTGCTACCGCGCCCGTTTCGATCGACGCGGCCCAGCCAGCCAGCACAACGCGTCGAGGTCCGCGCAGCCGGCTGGCAGGCTAAAGGACTGGGCGGTACTGCCCGGTCTTGTGTGGTGTCCCGCCCTGCCGCCGGGGAGCCGACCGGACGGGTGCCTATGAACGCGACGACGTGGCGGCCGTCGTCGGCCTCCAAGATGCCCTGCGTCACGAGGAATGTCCTGGCCCGCTTGGACGTCCTCGGGCACGGATCAACCACGCGGAACGAGTCGTCGCCCGGCAGGGGTGTGCCTGGCCGCTGCATGGCAGCCCACTCGGCCATCGCAGCAGCGATCAGCTTGTACGGGTCGCCAGAGGCCCGCCATGCCGCGATCTCGGCGGGAGTGGCGGTCATGATCCGGACCCGGCTTCGATCGCGGCTGGCGCGTCTTCGAGCGGGAAGCTGGCCACCACCGCATCGGGCAGCGCCTGGGCGGCTGCCTCGTCCTCGAACAGGTGCCTGTTCTGCGCGGCGATCCTCGCCACGGCTGAGGGCCGATCCCCGTCGACCGAGACGGTCACGATGTCGTCGCCTCGCCGGCCAGACAAGACGGTACCTTGAACGTCTCCTCCTCCCGCAACCGGCTCCACTTCTGCGGTGGCTGCCGTTCTCGCGGGGACCGCCAGCTCCGTTCCCGACGAGCCAGATGGCCATGGGTGCCACGCCATCCGGTCACCGCCCATGGCGCCGAACGTCACCGGATACCAGCTGCCCCTGGCGGATGCCCAGACGACCGCAACCGCCTCGCCGGCGGCTGAGGTGTCGAGGAACTGGCCAGCCTCATCCATGGCCTGTTCGAGGGACGGCATGTCGGTCGGCTGCGGGACTGGCTCGTCGTCCTTGGAGTCTGCGATCCTCCACCTGTAGAAAGTCATGCTGGCTCATCCCCCCTCACTGTCCGCTTCCGCGCTATGCCCCCGAGGAAGTGCGTCTCGACCCAGCGCTGCTCCTGATGCCATCCGGCGACGTCGACCAGGCCCGGCTCGACTATTTCCATGCCGTCGTCGAGGAACCGGAGGACGCTATCTCGAGTACGGGGTGTCAGGCCGCCAGCTGCCGTCTGGGCGTAGAGCTTCCGGAGCGCTGCGACGGCTGCGACCGAGCTGGGGTTATCGTCCACCATGGCGTGCGAGATGACGAGGTAGCTTCCTGGCGGTACGGCGGCCATCAAGGCCTTGACGATGCCCCACGGGTCATCGGCGTCGCTGATGAAGTGCAGGATGGCGACGAGCAGGATTGCTACGGGCTGGGTGAGGTCGAGGATGTCCTGTGCTTGCCTGATGATCTCGGCGGGGTCGAGCATGTTCGCCTCGGCGACGTGGACGCTGTTAAGGCAGCCGAGTCCCTCGTTTGCCATGAGCGCCCTGGCATGCGTGACGACCACCCGGTCGGCGTCGACGTACATGACCCTCGTGTCCTCAGCGGCCCGCTGGGCTACCTCGTGCGTGTTGTCACGGGCGGGCAACCCCGAGCCGATGTCGAGAAACTGGCGGATGCCTGCCTCCGTGGCCAGCCAGTTCACGGCGCGGGCAAGGAACGCGCGGTTCTCGCTTGCCTCGATCATCGCCGTGGGGGCGATCTCGACGATTTTGGCGGCAGCCACGCGGTCGGCCTCGAAGTTGTCCTTGCCTCCGAGCAGAACGTCGTACACTCTGGCCACGCTTGGCACAGAGGTGTCAAAACCCCAGATCATCTGTCCTCACCCAGCCAGTGCCATCGCGTCGTCGCTACCAAGGGGCATCTCAGCCCACACGCACTTACGGTTGCCGCGCTGCCACCAGCCCCACCTAGCTCCAAGCTCGCGGATCATCGTCAGGCCCCGGCCGTTCTCTTCAAGGCTGCCGGGCGGGCGGGAGTACGGCTGGCCGGGGGCCTCGTCCCATATCTCGGCGAGGAGCCGCGCGCCGTCGGTATACAGGTAGACCTGGACCGGGAGCACCAGACCGCCCAGCCCGTACAGGGGACGGCCGTCGCTGCCAGTCGACGCGTTGACCGCGTTCCCGACGAGCTCGCTCACGATTAGTTCCATGTCCTCGCTGGTGCCTGTGTCGACGCCCCATTCGGCCAGGACCGCCCGGACGTGCAAGCGGGCCATTCCGGCGGCCGTCCGCAGCGCGGCGACCGGCGGCATGCTGCTGGAATGCAGCCACGATGGTGCCTGCGCGAGCAAGGCCGTCATAGCTCTGCTCCATCCCGTCCCATTGCCTCATCACTCCCTGGGTGCGTGGGATTGCAACGTGATGCATGCCACGCTAGGGCCGCGAGAGGTACCGTAGAAGTAGGGCACTGTGGCCAATCCCAGGCCGGTCCACAGGTCCACACCGGTCCACACCCGGTCAGCAACGGCACACTGATCAAGGGGACAGCAGGCACATGGCGGACCTCGACGCCTTGGTGACCAGTCTGAGAGAGCAGCGCGGCCTGTCATTGCGCACTCTCGCGAAGGCCGTCCACCAGGATCCCAGCTACCTGTCCAAGTCCCTGCGCGGCCTCAAGCCGTGCGGGGCGGCCCTGGCACTCGCCATCGATGAGGCCCTCGGGGCTGAAGGTCAGGTTGTGGAAGCCGCTTCCCGGCGGGAGCAGAGCAGGAAGGAGGACGATCAGATGGCCGGCAATCCGGTCACCACGGGCGGTAAGAGCGCGTCACGTCGTGACTTCGTCGCACTGGCAATGACCGTGACGTCCCTCCTGGACGTCCTGCGTGCCTCCTCGCCTGACCTTCCCGAGCGGATAGCCCTCGCGCCCCGTGTGGACGGCGAGACTGTGGCCGGGCTGGAGCACGTCATGCTGGGCTATCGGCAGATCTACCAGTCCGCAGGAGCCGCAACTCTTCTGGACCCGGTGTGCGGCGCTCTGCGGCTGCTCACCGACCTAGCCCCCGCTGCTGGTACACACAGGGACCAGGTCGTCTCGCTCATCGGCCAGGCCGGAAGCCTCGCGGCGACAATGCTCATGCTCGACCGGGGTGACTACCCGTCTGCGGGCCGGTACCTCGCGGTCTCGGCCCGCGCCGCCCAGCAGTGCGACGACCAAGAGCTGATGGCTATCACGCTGGCCGCGCGGGCGTTCCACAGCGCCTATTCCGGCCACCAGGCGGACGGCGTCTCGTATGCCAGGGAGGCTGTGAACCTGGCAACCTCCGCCGACGTTCACCCCCGGACGGCCGGATGGGTGTCAGCGGTCGAGTCCGAGATGCACGCAACCGCAGGCGACGAGTTGTCGTTCAACCGTTCGCTCGATGCGGCCACCACGCATGTTACAGCGCCCATGCCGGGCAGGCACTGGAAGGGCATCGGCGCGTTCACCCCCGCCAAGCTCGCCGCCTACCGCGGGGCGGGCCTGACGCGCCTGCGCCGGTACGGCGAAGCACAGGACGTCCTGGAGGCTGCTCTCGCCCAGCTCGACCCGGTCCAGGCCAAGCACCGCTGTACGGCTCACGTCGACCTAGCTGACGCCTACGCCCGCGACCGCAAGCCGGACCAGGCCGCACAGCATGCGCTCGACGCTCTGAACATTATCGAGGTGACCCGCCATGCCGAGAGCATGCGCCGGGTCGGAGTCATCTACGAGGCGCTACGCCCGTCGAGAGCGCGAGGGACGAGCGAGCTTGGGAGTCGGCTGATGGCCGTCCGTGCTGCCTCCGTAGGGTAAGTTTCATGACTTTCAGGGGCTTGATCCTCGATTTCGGTGGCGTTGTCACGACTGATTTCTACGGTGCCCTGTCCGCGTTCAGCGAGCGGACGGGCCTGGACGCCGGGGCATTCACCGCCGCGCTCCGCAACACGGCCGACGGCCGCCAGGCACTTGCTGCCGTCGAGTGCGGCCAGATAACCCAGCGGCAATTCGAGCAGACGATGGGGCGGCTCCTCGGCCTTGACGACAACGGCCTGCTCGGCAGGGCACTGGCCGACCTGCGTCCCAGGCCAGAGGTGATCAGGCTGGTCCAGCAGGCCCGGCAGGCCGGTGTCAGGGTCGCCGTCCTGTCGAACTCGTGGGGAACCGGCGAGTACGACCCTTACGACGGGTACGACCTTTACGGCCAGTACGACGCCGTGGTGATCTCAGACCAGGTCGGCCTGCGCAAGCCAAGCGCCGAGATCTACGAGCTGACTGCGTCAAAGATCAGTCTTCCGCCAGGCGACTGCCTATTCGTTGACGACACCCCCGCGAACCTCCCGCCAGCCGCCGCCCTGGGGATGGGGACCTTGCTGTTCACCGGAACGGGCGCCGAAGTCACCAAGATAGCCCGGCTGGCCGGCATCAGCTGACCACCTGCCACCCGGCGTAAGATCGACCGACGATCGGCCGCCTGTCGCCTGACCACGTTGCAGCCCCAGCTCCGTAGCCGGGTGCACGGTCTCTGAGCTGGAGGAACGCGCGCCTTCTCGCGTGTGCCCGAAGGCCTTGGGCCGCCCCTCAGCACGTTCTTCGGTACGGGTCGACAGGACCAGGGTGAGGCTCGCCTGCTGGCAGCGCTTGCCGGCCCCTCGATGACCTCCCTGAGAGAGCATGCCGGGCGCCCTCTAACAGCCAGCGTCGAGCGTTCGGGTAACGCGCCCTGACCAGGGGAAACATGCTGTCGAGGGTGTGCGTTGGCTTTGGCGCGCGCTGGTCTATTTTGGCCTTAGGCGAGACACGAAATCGGCGTGCCGGTACGCTCTGAGGTGCGCGCCTCAAAACATTGTCTCCATGACAGAGGCAAAATAAGGTGCGATGGGAAGCAAGAGGCGCCGCCACGCCCGGTCCCTGGCAGGATCTCCGGTCGCAGCAGCGCCCCTATCTGGTGCTACCTACCTTCTACCTTGGCTCGCTTCGGGTCGGCCTCCTCAAAGGAGCCGCCCGGGGCCGCCAAGCCAGTGGTCGCCACGCACGGCGGCCTGGATCAGCTCCCAGATGGTGATGATGAGCCGGATGGCCGTCATCGCCTCGGTCCACCTACCGTTGCCGTCGTCCGCGCGCTTCCGCTTGCCCGACTTAGCCATGTTCGCCTCACTCTTCCTTGGGTCGTGGTGGACCAGTCCCGCCATCCCCGTTACGGGGCGGCAGGCTGGTCGGCCATCATCTCGGCCGACCTGAATCGTGGTCGATAACAAACGACTACGATCTAGGCGCGGTCGACATGACCACCGATGACCCCGATGGTGAAGCTCGCGGTAGGCAGATTACTTGTCGGGCCGGGCGTCCGCCTTGCTTCCAAGATGACTCGCCGACCGAAAATCCGAACACGAAGGGACAAACCGCCCAGCGGCTGTGGCCACGCGATCACCTAAGCCCGTTTCCTGCCGGTTTACGCCTATCGCTTGGGCCGGACTCGTCGCGATGGCTCGGTGAGCGCGAGCACCGCCCCGCGCAAGCCGGCCACCGCATCCAGCAGCGCCCGGCCGGCCGACTTGACATCCGCTGCGCGCCGCGGGTGAGATCCCTCGGCGAGGGCGTCGCCCACCTGGCCTACCGCCTGCGCCGTCGCGCCGAGGGCCTGCCCGTCGGCCGCCAGCCCGGCGCCACCGACCGCAAGCCACGCAAGCGCGCCGACTACGTCGCCTCCTGGGAAGGCGGCAAGCGGCGGGAAGCCCAGCAGGCCCGCGCGGGGGGACAGGCCATCATGACCGGTGCGTATCCTGCTGACGCCAGCAAATCGCCTCAAACGGGCATCTCCGGATCATTGTGCCGTAACTGGCGATACGCGGCACTTTTGCGTTCTTCTGGGCAATGTCCGTTTCGTGTCCATCAGCACTGGTAACGGAGTACGATTCGCGAACGAACACGCACCCATAATTGAGTTACGATTCGTAATCGACTGGGTGCG
>Ga0335072_10012205_pt1 | contig 12268 bp, 8 predicted proteins | sample Lox_Sample_21_FD_206725 | JGI IMG/M metagenome (GOLD analysis project Ga0335072, IMG submission 206725) | Soil microbial communities from Loxahatchee National Wildlife Refuge, Florida, United States - Lox_Sample_2.1 | ecosystem: Environmental > Terrestrial > Soil > Wetlands | place: USA: Florida...
CGTAATACAAAAACTGCCCCTGGTTGATCGTCCCGTCCGGATACGGATTGGCGTGACTCGTCGGCTCTGTATTCGAACCTTCCAGCCGCAGATCCATCTGGTGCAGCTTCGGAAACTGCGCCAGATAAATCCCGGGATGATAACCCGACCGCCGCGGCGCGCTCACCGGGCTCACATCGTCGTGCACCAGCGAATCGGCATACAGCGTCACCCACTTCTGCAGGTGCGGTAGCCGCCAGTCGAAATCGAACGTCCCAAACCGCGCGCCAGGATCGCTCCGCGAATTCTTCTCCGCTCCCGTCACGTTTTGAAAGCTGAAGAAGCTCTTCAAGAACGTGTGTAGCGTAATCGGCTCGTGGTCCTTGCCGCCCCAGATCACCATCCGGTCGAATCCAAACTCCAGATCCCGCGACGGCTTAAAGCTGATCTTCTCCACATGTACCCACGGATCGTTCGGATCCGTGTGCCCCTTCAGGCTCCCTACAAAAAAGTCATAGCGGATCGGCCCCATCAGCCGCGAAACCCCCGGAATCCGCAGCGGCTCCACGCGGTCGATCTGAAAGGTATAAATATCCTCCGCGTTGTCGCTCCACAGCATGCTCGCGCCCTGGTCGGGACCCATCCAGTGGTCGCTCTTTCCAAACGACACCTCATGTCCCAGCAGGTGATACGAAAGATTCGCTTCCATCACCCGCATATTGTTCGCTGCGGGAATCGGCCCTTCGGGAAGCGTGTCCTGCTGCGGATTGGTCGCAATCGGAATACCGTCGATGCTCTGCGACAAATAGCTCCCGAGTGCCGTCGAGTATCCGGTCGCACTCGGCGCATGCTGGTACTCGCCGCGGAAATACAGCGTCAGCCGCCCGGCCTCCGCTCGCCCGCTGAACCCGCTGTAGTTGTTGAATCCGCCTTCGTACGGACGCCCGTAATCGTCGATCAGCGTTTGCCCCAGGTGGTAGCTGTCCCGCAACGGCGTCCCGCTGATCCCCCGCAGGGTCGTGTATACGCTGTCCAGTTGCACGCTCCCACGATTCACATCGGCAGCATTGTCGAGATCCGGCTGCACCTCGGTCAGCACCGCCCGGTAAATCGCCCGCGCCTCATCGTTATTCGTGTCCGTATCGATCCGGTCCGCGCTGCGCTCCAGCATGTGAGCGATGCTCAGCCGCGTCCACGGCCGCAACCCCATGAAGGCCGAATCGATATACCCAAGAGAATGCAGCCGGTCCAGCGCCGGATAGATCCAGCTGTCCATCGGCACATAGCTCGACCCCTCGCTGCTGACCGTGATCACATCCGAGGGCGGGTCGTAGTTCGCCGGGGAGGGGTTCTGGCTGCTCTTCTGGGCCAGGCTTTTCATCGAAAATGCGCTGCACACAAGTACGGCGGCGAGACAAAACGAAAATCTCAAGCGGACCTCGGTCGGGTGTCACTTGCGCGCGCTGCTTCGTGCACAGGGCAAGCTCTTGCCTTTAGCTTCAAACAACCCCTTCCCCCTGTCAAACTTACCTCCCGCTGCGCAATAAACTTGCCCCCGACAGCGGTTTTCCCCCCGTCGGTTCCGTCCGGGCTCCTCCCTCGAGCACTCCGCCAGATTACCTAATTTACTGATACGAAAGAAGTAAACCAGATTCCTGTCTCACTTCCCCGCAGAACGGTCTTTCCGGGCAAAAAATGGAACCCTTCCTGCATCTTCATTAACCGGAAGTCCAAAGAAGAGTCGGAGTTGCATCGACCATCCTGGTGTTGCGATCGGAGCTTTAAATCATGTCGAAACGCGCAGTTCTCGTTCTCCTGCTCGCCGTCTCCACCGTCGCATGGGCGCAAAGTCCCCGTTCGGCTGTCGGTGGAGAAGCCGGCCTTTGGGCGGGTGGAGAAATGTCTTCCTTTAACCCCGACTACAGTTGTTCCAGCACCGTGCCCTTCAAGTGCAAGCAGCTCATCGGTCCCACCGCCCTCTTCGACATCAATTACATGTCACGCTGGGGTGCTGAAGGCGAAGCCCGCTGGCTTCACTGGCACGGCTACGGCGGCCAGACCGAAGCCAACTACCTGATCGGGCCGCGCTACCGCGTCTATCGCGCCGGCAATTTCAATGCATGGCTTAAAGTGATGCTCGGCGGGGGATGGATCACCACTCCCTTTTATCCGCAGGCCGGCAGCCTCAAAGGCAGCTACTTCGTCTACGCACCTGGCGGAACCGTCTCGTACGACATCACGCCGCGCATCGCCATCCGCGCCGACTATGAGTACCAGTTCTGGCCGTCCTTCGCAGGCCCCCCAACCTTCAGCGGCGGCGCGGCCGTAAACCACGCCAACGGCCTCACCCCCAACGGCGTCAGCATCGGCATCGCATACCGCTTCCTGCCCCGCTAATGCGTCCCCAAAAACAACGACGCCGCCCGCAGGCGGCGTCGATCTTTCCAGGTTCCCTCTCGATCAGAGTGTTGACTCGATCTCGAAGCCCCACGCTTCCAGCAGCGACTCAGGGATGTACTTCGAGTTACGGTTCCGCCGCGCCCACTCCCGCAGACGCGTGGAGCGGACATACTGATCCGGGGTGAGCTTGAACTCCTTGACAACCTGCTCAAAGGAAGTCACGGTCGGGACCACCGGGCCGATCGGCTCCGGCTTGCCCCAGTTTGGATTGCCACGACGCTTTGCCATGTATTCTTTACCCTCTGCGATGAAGTGACGCTTCAAAGAACCGGAGCCCGCACTGCGAATCCCGGGATGTCACAAACTTTATTATTCTAGGTATTTTTTCTATGAAAATCAAGAGAAAAATGCACCCTCGGACGCCGAATTTGCCTTTCCATTCAATTAGATGGCTCCAGCGGTAACCTGGGTGCAACGCACACTGGAGTAACCCGGCTCACGCGCGCCAGCCACCCCGCCCGCTTCATTGGACGCAGTCCGCCTCTAATCGTCTCTCCAGCAAGCCCGCTCCGCGTTCCGAAGGCTTTTCACCTCGCAGGTGGCTCATCGTGCGGATGATCGTGCCCATGCCCCCCACTCTTCAACGCCTTCCCTGAATTCGTCAGCACCAGCTTCCCCAGCTCCACCCCCCGCAGGGCCCGCAGACGGTCGGCCACTTCCTCAATTTCCCGGCTTCGCCCCTTCAGGATGATCACTTCCAGACAGTAGTTGTGGTCCAGGTGCACATGCGTCGCCGCCAGCACCATCGCCCCCGCCCCATGCTGCGCCGCGGTTAGCTTCTCCGACAAATTAGGCACATGGTGGTCGTAAACCAGCGTCAGCGTTCCCACCATCGGCTGGTTCGCATCCACCGTCTCCGCCAGCAGCGCCTCGCGAATCAGATCCCGGATCGCCTCCGACCGGTTCTGGTATCCCCTCCGCGTAATCAGCCCGTCGAACTCCTGCAGCAGATCCTCTTCCAGCGACACGCCCGTCCGGCTCAGCGGCATAGAAATCTCCGCCCCGATTCTAACGCTGCTTTCCCGGTTGCCCTGATCCCCGCCTTAGCCGGCGAACTCCGCCGCAGTCAGAACCGTCCCCCGCTTCGCAAACAGATTCTCCAGAAGCGCCGCATGCAGTTCCGGCTCCGTGTCCGCGCAGCAGTCCCCAGTTCGCCGGTCAACATCGTTCCCTCTCCTCATCGATCCGCCCCAGTAAATCACAATCGCAAATCGAGAGACCTTTGCCATTCCTTCCGAGAATTGGGCGGCGGCGCGAACAGCTCTCACGCAACACAAAACCTGTAACCCGTAACCTGCAACCTGTCATGAGCGAAGTTTGAAACTTCCCGCGCACCGGCGCCGTCCGTTGAACGATGTGCGGTCACAGGCGCGCGGCACGATGCGTCCCCTCCCCCGTTCCTCTCAACCAGACCCAGCGCCAACGAAGCAATGCCACCGTCCGGAAATTCGCTCATCCGACGCACGCGCACGTCCACCCTCAGCTCGCTGCTGCTGGCCCTCTGCTGTCTCGCCCCCGGCATGGCATCCCGTCAACAGGAATCCAGTCCCGCCCCCGACGCCTCTCTCCACGGGCCCCCTCTGGCCAACGACTACGCCGGTGACGCAGCCTGCGCCCAGTGCCACGAGAAGGAGAGTCAGTCCTACCAGACCGACCCCCATCGCCTCGATTCCGCCATCGCCACCCCCGACACCGTCCTCGGTGATTTCACTCCCGGCAAAAACGTCGTCCGGACCAAAAATCCCAACCTCATCTTCACCATGATCAGAGCCGACGACGGATACTACCAGGCTGCCGTCAACATCGCCAATCCCGAAAAGCTCTCCGGAATCGCCGAGCGCTTCGATATCGTCGTCGGCTCCGGTCGCAAGGGCCAGACAGCTCTCTACTGGAAGGGCGATCAGCTCCTGCAGATGCCCATCACCTACTGGGGACTCACCCACACCTGGGTCAACAGCCCCGGCTATCCCGACGGCCAGGTCCATTTCGAGCGCCCCATCATCCCCCGCTGTCTCGAATGCCACACCACGTGGTTCGAAGCGCTCGCTCCGCCCAACCACTACGAGCGCGAGAACATGATCCTCGGCATCGGCTGCGAGAAATGCCATGGCCCGGGACGAGAGCATGTCGAGCGCGAAAGTTCGGCACACCCTCCCGCTCCCGGTTCTCCCGAAGAGGCCATCGTCAACCCGGCTCACCTCTCCCGCGATCGTCAGATCGATGTCTGCGCGCTCTGTCACGCCGGCGTGGGGGACTCGCTCCAGCCGCCCCTCTCCTTCCGTCCCGGCGATGTCCTGGCGGATTACCTCGAAATCCATCCCCCGCCCACCGACCAGCCCGTCGATGTCCACGGCAACCAGGTCATCGCCCTCGAGCGCAGTAAGTGCTTCGCCTCCGGTAAACTCACCTGCTCTACCTGTCACAATGTGCATGAGAAGCAGGAGGACGCGGACTCCTACTCGGTCCACTGTCTCGAATGCCACCAGGTGCAGGCCTGCGGCCGATACCAGGAACTCGGCGAAACCATTCAGACCCGATGCGTCGAATGCCACATGCCAGAAGGCAAATCGACCTTTCTCCACTCCAATACCGGCGGCAAAGTGCTCGAGCCGGTCCTCCGCCAGCACCGCATCGCCATCTATCCCGAAAAGCCTGCTCCCACAAGCTGATGCCCCGGGTCGGCCCTGCAAAAGCCTCAGGCGCGTACCCGCTCAGGGAACGCTGTCCACCCTTGTGATCTGCATCACACCATCCCTGCAACTAACGTGCAATTCTATTCCACCTGTCACCGGCTAACTTCATAACTAAGTACCCCCTTATGGGGCGGCGCTTTGTTGCGGTATAGGTCGAGCCTTTCTGCTCGAACAAGCGCAATCTTCTGCGAGCAAATGGTACGGCCGATGGCGCATCTCTTGACCGCAAAATTGACAGCCGGTCCTCAAATCCCGGGCGATAACTCCTTCCCCGTCTCGAGGCCCTCCCAGTACCGCCTTCTCTTCGAACGAAATCCGATCCCGATGTGGGTCTTCGATCGCGATACGCTGCGCTTCCTCGCGGTCAATAAAGCCGCCATCAACCAATACGGGTTTACCCGGCGCGAATTTCTCGCCATGACCATCGCCGAAATTCGGCCCGCCGAGTACGTGCCCGCAATGCTCGGAGACGTCGCCAAACGAACGCAGGGTTTGCAGAAACCCGGCGTCTGGACCCATCGCAGGAAAAACGGCGAACTCCTCGAAGTCGAGATCGTCTGCCACGACATCACCTTCCGCGGCTCCGCTGCGATCCTGGTCGCTGCCTACGACATCACCGAGCGCCAGCGCGCCCAGCGGGCCGCCTCGGAGGCCGAAGAGAAATATCGCAGCATCTTCGAGAATTCTGTCGTGGGCATCTTTCAATGCACTCCCGACGGTCGGCCTCTCAGCGTCAACAGCGCCCTGGCCCGGATGCATGGTTACGATTCACCGGAGCAGTTGCTGGCTGCAGTCTCCAATGTCGCCGCGCAGTTATTCGTCGACCCCGCCCGCATGATGGCCCTGCACGCCAGCGCAGCCGACGGTATCATACGGGGCGCTGAAGTCGAGGTCTACCGCAGGGATCGCACCCGCCGCTGGATGAAAGTAAGCCTGCGCAACGTCTGTGACGCCGACGGCAACCTCTCCGGCTTCGAAGGCACCACCGAAGACATCACCGATCAGAAACGAGCCGAAGAGGCACTCCTCTTTCGCAATGCTCTTCTCGAAGCCCAGTCCGAAACCACCCTCGATGGCATCCTCGCCGTCGACGAATCCGATCGCATCGTCCTCGTCAATCGCCGCTTCGCGGTCCACTTCGGTGTCCCCGACGAGTTGCTCGAGCAGGGCGACGACCGCGCCCTGCGTCAGTTCTTCATCGATCAGGTCGAGGATCCCTCGGCCTTTATCGAAAAAGTCAACTATCTCTTTCAGCACCCCACCGAAAAGAGCCGCGACGAAGTCCGTCTTCGCAACGGCCGCACCTTCGACCGCTACTCCGCCCCGCTCGTCGACGCCACCGGCCAGTATCGCGGCCGCATCTGGTACTTCCGCGATATCACCGACCACAAGGCGGCAGAAGCCCGCATCCGGTTTCTTGCCTATTACGATGCCCTCACGTCGCTCCCCAATCGCATCCTTCTCCACGACCGCCTGGAGAACGCCCTGGCCGGCGCCCGCCGCAGAAGCGAAAGGGTCGCTATCCTCTTTCTCGATCTCGACCGGTTCGGCCTCATCAACGACTCACTCGGCCGCGCCGTTGGAGATCAGGTCCTCAGAGAAGTCGCCGCTCGGTTGAAAGAATATGTGCGCGAGCAGGACACCGTCGCCCGCCTCGACAGCGACAAGTTCGTCATCGTCCTCGGCCAGGTCCACGATCCCGCCGACGCCGCTCGCACCGCCACCCGCATTCTGGCCCGGCTCGCCGAAACCCCTTTTCTCCAGGAGCTCTCCCTGGCCCTCACCGCCAGCCTCGGCATCAGTCTTTTCCCTGACGACAGCACCGACGGCGAAACCCTCGTCCGCTTTGCCGACCAGGCCATGCAGTCGGCCAGGAAAATTGGCCGCAATACCTTCCACGCATTCACCAGTGAACTCGATACCGAAGCCGCCTACCGCCTCAGGCTCGAAAACGATCTCCGCTTCGCCCTCGACCGCAACGAGCTTTTCCTTCACTATCAGCCGCAGCTCGACATCGCCACGGGAAAGACGACCGGCTTCGAAGCGCTCCTGCGCTGGAATCATCCAGCCCTCGGCCTGGTCGCCCCGGACCTCTTCATCCCCATCGCCGAAAGCAGCGGCCAGATCCTTCGCATCGGCGAGTGGGTCCTGCGTGCCGCCTGCGCGCAGCTCCGCGCCTGGGCGCATCAGGGCCTCGCTCCCCTCCCGGTCGCCGTCAACGTCTCCGCCATCCAGTTTCGCCATCAGGAATTCTGTTCCCTCGTGCGCACCGTGCTTCTCGATACCGGCGTCGCTCCGGCCCTGCTCGAACTGGAGGTCACCGAAAGCCTCCTCCTCTCCAGCGTCGATGTGGTCTTTTCGGTCCTGCAGGAATTTGCCGCCATGGGAGTGAATCTCGCCATCGACGACTTCGGCACCGGCTACTCCAGCCTCAGCTATCTGAAGCGCTTTCACGCCGCCAAACTCAAAATCGACCGCTCCTTCGTGCGCGACGTACCGCTCGACCACGATGATGCCGCCATCGTAACCGCCATCATCGGCCTCGCCCGTACCCTCAAAATGAAGGTCATTGCCGAAGGCGTCGAAACCGAGGCGCAGATGTCCTTCCTGCGCGAGAACGGCTGCGACGAAATCCAGGGTTATTACTACAGCAAGCCCGTTCCCGCCTCCGCCGCTGCCGCATGGTTGCCGTCCGCCGCTACAGGAGAGCTCCGCATCCCTCCCGTCGCCGCCGCGCCCGCAACGGCCGCGTCGGCCTCCTGAGACGAGCGGCCGGCTTCAGGATCGTCGCGGAGAATGGGCAAAAGAGTATCCAGCGCCGCCGAAGCCTCGTTCCCGAAACCCTCCAATCGATCCGCAGCAGCTCAAACCCCTTCACCCGATCAAATCAAATGGATGAGGGGCTGCATCGACCGGAGGGTCCTCAGGGAGCCGAAGTCGCAGCCGAACGATCCATCGAGAACTGATACTCGATGATCTTCTTCAGCTGCTCATACGGAACCGCCAGCATCGGAATCGCGCGCCCGTTGATGAAAAGCGTTGGCGTCTCGTTCACGTTCAGATCCTGGGCCAGCTTCTCTGAGGCATCCACCGTCGCCTTCGTCGCGGGTGAAGCCGCACAGGCAGCAGTTTTGTCCGGATCCTGTCCCGCAGCTGTCACCGCATTCCGCAGCGCCTGTTCCGGATCCTTCCCGGCCAGCTCCGCCTGCGCATCGAAGATCGCGCTGGCGAACTTGAAGAACGCCGCGTTGCCGCCCTCCTGATCGACGCAAACGCTGGTTGCAGCCGCTTCAAAGGCCTTCGGATGCACGTTGATCAGAGGGAAGTTCTCAAACACATACCGCGCCTGCGGAAAATCCTGTACCAGCCTCTCCGCTGTCGCCTGCGCTTCTTTGCAGTGCGGACACTCGAAGTCTGCAAACTCCACCAGCTCGAACTGCTTTCCGGCCGCGCCTTTCCACGGTCCGGTCGCGCGCTGCTGCAAAATCCGGTAGTTGTTCTCGAAAGGATGCGCTCCGAAATCCAGCACCGAATCCTGCGTAATCAAATGCTTGCCGTCCGGCGTAACAAAAAAGTTGAGGCTCGCAATCTGCGGATTCCCCTTCTCGGCCAGCAAAACCGTCACCTTGCTTACTCCAGGCGCAATCGTCTTCTCGATCGAAAACACCTCCCAGATGCGGTTCGAGTCGTAACCCCACGAAGCCTTCAGGAACGCCTCAACCTCCGCCTTCGTCGGCGAAGCGGCCGTGAAGTTCGCCTCATTCACCGGCGGAAACTTCGCCTCCGCGGGCGCACTCGGCATGCCTTGTCGCGGAGCAGGCGCGGCTGGCGGTTCCGATTGAGCAAAACCGGCTGGAGCCACAACGAGAAGCGCAAGCAACGCGCTGGATAGAAAACGAAGCTGCATGAGAATCCTTTCGAGAATGTTTTAAACCTGTACCTTAACGGCAATCGGGAAACGCCTTCCCATCCCGAACGCCTTCGGCGTCACTTTCAGCACCGGAGCCGCCTGCTGCCGCTTGTACTCGCTCCGCTCCACCATTTTCACCACCGCCCTCACCGTCTCAACATCGACCTTCCGATCGGCCGCAATCGTCTCCGGCGTCTCATACCGCTCTACATACGCTTCAAGAATCGGATCCAGCACTTCGTACGGCAGCAGCGAGTCCGTGTCCTTCTGCCCCGGCCGCAACTCCGCCGAAGGCGGCTTCTCCAGAATCGCCCGCGGAATCACTTCCCTCTGCCGATTGACGCACCGGCACAGATCGTAGACCCGCGTCTTGTATACGTCCCCGATCACAGCCAGCGCGCCCACCATGTCGCCGTACAGAGTACAGTAGCCGGTCGCCATCTCGCTCTTATTGCCCGTCGTCAAAACCAGCGCATTAAATTTGTTGGAGAACGCCATCACCAGCGTCCCGCGAATCCGCGACTGCAGATTCTCCTCGGTGATATCCGGCTGCGTCCCGGCAAAAATGACGCCCAGAGCATGATTGAATCCGCCGAAAATCTCGTCGATCCGGATCACCTCATACCGTACGCCGAGATGCGCCGCCAGTTGCCGGCTGTCCTCGATCGATCCTGGCGAAGAATACGGGCTCGGCATTCCCAGCGTCGTCACGTTCTCCGCACCCAGCGCACGCACCGCTATCGCCGCCACCAACGCCGAATCGATGCCTCCGCTCAGCGCGACAACCGCTCTCGAAAAACCGCACTTCCGCACATAATCGCGCGTCCCCAGCGTCAGCGCCTCCAGCATGGCCTGGTTTTCCGATTCAGGATCGTCACCCGCCTGCACATGCAACTCGCCGGTCAGCGCCTTCAAATCGGCAAAAACCAGATCCTCTTCGAAGCTCTTCCCCTGCGCGATCACCTCGCCGTCCGGCCCAATCACCAGACTCGACCCATCGAACACCAGGCTGTCGTTGCCGCCTACCTGGTTCACCATCACCACCGGCACGCGATGCCGTTGGGCAATATTGGCGAGCATTTCCCGCCGCAGTCCCCGCTTGTTGTGCCACCACGGAGACGCCGAAATATTCAGGACCACCGAACCGCCCTGCTTGATCAGCTCTTCCACCGGATCGACCGAGTACAGCCGGTTCTCCCAGAAGCTCTTGTCGTTCCACGCATCTTCGCAAATCGTCAGCGCCACCGGCTCCCCGTCCAGATGGCACAGCCGCTGCCGCGCTGCCGGCGCAAAATACCGCTGCTCGTCGAACACGTCGTAGAACGGCAGCAGCAGCTTCGATTGCACGAACTCCACATGCCCCCGCCGCACCAGCGCAGCAGAATTCCTCACGTGCTTCCCCGCCCCATGTTCGGCCGGAGTCACGTAGCCGGTCACGACCGCGATGGGATCGCTCGCCGTCGCTCGCGCAATCTCATGCAGGGCCTCCCCGCACCGCGCCACAAAGGCCGGCTTCTCCAGCAGATCCGCCGGCGGATAGCCGCAGATCGCCAGCTCCGGAAACAGCACCAGCTCCGCGCCGCCCTGCTGGGCCCTGCGCGTAAACTCGAGGATTTTTGCAGTATTGCCGCTGAAATCGCCCACAGTGGGGTCAATCTGGGCCAGCGCGATTTTCACATTTCCAGTGTAGCAATGCGGCTTCCCGCAGGCACACCGAGCCTAAACATCCGGCAGCACCAGAGCATCCAGTTCGAGGAACTGCCGCAGCACTTCGTCCTTCGTCTGCTTCATTTCTTCGATGGTCCCGAAGAACTCCGCGCGCCCCTGATGCAGGAACAACACCCGGTCCGCCAGCCGCTCCGCAAACCGCATATCGTGGGTTACCACAATGCTGGTCAGGTGCAGCTGATTCCTCAGCTTCTGGATCAGATCGCCCAGCAGCCGCGCGATCAGCGGATCGACCATCGTCGTCGGCTCGTCGTAAAGAATTGCCTCCGGCTCGGCCGCCAGCGCACGCGCAATGGCCACCGACCGCTTCATGCCCGTCGAAAGATCCGACGGCAACAGATCCGCCATGTCCGCGACGCCCACCATCTCCAGCAGGCCGCGGACAATCTGCTCGATCTGGTCGTCGGAAAGCCCACGCCCCTCGCGCAGCGGAAACGCCACATTCTCGCCCACCGTCAGCGAGTCGAACAGCGCGCCGTTCTGGAAGACCATCGTCACTTTGCGCCGCACCGCCTGCATTTGCTGCTCAGTGAAATTCGTAATGTCTTCACCGGCCACGAAAATCCGCCCCGCATCCGGCTTCAGAAATCCCATGATGTGCTGCAGCGAAACCGACTTGCCCACGCCCGACCGGCCGAGGATGCACAGCGTCTCGCCCGGCAGCACGTAAAAATTAATGTCCTGGAGCACATGCAGGTCGCCGAACGATTTCGAGACCTTCTCGAAAGCGATATACGGCTGCCGCTCGGGGCGGCCGTTCGACTCCGCCACCACTTCAATCGGAATGTCCGGTGGAATCACCACTCTTGGTTGCGACCCTCGCTCTTACGGATGTCGTCGTAAACGGACGGCGCCCCACTTCAGCTTATTGGATGAAGCCCATTTGCTCCAGACTCGCCCCAGCGTAACCGCTCATAATCAGCCGGAGTATTCACATTGTGGAACCACTTCCCCGGCCGCGGCTCCAACGGCCAGGTCCCGGCCGGCAGCGTCGCAGCCACGGTTTCAACCGAAAACAAATCGACCGGCTCTCGCAGCTGCGCCGCCGCGTTTTCAATCGCAGCGATCAATTTATATTTCCCATCCTCGAGCGACTGTCGCAGCCCATCTCGCAAACTTCTGTTGTAAACCGCACACAGCGGCTGCGGCCGGTCCTCGATCGTCGGCACCGTAGCGACCGCCCCGCTTCTCTCCGCCCGCTGCATCAGCCAGCGCAGGAAGGAAGCCGGAATCCGCGGCAGATCCACCGGCAGGAACAAATTCAATTCCGCGTCCGAAGCATCCAGCGCCGCCTCGACCCCGCTCAGCGGCCCACACTGCGTAAACCGATCCGCAATCACGGGCGCAAAAAGGCTCAGGTCCGAACCGCTCAGATCAGGACGCGCTCCGCAGATTTGCGGCCGCAGCCCCAACCCGCGCAGCTGCTCCAAAGCAATCTCCACCAGCGTCCGTCCGCCCAACTCCAGCCGGGCCTTGTCCCGCCCCATCCGCGTGCTCA
>Ga0335072_10012206_pt1 | contig 12268 bp, 15 predicted proteins | sample Lox_Sample_21_FD_206725 | JGI IMG/M metagenome (GOLD analysis project Ga0335072, IMG submission 206725) | Soil microbial communities from Loxahatchee National Wildlife Refuge, Florida, United States - Lox_Sample_2.1 | ecosystem: Environmental > Terrestrial > Soil > Wetlands | place: USA...
TCGGTCGCGGCCGAGAAAAATACCGGCGACAGTTGCCAGTAGGTGGACACGATCGCTTTGCCGCGTCCGAAATCACCGCCGTCGGGATCCACCTGCGAGGGCGAGGTGCCGGAGTAGACGTCGAGGATGCCGCGCATCGCGCGGGACGACTGCACCTCTACGTTGCGTTTTTCGATCTTGTCAAACAGCGTGGAGTCGCCCTGCATCAGCTCCTCGATGCGGGGCAACAGCTTCTCGTACTGATAGGCGATGTATTGCGCGTTTGTGCCTTGAGCCATGGAAATCTCCCGGAGATGATTTGTCTAGAGTGATCGGCGGGACTCTCAGCTCTCGCAAGGCGGGCCGGACACCTTCCGGCGGGGCTTCCCGAGACTCTCTCAAGTTTTCCTCGAGCTTCCATTCGGAAGCGAGGCGGGGTGTCTTATCCCCGGCAGAGAGCGGGAGGCAGAACTTCAGAAATGTTCGAGCCGGTCGATCAGGCGCGTTTCACCTGAATCAGCTTGCCGGTCTTGAGGCGATATTTTCCCGCCCACTTGTCGGTGCCGGACCAGCTGTAATCGATATCTTTCGCCGGCGGCAGCGCATTGACCAGGGTGACGTTCTTGTCGCCGGCAGCGCTTCCACGAGCGGCGGCGCTGGAGGCTCCGCCACCGCTCGCGGCGGCTTTCTTCCCCGGCTTGCCGGTTCCGAACCAATCGCGCGCGATCACCGTGGCCACTCCCGGCCGGTCTTCGGTTCCATGCAGCGCCTGGTCGTGGCGCTTGTTGAGCATGCGCACGCATTTCTGGGTGTCGCCCGAGGCCAGCGCTTCGGAGTAGCGATCGAGCCACTTGTCATCGTGCAAAATTTCCTGGTGCACGGCATTGCGCACGTCTTTCAAAAAGCGCCCATAGCGATTGGGCTGCTCTTTGGCCACTTTCGCGAGATCGAAGCCGGAGGATTTCGCCCAGGCTCCCAGCGAGCTGTCGATCGAGCGCGCTAAATAGGGCCCGGCCTCGGTGTTGATGGTTTTATTGCGCACTTCCTGTTCTTTCTGGGTGAGCTGCTGCTCGCGCGCATCGAGAGCTTTGTCGGTCTTTTTTTCGGGAGCCTTCTTGGCAAATTCGTTGCGCGAGTTGTAGTACTTGGCAAGCGCCGCCGCGGCCTGGGCCGCCTCGGGATTGTCTTTCAGGCCTTTCAGGATGCCGTAGATTTTTTCCACGGGAAGATTGGCCAGATCGTTGACGATCACCTTCGCCATCCAGTGGTCATAGTGCTCGGGATGATTCTCGGCCACGTAGCCGAGCGCGTTGGCGAAGTGCTTCAGGGCGAGATCGGGATTTTCCTGGAAGGCCGATTCGGTCCACTTCGGATCGCCCGCGTTGAAGGCCTCGGCGTCGGTCGTGTACACCGAGAGATCGTTCTGCAGTTTCTCGATGCCTTCCGGGCCGCCCCACTCTTCCACCTGGCGCGCCAGCTGAATGGCCTCTTTCACGCCGCCGGGGAAAGTGCGCTTCAGCGCCTGGTTGGCGAAATAGATGGAGCGCAGGTCTTTGTCTTTTTCGAAGAGCTCCTTGTATTTCGCCGGGATCTTGCGGCCGTCGAGCGAGACTTCCGCATTGGGATCGGCGTCTCTGTCGTCGCCTGAAATTTCCTTATCAGAGTCTCCGCCCGAAACTCCATCTCCTTCATCTCCTCCGGTGGAATCGCCGGACGAGTCACCCGCTCCCGCGTCACCAGCATCGCCAGTGGAATCGCCAGCACCTCCATCGCCGCCTCCTTCGACGGTCGCGAGCGAATTCGCGCCATCGGCAAAGAAAAATGTGCCTGCCAACAGAAATCTTAACAACCAGAATTTAAGCAGTGACATTGGGTAGTCCTCCAGGTGCAGCGGTAGCGAGCTCGGGCAACGGAGCAGCTCCGGCCGGCGGCGCCGCGCCTCCCGGCAATCCCGGTTTCGGCGGCGGCAGCGGCGGCGGTGGCGGCCCTTCGATCGGCGGCGGAAAGACGAAGTTTTTCGCCTTGCCGGCTTTGATGTGTTCCATCATGTGCAGCTTCAGGTCGAGCCAGATCAGAGCGCCCTTGCGCCCATCGCCCAGATCCGCGGTGCGTTTGATCTTCTGGCCTTCAGGCGAATTCAAAATGCGTGAGCACTCCAGCGCTTCGTTGACGTGATCCTCGGAGTCGTCGACCGGGATCGAAGATTTTAGAATCGGCGGAAGTTTCGGCAGAAGCGGCATCTCGCCCGGCTGTTTGCCCAGCTGGGCCGCGGCCTGGCTGAGCTGCTGCTGGCGTTGCTGATCGCGCTGTGCCATGGCGTCGACATCGGTTTCCGGTCCTTCGCCTTTTTGCATCTCCGACCACTCGAGCAGCTGCTTGTCGCGCGGATCCTTCCCCGGAATATCGAAATCGGGAATGCCGATCGATTCGTAGATTTGCTCCTGGTTGCTGGGCAGCTGCAGCGTGGCGGCGAGTGGCGGATTCGTCGGAGCCGCGGCCATCAGGCCTTTCACGGTCTGCGATTTCATCTGCCACGACTCGGGGAAACCCTGCGCCGGAATAGCCGAGCAGGTGAAGCCACCGCGCAAAATCGCGGGATCGATCTCGATGGCCTCGGTGCGGCGATTTTTGCCTTCGACCAGGGCGGCGAATTTCTCGTCGCGCCGGGCGGCGATCTTCGCGGCCTGCTCGTGGATCTTGGCGGAAAAATTCTGAAAGGGCACCCAGATGATAGTGAGCACGCCCAGCGATTGCTGCAGGGCTTGCTGGTAGGCCTTGGCCGTCTTCTGGTCCTCCATGTTGGCGCCGAACATGGCGGGCTGGTTCAAGGTGACCAACTGAGTAAGCGGGCCTTGCAGATTCTCGATCCAGGTCACCAGGATCTGCGGCGCTTCGGTTTGCGGCTCAGGGAAGAAACTATTCTCGAGCGGCTGGCCTTCAGGAGCTTTCTTGAAACGAATCTGGCCATATTGCGCCAGCTGCGACTGGATGGCCTGCGCCTCGGTCTCGTCCATGTCGGCCCACAGCGAGGGCACGCAATATTTCAGCAGCTCCGCGGTGAGGTTCATGGCGTCGTTGAATTCCATCTGCACCGGCACGTGCGGATCGCCCAGGGAATTGCGCGCCTGGCCTTCGCCGGGCTCGGCGTGCAGGACTTCGATGTGCGCGTCGAGTGGGCAGTCCTTGGCGCCGCAAAACGTTTCTCCCACGAACGTGAGTTTGCAGCCTTCGGGCCAGATGCCCTCGGCTTCGGTTTCGGCGCCGTCATCGTCTTTGCCCTTGCCACCGACAAAAAATAAGCGCGCTTCCTCATCGCACTCCCAGAAGGCGGCCGGCGTCAGCCACCATTCGTCCTCGGTGGCCAGGTAGGCGAGCGAATCCTGCGACAGCTGGGTGATCGATTCCGCGGTGGAAATGCGCGCCATGCGCGCGATCTCGTCGTTGGGTGTAGTCGACTTGCCGCCGGCCGCCAGCTTGTCGGCGACCTCGGGGTGCTTCTGCTTCAGCGAGACGATGTCGTGATCGTGCGAGACCTTGCAATACGGCCACATCTTTTTCTGGGTCTCGTAGATGGGAACTTTCGATTCCAGCACGCCGGCATAGCGAGTGCATTCGGTCAGGCCGTCTTCGCTGGCTTCGGTGATCGCGATGATGCGGCCGTCGGTCCAGAGCAGCCGGCCGATGGTGATCTGCGCATCCTGCGGCGGATTGTACTTGTCGTAAACGCGAATATATTTCTCGGCTTCGCGGGCGGCGCGGATGGAATCGGACTGCTTCGGCCGATCTGGCTCCATGCGGATCGACGCCGGGTTTTGCGAAAACACTGAGGCGAAGATTTTTCCGTTGGCCTTGAAGATGTTGAAGTCCTGCGCGCTGGTGCCTTGCTCCTCGTCGAGGTTCTCCGCGGTGTTAACCGCTCCGCCTTGCTGGCCGACCTGAAAGCAGCTGGCGTCGTTGTTCCACCACACATGCTGCAGCCCCAGCCAGAAATAGCGCTTCAGCGTGCAGCGCAGGATTTCGATCTGGCGGCCCCACTGATCGCGCAGATTGAATTTGTTGCACAGCTGCTTCAGCTGCTGAATGCGCTCTTCCGGCAGATCGAGATACTTCGGGCCGTATTTTTCCTCCGGAGTTTCGTCGCCATCTTCTTCCACCTCGGTCGCGTCGTCGGCGACCTGGTCGGCGGGCAGCGAGACAGTCTGTTCCGGTTCGGTATCAGTGATGGGCATTCTAGTTTTCCGGATCCGGGGGATCGGCGGGATAGCAGGCCACGGTCACCGAATCGGCATCCGAGGTCTCGAAGTACCAGCGCCCGCTTTCGCAATGATGAGAGGCATAGAGCGTTTCCTGCTCCGGCTCGTTCACCTGCGGCAAGGTGCGGCCGTCGGGCACCAGACACATCCACAGCGAGACAAACACAGCGATCGCGAACAGCGCGGCCTTCACTGATGCAGATCGCCTTTCATAAATCGTTTGCCGAGGATGCCGCGGGCGCGGATGTGAGGATTGGAGGAGTGCGATTCTTTCTCCGCCTCCTGGCGCTTGGAGACGCCGTGTTGTTTGGCGGCGCGGGTGAGCGCGCCCGGATGTTTGATCGCTTTCTGAATCCACTTAGCCATATAGTTCCTTCAGTCCTTTCCGCGCCGTGTGCTCAAAGCGCTTGCACCAGCCGCCCGGCGCAATGGGCGAGGCGACGCCTTCACAGCGCGGCGGATGCGCCGGGATGAAGTGAAGGCAAACCGCGCAGCGCTGGTTGCCGTGCGTGGATCGCTGTTCGTAATCGACCAATTCATGGCTTCGTTTCTGGTCGTTGGGCAGTTCCATCGGATTTATCTGGCGCGGACTGGTCGCTGGTCCCGAGCGGCCGAGGGGTCTGGTGCGCAGTCGATGCTGCGCTCCGCGCCAGAGCTTGGCGGTGATTGACTTTCCCTTGCTTCACCGCCCAGGCGCGCAAAACTTGCAGTTGCCGGCGATGTTCTTCGGTGAATGCCATCAGGATTTCTTTTTTCGAAGCGGCAGATGTTTTTCACTGGTGGCGGCGAAGTCATGGAGCTGCTCGTGTGTCATCTTGAGCAGCCCCTTATTTCTGGCTTTCAGCTTTTCCGGATGATGCTCGGCGATGGCCATCGCCTGCCTCTGTTTGATGGAGAGCGCCGGCATTGCCGATTTACTGCCACCAGGCGCGCAGCGCGGTCACCTGCATTCCGTTGGCGTCGGTGCCGTTGGTGTGCAGCCATACCATGTGCAGCCGTTGCGTATTACCGCCCGAGCCCGACAGATTCAGCGAGCCCACGGGAGCGCTGGCCAGTACGTCGGTGCCGGCAGCGTGCAGCGTTCCCGCTCCCTCGGTGTAGATCAGCATGCCGCCGAAACCGGTGACATCTCCCGCGGTGACTCCCGAGCCCGAAGTGGTCGTCTGGAAGCACTCGTGGAAGCCGTAGTTTTCGGCGAGCGATCCGGCGCCGGTCGCGGTGATCTGCAGCTGGCCGATGATCACCGGCGCGCCCGCGGTATTCGAACCAGCCGCATCCCACAGGAACTCGATATTCTGCACGGTTGCGGTGGTGCCGTTGGCGGCGATGTTGGCTTGCCCTTCCAGGCACAGGGTGCGGCCCACATAGTTCATGGATCCGACCGGTACTGGAATGGTGGCGATCACCTCCGGCACCGTGGTGGCCGCGGCCGGAGCAATGGCGAAGGTCTGCTGAGTGGCAGTCAGCCCGGAGCCATCGAGTACGCCGGTCGGAGTGTAGGCATAGCTGGTGCGGCCGCTGGGCGTTCCGATGTAAGCCGAGGTCGTCGACGCCGTGGTCTTCAGCAGGTGCAGCGGAGCGGTGTTGACGGTGAGCGCCGAGACGATAGCGTTCGATCCGGTTTGCCCATAGGTCGCGTTGGTGACTGCGCAGGCCGGCGTCACTTTCTCAAATAGCGTCAGCGTGCAGACCGAAGAGGTGACCGGGACCTGATAGGTGAGGTTGTAGCTGCCGGAGGCGAGTGAGATGTAAGGAATGTAACCCACCGCGCCGGTAGAAGCCGCGGGCGCCGCGAATCCGATCTGATTGGTGGATCCCGAGCCGGCGGTGGCGGCAGAGAAGTCGGCCGAGCATGGGCCTTCATTGCCCATGATGTCGACGTAAGCCACGCAGTAGTGATACGTCGACGTGCCGGTGTAGGCGCCGCCGGTGGTGTTGGCCCCGTTCAATCCGAAGCCCACCGTGGTGGCCGTCAGAGTGGTGGGTTGCGCCAGGACGGTGGCGACTTGCTGCGCGGGCTGCCAGGTGTGGCAGGGAGCGACGCGGCAATCTTCGATACCCACGGTCTGGAAGGGAACCAGGGCTGCGATCAGCGCGCCCGCCGAGGCGTAGCAGTTCGTGCAGCTGGTGTTGATGCCTGCCGCCCAGCTGCTGTCGATCGCCACCAGACCGCCGCCGGCGTTGAAGGCATCGTAGAGCGCTTCGGCTAATCCCGCGGTCCCGGAGACCACCGACTCACCGTTGGCGTGCGTGTAGGTGAAGCTGGCGGTGATGGTGCAGCTGCCTTGTCCGGTCGACGAATTGTAAAAGCAGTTCGAGACTCCGGTCGGGGTCACCAGCTCCTGATTCCCGACGCCGCCCACGATGATGGGCGTGAAGATATTGAAAGGAAAGATTCGGCGGCCGTCGGAGAGCTCGATCATGGCGGTGATCACCTGGATCGAAGCCGTGCCCGTCGCGGAGTTTCCCGCCGAGCCGCCGAAGGGCGTGCCGATGTAGCTGTTGGTCGAGGGATAGTTGTAGTTGAGGGCCACGAAGCGATCGGCGACGCGGCTCAGATTCGAGCCTGGCGACGGCGCGTACTGCGCGGAAGACGGCACACCCGCTGCTACAACGAGAAGGGCTGCCGCAATTGAGAACACGAGTGTGCGGATGGTTTTCATGATCGGTATTGCTCCTTTTGTGAAAAGCGAAATTCTTCGAACCGGATCTGCTGCAGAAAAAAGTCGGGTTAGTCGGAGGCGTACATGCCGGCGAGATCTTCGGGCTCGTCACCATCAGGCTCGTCGTGATCCATGCCTTCTTCGTCCTCGCTCTCGCCGTCCTTCATCTCCTCGGCGTGTTCGCCGTGCATGTTGTGCATGTGCTCAACCGCGTCGGAGTAGCTGGAATGCTCGCCGTGCTCGACCTTGCCGTCGGGATGAGTGTGCTTCGACGTCCACATGCCGGCATCGTCGGGACCGTGCATTTCGTGGTGGTGCATGCCGTCGCCCATGCCGTCCTTCTCGTTGTCACTGCCGTTGTGATCCTCGCCCATCTCTTCCTGATCGTGCGGGCGCGTCATGCCATCGGCCGATTTGGCTTCGCCAGGTTTCTCGAGCCCGCGGCGCCGGGCTTCCATCGGAGTCATGCCTTTGTGGTTGAGCATGGAGTTAGACCTCGCCTTCGCTAGACTTTGCGGCTTTCAATTGCGCTAATTCAGCCTCGGCCGCGTCGGCTCGCGCTTTTTCAGCGGCGTATCTGTCCTGAAGACTTTTCACGTAACTCGGACTGAGGGCTTGACGGGTGGGCAAAGTCCATTCGCCGGCGCCGCGACGATTGCGAATCTCGGTCTCTGCCTGGATCTTCTGTGGATCGTCTTCGACGACGGCGCGCAGCCGGTGCGAGCGCATGTACTCCGGGGAAAACTCGTGCGAGGCGTGCACCACGCCGTGGATCATCACCGATTCCGGGATGTAGCCGATGGGCGGGACTTTGGGCTTGCCGTTCACCACGGGCTCGTCGGGAAGATAGGACAGATGCAGCATGGGCTCGCCGTTTTCTCCCAGGTGCGAGGCTTCGGTGGCGCAGACGGCATGCACCAGCGCGTTGTAGATTTTGCCGCCCACCTTGAGCAGAACGACGTCGCCGCGTTTGACATTCGACATAACGGAATCTCCTTAAAGCGCCCGGTATTGCGGGCCTTTTTGTTTGGAATTGTGCGAGCGCTCGAGCGCCGCCTTCTGGCGCCGCCAGCTGCCGGCCGATCGCGGCATCGCCGCCACCTCCGGGCGTTTGGGTGCGGGCGGAATCTTGCGGCCCAGCAGGGTCTCAAAGAAGGCCGCGGGATTGGACTTGTGCGCGGGCTCTGATCTGAGCTTGCGACCAAGCAGATAGCGCGCGATCGCGAGGGTCAGTGCCGCGCCGATGACCACACCCAACAGCAACGCGAGCAGAGGACTCACCATCGCCCTCGTCCGCGGGGAAAGCGCACCGCTTTGATCTTGGGGTGTTTCTTCTCGAAAAACTTCTCGGCGAGAAACAATCGGTTGTACATACGCTGCATGTCGGCGTCGCTCATAGCCTTGAAGCCGGCGCTTTCCGCGGCCGCCACATTTTCCTCCGGGATCTCGCAGAGTGTGCCGTCAGGCGCCATCATCCGCATATACTGATCTCAGGTGGGGAAGGCGCTAGCGAAGTCGCATCCGGCAGAACGCCCGGAGCTCAGTAGCTAACCGCGCCCCACGTATTTCTTCACGACTTGTAAATTTTCCCGCCGAATCTTTCGATCAGATTTTTCACCGTCACCGTCTCGCCTTCGCTCTTGGTAGGCGCTTCGCCGGCGAAGTTCTTTCTGACGTCGCGCAGCTTTTCCTCAAGTAGCACGGCGCGCGACTTCACGCTGGCGCCCAGCATGAACTGCAGCCCATAGCGCGCCGAGTCGGCGGGATCGTCGCCGATGCCGTTTTCGGAATAGTTCACGCTGAGCACGTCTTCGGTGTTGTTGGGATCCCGCACCAGCGAGGGGATGCATTCGACCAGCTTGGGACAATCCTCGCCCACGATCTGCCACATGTCGGACTCGAGCAGCTGCGACATCAGGCGCCAGCCGGAGATGCGCGCGCCCGGAGCCGATTCGGCCGGATGCGGTTTGGGTAATCGCGCCGGCATGGCTTCCGAAATCATCTGGCCCACCGAGCGGCGCTTGGCCGGATCCCGGCTGCTCAGCTTGCCGAAGTCCCAGGAAAATGGGAAGGCGTCGAATTTGTGGCCGGCGGATTTTTCTCCAATCAGTTTGCCCAGCTCGGTCTCGCCCACCTGTCGGCCCCAATCTTCTGCATAAGTAATCACGCGCTGGTGTTCGTCGACCACGTGCCAGTGAATGCAGTGCGGGTGATCGAATCCCCAATCGCCTGAGATCCAGCGCTTGTGCCAGGGCTTGACGCGGGCTTCGAATTCGGCCCGCGTGATGACGTGACGCGGTTCGGAAAAATCGGTGAAGTACTGGCCTTCAAAAATATCCCACTTGCCATAAAGCCAGGCCTCGCGCAGCGCCTTATCAGTGATGGCCAGCAACTCGCCGGCGTAATCGGTGCGCTCGAGGAAATAAGTGCGGCGCTGGTCTTCGCTCCAGGAGTAGAAGGTGCATTCGGTGCACAGGCAGCCGTTGTCTCCCGGCCGGTGCTCGCCGCGGCCGATGCGATCGCGCACCAGGTCCTTGCGCGCCCACTCGATGTTGTCCCAGCTGAAGGCCTGCAAGAACGCCCAGGAGAAGCGCTTTTCCTCCGGCTTGAGTTTGCCGTCGATGAAGACGCGCTTGAGATACGGCAAACCTTTAGGTGGCAGCCCGCTGGGTGACCGGCCAGGCATGAAGCTGTAGATCATCTTGGGCGTGATCTCGGCGTTCGAGGTGCAGCGCAGCGAGCCGGACATGCGCTCGAGCTCGTCCTGCGAGAACTCCTGCGCCTCGTCGGCAAAGATGTCGGCATATTCGCTCGAGCAGAAATCGGCGACGTCTTTCGCGGTGGGCGCGGATCCGAAATACAGAGTGGATCCCACTTCCGGAAAGATCAGCTTCTTTTTCTGCTCGTTGTAATTGCGCCTGAGCTCGGGCATCTCTTCGAAAAGTTTCTGCAGGTGCGACTGCTCCAGTTCTTTTTGCGATCGCCGCAGGATCAGGCCGGTGGTCATCGGGTACTCGAGCCGGCGCATGAGCATGATGCGTCGCACGCCGCCCGATTTCGATCCGCCGCGGGCGCCACCGAAGCCGATACGCCGGCAGCGGGGATCATTCCACAGTCCCGCCAATAAACTTTGCTTCGGCTGCAGTCTGATCTTGAGGGCGTCCAATGTGTTCCACGATCAGGTGCAGCGGCGTCTCGGGATTAAAGGCGGTGTCGATGCGTTCAGGTGCCTTGCCTTCCTTGCGATCGGTGAGCCGCTGCAGGTTGGTGGCGATCTGCTCGATCTCGCTCTTGGTCAGGTCCTCGCGCAGCCGCTCGATGATGACCAGTTCGTCTTTGGGATTTTTCCGGATGCGCTCGATCGCGTCTTTGAACTCATCCCAATGCAGCAGAAACAGCCAGTAGAAATCTTCATCGATCGCGCCCAGCACGCGGGTGGCGATGCTTTTCTCGGTCGAAAAGGCCAGCGGCGCCTTTTTCGGCCGCCCGACTTTTTTCCCGTTGGCCTTGGCCTGGGCGCTGCGATCTCCTCCGCGTGGCATTCAAATTTACGCGCCGAAGGTCTCTCTCAGGTTCAGGCGATAGACTTCGATGCCGGGCACGAGCTCGCGCACGTTGCGAAACAGATGACGCTCGGCAAACTTGCGCGTCGACTCTTCGCGGCAGAGGAAATAAATCTCGCCCACGTCGCGGCGATAGCCTTCCGAGATGGCGTGCTCGGTCATGCGGGTGATGGCCAGCGCGCGTTCGCGATCGCTGAGGCCTGGCCGGAAGATCAGGTTCTCGAGCATCAGCGGCTGCTGCACCGGAAGGTAGGCCAGGCGCGGCCCGGAATCCAGTTCGCGTGTCGAAGGCCGCCCGCTTTGCCGCGCGCCCAGGAGAAATGTCGAGTCGTGTTCGAAGATATCGAAGTCGAGCAGATCGCCGTCGGGCGTTGACTTTGCCCAACGCGCCGCGATGTCGCGCTCCTCGTTGGCTTCGCGAATGACGATGTGTTCCATCTTTTGAAACTCGGAAGCTAGGCTGCGCGGGTGATGCGCACTCGCGCCGTGGTTCCCGCATTCGCCGGCGCTGTCTTTACAAAGATCGCGACCATCTGCCCGGCCACCGGAATCAGGTCCGTCGACTGATGCGTGGAGGCGCCGTTGGGGCCGCTGGTCACGGTGTTGATCTGGCCGCCCGCGGGGACGAGCTGGTATTCCTGCTGTCCCTGGGTATCGTCGTCGACCTCGACCACGTCCAGCTCATAGGCCCCCGGATTCTGATTGAAGTCCACTTCCACGCGGATCCCCTTCTGGCCGGCCACCGGGCCAATGGGCAACGAAACCTGCTGCGAGAGCTCGCCGGCCACCAGGGCCTCGTTGTTGAAGACCAGAAAAGTATTCAGCGGCGTCTCGTAGCTCAGGAAGGGCGGCGGGTACTGGCTGTTGTATTTGGGCATTTGGTTTCGGCCTCAGAAAAGCAAAGAAAGCAGAGAAAGCAACCCTATTCAGAACTCAATAAAGCCTGCACTTGCTCACCGGCCTCTTGCTCCTCGAAGCGACCGGAATAGATCAGGCTGGACGATTCCCGAGCGTGCCCCAGGTGCGCCCGCACCAGGCGCAAGTCTTTTGATTTCTCGTAGATCTCGGTCCCGATGGTGTGCTTCAGCATGTGCGCGTGGCGCTTGTGTTCGGGCAGCTCGGCGGTCACGGCGTGGCGCTTGATGATGCGATCGAACTGCCGGCGAGTGATCGGGAAAACTTTTTGCTTTGGCCTTAGCTTTTCGATGAAAGCTGACAAAGCAAAGCGCTCGTCGAGCAGCGGATTTTCATGGTTCACCAGCGCTTGCTTGGTGCGCCGGCTGCCCTTAAGCCGCTCGACGTCGAGACAGCCGTCTTTGATGTCATCTCTTTGAATCGCGGTGACTTCCGAGGCTCGGAGTCCATGGCAGTAAGCGACCAGGATCATTAAAAAGTCGCGCTCGGAGTGAGCGCGCGCCGCGGCCAGAAGCCGCAATAATTCGGGTTTCGTCAGGGCATCCATGGGTTTGCTTTTTCGGAAGAAAGCAAAGAGAAGCAAAAAACGTCCCAGAATAGTGAATCGGGACTCTCGAATCACTCGAGTCCCAGCCACCGGAGCGCGATCGGCGTCAGCGCCTTTACCCCTTCCCAGGCCAGCGTGGTGATGATCGCCGTCAGTGTGATGTTGATCCAGCGGTAGCGCTGGAGCGCCCCTCGCAGCAGGCCGAGCTCGACATCTTTGCGACGATTGTCATGCTCGAGCAGGCGGATCTTCGACCAGGCTTCGTTGAGTGAGCGCAGCAGCTCCGCGCCGTCGGCCCGCAAATACTGGGCGGAGCGGTTAATCAGGCCCACGGTCCCGGCCCGGATC
>Ga0335072_10012208_pt1 | contig 12268 bp, 16 predicted proteins | sample Lox_Sample_21_FD_206725 | JGI IMG/M metagenome (GOLD analysis project Ga0335072, IMG submission 206725) | Soil microbial communities from Loxahatchee National Wildlife Refuge, Florida, United States - Lox_Sample_2.1 | ecosystem: Environmental > Terrestrial > Soil > Wetlands | place: USA...
CATCTGCTCAGAGAACCCGAGCTGATCAAGCACCAGGGCAAGCTGCTGGTAGGCGGGAGCTGGCGAGAGCGCTTGCGGCGGCATTCGGCCTTCGCTCCAGGCCGCACGCGCGAGCCGGATCAACACAGCCTGCATCTGCGCCTCAGGGATCCCGCCGACCCGCGTTCCGCGGTAGTCACCCAGAATCGCCTGTATGGCCATGGGAAGGCGCCTGGGATCAACTGTGCCGTCGGCCAAGCGGTATGGCAGCTTCCACGTGCCCGGACGGCTGGCATCGGGCACATACGCGAAGCACGGCGCGGGCAGCTTGTATCTCGGATGAAGAAGGGTCTCGACCTGACTCTGCGCGGACTCCTCCGATGTTTCCGCAACAATTTGTACTCGTCCGACTGAACCGCTGGGCGCGCGATAAATTCCGTAGACACTCAGGTTCCACAATTCAACCGGCGCATCCGGGGAGCTGAGATCGACCATGATGCGATCGATCAGGCCGCCATCCCTGACATCGGCCGCATAGAGGTACCGTCCGTCGGTTGCGGCCACGGAAGGTATCTTCTGCTCCCCCGCGTAACGCCGCGCCTGCGCGATGGCATTCTCCAGCGCCCGCCGACCGGGAAAGAGTGCCCCAGGGCGCTTCACCTCGATGACCAGATACTTCGCGAGATGATGGCTGACGACAATGTCGGCGTATCCGACCCCGTACATGAGATCGCCCTTGCTCCAATCGAGCACGCCGGTGAACAGATCCTCGATGATCGCCTCGGCGACCCTCTCCGTCTCACCCCCATGCCGCAGCCGATCGGATCTCGCCGCGAGAAACGCCTGCCAGGTCTGCGTGATGCGCTCGATACAGCGGCGATGAGATGCCGGACACGAACTGTCTGGATCTTCCATCGATCTTTGGCCGTTCTTCGAAGTCGTCACCGAATGGGGACGGTTCTCGCGTTCCGCACGGTCATATCCGTGCAGGAATCAGGCAGCCTTCCCACGCCCAAACCAGCGATCGCCGATTTAATAGACACTACATCAGGCATCTTCGCGACTCTCCACCTGATTAGCGGAACCCCTGCCGATTCGAGCGCATGCCCCTTTCTCGCGTCGGCATCCTGCCGATCCGCTCGGAAATGACTGGAGTCATCGAGCTCGATCGCGGCGATGATGCTCGTGTCGGGTCTCACGATCAAGAAATCGATCGACAGTTGGCAAATCCTGTTCCACACGGCGTGATCGCGCTGACCACGCTTGAATCGCAACGCCCGCGCCAACTGAACTTGGGGCAGCACAAGACATTCAGGAAGCGCCTCGACCAGACGCCGGTAGAGCACCTGTTCCGGTTCGCTGAGAATGGTCGGAGTGGGTTCGAGCGGCCATGGCCGATCGCGTCCGCGAGCTACGCGACCGCGAGGTCCCGCCATTGCAGCGGCAGCTGCAAGAACAGCCACCGCCATGATCCAAGGTAGGTAAGTTGCCATACGTCGGTCCTGGTGGATCTCCCAATCCACCGCGAATAATAGACTCGAACGTCGGCATCGCCCGTGAACTCCGTATCAAAGCACACCCATACCAGGGGTCCGCCGTAGGTACCCGCTTCTCCAGCTAACCTACCGCGGCAGCAAAGGCGGCAAACAGATCGCCAGGCAGCGGCTGCTGTAATCGCCAGGTGATTGCCATCGGCTGTTCGGACTCATGCTTCACATAGGTCGCAGGCCCCAGAAAATAGAAAGCCCGCTCGTCGCTTCGCTCACGCGCGAACAGCATGATGTGGGTACCGGCAGCCATATGATCCTGATATCGACGGCCGGTTTCACTGTCGGCCCGTGTGATGGACTGGCTCTCCCAGTGGATGAGGTCAGTGCTTATCGCGTAATCGCGGTAGCGGGTGGTCGGTGAGAATTGCCCCGTCGTCTTGTCCAGCGTAAAGGCCAGAAGATCGGATCGCGCATTCGCAGCCCAGTACACACCCGTCTGCCAGGGCGCGACCTTAGCACCTTCGCCGACGCCGAAGCCAGCGAGTATTTCGACTCGCGTGTACCGCGCGTGCACCATGAGCGGGACTGCCGGGTCGGTCGACAACGGTACGGCTACGTGCTCGAGCCTATTCGCAAGGATCTCGAGAATCTCGAGTAGCTCGGAACGCACTCGGTTATGGGCCCAGAGCATGGCCGCGCCGTCAGCAAGAGAGGCCCCCTTCGGCGTCGATCCACCGACCAGCGAACCAACTAACATGCGCAGCAGGCGCTGCTCTGACTCGGTAAGTTGCTGCGGCTCCGGCGGCTGCTCGGATCGCAAGAAGCGCCGATAGACCTCCAGCCGCAGCCGATCATCGACGTGGAGCAGCCGCCCGCAAGCGCGCCTCAGCGCCTCCTCGTTCGGACCGCCCATTCGCTCGATGACACCGGCGTCCTCGCGAAGATCCGACCAACTCTTACCGCCGCCGTAGATGTCCTCGAGCTCAAGGCCGGTTTCCTCGAGGTATCGCTCCAGGCTGCAACCCGCGCCCTGCGTCGACAGCCGTCGCAGCGCGTCCACGCGTTCAGTCCACCGAGACGGCACGGCCGTACGTATGTTCTCGAGCACGATCTCCGTCGCTACGCGGTCGAGCTCCATGTGGCAGCCTGCCGGCAGGAAGGGGAACCCTGCCTCGATCTGCTGTATCAGCGTCTTACGCGTTCCCCCCAGCAGCGCCTGGAAGCGCCGGTCTAACCGAAACTCGCTGCGATGGTGCCCGACGAAGTCGAGCACCGTACAGATGGACTTCCCGATGCTGCGTCGTAAGCCCCGGCCCAGTTGCTGCAGGAACAGTGTCGGGCTATCCGTTGGACGCAGCATCAGCAATGTATCGACCGCCGGCACGTCGACGCCTTCGTTGAAGAGATCCACCGAAAACACGACGTTTACGCGTCTCGAGGCGAGATCGCTGAGCGCGGCACGGCGTTCGGACTCTGCCGTGTCAGACCAGATAGCCGTCGAGGCGAGGCCAGCCTCGCGGAAGACTCGCGCCATGAAACGCGCGTGGTCGATACTGACGCAAAAACCGAGCGCCCGCATCCGCCCGAGATCATCCACGCGTTTCTCGAGCTCCTGGAGAACAAATCGGGCCCATATGTCGTTCGCCGTAAGGAGATTCGATAGCCCTTGGGCGTCGTAACCGCGACCCCGCCGCCATGGGACCTCGCGCAGATCCGTGCTGTCGTGAATACCGTAGTAGACAAAGGGCACAAGGCGCTGCTGGCCGATTGCATCCCATAAACGCAGCTCCGCGGCTATGCGGCCGCCGAACCAATCGAGGATTGGTAGCCCGTCGCTTCGCTCCGGCGTCGCGGTAAGCCCGAGGAGTTCGACCGGCCGGACGTGATCCAGGAGCGCTCGGTACGAATCGGCCGCCGCATGATGAAACTCATCGACTATGACGACATCGAAATGAGCGGGATCGAGGTGGGTGAACCCCGTGGCGTTGAGGCTTTGAATGGATGCGAACACGTGTTCGAATCTCTCCGGCCGAGAACCGCCCACCCAAAGCTCGCCGAACGAGGGGTCGCGAAGCGCCTGGCGGAAAGTCGCACGGCTCTGAAGCAGGATCTCTTCGCGATGCGCGACAAACAGCAGCCGTGCCCGTGACAGGGCCTCCCGCAGCCCGGCGTAGTCCAGCGCAGCCATGACGGTCTTTCCTGTTCCCGTCGCCGCGACGAGCAAATTACGATGGTGACCCTGCTGCCGCGAAAGCGTGATCAGCTCGAGCAGCCGCTCCTGAAACGGCTCCGGACGCAGCTCGGTCGGTGCAAGGAGGATGGTGGTCCGCGCCTCAACCCCATCTTCAACACGCGCGCGAAATTCATCCCTGTCGTAAGACCGCAGATCCGGATTGTTCCAGTAGCCTTCGAAAACCGCGGCCATCTTATCGACCACGTCTCGATTCCGGGCGGCCGACACGCGGACATTCCACTCGAGCCCGCTGACTTGAGCCGAATGAGTCAGATTGGACGATCCGATATAGGCGGTGGAGAATCCCGACTGCCTGTGCAGCAGCCAGGCCTTTGCATGCAGACGGGTTCCGCTGGTGTCGTACGAGACTCGGATATCAGCACCGCAATTCTTGAGCTCATCGAGAGCGCGCGATTCGGTCGTTCCTGTGTAGGTAGACGTAAGAACTCTCAGTGTCCGCCCGGCAGCGCAGTAATCGCGTAGTGATGGCAATAGCGGAGCGATGCCGCTACGACGAATAAACGCCATCACGACATCGATCCGGTCTGCTGACCGGATCTCGGTCAGGATTTGATGTCCTACCCGTGGCTCCCCAGGTGAGTTCGTGAGTAAGGTCGTATCGAGAAGCGGAATCAGGGGCCCCTCGAGAGGCGCCGCGCGCCCATCTGGCAAGCGGCCCACAATGCTGCGCAACAGTTCGGAAACTCTGAAGGTCGCTCCCCCGCCAGATCGCGGCTATCTGGAAGAAGCTCAATTACTGTATCGATCAGGTGACGCGCGAGATCGATTGCAGCTTCAGGACGGGTATCCTCATCGACTGCCGCGACCGCACGCTCAACGATGCGAGCAATATGCATCGCAATCCGATCGGCAGCTTCCGCAGCTCTCAACTCCGCTCGAACTGCGACCAGACGGTCTTCGAGGCGGGTAAGCTGGGCTTCCAATGCCTCGGTAATGACGACTTCGTACAGTCCCCGGCCTAACGCGGACATTGCGCCTTACCTACGGGGCGACACTTGCGGTCCGATCTGACGCTCGGAATATATCCTGGATCATAATTGACGGCCATTGCGAGGTCCTATCAGACACGGAATCGATTTTCATTGTGCCAAGACAGATATTCGGTAGCCGGCCGATTTGCGGGGTCAGAGGGTTGGACGACTAATGGCTGACCATGGTAGGAGTAGTATTCTCGCCCATTCTGCCATTCTCCCTTGAGCCTAGGACTCACCTCGAGCCTCAAATCGGGCGTGACCGTGACATATCCGAGATCGAACAACTTATGAAGGTCGGAGCGCAGAAGTATTCCATTACTGACCTAGTTGGGGCCCTCCAACGCGTAAGGCTTAATGTGAGCCGCCTCGAGAACCGGAAGCGTTTTCTCACCCGTAACCGCACAGCGGCGGGCGTAAGCGTCGGTCACCAGCACCCGGAACGCTCCCTGCCCCAGGCGACCGCGCGTTAGATACTCCTTGCCGAAGCGCCTTTCGTCGTGCAATCCCTCGGAGGCAGCTTCTCGGATCATCGGCCCATCGAAACCGACGAGGACAGCGTCCCAGAGATTTCGTCCGTTCATCGTCGCCGTATCATAGGTCTTGCCTTGCACGATGTTGCGCGCCCAGTCATCTGGGCATGGGATCCAGCTCGATCGGGAGAAAAAGAATGGCTCTGCTAGCACATTACAGCCAATGACCGGGTCAAGCGATGCGTCCTCCCCTCGATAGCGCTTGATCCGGCAGTTGAGCTCTGCGAGAGAGCCGACCCCGTTCTTGGCGCCGAAAGCATCCCACGCAAGCGAGGCAGGCAGCGCAGAGTAGCGCACAAAATGCCCGCCGCCGACAATGAAGTTGTCTGGGCTGTGCAGCTTGAAGAGAAAGGGTTCGCCGGGCTGCAGGGCTCGAAATTCCCGCGAGCCGCTGGGCTGCCAGAAGTTCACTTCGTCGGCATGCAGCAGACTTACAGATTCGAACCAGTCCTTATCCGTGACTCCCACCCAGATTTTGATTTTGTTCCTCCTTAAAGCAGGCTGATAGAAGAATAACCGATCAAGTGTAGAGGTGTGGTACCTGCGTCAATCCAGTCAGCGGTGCACTGTAGGCGCTGCGCAGGCGGTCGATTGCCATTTCTTTTAGACTCTGTCCACAGCAGCGATCAACTTTGGGATCAATCTCATGCTGCTCTCCGCAGAACGCAAGAATAAAGCATCGCGTACATGGCCGCGCCCGAGGCAACGGCGCTCCTGACTTCGGGTCTCTCGATCATCTGCAGCGGCATGGGCCATGGCGAGGGACGGTGCAGAGTGCTGTCGGTCTGTACGGCAACGGGGAAGCAAAGAGCGGAGGGTGCATCGAATGTACGCTGCTTGGCTGCTACCGCCGCTCACCCAGGATGATCGATGGGTACCGCCCGGACGAGTTCTTCCCTAGCTACCACGCCGAGACGGACCTCGACTTCAATGGCGGATGAAGGACGGCGGTGGACGTGGGCTGCCTTCACACGGCCGGGGCGACTGGTTCCATCCCATACCGCCCACCACAAATACTTAGAGCAGAACAACCGAGATTCCAAATGGCCGTATGGAACTTGGTATGGAACTACTTGCTGGTAGACATCTGGATTCAGCGGCGGTCATGCCTGGACGGGTTACGCATCGAAACTCGCACCGCGCAGCAGTTCAAATCAGACCTCTGTCACCGACGAATTACTGAAATACGGAGAGAGCCGCCTCCAGCTCGTCGCCCGACTCCTAGCGCGCGTCCTGCCGGCGCTCGCTAAGCAACCGGATAACCCCGCGGCACTCCAGCGCACCCCGACCTCGGCGCTGCTCAACCCTGATGGGCTTCTCCACCGACGTATGTCGACAAGCTGACAGGCTGCTCAGCGGACCCGCGCAGCCGACACAACTTCACAGCTTCCTGTCACGCGGCCGGTCGTCTTCGGCGCTCCGCGACCTCTCGGCCCGCATTCTCTGGCGCGCAGTGACGCAACCGCTGCCTCGGTTCAGCTAAGCAATACGCGCTCTAATCGGATCTCACCCTTGCGACTGAATGTCCTCGAAATACTGCGGCGCGGTCACATTCGTATATTGCGTGACGGCTTCCGATCCGCAGATTTGGCAGGTATATGCGGCGCAGGCAAACCCCCCAACTTTCATCGGTCGTCCCTCCTTGCCTTGAAGAATCGAAGGTTGACCCTTCTGGTAGCAGGAAGCACACAGATAATGCGGTGTCTGGCCGCCGCTCATCGAGCGCTTCAGCGCATACACCATGCATCCGGGAAAGGGTGCGGCCAGCTCGTAGCGCTGCTTCTCTGTTTCCCAGTGTTTCATACGCACAATCTGCTGTTTAAGCTCGCGTAGCTCATCGATCAGCGCCGACTGCGCCGCATTTGCGGCGAACAGATCGCCTTGGGCCGCGAGAATCAGTTGGTTAAGCTCGATGGCCTTTGCCTGAACCTCGGTCGTCGCTTTCACATTTATCAGACCTATCGCAATCTGGCCTGCAGCCTTCAGGCTATTCGCGGCAGCGATCATTTCAGCGAGCATAGATAATTCCTTCGCACTGAATTCAAGGGACACGGAATCTTCGGTCTTGATAAGCGCGGCTAATCTCTCGGCGCCATGCTCCCCAGGCAGATCTAGCGGCCATTCCGCCCGCGGGAGAGCCAGTCAGTCGGAGTACTGCTTGGACGGTATCTACTTGATCAGATTCTTTCCGACATAACCAGCAAAGCAACTGCAAGTTCATCGGACGTAGAAAGCTCTCAAGACCGTTGGACAGCTCATCCAGATCCGATTCGCAGCGATCCAGGGCTTCAAGACTTTCAGCCCATCCAAGCAGCGTTCTGTACGGGTGCTCTGGAGAAGGCTTGGCATAGTCGTATGCGGTGAGCGCAGCTCGGAATGCCTCACCAATGCTATCTACTCGCCCAAGATCGATAGAGCTTGGTGAATCGACGACGCCTATTGTTTCGGGGCGCCATCTCGACACCTCGAACACATTACCGTCCTTATCCTCGTCCTTCTCCAGGTATTCGAACTCAAGCCAGACGGCATTACGCCCGCCCTTCGCCACCCGCTCAAGAGTCTCCTTTACAACGAAAGGCAATAAGTCTCTGATTCGTCGGATTTCGCGAAGCAACGCGCGTTGACGCTCGAAACCGTCAACGATTCGATCACGCCGGAGAGGGTCATCCAGAAGACATCTGAGCCGCTCGATTAGCGCTCCGGTCCGTACCTGTCTTCGGGCATGCGCAACCGCGTTGGTAAATGCATGATCCTTCTTGAAGTGCTCGTGCGCGCAGTCCTTCCCAATGTAACCTTCGACGCCATCGGTGCGTCGCATAATCCATCCCTTGCCGTGCTCCTGCCGGCAGATCTGTCCGTTGATCTCGAGCTGACAGATGACAAAGTGCGCGCGGTCGTAGCTGTAGACTCCAGTAATCGCATCAAATGCCTCCTTAGGCATCGCCGCATCAAGGTCGAGACGGGGATGAGCTTCCCGAGCGTCCTGTGGGGTTCGGAAGTACTCAATCCGGCTTGATTGTTCACTCAAGTTGGGATCCGCCCTCTGAGGTCAGAGCGTACGGCGGTTGCAGTCAAAAGATTGCCAGTTCGCCCGGGATCACTCGGTATAAATGGGATGCGCTGTTGAGCCGCGGTTCCTGCGGATGGCGGCTCTGCGTCCTCGTGCCAAGCACGTACGACTCAATGACGTTTGGCATTCAGAGATCGTATCCATACGAGTGCCGACCGGGAGGTAATGAGGTAATGCGCAAAAATACCCACTAGGTAGTTGGCACCGTCTTGCTTCTTGGGGATCTCTGGTGGGGTTCCGGTCCATACAATGGCATGAGGCCCTCGAGCCATGTAGTAGCTATTTGCCAAGTAGCGGCTTAACACCCCTCGGAAGGCAGCGGTAGGTGTATTCCACGCTACCGTTTCGAATCATGTACGGATCGGTACTCACGAGAATTGTCTTGCCTTTGGTAAAGGTATAGTTGCCAGCAGCCGCCAGACAACTCTCCTTCGTCGGGTAGGCGCTTTGCGCGGTCGGCCAGCCGAAGCTCAGCGAGTTATGTAAGTTGCCCCAGGAGGCCCAGAGCACCCAATCTCCTGCCGAAGTATTATCTTGCAACTGTTTCAACTGAGATTCGACTTGGGCCAGCTGCGATTGCACGTTAGCGAGTGCCGCAGCATTCTGCGCAAGCTCCGGATCGGGTTGCTGTGCACACGAGGCCAAAAACGCCGCCCCGATCATTGTGGCCACTGACGCACGTCCCATACGGGCCCTCCCGTCCCGACCTTCTTGGTGCCGTGGAGATAGTCTACGCCCGGCGCGGCTCGGATGGGAATCGAGACGGCAATCGTTTTTTTTGCGCAATTTCCTAGTCTGGCGCTAAACTCGTTCGTTAAAAAAGGAAGAAGCGGAGGATGGGCAATGAAAACCGGCGACCCGATAATGCGCCCCGTGGCCGAATGGCTTTACTGCTGTTATGGCCGACAGGTAGCAACCGCGGTCATCGCCGGCCTGCTGTTCGCTCTTTCGAGCTGCGCCACTCAGCCGGTGCCGAGCGCCTATCACCCGCCGGGGCTTTTTCTCGGAATGTTCCAGGGCTTCACAATGCTTTTTAGCCTAATTGGCGAGCTATTCACACACAACCGCGTGTATGCATTCCCGAATTCCGGCGGATGGTACGATCTCGGATACGTGATTGGAGCGGCCGCTTTCTTTGGCAGTAGCGGCGCTTCGGCTTCTCAAGGGTGATAGTAGGTATTCCAATGCTGATCGTGAGCGCACCATGACATACGTGTTAGCTTGTGTAGAGATACCGCATCATGAGCGGCTATACTATGCAGGTCCTAAACGCGAGATCGGGGGCCGTAAGGCCCATGAGGTGACGCACCTGCCAGATCGCGCCACCAGCTTCAATTCGCGAGAAGAAGCAAAGGCGATGTGCAGCCAGCTTGGCGACGGATACGATGTCATCGCCGTGGGAGGGTCGAGTTTCGCAGACGCGCCAAGCCAAGCCCCGGAACTTGGCTCCTTGACTGACTCCGCTTGTGTTGACCATGATTGCTCTGCCTCGCGTTCTTCTGCATGAAGCGGCCAACTGCAGCCGGTAGGTGCGCCTAATTCTGCGGTGCGGCCGATCCGAGGCGCCGACAGAGAGGCGCGGCGCAAAGGCGGAATTGGGAGCAGCGAAATCCTACCCCGCCGGCAACGTTTCCGCGGCCGCAATGCGCTTTCGGCTCCCAGCCCTGCCGAAGCGGCGATGACCGCCTTCCACCCGGCGAACACCGAGTGCCCGTCACCGCGGCACCTCACAACCAATTGATATTTAAGATAAAAATATCGCCTTGGGCGAGCGACCAGGCTCAAGCTTAGGAATCTGTGAAAATTGGCACGCGATGAGTTAACCTTTAGGTTAATATGTATATCGTACTTGTCGGCCAAGGGCAATGGACCGTCTATGCAATCTGCACAGACGAGACGACGTGTCCGCTCCTGGACTTCATCGCAGGTCTCGACAAGAAGCGCGGCGCAAAAGTGATGTCGGACCTTAAAGAATACGTGCCCAATTCCATGCCCGCCGACTGGTCGCGGACGGATTTCTCATGGCCTCTGCGCGGGAGCGACGCGATTTTCGAATTTCGATGGCCCACAAAGCGCGGCGGCACGCCCCGCGTTTTTTGGTTCTACGACAAAGGGAGGGTTCTAGTCTGTTCACATGGGTTAATGAAGAAGACAGTCAATCTTGATTCAAAAGAGGTCCAGGCAGTCGAGTCTTTGAAGGCTCGCTATCTGGAGGCGCGAGCCCGGGGACAACTCGTGACCATCGCACTGGAGGCGTTTGATCCCCCCGACCAAGAGGAGAGCCAAGATGGGTAAGTATGGGCATCTAATTAAGCGGGTCGTTGGCGGTGTTGATTACTGGACCCAGGCCGCAATGCGCCGATTCGTGCTTGAGATTGACCACCGGATGCGCGACCAGAGCATGTCTAGGGCGTCGCTCGCCGAGAAGCTGAACACCTCTCCCGCCTACGTGACCAAGGTGATGCGCGGCGATGTGAACTTCACGCTGGAGACCATGACGAAGCTAGCTCTGGCCGTCGGTGGCCGGTTGCAAATCGAGGTTGTCGATGGCCGATCTCACTGGCGACCCGCTGAGTGGTGCTCCGGGCGTCATGAGATGGCACCCGCCGTTCAAACGGGAACGGTGAGGTTTGCGGATCGGGCCGCCAACCAGTCTGCCTACGATTACGAAACCCTAGCGGGGCAAGCTGCGTGAACGAGAAGAGTCCGGGTGCGCGTGCAGTGGATGCATGCGAGATTCAGGACGTGTTTGTGGTCCGGTCCGAGTGCTGGGTCGCACGCGATTACAACCAGTCGGCGCCTCCCGCTGAATTCACGTTCGGTCAGCAGTCTGGAGTTGAAGGAGAAGCGCAGGTCCAAGAGCGAACTCCGGTAGACGGAAAGCCGTCATTCCATATCTTGCGATATTTTGTGGCCGCCGAGGTGCGCCTACTTAAGCAGGGCATAAACGTCGGCGAACGGGAACCCGCTGATGACGATTTCCTCGCGATACTAAAATTCGTCCTCGCTACGGATTATCGGTGTCCCCGAATTGTGCTGGAAGACAAAGATGCAATAGGCGCTTTTAGCCGGAATGCGCACTTCCACGCGTGGCCGTACCTCCGAGAGGAAGTGCACGCCGCTTGCGCTAGAATGCGTCTACCCCGAATTACGCTGCCAATGTTGAAACCGGAGCAAGCTGGTACAACAAAAGTTTCCGTGTCAGAGAACGCCGAACATTCATGAAGATCGACCACTTTGGCTAGTAAATAGGGCATTGCACATGGCTGACAAGAGAATCTACGTTGAACGCCGTCCGCAAGGCGACTACGCCGTTCGGCGTGCAGGCTCGGAACGAGCGAGTGCGGTTGAAAGAACGCAATCGGAAGCAATTGAGCGCGCAAGGCAACTGAATCCTAACGTTGCCCCGCATGTTGAGCGAGTGCGCCACACATCGGCTGGCACTCCGGACAAGTGGAGAAAGCCATAGAAGGGCACGGAATGACGGCATCCGAGCCCCCACCGCCTAAGCGCCTCAGTAGAGGCATCCCAAGCGACGCCTGCGATGCGGTCGATGCACGCTCCGCGCAAACAGGACGTGTGTCTTTGGATGGCCGATCTCATGATTCTGTCATTGCAACCAAGCGCTCGTCAGTGAAAGGGTTACCCCAGCGTCGGGGTGACCCTCCTCAGTCAACCAGACGTAGCTGGCCAGCAGAACGCAGGATGATCTCCGGTTTGCCCCTATACAGCCGCATCACGCCTGAGACCTCCACGCGCTTGCCCTCAAGCTGCTCCAAGTTATGAAACGAGCCGGATTTTTCGGCGAAGACCACTGCCGTGAAGTCCTGATTAGGATAGGTCGCACCGAAGTTCAGGAATGTGTTCCCGCTTCGAGACGTGTACACGGCGACCACCGTGCCCTCGACGATTACCCGCCGCCCTACGTAGTCACCCGCCTGACCATCTTTGATATGGGCGACCTGAGCCCA
>Ga0335072_10012209_pt1 | contig 12267 bp, 13 predicted proteins | sample Lox_Sample_21_FD_206725 | JGI IMG/M metagenome (GOLD analysis project Ga0335072, IMG submission 206725) | Soil microbial communities from Loxahatchee National Wildlife Refuge, Florida, United States - Lox_Sample_2.1 | ecosystem: Environmental > Terrestrial > Soil > Wetlands | place: USA...
TGGCGGGCGAGGCCGTCGTCGTCGCCCCCGGCGAGCTTCGCGACCGCATCCGGACGGCGGCAGATCGCCTCGCCCTGCTGCACCACGGCTAGGCCCGGTTGGCGTGCGCCGATACCTGTCGCGGGCCGTGGCGGGCGGACCGCTCACCGGCCGTGGCCGACCTTGATCAACAGCAGCTCGTCGATCAGCTTGGGCGGCGTGGAGGCGGGCCGGCCGAGAACAAAGGGCAGGTCGCCGACCGCAACCCCCAGCCGCGCGCCGAGCCCGTCCAGGGCCGCGGCCGACAGGTGCAGCAACCGCACGTACGCCGCCCCGCCGCCCGGCGGCCCGAACGACAGCCTGATCCGCTCATCCCACGGCGGGAACACCCGCGGCCGCAGCGCGTACAACGCCTTCGCGGCAGCGGTGTCACCAAAGGAAACATCAACATCAGTGTCTTTTACGCTCCGTCTCGCCGCAGGCCGGCCGCGAAGAGCCTCGTAAGCCTCCCCGGCAACCACCAGACCCTCCTCGTCCAGCCCCGTCAGCGAAATCTGGTCTCGGGGCAACCCGGAGCCCCACTCCTCCCACCACCCCCGCAACGCCGCACTGGTCATCGCCGTGTCCGCCCGCCGCAGGTGCCGGCACCCCCACGCCCGCAGCCAGGTGATCAGCGCCAGCCGGTGATCCTCGATCCCGAGGTCAATCTGGTCGCCGGTTCTCTCGGCGAGCTTCCGCGACGCGCTGTCAACCCTGGCCTCCCGCCCGAACTCCGCCAGCCACCCGGCGACCTGCTCGCGCCCCGATGTCGTCCGGAGCTCCTCGAGAAGCCGTGCTCCCTCCGGCAGCTCCCCGCCGTCCTTCGCCTGGTCAGCCACGTTTCTCAACTTCCCTGCCGAAGATTTGTCGGCACCCCTCGGTACATTGCCTGCTGTTGATCGCGCATGGCCCTACGCCGGCTCGCGCCTCGCTGCCCAGCTTAGGAGCGGGCTCATGAGGATCGTCGTCACCACTCCCACCGGCAACATCGGGTCACGGGTCGTCCGGCTGCTTCTGCAGGCGGGCGCCCGGCCCGCGCTTCTGGCCCGCGACCCCGCGCGCCTCGACCCGTGCGTGCTCGAACGCGCCGACGTCATCCAGGCGGACCTGGCCGACGCCGACGCCGTGGTGCGGGCGACTCGCGGCGCCGACGCCCTGTTCTGGGTCGCACCGTTAATGACCGACCCCGATGGCGACCCAGAGGCCTGGTACGCCCAGCTCGGCGCCACCGCGGCCCGAGCCGTAACCGAGAACGCCATCGCCCGGACGGTAAATATCAGCAGCGTCGGCGCGGAGATGGGCACCGGAGCCGGGGAGATCGCCGGCCTGGCCCGCGCCGAGGAACTTCTCAACGCCACCGGCGCCTCGGTGGTCCACCTGCGCTGCGGTTACTTCTACACCAACCTCGATCTGGACTCGCTGCGCCAGGGCGTCGTGCGCATACCGGCCGCCGTCGACTTCTCGCAGCCGTGGCTCGACCCGCGTGACATCGGCGACGTCGCCGCGGCCCGGTTGCTCTACAGCGGCTGGTCGGGCCGTCACGTCCAGGCCGTGCACGGTCCCGAAGACCTCACCCTGACCCGGGTGGCCGAGATCCTCACCGACGCGCTGGGCCGCCCGATCCGGGCCGAGACGATCTCCGACGACGCCCTGCGCGCTTCCATCCGGGCGGCCGGGTTCGGCGAGAAACAGGTCGAGGGCATGGCCGGCATGTCGGCCGTGATGCGCCCGGAGTTCGTCCCCGAAGACAAGCGCAGCATCCTCACGACCACGCCGACGACGCTCGCCGCTTGGGCTCACGCCCGCTTGCGCCCGCTGCTCCAGGCACCCGCCAAGCCTTTATCCAGTCGCGTGGTAAGCACCTGACCGCCCAGACTGCTGGCCGTGACGGCTTTGAATGTCTTCGACATGGACGGAACCCTTCTCAAGGGAACGACGGCCAGCCTGCAGATCGCCGAGCACCTCGGATCAGCGCGGGAACTGGCCGAGCTGGAAGCCCGGTTCGCGGTCGGCGAGATTGACACCCGCGGCTTCTCATCCACCGTCCATCAACTGTGGCGTGGCCTGATGCCGTCAACGGTCGCGGACGTGTTCGCCGCCAGCCCCTGGCTGGACGGCATCTCACAGGTCTGCGCAGACGTCCGGGAGCGCGGTGAACGATCCGTCGTGATCACCATGTCGCCCGACTTCTTCGCCCGGCACCTGCTCGGGCTCGGCTTCGACGAGGTCGTCGCCTCCCGGTTCCCGGCATTGCCGTTCATCGAGCCACTCGACCCGGCCAACATCCTCACCCCGCCCGACAAGGTCCGCATCGTGACGGAGATGTGCCAGCGGCACGAGCTATCACGCGGGCGATGCGTCGCCTACGGAGACTCGATGTCCGACGCTCCGCTGTTCCGCTGGCTGACCAAAACAGTGGCGGTGAACCCCGACCACCACCTCGCTGACCTGGCCGCCGTCAGATACTGCGGCAATGACCTGGCCGAGGCCTACGCGCTCGGCCGAAGCCTCCTCGCCGCCGCATAGCCGTCCATCATCCCAAGGCAACACTCTGACCAGCGAGCCATCCCGCCGGGCCACCGTACCGGCAGTGAACGTAACGCCGCTGGCATGGCCTCGGGACGGGTCGATACCGGAAGATGTCGGCATGGGCTTTCGGTTCGGCATGACCGCCAGGGTGTTCGTCGCGCTGGCCGCTGTCTCGCTCGTTGCGGGGTGCGGCTCGGCGCCCCACCTCGGCCCGACGCCGCTTCCGCCGTCCACTTTCCCCAGTCCGCGAAGCACCGAGTCACCATCGGCAGCGACCAGCACCTGGCTGAGCAGCATCGCCGCCTCGTCGGCCTCGGCGGTGTGGGCGGCGGGCATGTCCTGCGGATCCGGATGCGCCGTCAACCCGACCTCGGCCGAGCGAACGCTGATCTTGCGCTGGGACGGCGCCACCTGGGCCCAGGACGCGAGCCCCAGTCCCGGGCAGGCGGACCTGAACGGCATCAGTGCCGGTCCCGGCGGCGTGGCCTGGGCCGCCGGTGAGTCGTGCATGTCCGGTTGCGACACGACGTCCCCGACACTCCGGACGCTCATCCTTCGCTGGAACGGCAGCACGTGGTCCCAGACGCCCAGCCCGGGCGGCAACGCCGAGCTGTTCGCGGTGAGCGCCGGTCCGGGCGGCACCGCCTGGGCGGTCGGCCAGTCCTGCACCTCGGGTTGCGGCACTTCCTCGCAGGTGGCTCCGCCGCTGATCCTCCGCTGGAACGGCGCCTCCTGGTCACCGGTCCCCCTGACCAACGCGCCGAACGACGCGCTGCTGCTCAGCGTGAGCGCGGGCCCAGGCGGCACCGCCTGGGCCGTGGGCTACTCGTGCACCTCGGGCTGCGGCACCGCCTCGGCGGCGAACGTGCCGCTGGTCCTGCGCTGGAACGGCCGTGCCTGGTCCCGGACGCCCATCCCGGGTTCGTACGGTGCCGCGGACATCAGCGGCGTCGCCGTTGCGTCGGGCGGCACCGCGTGGGCGGTGGGCGAGTTCTGCGCCTCGGACTGCGGGACGACATCGCGACACGTGCGAACGCTGGTCCTGCGGTGGAACGGCACCGCCTGGTCGGTGGCATCGAGCCCGAGCCCCGGCGAGCAGGCCGCGCTGAACCGGGTGACGACCGGGCCGGCCGGCACGGCATGGGCCGTCGGGCATAGCTGCGTCTCGGGCTGCGGTACCAGCTCGGAAGACGACAAGACGCTGATCCTGCGCTGGAATGGCAGCACGTGGTCCCAGACGCCGAGCCCGAATACCGACCGCGTCACATCCCTGGACGACGTGGCCGTGGCTCCCGACGGCACCGCGTGGGCGGTGGGCGTGTCCTGCGTGGCAAGCTGCGGGACGCAAACACAGCAGGTCAAGATGGTGATCTTGCGCTGGAACGGACGCGTGTGGGCGGCCACCGGCCCGGTCACAGGCCAGCCGTCCACCGCTCCTTCCTGACCCTTATCCACAGGTACTCATCGACCAGCTTCGGCGGCGGTGACGCGGGCCGGCCGAGGAACGCGGGCAGCTCACCAACCGGAACCGCGAACCGGCGGGCCAGCCCCTCAAGCGTCTCGGCCGACAGCCGCAGCAGTTTCAGGTACCCGGCGCCGCGGCCCGGCCAGCCGAAGGCCGCCCGTATCGGCGCGTCCCATGACACGAAGGCCTGCGGCCAGACCGCGAACATGGTCTTCGCCGCGGCGCTGTCGCCAAACGCGACATCGGCCTCCCCGCCGCGCAGGCTGCGGTGCGCGGCGGGCGTGCGGCGAAGCGCGTCGAACGCATCGCCGGCCTGGATCAGCTGAGCCTCGCTGAGTTCGAGCAAGGTCACCTGGTCGTCCGGCAGTCGCCTGCCCCAGGTGTTAAACCATTCCCGCAAGCCCTCCGCAGTCCGGCCGGTGTCGGTCCGCCGCAGGTGCCGGCACCGCCACGCGCGAAGCCAATCGATAATGGCCAGCCGATGAGCCTCAAGGTGCAAATCCACGCGGCCTCCGGTCGATTCGCGCAGTCGGCGCAGGGGCGTGTCGTATCCCGTCAAGGCACCGTAGTCGGCCAGGTGCCGGGCGATGTCGTCGCGAGTCATGCTCACCCGGAGCTGAGCGAGAATCTGCAGCCCGGACACCCTTTCGCCGCCGCGACCGGCGCCGTCAGGCATGCGTCCAACCTCCTTGCGTGCGGTACACGGGATGCTTCGTCACGAAGGCAGGACGCAGCGAAAGCCGGGTCATCTCTCAGACAAACCCGTCCCGTCCATCTCGTTGACGCGGGGCCGCCTTCTGCGGTGGCCAGCCAATCCGAGAATTTCGTGTTATGCCTGGTCACCGGCGGCCATTACTGGCCTATGCGCCCGTCGATCCGCTCGCGCAGCAGGTCCGCGTGACCCATGTGCCGCGCGTACTCGTGGATCATTCCGACCAGAGCCTCGCGCAGCGACATCGGCCCGCCGCCGCTGCCATGCTGATTCAGGGGATCGTCGCCGGTGATGTCGAGACCGGGCGCGGTGGCCACGAACCGCGTGGCGAAGTCGACCTCCGCGCGCCATGCATCCCATGCCTCCGCAACCACCTTGGGGTCGGGGACCGCACCATCGAAGTCGCCGTCGCGGTCGGCGTCGGAGCAGAACAGCCGGGGCACGTCTTGGCCGGCCAGCATCACCCGGAACGTCGCGCGCTCCACCTCGGCCAGGTGCCGCACCAGTCCCAGGAGCGACATCGTCGACGGCTCGATCGAACGCCGCGCCAGAGCCTCCGCGTCAAGACCTGAGCACTTCATCTCCAACGTGAGGCGGCAACAGCGCAGGGCCTCGGTCAGCGTGACGCGCTCGTCGCCCAGCCTTGGCCCGTTCTCCCGCGGGTCGTCATCCGACGGCTTGCCGTCCGCGGTGAACATGTCGGCTCGCCGGGTCGTGGCCATGCCGCCATCATCCGCGACGCGGATCGCGGCCGGCAACGGATTAACGACTGCTGCACTCGGGGGCACGGAACGGTGACCCGGTCACCGCGCATGTTCAAACGCAGGCTCCATCGCATTAATCTCTGCCTGCCGCAATCCGCGCACTCGCGCCGAACGGGAGAGAGCGCATGGCCCACCGGCGTCTGCAGCATGCCGGTGTGGATAGAGGCGCCCGGCGAGCAGGTTCCTTTCACCTACGGCGACGTAGACGGCGACATCGCTGGTCACGGTGTGCCCGTGGATCTGGAGGTGCGCACCCGCTTGGGCAGGGATTCTTGAGCACGGAGCCGCCCCAGGTCGGTCGCATACGGATCGAGCGCCGCGACGGCAGTGGTGCTGCACGAGCCGCTGCGCGGCCGCGAGGCGGTCCGCGCGTTCGCGGAGAAGTTCCGCGCCGCGTTCCCGGACCTGAACTTCTGGGGCACCGCCGGCCTGATCGCCGAGGGCGACTACGTGGTCGGCCAGTGGGCGGGCGGCGGCACCCACACCGGCGACGCGTTCGACGACGGAGTCACGGTGCTCCGCAGCTCGGCCTCATAACCGCGGCTGAATAGCCGGGCGGCCCAGGGCGCGCCGTGGCGGATTGCGTTCTGCCACGGCACGCCCGCTGTCTTAGCCGCTGTCAGCCCACGCCCGGCTGGTCTAAGCACGAACCGCGGAGATCTAAGTGCTCAGGGCGGTGAATCCAGGGCGATCATCCGATTCGCGCCGCATGGTCTTAGCCCGATCCTCGGATCAGAACCGCTACCGAGGAGGAAACGATGGATCCCACGATGATCCGGCACCTGGCCGAGGCGCGACTCGCCGACATGCACCGCCAGGCGCGGCGTCATGCCCTGGCCCGTGCCGCGCGTCAGTCCCGCCGCGCGCAGAGCCAGCATCCCGGTTATCACCGGGCCCGGCTGGTGGCCGTGCTCACCGGCTCGAACCGGTGAGCCGGCCGGGGGCCAGATGCCCGGATACCCGCGAATCATGACTGAGACGCGCTCCACGGGCCGCCCGACGAGCCGCCAACCTGGTAGGTGCCCGACATTGAGCTGCCCGAGACGGAGCCCGAGTAAGTGATCGCCGTCGAGCCGACGGTGCCGAACTGGATCGTGGTCCCGTTCACGGTGCCGTTGATGGGCATGGTCTGGTCGGGGTTCGAGATGTGGATGGTGCCATGCAAGTCCGATCCCGCCTGGGTCCAGGTCAGGTTGAATGTCCCGGAGTAGTTGCCGCTGTACTGACCCGACCACGACCCGGTCAGCGAGCCCGCCCCCGTCGGGGAGCTCGCCGGCGCGGCCGCCTGCGTCGCCGCGGCTGACGGCGGCGCGGTCGTGACGGTGCCACCGCCCGTGGTGCTCGAACCGCTCGAGCAGGCCGCGAGCCCGATAGCGAACGCGGCGCTCACTCCCGCAAGTGCCAGCCCGCGCGCCCGCCTCGTCGTCTTCTCATTCATCTGCCTTGTCCTTTCTCTGATCCGGGTTCGTCCAGCCGACCCCGACGCAGCGCAGGACGCGCTCGAAGGGCAGGCCAGCTCGTTCGCTGAGCGCGCGGACCTCGGTGAGCGGCCCCGCGAACAGGCACAGCAGCACCTCGTCCTCGGGTATCAGCAGCGACCCGAGGAAGGACACCGGGCCAGGAGACCGCGCCAGCTCGCTCCTGACCTGGTCGCCCAGGGACGCGGCGACCACCGTGGTCATCCCGGGCACCAGGCACTCGGCGAGGTGGCAGCCGTCGTCCGGCAAGGGCGTAACAAAGTCCGATCCGATGCTCATGACCGGACGCTAAGACCGCGCCGCCCGCCCTCGCGTCGGGGAAAACCCTTGGGTTTGGCGCCCGAGCCCTCGCCGGCCCGAGCGTCGTTGGCGGGCAGGCGGGCGCTATGGGGGGGCTACCCCCCGGGAAATATCGGGGACATCCCTGATGGACTTGCGATGTATCGCGTCTATACCGTCGATCGCATGTCGATGTTGGTGTTCCGGTGACGGCCCTCGTGTGGGCGCTCGCCGCGGCGGTCCTCTACGGAACCGGTGCCGCGCTGCAACAGCGCCAGGCCGCCGCGGCGCCCAGCCAGACGGCAGGCCGGCCGCGGCTGCTCCTGCTTCTCGCGCGCCGTCCGTGGTGGCTGCTCGGCATCGGCGTCGAGCTCGGCGGTTTCGTCACTCACGCGGTCGCGCTGCGCACCGGGCCGCTGACGATCGTGCAGATGCTCGTCGCATCGTCCCTGCTGTTCAGCGTGGCCACGGTCTGGCTGTGGTCGGGCCGCCGGCTGCACTGGACCGCATGGGCCGCAGTCCTGGCCGTCATCGTCGGCATCGCCTCCTTCGTCGCGCTGGCCCGGCCCGCCCGGGGCGTCCACGGCGTGCCCGCGCATGCCGGGCTGGCCGCCGCCTGTCTGGCCACCTGCGCGGTGCCGCTCGCCGCCGCTGGCCTCGCTGCCGTCGGCCGCCGCCGCGCGGCCCTGCTGGCCGTGGCCGCCGGGTTGGGCGACGCCGGGATCGCCGTCGTGACCATGGCGTTCTCACACGTCGTCGGCGGCGGGCTGACCGGCATCACCGGCTCCTGGGCGACCTACGCCCTGATGCTGGGCGGCCCGTGCTCGCTGCTGCTGACGCAGAGCGCGTACCAGGCGGGCCGCCCGATGATCACCCTGCCCGTCATCGCGGTGGTCACCCCGGTGGCCAGCCTGGCCGCGGGCGACCTCCTGCTCGGCGAATCGGCCCGGCTCGGCGTCCTGAGCGGCGCAGTCGCCGCGCTGGCGGTGCTGGTGACGTTGGCCGGACTCGTGCGGCTCGCCCGGCTGTCGACCCGGCACCCCGTCCCTGTGGGTGGCCAAGGATCTTCCGTTGCCGTGCCCGCCCTGGCCGGCTGGCCTGGAAGTTCCCGGCCCGGGATGCCGCGCGTACTGCTCGACGACAACGCGGAAGCGGCACGCTGCCTGGTCCGTTAGGCATCGGCCCGGGCGAGCGCGGCCGCCAGCTGGGCGCGGGAACGAACGCCCAGCTTGCGATACGCACGGGTCAGGTTGGCCTCGACCGTCTTGCCCGACAGGAACAACCGGGCCGCGATCTCCTGATTGCGCAGGCCCGCGGCGGCCAGCTCGCAGACCTTCTGCTCGGTGAGGGTCAGCCGGTCGGAATCGACCCGCCGCCCCCGGGCGCGGGCCAGCTCGTCGCGGGCCACCACCGCCCAGCCGCGGGCGCCCGCCGCGTCGAGCACGGACACGGCTCGTTCCAGGCACTCCTGGGCCCGCTGCCGCTCGCCCCGGCGCCGGTGCAGCCGGCCCAGGGCCAGCAGGGTGCGTCCCAGCTCGGCGGGCATGTCCAGGTCCTCGTGCGCGGCCAGCGCCCGCTCATAGCTGGCCAGCGCGGCGTCCAGGTCGCCGTCGGCCGCGTGCTGCAGCCCGCGGCAGCGGGCCGAGACCGCGGTGATCCAGGGCCGCGGCAGCGCGGCGGCCCGCGCCTCGAGCCGCGCCACCAGCTGCTCGCCGCGCTCGGCGTCGCCGAGTCCGAGCACCGCCTCGGCGTGGTCGGCCTGGAACCGCTGGTTGGCGGGCTCGCGATTGTGCACCAGGTCGTTGATCTGATCGGCCCTGGCCAGCTGCCGGTCGCATTCGGCCAGGTCGCCGACGGTCAGCGCGGCCAGCCCGAGCACTTCCCTGGCCTGTCCCTCGAGGACCAGGTCGGGGTGTTCGTCGAGGTGGCCGAGCACGTCGCGGGCGATGCGCCGGGCCTGCTCCAGGTCCCCGCCATAGGCGAAGATCTGAGCCTGGGCGGACAGGGTCAAGTCCAGGTAGGCGTCCTGCCCGGTCTGCTCGACCAGCTCGAGCGCCTGCGCCACCAGCTCACGCGCCTGTTCCATGTGCCCGGTCATGGCCTCGACCCGGGCCAGCGCCGTGAGGGCGGGAGCCTCCTGCGCGGCGTCGCCCTGCTCGCGGAACGCCCGGAGCAGGTCGGCCAGACGCTGCCGGGCGGTCGCGAAGTCGTCGAAGTTGCGCGCCCAGAACGCGGGCACCGGGCTGCGCACCCACCCGGCCGCGGCGCGCTGCAGCGCCATGGCCTTCTCGATCGCCGCGTGATCGGCGCCGAGCCCCGCGTGCAGCTTGAACATGGACACGGTGCACAAGGTGTAGGAATACTGCTCCGGCATCACGTTCTCGTCGATCAGCGCGAGGGCCGCCTGGCCGTGCTCCACGCCGACGTCGGCATCGTCGGACCCCGACGCGATCCGCGCGTGGATGCGGGCCTGCAGCGCCGGAGTTTGCGTGTCGGCCAGCCCGCGCAGCATCAGCTCCCGGCCGACGTCGGCATCGCCCTGTACCCAGCGCATGGTGCCGAGTCCGAGCAGCACCTGCGCCCGCTCGTCACCGGGCGGGAGCGAGTCGAGCAGGGCTTCCAGCTCCCGCCGGGCGCCGGTTGAATCTCCGGCGAAGTAGCGGCGTTCGGCCAGGTCGACCCGGCGCTGCACCAGGGCCTGCTGATCGGACTCCGGGGTCAGCCGGCAAGCCTGTTCCTGCAGCTCGACGGCGACCTCCGCGGCACCGAGCGCGGTGGCGGTGGCCGCGGCCCGCTCGAGCTCGGCCGCCGTCGCCTCGTCCGGGCCGCTGGCCGCCAGCGCCAGGTGGCGCGCCCGCTCCACCGCGTCGCCGGCCTGACCGGCCAGCCGCCGGTGCAACGCCCGGCGCTCGGCCTCGGGCAGCGACGCGTACAGCGCCGACCCGAACAGCGGGTGGGTGAACTCCACCCGCCCGTCCGAACGCACCACCGCGATGCCGGCCCGTTCGGCCGGGGCGAGCGCTTCGGCGTCTATCTGGCCGATGACGGCCCGGGGCATGGCGGCGAGCTGTTCCAGCGCGTCCCGGGTCGACCTGGGCAGCCGGCGCAACCGCAGTGTGGCGAGCTCGCGGTCGTCACCGGGGACCGGCAGCGGCTGGCCGGCCGGCGGGATGCCAACCCGCTGGATCTCCCGGGCGATCTCCAGCGCGTAGAACGGATTGCCCCGGGCCGACCGGTGGATGCCCACCAGCAGCGGCCGCGTGAACGAGGCGCCCAGGACCTGCCGGAACATCTGATGGATCGCGGCGACGCTCAGCGGTCCGACGTCCAGGCGGGTACCGGTCAGCGCTGACTCGACCGCCGCGAACTCGCCGCCGCGCCGCCCGGGTCCTTCGACGCGGACCGCGGCCAGAACGGCCACCGGCAGATCGCTGTCGAGGCGCCGCAGCGCGAAGGCCAGCACCCGCGCCGAGGCCGGGTCCAGCCACTGGGCATCGTCCAGCGCCAGCACCAGCGGCCCGTCACCGGCCATCCGGGCGAGCAGCGCGGTCAGCCCGGTGCCGACGGCCCGCGGGTCGAGCTCGCCGTCGCCTGGCTCCGTCCGCAGCAGCGCCACCTCCAGGGCCCGGCGCTGCGGCGCCGGGAGCGTTCCTAGTGCGTCGCCGGGCACCGCGCCGAGCAGGTCGGCCAGCGCCACGTGCGGCAGGCCCGCGTCCGACGGCACCGGCCGCGACGACAGCACCTGGAACCCGAGGGCGCGGGCCCGCCCGGCCGCCTCGGTCCAGAGCGTGGTCTTGCCAATGCCCGGCTCCCCGGCGATCACCAACAATGCGGGTCCGGCCGCATCAGGGACCCCGGCCAGCCAGGCATCAATGCCGGCCAGCTCGCGCTCTCGACCGAGAGCCGTCCCCCCTGGCTGCTCCATGTCCGTACATTAAGTCCTCATGCCCCGTCCATGCCCGGATTCGGCGGGCCGACTTGTCAGGCTTCTGCGGGGCGCCGCTCGTCACCGTGGGTGAGGGCGTCGAGGACGGTGGCGGTGGCCGGTGCGGGCTGGGCGGGACCGGCCTGGTGCCAGGCGGCGATGTGGCGTCCGCCGAGTGGCGGCAGGGCGCAGACCGTCACCGGTGACTGCCCCAGGGCCAGCCGGGGGATGATGGCCGCGCCGCGCCCGGCCGCGACCAGGGCCAGGACCGATGGGAACTCAACGCAGACATCGCCGGCGGGGACGCCGATCCCGGCCTCGGCCGCGAGCCGCCGCAGGGCGCGGTCGCAGGCGGTGCCGGGAGGCCCGGCCACCCAGGGCCGCCCGGCCAGGTCACCCAGGCTGCCGGGCCTGACCTGCCAGTCGGGCGGAATGACCAGGAGGTAAGGGTCGAAGGCCAGCTGGCGCAGGCCGAGGCCGGGTTCGGCGGGCGCAGGGCTCGCGGCGTCGTACTCGGTGAGCACGATGTCCAGATCGCCGAGGCGCAGATCGGCGACGGCGGCCGGCCCGTAGCGTTCGGTGATGACGGGCTGGATGGCCGGGCTCGCGGCGGCGAGGCCGCGCAGGGCGGGGCCGATCAGCGGGGCCATGACGCTCTGGAAGGCGGCGATCCGCACCGGGCCGGACGCCTGGCCGGTCAGCTCGGCCAGGTCCCGTTCCGCCTGGCGGAGCTGGGCGGCGACGCGCTCGCCGTGGGCCGCGAGCAATCGCCCGGCCGCGGTGAGCCGGACCTGCCGGCCGGAGCGGTCGATGAGGCTGGCACCGGTCTCCCGCTCCAGGGCCAGCAACTGCTGGGAGACCGCCGGCGGGCTCAGGCGCAGCGCGGCGGCCGCGCCGGCGACGCCGCCGTGGACGGCGACCGCCTGCAGCACGGCCAGCCTGCGGGGGTCGATCATCCGGAAGCCTTGCTTTCGTTTAGCGGAAGATAATTCACCTTTACTTTTATATCGTGGCGGACCACGATGACGGGCATGACCAATGCAGGGGAACTGACCGTCAGGACCTGGTCGGCGACGGCCGACGCCGAGGGCGCCGTT
>Ga0335072_10012210_pt1 | contig 12264 bp, 17 predicted proteins | sample Lox_Sample_21_FD_206725 | JGI IMG/M metagenome (GOLD analysis project Ga0335072, IMG submission 206725) | Soil microbial communities from Loxahatchee National Wildlife Refuge, Florida, United States - Lox_Sample_2.1 | ecosystem: Environmental > Terrestrial > Soil > Wetlands | place: USA...
GCTGCTGCTGCAGAGAGCACTTCGCGCTTCCGAGCTATGATAATTGTCAGCACCAATTAAGAAGCTAACTTGCTAAGCCATACCTTCATTGCTATTAATGTTATCGAAGAGCTTCATGAACAAATTCGCACAGCAACATGCCACGTGAACCAATGGCCCTTCCTTACCAAGCCACATGCCAGATGCAACCGCAAGACACTTTCAAAGTTAGTGATGTCCGTTCTGTCCAAGGCACTAACCTACTAGTCCAAGTGATTTAATCACTAAAGTCCAAGTACCCATATAACGCCTAATGACAAAGCCTCCAAGCACCGTCTTAATCTCTGGTATCCCGCTATGCTTAGCATAAATTGCAAAATCTTTTACTAGTACACTTGCACACACAGCAAATACAATCTACCCGACATAGATTCAGCACATGATGGATAACCAAGAGAACGTTCTAACGGGTGACTTACTGAGTATACAATGAAGAAAACGTACTCCATAAACCACTTCCCCCCTGTCGAAGTAATATGTAACGCCGTGCTCCAAGGAACCCAGTCTTTGCATTGTGACCATTCATCATAGCCCCAACAACAGAAATATTTGTTAAGATAGAATCGACCACTGTCTATCCCAGCCGAGCAATACCCTGTCTTTATGTCTCCAAGCCAGTCGCTGGCAACATCGATGCCGGCAGCAATCAACCCCACAGCAAGCCCTGACACAACTAACACGATCCAGATCTGACTCGCATCCAACATTCGCTGCGCATAGCCTAATATACCTGTCGCACTTGAGTATAAGACGCGCAATCTCTGTCGTTCCTTGGTGTATTCAAAGATCCAGTCAATGGCTGTCATGTCTTCGTAACCGACCCTCCGACCCGGTCCTTCAACGTACCAGTCCAGAGGATTTCCATCCTTAGAGTGATTTAAATTTGTGTTGAGGCTGTAGCCATTTCCATCTACATGTACCGGGCTTGATCCCCGCGCTTGACTACCGTTAAGTCTAGGAGTTCCTGGCCGAGGGGTGGATGCTGGCGAAGCTTGTCCGCGACTAAAGAATGAGGGAAAGGCTTTCGGTAGGGCAGATATTGCAGGCTGTTTCTGTTTTCTTTTGAAAGATACGAAGTTACTAGCATCGTCATCCAAAGGATCATTCGAGAGAACGGCTTGGCCTCTGGAATAGTTTGCGACTGGGTCGTCGTTGTCGCTCTCGTCTAAGACTTCGTCCGGTTTGGGAGTGTTCTGACTCGACGACGCCTCCGCCTGAGTCGAGGGCGGGATAGCACCTGCAGATGAACTCGCCATATCAATATGGCCCCAAATAGAGGTTACGTATGGAGCTTCATGGTATGGAGAAAAGGCTGATGGTTTACTGGAGTTCGGGTAAAGTAATTATCCGAGCTCCTAACCCTGTCCTAGTTTCGACACTGGGAAATTACATCATCCCCTTCCATAAGACATGCTGGATGAGAGCAAAAGTTTTCAATTATGGCAGATGTATCATCGCATGCCACTTATAGCAGCACTGGAAATTCTGCAACTGTGGATCCTGGAGCTGCACTTGAGCATATTCGAGGGCTTCTGAGTGCAAAGGACGACACATCCAGATTCGTTGGTCTTGCACTCCTGAAATCTGTACTTGATAATCAACCACTCCTGCGTAAAAATGTTGGTCAATTGGCCACTTTATGGGAAGCTATCTCCCCCAAATTCTTGGACCGTTTACTACGGGCTGTTCAGAATCAGAAAATAACAAAAGAAGAGGCGAGAAATATGGTCGATATTGCTGTTGCTGTTCTTCATACATTCTCAATCTTGCTGCCTGCAGAAGTCCGAGATAATACTAGACTAGTGGGGAGATTGCCTACTTTAATCAATTCTACAATCAATAGGTATGTCCTTCTGTCTCATGCTCAGACTAGCTAATATTTTATAGTTCACCAGAAACTACCGTCATGATTTTGCAGACTATTGTCACCTTGGTCAGTCAACCCAAAGGCGCTCTAGAGTTTCTGAACATCGAGGACGTATCCCCTTTAACGGAGATTGCACCACAACAGTCAATGGTGCTGGATATTTTTAGTCTAGCCTGGTCTAGTGCTTCAACAGAATCTCTAAATGTGCCAAAAGTCAGGGACCAGATTAATAAGACCATCCCCATGCTCATCAGCAGCTTTACTCGTACCGATGCTGTAACATTTGTCGCATTCATTGGAGACACCCTACCAAAGCTGCCGTCTCAGGTATGTGCTCGTTTTGGAATAAAGGCCAATTTCTCATAATCCTTAGGCCATACCTAAAAGTCCCTATTGGCTTCAGCACTTGGTTGCGATTTTGCGAAGGCTTGCCACCAGCCGACCAACACAGGCAGGACGCTCAGCATATACACACATGGCGGCTTCTCTCATGAGAGCGTATCCATTGGAGTGTCCCCCACTACTTTTCAGTGACGATCAAACTCCTACTAATGATGCCAAGCCATTCTCCTACCTTTTCATCAATTTAATTTTGATTGATCTTCGTTCCTCGTTCCCCTCTCTACTGTCTAAGCTCAATACTCCCGAGTATCCCGCAATTTCGGGACGCTTGTCATCAGCCCTCGATATTGTTTTGTTCTTCATAGGTTTCCTCATCCGAAGCTTAGGTGATGAGACCAATTCCGGCCCTTTCAATCTCAGCATGTCGTCGGATTTACTTCTTAAAGTACGTAAAGGCATCGCAGAGACCATGTCTCTAACTATTGAATACCTGCGTGATCGGTGGGATGCTTCCGTAGCTGGAGCAGCTGGTCTACACCCTTCGGCAAGATATGGCACCGCCGCTACGTCAGAAGGCACGCGATTGACTTTGACTTGGGACTCGATCAACGAGGATGTTACCAACGATACCTTAATTCATGCAAGCATCCGAACATTAGCAACGTATCTGCATGAGGATGAGAATGAGAATCTACGCAAGGAGAGCGCGGGTCTGATGGATATGCTCGTGGGGCTTTATCAAACAAGCACATCGAGCAATGTGGATTTCAGGCATGCTGTCCTCCGTGCATTAGAAATAATCCTGACAACGGAAGAGGGAATTGATGGATTTGTCAACCAAAACGGATGGGAGGTACTTTCACAGGACCTCTTATCAATCATTGGCGCCTCTGGTGCTGCGAAAGACTCGTCAATCGATGAATATGTAGAACGAGGCCAAGACCTCGTTCGGGTCTTGCTCGTTGTGGTTGATAGCGAGTCCACTACAGAGCCAAGAGAGAGTTGGATGGAGATAGTGAAGAGCACGGCTTCCATGAAACCCGCTACGTCCAAAGATCAATTGACGCTGGATCTCCAGATAGCAGTCCTTCAATTGGCAGCTGCTCTACTTACCTCATCGTCTAAGGGAATGCAGAAGCGGTACGTCATGTATACTACTGGTATGCTAGGCTTAGCAACCCAACTTCAAAAAGAAGCCCGAAAGCTCAAAGGTCAGGACAAGGAAGAAGTCTGTGAAGAACTGAGTGATGTTATTATGACTCTGGAAAACTTGAGATGAGTTATACATACTTCTGTGATCAAACGACTCATTTTACAGCCTTGTCGACGGTATCTCTCGTGAGATTAACAGTAGGCACTGCCATTTCTTATGAGATCATTTCTATGGTAGGTTCTGGTTCATCCACACGATTCAATGGCTGACCATTATAGGTTAATGCACATCAGGTCGTATGAAGACTCAAGTTATATCAATGCAACGTCTCAATTAGACTCCAGCCCTTCAAACTGTGTGCCACAAGAGATTTCGCCACTATCACAGGCTCGAATATATGGTCTCTATATTTTAAGAAGGCATAAACAGAAATTCTTACGGAACCGTTGATTCAAATGTCTACATTTTATCTCGGGATTAACCTAATTAATTCCTACGTTACCCAATCCCAAACCTCTAATATGAATGGCTCGGCCATCTCTTTGGACTTCGCAAGTCAAGCCAACTCGAGAAGATCAAGATCGCTATTCCAGCTTAGGCACCAACTTCAGCTCCGCCAACTGCCCAATAACCTGCCTCATACTCTCCTTCGTATCCACAAACCCATTCCAGCCCAACTTCCGACTCTTATCCATACTCTCTGTCCTCGTCCACGGCCCCAAAATCTCTGCATCGAGTGTGCCCCAGAGATCCAGTAAGGCTTTCTCATCTCTCCATGGATTCAGACTCTTATCAAGCCCCTCGCGTTCCTCAATTTTCTCCCACGCAGTTTTGACTTCGGGCTTCAGCGCCCAGGATGCGAAATTCCACGTCACACGCACCTTCCCTGCGGGGCCGAAACCACGAGGTGGAGGGGATTGCGGCATTGTAATGGTCCTGTATTTGGAATCATCAGGCTCGGGAATACCATGCGGGATGCCGTACCAGGATGCGAAAATGGGCCAGAAACCGCCCCAGGACCAGCGGCTATCATCAACTATGTTGAGGGCCTGGTTGGCAGCGCCTTCAGTCAAGACGGCCCATTCCTCATGGTAGGCTATGAGTTTCATGGTGCTGAGATCCTTGGACGCGTCCCAGGCGTCAATATCAGAGGGGAAGGTGAGTGGGAGGCCGAGCTCGCGCTGGATAGAGGCGTAGATGGCCATGCCGAGGGTTACGCTCATGGAGGCCTCTTTGACAGCGCCAATGATGAAGCCTGGGCGGGTGACGGTCCAAGTGGTGTTGTTGTCGGAACACCATTTTGCAAGGATGTCTTCTTGCGGGAAGTAGAAGTTGTGGTGGTCTACGCGGGGAGAGTCTTCCTTTACTATCAGCAGTTAAATAGCTTTCAAACCAAGCTAGTCATCCGAAAATGACACTCTGCCGAAAACTGGTCACCTGACCTCACTAATCGTTTTCGGTTAGGTAAGTAGCCTGAGTTTCTGAGGTAAGCCTTGACATACAGCCATAATCACCTGGCACTGACAGTAAGGCAGAAATGGAATGATGCCGCAACTGGCTCTTCTGATTCAGAACATAGTTGCTAGCGAAATCGGCTTCTGTTTCTGTTGACTTAATTGGGGCCTCAGGCACATATATCTCGAACTGAGATTTGTGTAAGAGTACAAGTCCCTAACGAAATCGGCTTCACCCTTCCAGAGCGTCCGAAGAACTCTGCGCCACTAGCTCTACAGGGATATAGCTAGCGTGTAAGCAGGGGCCCGAAAGGATATATCGGTGCAAGTCCACGCCGGGCGCAACTATGGACCACTCACAAACTTTTATTTGGGACCACCCATCGTACAAGCCGCTGCATCTGTGCGCTCGTATTATTCAGAGAGGAATGGAGAGGACTGTAATCTTTCCCATCCCATCGCAAAGTCGCTCGTGTGAGCGACCCCATTCGAAGTCCGTGGTCTCCCGTACTAGATTCCTTGAAGTCACAGTCCGCACCTTGGGCGCATTCAAGATGCAGATGTAAAAAGGAAATCGACTCGATATCCAGCGTCTCAACACCTCACCTATCACTCCTCCCGCCACTTAAAATACAACATCGAGCATCCCACGCCCAGCACCGTCGCAATATACCCCGCAATCGCAAACCCGCCAGACACATCCCCCGTCCGCACCGAATATAGCACGCCTACCACACCGCTCGCAACCAACACAACAAGCGCAATGCCTGCGAGTACTTCTTCATTGACGCCTTCCTCGATATGAATGCCCCAGCCAGTGACAATCGTATTCGGCTCGCTCGATCGTCGCTGGGCGATAAGCTGTTCTTGTAGTCTTTTAGGCAGGAAGCCGAGCCAACGGGTTGTTTTGGCGAGCGAGGCGCAGTGTGGCTGGTCGAGGTAGTGGAGGAAGGAGTTGGAGCTGATTGGAGGCAGGGGAAGGTCGAGTGGGGAGTAGTCGTAGCGCTTAGCGAGGACTTCTTCTTTGGGTGGGATGGAGGGCGTTTCGATGATGTCGGCGCGGAAGGTGTCTTCGACGTTTAACTGGATTTTTCTGAGGGTTAGAGAGCTCTGTTGTTTTGCAGATGGACAGTGCAAAGGGGACGGACCTTGATGAAATGGGCGCTCTTCGGTTGGAAGAGGAAGAAGCGCCTTGCTCGTGCGCGGAAGCCTCTGGTATCTAGGTAGCAGCTTCGGATCATCTCGAACGCTTCACTGTCTCGATTTGCCTTGCCGAGATCGACCTCGCCAACGGTTCGGTGGTAACGGCCAGTGTTAACACACAAGGCGAGGAATTTCCGGAGAGTGCGATTTGGACAATAGGGACATTGCGAGCTGGAACAGTTTTGACACAAAGGCTCGTCGCTGGCTCGAGATGGCTTTTCAAGAGACTCGTCTGACGAATTAGGTGAATTGGCAGTCGATGCTGTCGGTGATGAAGGTAGCGTGATTCCTGTCGATGACGTGCTGTTCGACATGGTCCACCGGATATAGGACACAGCCTGGATGCTGTTGCAGAGTCGTTCTATAACTCCAGGATCTGTGGTATTGTAGTCTTCATATAACATCACTCCACAACGCTGCTGTTGTCAAAACCAATTACATAAAGTAGAATGGGGCAGGTCTTACACATTTCCATTGCAACCGTGAAGTATTCGGTGGGATTTTAGGCCAAAACTGCGACTTTACCTCTGACAAATGTTCTTGATACTTCTGATAATATGTCCAATGGGTGGAATAGTCGGAATACAGCATCTTGATTCTGTGATTAGCTCGAGAAGACCCTGTCACAGTCTTCAAGCGAAGATCTTGAGGTTTTTGTTCACGGATTTCCTCCACATGCAGGCCCGATGCTTCACCACGAATGGGAGAGTCGTCGATATACCCCCATCCTGGCTTCGACAGGTCCCGGATGCTTGCGTAGAGGTGATCAAATGCAGGACCGCTTGTCATGAACGCCGCTACCTTACTTAGATTAGGCAGTGAGTTCTCCAAGTCTTCTCCCTCGCTGTCAGTGTAGAAGTCCCCTCCGTCTGTATTCTGCCATCTTTCGCGTTCCTTGATTGTTTCTTTCTGGCTGCTCAGCCACTCCTCCACATATGGCGCAGCCCCAAGTTTCTGCCTTTGCAGCGACTCCCACCTGAATTCTGCATCATCAGCTGCGACACTAGGATCATGAAATGCGACAATGGCGGAAGCAATACCACCTGATAGTCGTCTTACGAGGTCGCCACTCTGTAGTTGTTGGGGCTCTTTAGCACATTCCTTCAAGGCTTTTGCATAGTCTCCGAGAATATAATGCATAGAGTTGCGAAACTGTTTTTGACCAAGTGCTACGATTGCCGCTGGATAGAGACCCTTAAGACGACTATGCTCCAATAGAAGACTTTTCAACTCTGCCGAGGCAATATCGATTTCAGGAGCCGTCGTAGCAGACTCTGTTTCTACGCTTTTATCGAACTTGGATTCACACTCAACGCTATCCATATCTTTATCGCTGTCGGTGTCGTATTGAATATCATCAGACGAAGGCACTAGTCGTTTACCAAGATCCAATGCGGTGGACCCGGTTGATCCCTGCCTTGACGAATCACCACGTGCAGCGTCTTTCGCTAAAACAGGTCCCGCACCACGGCCTGCTAAACTATCAAGGTATTGCTGTCGCAAAGTATTTTGGAGGACTATGAAGTGTCAGACTGTGCATCAGCCCTGTCGGAGCAGTGCGTTCCTCACCTCTCTGTTCATCAGGCCCTGCAGTGTGCTGACCACACAGATATCCAACATATATCGTCCGCTCTGCAACACGGTGTCCAGGCTGAGTGTAGGCTGTACATGTGTCGACAGGATGCTTGTAGTAGAGACAGCGGCATATGGAGTACCGCTCCACTAGCCGGTAGCACATCTTGATCGCTCTGACTGGATGTGAATGCGCTTTCAGGAAGATGGGTAACTAACATCCGAATGCAAAAGGGCGAAGATATGTATGAACGGCTCTGCCTACGTAAGTCCTTGTGTTGGGGCGCTTTGGAGGGTCGTCACCCCGCAATTCGAGAACCCGGAAGGATTCGCCTGCAGAAGGCGACAACGCGACAAGGCAGACTCGCATCTTGGACGATCAGCTGCTCAATCGATATTGTGGGATTGGTCGAACAATACGAGAGAATATGATGAAGCCGTCGTGCGAGTGTATACACCTGCGCATACACGTGACCTCCCCAAACAACAGTTTTGAAACACTTCCAATTTTATACTCGGGCTCTAAACTTCTACATTTACGGATAAAACCTAATCCGCACCGACTTTAGTTGGTCCGTGCTCTTAAATTAAGTGTTTGGCGAGTAGGACACCAATTTCGCTCATAGCTGTACGATATTAAACACTAAGAAAATGGGGATTTTAAAAGCGGGAATAAAGTTGGGATAGCAAATTACCTTGTATACTAACCTTCTAGGCTTAAATAGCAGTTGTATGTCGAAATATTAAAACCTCTAGGAAGCCCCCTTATTTAACCTCCAAGCAGCCCTATCGCGAATTCTGCCGGCGTTGTCCGCACAGATCTAATTGGTCTATAACCTCAAAACAGGCCTGCCTGGAACTTGGGATTGAGGATAGGCTGGAAGCGAGGCTAGATCTGTATTTAGATCGCACACTGTCTTTCTTCCTTCTTTTCTTCCTTCCTTAGCTTAGAATCCTGTATTATAGCGCAATTGAAGCTTTCCTACATCTTTAGTTTCCAGCTGTGACACTGTGCACGTATATACATTCTGTATAAATATACACGAGGCGGTGTATGTATACCACCGAGATTGATTTTACCGTGATGAATCTAGTGCTGTAATAAATCCGGTGTTGTAAACAATTTAGTAGTAGAATTACTAGCGTGAACTGAATCCAGTGCGGGAAGCAATCCAGCGTTGTATAACAGCTCCTCTAAATCCTATCTTCACTTCAACCTTAGCATCTGTCCTACAGCATTTACGCAAGAGGCTTCTTCAGACTAAAAAAGAAACGTTATTTGTATTGGAGGAACTAGAGAACGATACATCTTTAGATAGGCGTAGAAGTGGAGGCTCCTCCCTAGGTGGTGCCATGAAGACAAAGCATCACTGCAGTTAGGAGTTCAGATTGTGTATCTCCTACCTCTCTCCATGTTTCCCATAATACACCGACTGCCGCCAGTTTCTCCAGGCTCTACGGCTATATATAATCATGATACTTATAACATCTCTCCGTCCTCTTTGTCCTTGAGGAACCTTACCAAACAAGGCCATAGAGGCTTGGGATTCAGCTCAAACTTGTATTCCATTGGTTCTCTTTGTTCTTTTGCAACCTTCAGCTCTAGAAACTCCTGCGCGATTCTTGTAATTATATATTGGACCTGCTCGTTGCCAAATTTCTGACCCGGGCAAGTTCGGACACCATGACTAAAAGGCAGGAATTCCCATCTCTTCGGGGTCCAATTTTCCCATCGCGAAGGATTGAAGAGGTGAGCGTCGGCGCCTACGAGATCGCGGCGGCGTTGGAGGGACCAAGGCGATAGGACTCCGGGGAAGTTAGAGAACTGCGGTGGTTAAATAAGCGGGTAAAACATACCGACTAGGGTTCCTTTGAAGATAGTGAGGGGTTCTTTGCCAGAAGGACCACCACCAAGGGGTAAGGTTGTGTCACGGAGGGCCGTCTTCAGATTTACTAACACTGGAAAGAGTTAACAATGGAAATCTGAAAGAGATCGGCAATAAACCCACACGGGTGGTAAAGGCGGAGAGTTTCATTTACCACGGCTTGTACAAAGTGGCACTCTTTCAATTGAGCCGCAGAAGGTGGCCTAGAATAGCCGCATCTGGGTTTTCACTTTGTGAGAATACTGAGATGAAAGTCTATAGTGATAAATGAACTCACACTCTTTTAACTTCTTCTCTCACTCTGTAGTACACCGTCGGGTGTCGAGCCAACTTCCAGATAGCCCAAGTCATAGCTAATGCTGGTGGATCCTTCCTTGATATGTGAGAACCTATCTAATAAACCAGAATTAATAGCCCACCTTCGCTCCTAATAGGATAGGAACCACCACCGCCTTGAACTCCTGAGTATAGTTACCATCATGGGAACGGCGGCGGGGCCGAGATGGAGAGCGTAGTGTTTCCCTCCTGTCTGGAGAAGGAAACGCTTGGGAATAACTTTAGCGATGGCGAGGGCCTTCAGGAAGTTCTCGAGCAGTGCGACTAGAGGAAGCAGTTAGTCCCGTGCATCCAGATCAGATCGGCGGAAATTCCTACCATTCATTTTCTCCATTACGTCGGTATTTGACCAAATAGCTTCCCCCTTTGCTGGGGCAGGTTGGACATACGACGCAAAGAAGATATAGTCACTAAATTCGTCAGTCATGATTTATCGCACTCGCGTGTTCTTCGTCTTGGTACTTACGCAGTAACGCCTTGTTCCTTAAACGATTTGGCCAGTTCTTCAGGAGTGCCGCCCAAGAAGTCAGCAGCTACGTTCTTAACGTTTAGTCTCGCGCTTGCCGGCGCCCGACGAGACATGGCATAGATAGTACTCCATCGTTCCGGCGCCTCAGCCAGAACATCTACGATATGAGATCCTGAGAGGCCGTTCGCACCCGTGACGATAGCGGTGTATTTCTTGCCGTCATGCTCGGGGAATGTTGGCAAGGAGTGGAAGATGCCCTTATTTTGAACAGTGAGGAATTGGGGTGCCATCGTGGGCACTCTACTGATGATAAGAAGAGTTAAGGGGAAGTCTTTACTTGATAGATGAGGACAGGGAGAAGCGTGTTTGGGATTGGTAATGGTGGGAATGATGGAACAAAATCTCGAATCTAAGTGACACAGCTCAATATATATATAGACGTAACAGCAGGATGTAGGCAAGATCTCAAAATGTCACCACAGCTCACGCTCTAGCACTTAGCCCCTCTAATTCGACCTACTAGCTACCAAAAGTCTATGAAGTCTTAGTAACTATATTCATTGGTAATCAATGACTGCCGAGTTTTCTTGGTCATGGATTTCCGTGACACCATTCGAAGTCGAACCTAAAAGGATAATTGTACATTGGGTGAGCAAAAGAGTCCCTTCGTATGGCAAACCTTGACAACCGAGGGAAGAGTGCACATGAATATGTCAAAGCCGGGGCGAGGTTGGCGAATAGCGTCATAAAGAAAAATACGGAGCATAAACTGTATTTGGTCATTGCGGCGTGGAACGGATATAGGGCCTTTGTGCCTTAGTAGTTAGGCATAAATGGAGACAACCGAGGACTATCGATTTCGTCAATCACTCATCAGTTCGGTCGAACTTAATCTGCAAGAGTTAACGACAACCGGATGAACTCGAGGTTCATTGGAATCGCAGCCATGACAAGATACCAAATTCCTTGCCGCGAGAGTCGTGACACGCCATGCTATAGTATATATATAGCTTAAATAACGCGGTTGGTTCACCAAAAATGTTGGTGTTTTCAACAGATTGGTCATGAATGGCAAGCATCAAGGTAGGAAGCACTCTTTTCATTTTTGTCACTTTTCATCTCGCAGGTACGAAGTAGCTTTCGGCGCGTTACGGGATATGCACGTATGGAAACGGCCCCAAGCGCCAAAGGCGCTTCGTTAGGCTGCGAACCTCGTGTTGACGCATAGGCTGGCAAGCGCTGATGTCAGACTATGAGGTGCTATTGGCACAAAGATAAACGAGGTCCATACGGAGAAAGAGAGGCTGTTCCTAAGCCTTTCTTGGCACGTACACGGTCCGGTATGCAGACAAGGCACTGTAACCTCAGCTTCGTGTGCCATGCCAACGCCTTTCTTTAAGCCCACATGTTCCTGCATCTGCAGGGATGTACGAGGATAAACTTTACTCTTTGGGGATATAACATACCGGCCCGGCTCATTAGAGAGCTGCCACATGTCTAATTGAAGTTGTATCGGAGTACCCGAACAACCACGGATCTCTTAGCCTATTAATGGTAGAGAGGGCATGGCGGACGCTCGGGAGAATCGAATATACAATAACATGATGTCCCCGAGATGGATACCCCCGCTACTCAAGTCTCCTTCAGAGCATCTGCGGGTATATCGCTGCTCGATCAATCTTCAAAATGCCTTTCATCGGCTCGCAAGAAGAGCGGTTTCCAGAAATCTTCCACCCAACCGATATCGACCGCCGTGGACGGCAACGAACGGTGGAAATGAAGGTTCTAGTGATTGGGATGATGCGTACGGGTACAATGTGTATGTGCCAATCCCTTTCGAAAAATTTTATGCAGTTCCGACTCTAATGCCAATTTAGCAATAAGATCGGCCCTTGCGCAGCTTGGATACAAGGGAATTTATCACATGTTCGAAGTAGTCCGCA
>Ga0335072_10012211_pt1 | contig 12264 bp, 20 predicted proteins | sample Lox_Sample_21_FD_206725 | JGI IMG/M metagenome (GOLD analysis project Ga0335072, IMG submission 206725) | Soil microbial communities from Loxahatchee National Wildlife Refuge, Florida, United States - Lox_Sample_2.1 | ecosystem: Environmental > Terrestrial > Soil > Wetlands | place: USA...
CGGATCCTTCCTTAGCTTTCCGTGGATTAGCGAAACTCCGGCACTTGCTTTGTGATACCTTCAGGTGATCAGTTGCACGGGACACCCAGTGTAGCATCCCACTAATTTCCCACTGCCTCCCTTTCAGTCCAACTGTCATGGGGTGTGGCGGTGAGCTTGAATATATAGTTAGTTATCTGTACAGCCGTCGTACAATCAGGCTCGAATTGCGGACTGCTGCGCCTTTCGAGTGTGGGGCATTCGATCGGCACTTTCCGGCAAAATGTAATGCGGGGACCGCCGCAACGCAACCAACGCATCTCAATGCAAGGGCACAGTTGACGATTTTGGATATAGAAATTTCAAGAATTGAGTACCATTGCTTTCATTCTAGATTAGTATAGCCATGAATCAACCGTTCGAAAGTGCTTTTGCCATCGGCGGTCCGATGGTGGGGACTATTGCCAAGCCACTAGAGATGTTCCCCTTAAGCCATTTGACCCCACATTGCAAATGCTCCGCAATATTTCTCTTCGATATATAGGAGGACCTTTTCAAATCTTTCCGTATATCCTGAAGACGACACCATGACTCACGTTCCGTACGACGACAGTCTTCTCAAAAACTTGAATGGCAAAGTCGCAATTATTACAGGTGCAACCTCACTTGAATGCGAATCTAATGAACCAGGCGGAGCACAAGGAATTGGAGCTGCTGCAGTCGAAATCTTCGTCAATGCGGGAGCTAAAGTTGTCTTTGCAGACAGGAATACAACAGGCGGAAAACAACTGGAAAGTAAACTACAAGGGTACCACAATCTTTGTTGCATCAATCTGACTTGCTGTTCAGGAAAGCAACCTTCATCGAAACGGATATTTCTTCATGGCCCTCCATATTGAATCTCTTTAAAACCACGCATGAACGATATGGTAGAATCGACCTTGTCGCCGCAAATGCTGGAATTCATGGTCATGAACGTTGGTTAGAAGACATCACGACGGCAGATGGTGAACTAGCACAACCCGAATTCCCTGCAATCACTGTCAACCTAATTGGAATGCTGTATAGTATCGGCCCCAGCTTTACTCATCTAATCTGGCAGCGTCCAAATTAGCCTTACACTATTTTGCCAAAAATTCTTCTCCTGGAGGAGCATTGACGATTACTGGCTCGGCATCCTCGTACTTTGACACCGCCCCATTGTCTATCTACGCAGCCTCGAAGCACGGGGTTCTCGGTTTTGTAAGGAGTATAAAAACAATGAGTCCAGCATGGAATGTTCGAGTGAACATGATTGCACCCTGGATGACTGGTTTCCACAATTGCAGTCTTAGCTTATAATAGATACTAGTTTTGCAGGAGATGCGGCAAAAGAAATGTTTGGTGAATTGCCTATGAATTCGCCGGTCAGTGTTGCAAGGGGTATTGCACAGGCATGTGCTGATCCAAAGTTGAATGGTATGTCCTTTCCTATAGGGAGCTTGCTGAGATTAGGCAAAACGTTTTGGGTTATGGATAATGAGTTGACTGAGATTGAAGGACCTTTGCATGACACCATGGAACTATGGCTGGGAAAGAAGAATACGGAGTTGTTTAAGGAAGGAGCTAGACGTTTGCAGTTCAGTCCCATCCCAAAGCAGAATAGCACCACTTCATAGATTTCCAATTCAGAGAATGCTACGCACTGTTGTCTGATCCTGTGAGATATAATCTCATACCAAAGTCTGACAAAACAGAAGGCATTCAAAGTTGTTTAATCGATATATGCTTCTTATTTTTCCCCTTTTGGCGACCCAACATCGTCTGTAAGCGACTTCCCGCGGTCTGCTGAGATGCGGCAAAAACTTATGCCTGTCGGAGCGATTTAATTTACGCATTGGCGCCAAATCTGGCAAACCTTAAAAAAGTCGACTTCCCTGAAAATTCGCCCCTTGCCACGTATCCTTCCATCACCTTTGCGGCCGTTACGGCCTAGCATTCCACTCATTTGCAATGGTATAATCCACCGAAAAACACCACTGAAGACTTTTAGGATCTTGATGTAGTGGAAGGGAAGTTCAGCAGTTACTTCCCACTGCCCTACCGCGTAGCAATCATCATCAACATCGGTACCCCTTTCCCCCGAGTACAACTGATAATTAGGCATCTGGGCATGGGCTACGTCAGTCCATTTCATTTCCTCTTCGGGCATAGACCCCGTGGAAATCCTCCATCCTCGAGCATTCACAAATCATGATCACTCTCTTGACGCTACCCATTTACATCCTCATTACGGGATGCGTCGCGAAACTTACATGCCAGTATACTATATTGCAATCCTGCTGAGTAGTGTAACACTCATATCCCTCTTCCTCTTCTGGACATATACTTCTGGTGATGCAGCTGCAGTAGTATCCTATGAATTCCTTCCATTGAGTTGTTTTGCATCAATTTTCATACTTGCATTATGTCCCTTCGACCTTCTCTATCGAGAATCACGGTTCCAATTCCTACGCATAATGAGACGCATTATCATCGGTGGATTGGACGTTGAAGGGAAATTTGGGGATATCATGTTGGCTGATATATTGACTTCTTACGCTAAAGTTTTGGGTGATTTGTGGGTTACAGGATGTATGTTTTTGGGAGGTATTTCCGCAACAGCCAAACCAGACAGAGCTTGTGGTGGGAAATGGGCAGTTCCGTTAGTGATAAGGTTTGTTTTCCACTGGAGAATGTATGGTTAATGTAGTTTACCGTATTTTATTCGGTTACGGCAGTGTTTTCTGGAGTTTCAACGGTCGAGAGGAGCCGGTACTCAACATTTGTTGAATGCTGCAAAGTATGCTTCTGCGTTTCCTGTCATTCTACTCTCGTCTTTGCAACGGACGTATATTTCACCGGTGGAAGACAGATATCCTGATAAAGTGTGGTTTGGTGAATCAATGTTATTCAGATTATGGTATTTCAGAGTTTTCTGCTTTACTGATCTAGGATACTGTTTGTTGTTGTCAACTCGTTATACTCGTTTTGGTGGGATGTTGCCATGGATTGGAATCTGACCATCCTAACCGATCCTTCTGCTCCAGGACCTAAACTTTGGGGGCTACGAAAAGTAATCCATTTCCCTCGGCCATCTATCTACTACATCGCCATAGCCCTCGACTTAATCCTTCGGTACAACTCATCACATCCAACACTAATCCTAGATTGACGTGGAGTATCAAACTTTCGCCGCACTTGCATCATGTCAACGAACTCGAAGGAGGCATATTCGTAATGGAAACATTAGAAGTAATACGTCGTTGGATATGGATCTTCTTCCGTTTCGAAGCCGAATGGGTTAAACTAACAAATGTCACAGCTGAAACAAGAGTCCCGCGAAGGAATAGTATTCCCGCTATGGAACTCAACAAGATAAATGCCAAACCAAGTATACGATAGATACATACAACCAGGGGAGACAGGATTTGACCTATCAACCTCAATATACTTAATTCAAAGCTAACTCCCCATTTCGAATTTTCAAATGCCCTGATAAAAACACGCTATAGAGGTAGTAAATGACATCCTAATGTACCTCGTCCACCCCACCCGCTTCTTGGAGTTAATCTGATACTCACTCGAACTTCGTCTCTGAGAACGACTACGTCGATAGCTCTGCCTTCACTGCTTTGTACTACTTCTGCAACTTTGGCGAGCTTTGCGTTATTATTATAATGTACGGTCCCGAATTTTACTATTTGATCGTCTTTCAGAAGACCCTATCGTCAGTCAGGCTTCTGTAATGGTGACTTACGGCGTCAGCGGCGGGAGACGAGACAGCAACGGAGTTGACAATGGCAAAAGGAATCAGTTGAGGAGCTACTGTGGTTGGAGCAGTTGGTGTTGGTTGTGCTTCTACAGCATTTCTATTTTCCTGATGGAGTGCATGGAGGCCCTTTTCGATACGCAACATGAGATCCTTATGGTCGTTTCTCATGCGAATGACTTGAGCGCGTACAGTACGGACTACAAAGTTAGCTTTATCGCAAATATGAACCTTACTTTGAGCAACATCGATATCTGAGCGAGGGAATCCTTGAGGATCAATCAACGGGGTAGACATATCTAGTATGATCAGTCTCGAGCCAGGGAGGGTGACGCAAACCTACTCCATGTCTTTCCAAGATGATGTTCAACTCATTCAATGTAGATTCAAGAACTACTTTCTCTTCCAGTAATTCATTCAGAGATTCAGCAGTCTTGCTTTTAGGAACATTCCGTAAAGAGGGTGAATGAATATCCATATCTTCCAAAGTCCTTCCCATACTTTGGAGGAGACAGTCCTTGGAGCTTACGAACTTACGAAGCCGAAAGATCAGCAGGACCTCGATTTACAAAATATTTAGATCTTTTTTTACAAAATTTACCGAACCTTGAAGGATTTACTTTGTTTCGCTTTCGCAGGTTAAAGAATTTTCAGCTCGCTCTTCAGTCTCTCCCCTTTGACGATTCACCTGCAATAGCCGTCTTTACTCGTTGACTTTGAGCACAGTTCTTGAACACAATGAGTGACGCTGGAGACGATGATCTTGTTGACGACTTTTTGGCCGCTGCCGGATTAGGAGACGCCGATTCGGACGCAGAAGCACCAGCGTCCCCTCCAAAGTCGAGTCCAAAGAAACGCAAAAGCGTATCCAAACCCTCAACATCTAAATCCAAGCGCCAAAAACGATCGTACAACTTCATCATCATCCAAACTAACGTGCATTAGGTCTGATTCCTCAGAGTCGGAGCTAGGCGAGATTTCAGAAGATGAATTAGATGATATTACAAGTATTACACCGCAACCTCGCAGTCGTCGAAGAAATGATCCATCTCCCGACGATGAGGAAAGTTTTGAGAATCCGTATCCTTTGGAGGGGAAGTATAGAGATGAACAGGATCGTGAGAGACTGATGAATATGACTGAAGTCGAACGGGAGGGGGTTTTGTCTAATCGATACGAAGAAATGAAGCGGTTGAAGGAGAAGAGGGAACTTGCCGAAGTGATGTCAAGACATAGTAAGGATCAGCCTAGACGAAGTGGGAGAGAAGGACAATTGCGAAGTGAAAAAGCGGGGAAGAGGGATGAATTGACTGAGCTCAAAAAACGTCGTGAAGAAAAGTCGAATGCTGCAAAAGTTCGAGTGAGACTTTACTTACGCTGCGTTTGCTGATCTTTAGACTCCTACGAAACCTAAGTTTGTGGTTGATGATGAGGAGGGGGAATCGTCGGCTGAAAGTGGCGAACTCTCCGATGTTGATGTAAAGAGAGTGGATGAGTCTAGTACCCGGATCACTTCTGAGAATGTTCGGCCTATTACCCTCACTCGCGAATTTTTCAGCCGTTACTGTTATTATCCTCAATTTGAGAGCGCTATAACAGGATGTTTCACTAGAGTGCGGATAAGCGAGAAGGACAACGATTACCGCTTCGCGAGAATTGAAGGACTTGTGACGGTCTCAAAGTACTCTGTCGAAGGAGTTCCTGTCGATCAAGGTTTAGAGTTGAGTCAAGGTGGTACAAAGAAAGTGATTAATATGGATTTTGCGAGCAATTCACCCATCACTCAGGTACTTTATCACATAATTCATCCCACTCATCATCTAGAGAGAGTTTGATCGGTATGTTGGCATGCTGTCAACAGTCCGAGGCAGCATCGCCTCTCGAAAACATCTGGATCGAAAGACCAAAGACATAAAAGAGATGCAAGAATACAAGCTTACAGATGCTGATATCACCGCCATGATAGCGAAGAAGAAATCACTCACCCGGATCCCCAAGAATCTTGTTCACGAGAAGACTCGACTAAAGCAGTTACTTCTCACTGCCATGTCGAATGGGAACGAGAGTGAGGTTGAAAACGTTCAAGACCAATTGGCTCAGCTGGAAGAGTTGGCTCAAGGAAACCGTGATAAATCAATCAGTCGTGAAAGTGAAATGTTCCGTAAAGTTAATGAGCGGAACCGGAAGATGAATATGGTTGAGATGCGAGAAGCGGAAAGACGGGAAGCAGAGGAACGTAAAAAGAATGGTATCTGTTCACGTTTATCCTGTTACTAACACTGTAGCGCTATCTACGGATGCAAGCGTTGTTGATCCGTTCTCTCGAAGGAAAACTATTCCGAAAACATTCTATGAGAATTTGGTATCATCACGAGGTGGATCTCCTGCGCCTTCGTCGGGAGTAAATACACCTACCTTGGCTCCGACTAGTGCAGCTGTTCCTGAGATGTTGGTTCTGAATGCGGTTGCCAAAGTGGAAAAAGATACAACGAATGGTAAAGTTGTGAAGGTGGAGGATGTCATCGCACAAGCAGATTTTGGTATTGATATTGAGATATAATACATAACTCTTTTTGGATGTACAGTATCATTAGAAACGTCTCCTATAGCATATTTAAATACGTACCTGGTAAAATGGATAGAATGGGTCGGCATGGCAAGCGTTTAATCTACGTCAATTGGAATGGATACTGTTAACCAACATGCACGTTACACTGAAGAATCATTGATATCTCACTCGAGCACCTCTATGAACGCAGTGTCGAGGGTATCTGTTCCATTTGAAGCTGGCTTGTGGTTGCAGATCTGCCAGCCAATCGCTTAGTGAGATGACTTCGACTCGCTACCATAACCATACCTGAAGCGGAATTTGCCGAACAAAACCTTATTACTCCTCTTCAAAAAAGTCATCGCACGACACCACCATCAATGAAGACATAGTCTTAGTCCTCTCGGAATTTCAATTTGATATGGATTTCCATAATGTGCCTCCAGTCGACGTCAAAGTACGTGATCTATCGCTGGCAATTACACCACCACCGCCAATCCTACAACGTCTACATTTGAGGCGCGGCGGTGCCGTCGAACCCAAGGAAATCCTGCGAAATGTGTCGCTTGATGTGCCAAGTGGATCTCTCATGGCTATCATCGGTGCAAGTGGCAGTGGCAAGGTATTTCTTTTGTTATCCAAGCTAATAAGACTTCGTTGTTGAATTTAATGGCCCATCGAATGAAAGACAAAAGGATGAAAATGGGTGGCACTATCGAATACAATCGGGGTCCTCTCAAAGATATACAACATGCATATGTCATACAGCAAGATATCCTATTACGTATTCATTTTGAACAATTCAAGCTAATTGTAGCAACTTTGACGGTTCGCGAGACGCTGAGGTATTCTGCAGCTCTGAGACTCGCACAATCTACGAATAAAGAACGAAAAGACCTAGTGGAACAAGTCATTCTCCAGCTGGGTCTAAAAGATGCTGCAAATACTTTTATTGGTGACGAATTTCGAAGAGGATGTAGTGGCGGAGAGAAGCGCCGAGTGTCAATTGGCGTGCAACTACTTGCAAATCCCAGCGTCCTCTTCTTGGATGAACCTACCACCGGATTGGACGCTTTCAGCGCCTTGCAAGTTGTCCATACTCTAAGAGACCTTGCCAGAAGCGGTCGTACTGTCATTATCACTATCCATCAACCAAGGAGTGACATTTTCTTTCTCTTCGATTATATCACCCTGTTATCCCACGGCCAGACTGTTTACAGTGGTCCTACGAGCGAGGTGTTGACTTACTTTGATCAACGTGGATTTCCTTGTCCTGAACATGTCAATCCAGCAGATTATCTGATCGATCTTTCAACGGTTGACACACGTACTGAGAGCGGTGAAGAAACTTCTTCTGCTCGTGTGAACGGCCTCCTTCTTGGATGGAAAGAATTACAATCAGTCTCAGAAGCGACTAACAATCTTCCGATCACGCTACCTGAAGCCCCTATCAAAGCGCCAGGGGTACCCCTTATTCGACAAACGTGGTATTTGACAACCCGGAACTTCTGGATTACTATACGGGATATCTTTGGATTGGGTGGTTTCCTTTTCGAAGCGATATTCATTGGGGTCATAGTGGGATGGGTATTCTACAAGATTCCACCTACGTTGACTGGAATCCGTTCGATGCAGGGTTTCATATATACGGTTTTGGGGCTACAGGGGTATTTACTCCTGTTGTTTACGACGTACAAAGTCAGTGTGGATATGAAAGTGTATGACCGAGAGAGGCAGGATAAGATGTATTCACCAGCAGCCTACGTCATATCCTACCGAATATCTCATCTCATTACTGAAGGTACTCAGATTGCCTCTTCATTGCTAATGTAGACATCGCTGTTCCTTTCATATTTTCAGTCATCACTTATTTCATGTCTGGATACCGTTCTGGCGCCAACCACTTTTTCATTTTCTTCGCGGTGAACCTTCTTAATCAATTCGTTGCGGTAACATTTGCAATGTGGTGTGTCTCCCTACGTAGAAACTTTGCCGAAGCCACTTTGATTGCTAATGCGTCACTCACTTTTATCTCCCTCGCATGCGGTTTCTTCATTCAAGCGGATTCCATGCCAGTCTATGTCAGATGGATAAAATACATAAGTTATGTCTACTGGGCTTTCTGTGCCTTATGTAGCAATGGTACCGTTTCTCGTCAAGGACGTACTAAGATGTAGAATTTGCAGATAACTTCTTCGATTGTCCTTATGGAGATGCAACTAATCCTTCCTGCACACCTTATACAGGAAACTATGTCATGGATCAACTTGGTATTCCTCGTCATTATGTTACTACAGGTTGTCTCGCTCTCATGGGGTTCGTATTGTTTTACCTTGCTACAGCATGGTTATTCCTCACTTTACTTCCTGCCTCAATGACCTTTTCGAAACAAGTAAAAAGTTCGGAACGAGAACGTGGCACGGCCGAAGCCGTTGCTCGGGCCAAGACGTCGGAACAGCGGCCGGCCGAGGTACACATTCACTTGCAGGATTTGAAGTTATGGATCGACAAGTCGAATTGGTTCAAGAAATCCAGAGTCCATATTCTTAGGGGAGTCACATTTGACTTCGAGCCCGGTAAATTGAATGTTATTATGGGACCTTCAGGTATGAGATACAGTATTTAAGACTAATGTACAGGTTCTGGGAAGAGCAGTTTATTGAACCTGCTTTGTCGACGATTACATGGATCATTGGTTACTCGCTATCGATATTCAGGAAACCTCCTATTTAACAATGCACTTCCATCTGACAATGTCATTCGAGCATTGACTTCCTATGTCGTCCAGGACGATAGTGCATTACTCCCTTCCCTAACAGTTCGAGAAACATTACATTTCGCTGCAATAATTCGTCTACCTCAACACATGACAAAATCCCAAAAACTAGCTCGGGCCGAAGAAGTCCTCAGCCTCCTAGGTCTCAAACATTGTGCCAACACCCTCGTCGGCTCCGAATTCGTCAAAGGCATTTCAGGCGGTGAAAGACGTCGTGTCTCAATTGCAATTCAAATCCTCACTGATCCAAAGATATTAATGTTGGATGAACCTTCCTCGGGATTAGATGCGAATACAGCACATGGAATGATGGAATTGTTGCAAGCTCTCGCCGAGGAAGGAAGAACGATTATTTGTACTATTCATCAGAGTAGGAGCGATTTGTTTCCGTTGTTTGGGAATTTATTGCTACTTGCGCACGGCGGACGGATGGCTTATTCGGGTAAAGCATCAGAGATGGTGGAATATTTTACCGAAGCCGGATATCCTTGTCCAACTTTTGCTAATCCTGCGTATATTGCCTTTTTCTGTTGAACTAATTGGAGTGATTTTGCGCTGGATCTATGTTCGGTGGATTTACAGCAAGCCGACCGAGAGGAGGAATCGAGAAAACGAGTCGAGGGTTTAATTGCATATTTCAATAAACGGAAAGACGTCGGATCGCCAAGTCTTGATCGAATCCGAAACGTTGTTCTTCCTGCGCAATTGGGAGCTTTACAAAGAAAAGTGTCATCTTTCATGACAGTTTATCCTGTTCTGTTGAAACGGAGTTATCTCAATTTCAAGCGCAGTCCCAATCTTGTGCTCACCAGAATTATGCAAGTTTCGAGTTTTGGCGTTATACTTGCTTTGTTCTATTCTAGACTTGGGAACGATTATGTTGCTATTCAGAATAGAGTTGGGTATATCCAGGAAATCACGCCGCTTGTATTTGTTGGGATGCTGGTATGACTTAATTGCGGTCGTCATCTGACGCATAGAATAATATCGCTGTGTACCCGGATGAACGAGCAGCGTTTTATCGAGAACATGAGGATCGAGCCTACAATGTTGAGCCGTTCTTCCTTTCATATCTCACACTTGAAATACCATTTGAGATCGTCATGGGTGTTATCTGTACCTTGTTCCTTTGCATAATTGGATTTCCGGATACCGTTGGATCGTTTTTCCTTGTCTTCTTTGAGGTCTTTTGTTTTGTCAATTGTGGAGAATCTCTGGGGATTATGTTCTGCACTCTTGTCAATCACAGTGGTTTGAGTGTCAACTTCACCTCCATCGTCAATTCACTTTTCACAGCTATGGCTGGGTACATTCTCCTTTCCATCACAACTAATCAACAGTGTTATTTCTGCGTCAATGCCAGGATTTTTGCGTGGATTCAATTACATTTCGATCCTCAAATGGGGAACAGGTAACCTCCTTTCCAGTACCATCTGACGGCAGGTGCTGTGATGACAGTCTCGTTACGAGGAGTTACGTTTTATTGCACACCGGACCAATTGTCGGCGGATGGAACTTGTCCGATAACGACCGGTGAGCAGGTTTTGGAGTTGTATAATTTGAACGTGAGTACGGTGGCATACTCTCTTGGGATGGTGGCTTGTTTGATTATATACCGACTTATTGCATATTTGTTATTGAAGTTGAAATTAACTCATTGGCAGTTGAAGAAGGTGTAGACATTACAGAGTATAAGGTCAGAGGGCTGGATTAAGACTATATATCCTATTTGTTGGGGTTAATATCAGTTATCTGGATGAATTAATGGTTCATCTGAGAAAGATTCAAGATCGCTGAATTCGGCCACGTGACAATCGCACTCCTTGCTAATAAAAGGGTTCCGATTTGCAACAAGCTTAAATTAAGGGGCGGCTTCAGTTCTCTTCACTTTGTACTCCTCCTCACCTTTGTTCTATTCTTTCATGATCTTTTCCTATACTGCAAGGAAGTCGTTGATCGTACTCAACAGCTCCGACACCTGACCGACTTGAATTTGACGAGCATGTCTGCAGATTTATCAGCATGCATCTGATTATCACAGCTCTGTGAAGCTGCATAAAAGCAAAACCCACTAACCTTATTTATGTCTCGAATCCCCACCCGCCTCTGTTACTACTACCAACAACAACTTGGTAACTTATAACGCAACTTCCGAGTCCAAACACACGGCTCTACATTTCAAGACGTAACCTTCCCAAAATGGCAGTAATACATCATCCTTGAGAATCGATTTGTATATCCCTACGCATTGGAATACTGGACTTCCCATCTCGGCAATGTTTCTGCAAACAGGAATTAGTTTCGAAAAGGACGAGTTTCGACAAGATGAAGCTGTGAGAGGTATATTACTCATTCAGAACCAACGCTATAAGAATGTATACTGATATCCTTGCGAAAAGGACATGTAGATATCGATATTGATCAGTATCAAGCTCCTCCCGACGGTCGCCGTGATGACTATACTTGTAAATTCAAGATATACGGACAATTCTCTTTCCAGCAACCTGATTTTCGGAAATCAACTCTGACGAAATTTAAGAAACGACAACCTGACGCAATGGGTAGTTGGCAAGCTTACATCGTATCATCCCCCCTTTCTCTGCTGATCCCTGGTGTCGGAAGTGTGCTAATGCGGCAGGTTGACGGAACGGCATTTGAGTATACGGTGTATTCGAGAGACTGTCCATATCATTTGAAACCCGGTCAAGCAGCACGAGTGCGTAGTATTCCCTTCTCGTTTCACATGCCTACATCCCATTTACCTGCAAGTTTTCTTTCTACGCATGGGAGGGCAAAGATAGAGTATATCGTTTCGTGTACAACTTCTGCGAAGAAGGGCGCCAAACATACTTGTTCGAGTACCTTTGTATTAGTTGCCGCTCCGGTAGTTACGACGACGCAAGTGTTTCAACATAATTTCAATGTTGATGTGGAGAATGGAGGCCAAACATGTCAATTGAGTGCTTCCGTTCGGAATATTATTACGGTACATCTTCCTTACATACCCCCAAAGCTGATTGTGCAATAGGTGTCCTATCCCACTAATCTTCTACAAAATTCATTTCAAAATATGACGATCTCATTCCCTGACGAACGATTCACATTACAAGATGTCAACCTACGATTAACTTCTAAACTCTCCATTCACGCGGTCAAAAGCACATTTATCAT
>Ga0335072_10012212_pt1 | contig 12264 bp, 10 predicted proteins | sample Lox_Sample_21_FD_206725 | JGI IMG/M metagenome (GOLD analysis project Ga0335072, IMG submission 206725) | Soil microbial communities from Loxahatchee National Wildlife Refuge, Florida, United States - Lox_Sample_2.1 | ecosystem: Environmental > Terrestrial > Soil > Wetlands | place: USA...
GGCCCGCGAGCTGGCCCGGCTGGTCGACCTCACCGTGCACTGCCAGGGCGCGGACCGGCCGGCCGCCGTCGCGCACCAGCCCTGGCCCGAGCTCAGCGACTCGGTGCTGCGCACGTTCTCCACCGACTTGTCGATGGCCGATGCGGTGGGCGACGCCGACCTAGTCCACTCGCACACCTGGTACGCCAACCTGGCCGGGCACCTGGCCGCGCTGCGGTACGGCATCCCGCACGTGATGACCATGCACTCGCTTGAGCCGCTGCGGCCATGGAAGGCCGAGCAGCTCGGCGGCGGGTACGCGCTGTCGTCGTGGGCCGAGCGGGAGGCCGCCTCCTGCGCCGCCGCCGTGGTGGCCGTCTCCGACGGCATGCGCGCCGACATCCGGCAGGCCTATCCCTTCATCGATCCGCAGCGGATCCACGTCATCCGCAACGGGATCGACACCTCGCAATACGCCCCCGACCCGGCAGTGGACGTGCTGGCGCGGCACGGCGTCTCAGCGGACCAGCCCTATGTGATCTTCGTCGGCCGCATCACCAGGCAGAAGGGGCTGCCCGTGCTGCTGCGGGCGGCCGCGGCCCTGGACCCGTCGGTGCAGCTGGTGCTGTGCGCGGGCGCCCCGGACACCCCGGAGCTGGCGGGCGAGGTGTCGTCCCTGGTCGCCGGGCTGCAGGCAACCAGGTCCGGGGTGGCGTGGATCCCGGAGATGCTGCCGCGGCCGTCGGTCATCCAGTTGCTCACCCACGCCCTGGCGTTCGTGTGCCCCTCCGTTTACGAGCCGCTTGGCATCGTGAACCTGGAGGCGATGGCCTGCGGGACCGCCGTCGTCGCCTCCCGCGTCGGCGGCATTCCCGAGGTAGTAGACGGCGGGGTGACCGGGCTGCTCGTCCCGCCCGACGACCCGGCGTCGCTGGCCGACGCGCTGAACGCGCTGGCCCGCGACCCGATGCGGGCGGCCGCCTACGGGCAGGCGGGCCGGGAGCGGGCGGTGGCCGAGTTCAGCTGGCCGGCGGTCGCGACCGCGACCGCCGGGCTGTACAGGGAGCTGACCGGGAAGTAGCGCCTAGATCCCGCTGGCGAACTTGTAGTAGGCGGCGTTGGCGCGAAGCTTGTCCTCGAAGGCGGCGGTGGTTGTCGTCTCATCGATGACCACCAGTTCCACGCCGGCGATCCGCGCGAAGTCGCCGAACGCCTCCGCCCCCACCGCGGTGGACATGGCGGTGTGGTGGGCGGCACCCGCCTGCAGCCAGGCGGTGGCCGAGGTCGGCAAGTCCGGGGCCGGCTTCCAGACCGCGTGCCCGACCGGCAGCTTCGCCAGCGGCTGCGGCGGTGCGACCAGCTCGACGACGTTGGCGGTCAGCCGGAAGCGGTCCCGCAGGTCGGTCAGCGAGACCACGATCCCCGGCCCGGGGTCGGCGGTGAAGACGAGCCGCACCGGATCTTGCCGGCCGCCGATCGACAGGGGGTGGACCTCCAGCCGGGGCCGCGCCGTGGTCAGCGAGGGGCAGACCTCCAGCATGTGGGCGCCCAGGATGAGCTCCGCCCCGGGCTGCAGGTCATAGGTGTAGTCCTCCATCAGCGAGGCGCCACCGGGCAGCCCGGCCCCCATGACCTTGGCCGCCCGCACGAGCAGGGCGGTCTTCCAGTCGCCCTCGGCCCCGAACCCGTACCCGTCGGCCATCAGCCGCTGCACGGCCAGGCCCGGCAGCTGCCTGAGCGCCCCCAGGTCCTCGAAGTTGGTGGTGAACGCGCCGAAGCCACCGTCGCTCAGGAACGACCGCAGGCCGGCCTCGATCGCGGCCCCGTCGCGCAGGGCGGAGTGCCGCTCGCCGCCCGGCCGCAGCTCGGCGGCGACATCGTAGCGCTCGAGGTACTCATCGACGAGGGCGTCGATGTCGCCCGCATCGGTGTCGGCGACCACCGCGGCCAGGTCGTTGACGCCCCAGGTGTTGACCTGGGTGCCGAATACCGCCTCGGCCTCGGTCTTGTCGCCCTCGGTGACGGCGACGAACCGCATGTTGTCGCCGAACCTGGCCAGCTTGAGCGAGCGGGTCGCCGCCCAGCCGGCGGCGGCCCGGGCCCAGGTGGCGACCTGCCCGGTGACCCGCGGGTCGGAGACGTGCCCGACCACGGTCTTACGGCGGGCAGCCAGCCTGGCCTGGATGTAGCCGAACTCCCGGTCCCCGTGCGCCGACTGGTTGAGGTTCATGAAGTCGAAGTCGATCGTGGACCACGGCAGCGCCACGTTGGCCTGGGTATGCAGGTGCAGCAGCGGCTTGCCGAGGGCGCTCAGCCCGGAGATCCACATCTTGGCCGGGCTGAACGTGTGCATCCACGCGATCACGCCGATGACGTTGTCGTCGCTGGTGGCCTCCAGCATCGCCCGGCGGATGTCGTCGGGGCGGGTGAGCACGGGGCGCCACACGACGCGGACCGGGATGTCCGCCGCGGCCGCCAGCGTGCCGGCGATGGCCTGCGACTGCTCGGCCACCTGGCGCAGCGTCTCCGCTCCGTACAGCTCCTGGCTACCGGTGAGGAACCAGACCTCAAGGCCGCTCAGTGCGTCAGTGCCGTCGAGCGTGGCCGGAATGGGCATGGTAATGCGACGCTCCTATCGAAGATCATGCGATGCGTGATGTGCCCGGGGGAAGACGGCCAGCCCGGGCGGCTGGCCTGGGCAGCCGCATGCCCAGGCCAGCCGTCGCGGCCCTAGGCCGTCCTCTGGCGCTCCAGCGCGGCGCGGCGGTACTCGGCGATCACGATGTCGTTCAGCTCCTCCACCGAGGTGTCCGCGGATTGCTTGTCGAACGTGATCTCGCCGTGCTGCAGCAGGTTGACCCGGTCGCAGATCTCCAGGGCCTGCCCGTAGTTGTGGGCGATGATGATGACCGATACCTGTCCCTTGTTCTTCAGGTCACGGACCAGGTCCAAGATGATGGCCGCCTCCTTGGCGCCCATCGCGGCCAGCGGCTCATCGAGCAGCAGGATCTTCGCGTTGGAGTGGACCGCGCGGGCCACCGCGATCGCCTGCCGCTGACCGCCGGAGAGGGCGGCGACGTCGGAGTCAACCGACGGGATGTTGATCCCCATCTCGTCCAGGTACTGGCGGGCCAGCTTGCGCATCTTCCCGTTGGCCAGTAGCGGCCAGCGGGTCACTTCCCGGTTGAGGAACAGGTTGTGGTACACGCTGAGCTGGTTGACCAGGGCAAGGTCCTGGTAGACGGTGTCAATGCCGAGCGACCGCGCGTGGTCGACCGACTTGAACGTCACCTCGCTGCCCTCAAGGACGATCCGCCCGGCGTCGGCTGGCTGGAAGCCGCAGAGGATCTTCATCAGCGTGGACTTGCCCGCGCCGTTGTCGCCGAGCAGGCCGAGCACCTCGCCCCGGCCCAGGTGCAAGTTGATGTCCGTCAGGGCCGTCACCGCGCCGTACCGCTTGGCGATGTGCTCAGCGCGCAGCACGTCGCCCGGCGGGGAGGCCGCCGGTGCCGCGTCGCCGGAGGGAGCCGGGTCTTGCGGCTCCTGGGCCGAGGGCTGCTGGCCCTGTGGCGCTGCCTCGCTCATTTGACTCTCCCCTGCCCGCGCAGCCGGGCGAACTGGACGTTGGCGATCATGGCGATCAGGATCGCGCCGCCAAAGAAGATCTCCAGGGGGTAGGCACTGACCCCGATCACGTCGAACCCGTCGGTCAGCACCGCGAGCACGGCCCCGCCGAGGAACGCGCCGATCATCGTGCCGCTGCCGCCGAGCATCGCGGTCCCGCCGATGACCGCGGCGGCCACCGCGTAGAACATCGGCTGGTAGGCGGCGCCGCCGGAGAACGTGTCGACGACCTGGGTCTGGAAGGAGATCTGGATGCCGACGAACGCGCCGAGCACGCCGGTGATCATGAAGTTGCCGTACTTGATCCTGGCGATGTTGATCCCGGCCTCACGCGCGCCGGTCGCGTTGCCGCCGACCGCGATCGTGTGCAGGCCCCAGCGGGTGCGCCGCAGCAGCAGGTGGAAGACCACGAGGAGGCCGGCCGCCCAGATGAACTCGGCCCACCCGAGCGTCCCGAGGTACTTGCCGATGCCCTGCACTGAGGCGTCGATCGTGGCCTGCTCGCCGTGGCCGGTGGTCAAGATCAGGCCGCCGAGGATGAAGCCGGTGCCCAGGGTGGTGATGAACGAGGGCAGCCGCAGCGTGACGGTGAGGAACCCGTTGATCAAGCCGACCCCGCCGCCGACCAAGATGATGGCGAAGATGATGGCCAGGATGCCGGGCACCCCGTAGTAGGCGGCGAGAAAGTGCATCACGAACGGCGCGAACGCGTAGATGAACCCGACCGACAGGTCGATCTCGCCGCAGATCAGCAGGAGCACCTCGCCGTAGGCGATGATCATGATCGGTGCCGCGATCTGGGACAGGTTGATCAGGTCGAGCCGGGTGAAGAACACCCCTCGCCCATTGGAGTTGATGTACCCGAAGTACAAGATCAGCAGGACGACGACCAGGAAAACGGTGGCCTCCCGCTGCTGCAACAAGAGCCTGCCGGCCCGCCCCAGCTGGCCTAGGCCGCCGTTGCGGCCGGCCGACCCGGCAGGCTTGCCCCCGGTCACACCAGGGGCACGCTGGACGGTATCGCTCACTATGCCTCCTTACTCATGGCTGTGAGTGCCGAGCGCCTGCCCGGGACGAGGCCCGGGCAGGCGGCGGCAGTTTGACTGTGGCTTGAGCCGTGGGTCAGGTGCTGGTGGTCGCGACCGGGTTGGAGATCGCGCCGCTGCGCGGGACCAGCGTGGGCGAGTTCGCCCCGGTGGAGCCCTCGTAGGTGGTGCTGCTCGACAGGTAGTTGCCGACGCTGCTCTTGTCGACGAACGTCAGGCCGGTGTCGGTGTCGGGCGGCGTGACCAGGCCACCGGTCAGGTTGAACATGTACAGGTAGAGCACCGGCAAGAAGCCCTGCATGTACGGGTTCTGGTTGATGGTGAAGTCGAGCTGGCCGCTCTTGATCGCGGTCAGCGTGCCGGGGGTCAGGTCGAACCCGCCGGCCGGGATCTTGCCGGTCAGTCCGGCCGTGGCCAGCTGCGGGCCAAGCAGCTCGGTCGACCCGGCGTCCACGCCGCAGGCCCCGGTGATCTTGGAGGCGTTGCCGATGAAGAACGCCTTCTCGGCCGGTCCCTCGACCGCGGTCGTGGCGCCGGTCTCCACCGCCTTGACCGTGTAGCCGGCCGCCTCGAGCACCTGCGTCGCGCCGTCCAGCCGGGGCTGGATGTTGGCGCTGCCCAAGGTGGCGATGAAGATGACGATCTCGCCCTTCTTGGCCAGCGAGGCGATGCGCGTGCCCAGCTGCTGGCCGGACAGGTACAGGGCCTGGCCGACGTAGCAGAGCCGGTTGGTGCCCGGCGTTTCGACGCCCTTGAGGATCGGGCCGTCGGCGTTGTAGCTGACGACCGGGATGCCCGCGTTCATCGCGGCGGCCACCGGGGTGGCGAAGCTGGTGTCGTTGGGGGCGCTGTTGATGACCGTCGTCGCGATGCCGTCGGCCTTGGCGGCGATGGCCGTGTTGAGGGCGCTCACCATCTGCGAGACGGTCGAGTTCTCCGAGCCGGTCCACTTCGGCGCGGGCAGGCCGAGGAGGGCGGCCGCGTCCTTCATGCCGAACTGGGTGGGCACGAAGAACAGGTTCGTCGTGACGTGGTTGACGAACCAGAACTGCCACTTCGGCGTCGACGGGAAGTTGCCGACCGCCGCCGCGGCGGCCGACGATGACGACGACACCGAGGAGGACGACGAGGCGCTTGACTTGCTGCCGACGCTGCACGCGGTCAGCAGCGCGGACGCCGCCGCCGTGGCGCTGACGAGGCCAGTTCCGGTCAGCAGCCGCCGCCGCGTCGGGCCGTCCTTCATGTTGAGTGTCTGTATAGCCTCATCGACCTTGGGGTCGACTCTTCCCATGGGGACCTCCGTGCTCTTCTTTGAGATGGAATACATCTGTAACCGCAGGTGGCTTGGTGCGACTCAGGTGGCGACGTTCACACCACCTGTCACATCCGCATCACTCGCGTCTCTTACCTCAGATAGCTCATGTGGTTGTTAACGCTCACTCCCGACAATACGACTGTTGGAGGGGCATAAGCTAGGCTTATTGGTCGTGCTTTTTCCAGGCCGCTGGCCGTACTCGGTCTGGTAGCGCCGGTACAGGGCGTCGACCTTGTCCGTCGGCAGCTTGCTCAGGTCGCCAAGGGTGCTCGCCAGGTACACGGTGGCCGCCACGTCCTCGCACATGACCGCCGCCTTGACCGCCTCGCGCGGAGTGCGCCCGATCGTGAAGACGCCGTGGCTGGCCAGCAGCACCGCCGGGGAGCGGTGCCCGGTCAGGGTCGAGACCACGGCCTGCCCGATCTCGTCTCCGCCGATCGGCGCGAACGGCCCGACCGGGATCTCGCCGCCGAACTCGTCGGCCATGGCGGTCAGCACGCACGGGATCGGCTCGCCGCGGGCCGCCCAGGCGGTCGCGTACCTGGAGTGGGTGTGCACGACGCCGCCAACCTCCGGCATGTGCCGGTAGACGTAGGCATGCGAGGCCGTGTCACTCGACGGGGACAAGTCCCCCTCCACCCGGTTGCCGTCCAGGTCGCAGACCACCATCGACTCCGGGGTCAGGTCCCCGTAGCCGACGCCACTCGGCTTGATCACCATCAGGTGAGCGCCCGCGACCCGGGCGGAGATGTTGCCCGACGTCCACGCGACCAGGCCGTTGCCCACCAGCTCCGCGTGCAGGGCCGCGACCGCGGCCCGCGCCTCCGTCACCGCCTGGGTCATGAGTGTCCTCCGCTCGCCTTGTCCCGCAGCACCTGGTCGCGCAGCGCGCGCAGCCGGTGCATGACCTCGTTGGAGCCGCGGCCGAAGTAGTCGTGGAGCAGCAGGTACTCGGCGTAGAGCTGGTCGTAGACGGCCGTGGCGGCCGGGTCGGGCTGGTAGGTCCGGCCGGCCCTGCGGCCCATCACCGCGGCGGCCGCCGGCACGTCCGGGTAGGCGCCCGCCGCGACGGCGGCGTGAATGGCCGAGCCGAGCGCCGGGGCCTGGGCCGAGCCGGCCAGGTGCAGCGGCCGCCCGGTCACGTCGGCGTAGATCTGCATGAGCAGCTCGTTGCGCAGCAGCCCGCCCGCGATGACCAGCTCGGTGACGCCGGCGCCCGCCGCGTCGAAGGCGTCGACGATGACCCTGGTGCCGAAGGCCGTCGCCTCGAGCAGCGCCCGGTAGATGTCCGCGGGCCTGGTCGCCAGCGTGAGCCCGACGATCGCGCCCGACAGGTGAGCGTCGACGAGCACGCTGCGGTTCCCGTTGAGCCAGTCCAGGGCGATCAGTCCGTGCGCACCTGGCGGCTGCTCCGCGGCGTACTGCGTCAGCAGCTCGTGCAGGGAGACGCCACGGCGCCGGGCCTCCTGGTGGTACTCGGGCGGTACCGCGTGGTCGGCGTCCCAGGCGAAGATGTCCCCGACCCCGTTCTGCCCGGCCTCGTACCCGTAGGCGCCCGCCACGATTCCGCCGTCGACGACCCCGCACATGCCGGGCACCTCGGCCAGGGCCGCGCCGTTCATCACGTGGCAGTTGGAGGTCCCCATGATGATGGTCATCTGGCCGGGTGCCAGCGCGTCGGCCGCCGCCGGAGTGACATGCGCGTCCACGTTGCCGACCGCGACCGCGATGCCCTCGGGGAGGTGAGTCCAGGCCGCCGCCCGCGCCGTCAGCGTCCCGGCCCGGCTGCCCAGCGGGAGGACCGGATGGGCGAGCTTCCCGTCGGCGAAGCTGGCGAAGCCGGGGTTGAGGGCCGCGAGGAACTCCCTGGAGGGGTACCGGCCGTCTTGGTAGATGCCCTTGTACCCGGCCGTGCAGGCGTTCCTTGTCTCGGTGCCGCACAGCTGCCAGATGATCCAGTCAGCCGCCTCGATCCAGCGGTCGGCCCGCTGGTAGACCTCCGGGTCCTCCTCCAGCAGCTGCAGTCCCTTGGCGAACTGCCACTCGGCCGAGATCTTCCCGCCGTAGCGGGCCAGCCAGGACTCGTCCCTGTCCCGGGCGAGCTGGTTGATCCGGTCGGCCTGGGGCTGGCCGGCGTGGTGCTTCCAGAGCTTGGGATAGGCGTGCGGGCGGTCCGCCAGCTCGTCGACCTGGCACAGCGGGGTCCCGTCGGCGAGGGCGGGCAGCACGGTGCAGGCGGTGAAGTCCGTGCCGATGCCGATCACCTGGGCCGCGTCGATGCCGGCGTCGGCCAGGGCGGCGGGCACCGCTACCCGCAGCACGTCCAGGTAGTCCTCCGGATCCTGCAGCGCCCAGTCGGGGGGAAGCGGCCGGCCACCCGGACCGAGCGTGGCGTCGATGACGCCATGCCGGTACTCATGGGTGGCGGTGCCGAGCTCGGCGCCGTCCGCCACCCGAACGACGAGCGCCCGCCCGGAAAGCGTGCCATAGTCGATGCCGACGACGCACGCGTCCGTCGTCGGGTTGTTAGCGCTCACATCACGCATTCTGGACTAGACAGCACGGCCAGGTCCAGACCCATGTGCGTGTTTTGCCCGTCACTGCCTGCGGCGGACGGCGGCTGCCCGCGCCAGCCTGGCGGGAAGCGGGCGCGCGGCACCCGGAGGATAGGCGGGCAGCGCGGGGGTAGACCGGCGGGAGGGCAACGGGGCCGGCTCGCGCTCGCTGGCCGGCCGACCAGGGAGATGGGGTGTATGCGGCATAGCTACCGCTCGGACTTGTCGCAGCTGCGTGCGCTCGTCCTTGAGCAGGCCCAGGAGGCGGGGCTTACCGCGGCGCGGGCCAGCGACCTGGTGCTCGCCGTGAGCGAGGTCGCGGCTAACACCCTGCGCCACACGGACTCGCCCGGCACGCTCACCATCTGGCACGACGAGGCTGAGGTCGTGTGCGAGGTCCATGACAAGGGGATCATCGCCGACCCGCTCGCCGGGCTGCACCCGCCGGCACCAGACGCCGACGGAGGGCACGGCCTTTGGCTCGTCCGGCAGGTGTGCGACAATGTCGAGTTCTGTCGCAATTGCGATGGCACGACGGTGCGGATGCACATGATCCTTGGCGCAGCGCCGTCTCGTCCACGCGGTGTCGGCTGAGCAGCATTTTCGCTCCTCAACCTGTGGTAAAAAACGGGTGTGGATCTGCTCACGGCATCCGTCACCAAGGTCGAGTCAGGAAGCGAGCCGTACACGCTCGTGGAGCTCGTCGGCGAGGCGGACGTCACCAACTGCGACGCGCTACGCGAGGTTCTCGAGGCCGAGGTGGCCACTGCGCCGCGCTCCCTGATCATCGACCTGGCCGGCCTGCGCTTCATGGATTCCTCAGCGCTGCACATCATCTTGCGGGTGAACCGGGCCATGGACCGCCAGGGGTGCGTCCTCGCGCTGGCGTCGCCCCGGGAGCCGGTCGCCAAGATGCTGCGGCTGACAGCGGCTGACCAGCTTGTCCCCGTCTACGCCAGCGTGGTCGAGGCGACGGCCGGGTAGCCGGCGGGCCTCCGCCGCGGCGGCCCGCAAAGCAGGCGCCGGCAGGCAGATCAGGGGAAAAGTAACGGCCCGTGGTTTAGCCCCGCGACCAGGCGGATATCTTCCCAATCAGTGGTGCCTACGACGCAGGCACGTTCCACACCCCCTTGGTGTGCGTGCTTGGTAGGCCACTTGTTCCCCGCGGGTGCTGCCGCTTCTGCAGCGCCGCAGGCCTCCCCGATGGCTCGCCGTGAGGGTTCACGATGAGGAGGCAACCCATGAGGATCGCTTTGGTAGCAGCGCGGCACGTGACTCCCGTCTGTGATGACGGGACCGGCGAGGCCGGCGAGGATATTCAGTTGCGCGAGCTGAGCAGGCGGCTGGCGGACGAAGGACACGAGGTGTCGGTGTACGCGCCGACGCCGGAAGGCGGGCCCGCTGGCTCCCAGCCCGGCGTGCGCGTGGAGTACATCGCGACCTCCGGCCAGCCCGCGGCCAAGGGCATCCTGAGCGACCTCCTGAGCGAAGTGCCAGCCTTCAGCGGCCCGCTGCGCGAGCGGTGGTCCAAGGACCGTCCCGACGTGGTGCACGCCATGCACTGGACCAGTGGGCTGGCGGCCCTGGCCGCGGCCCGTGACCTGCAGATCCCTGTCGTGCAGTCGTTCCAGTCGCTGGGCGTCGCCGAGCGGCGGCACCGGGTCATACCGCAGGCCGCCGATGCTGAGCGGATCCGCCTTGAGCCCGCCATTGGCCGCACGGCCATGGCCGTGCTCGCCGGCAGCGCCGAGCTGCAGTCCGACCTCACCCGGCTCGGCGTGCCACGGCGGTGCATCAAGGTAGTCCCGTGCGGCGTCGATACCAGCGTGTTCACCCCTGAGGGCCCGGCAGCCGCTCGCGGCGACCGGTCCCGCCTTGTCACCGTCACCGGCCTGCGAGAGCACGATCTCGGAGCGCTGACCACGCTGCTGCGCGCCCTGGCCAAGGTGCCTGCCACCGAACTCGTCATCGCGGGCGGTCCGGAGCGCGATGAGCTCGAGTCCCATCCCGTCCGCCGCCGGCTGGGAATGCTGGCCGACTCGCTCGGCCTCGCCGACCAGGTCGAGTTCACCGGCCAGCTGGGCCGCAGCGCCCTGCCGCCGCTGCTTCGCTCCGCTGACCTGTTCGTGACCGCGTCGGAGTACGACCCGTCCGGGATGACCTGCGTCCAGGCCATGGCCTGCGGCGTGCCCGTGGTGGCGTCCGCCGTGGGCGGGCAGCTGGACGCCGTGGTGGAGGGAACCACCGGCCTGCTGGTCCAGCCGGGGAACCCCGCGCTCCTCGGCAACAAGATCAGGCAGCTGCTCTCCCACCCCATGCTGCGCGACGCGTTCAGCGTTGCCGCCGCCGACCGGGCCATGCACCGGTACTCCTGGGACCGCATCGCGGCCGAGACCCTAGCCGCCTACGACAGCGCCGTGGGTGCCTTGCCCGCCGCGGCGTAGCTTGCCCAGGGGGCGACCCCGCTTGCCCAGGGGGGCGACCCCCTGGAACCCCTGATACGGGCGCCTCGGCGCGCCGCCTTCCCTCGCTGTGCCCGCCAACGCCCAGGCCCGCCAGCCCCAGCTATGGCCCGGCGCCTGTGCCGGTTTACGCAGCGTGACTGGCCGGATATCACGGCACGGTGCACATGCCCGTCAGGGCAAGCCAGGCCACCGGCCCGGTTGACCTGCGTGATGGCGCAGCGCTGGCGGGTGAGATCTTTCGCCTGAAGAACGGCGATGCCGCGGGCAAGGAGCGCTTCCGGCAGATCCAGTCGACGTTTAAGAGCCTGACCGGCCGCGACCTGGAGATGGCCCGGTGCCGCGCGACCTGGAGATGGCCCGGTGCCGACTGGCTGCGAGGGCTTCGACGCCATGACCGCCCGCAGGCGCTTGCTATTCGACTTCGACGGCGGCGTGCATTGCCTGGGTCGCGATGCTTCTCGCTTGCGCGGCTCCTGCGACGTACGCGGCCCGGTCGAAGGCGAGGGCTGACTCGTTCAGCGTGGTGATGGCGTCTTCGTGGTGTCCCAGGGAGTTCAGGGCCCAGCCTTTGTAGAGGCTCGCCCAGCCCAGGGTGAGGTCATCGTTTGCCTCTTGGGCCGCGAGCAGCGCCTGCTGCGCGCGCCCTACCCGGGCGCGGCCGCTCACTTCAAAGCCTGTTCCGGCTGCAGCGGCGACCACGACGGTCTTCTCGAGGCAACCGGGTATCTGCAGAGGAACGACTCGACTCAGACGCCCGAGTCGCGGTCACGTGTCCCCGAGCCGCGAGGCGCGGCTGAACGCCAGCCCATCGCTTCTCGGGGCCGCCGGTGGTCACGTGGATGACGGGTCGACCGCGGCCAGGAATCTGACAGGATCGATGTGGCTGCCCGGTCGCAGGGCAAACCCCTCCAATGCGGACGCAAGACATCCGGTGAGGCGTCCCCGGACTACGATCCGGTACCTGGTCGGCTCCACGTGACCCCCGGTGCCTTATGGGTTGGTGCCCGTCTTAATTAAGCCCAACCGGATGAGCGGTCATCACCCGTCGACCGAGGAGGTCGCGGAGCTATGATCGGCCAGTCCTGTGGTCATCGCCTTGGACGGCGCTGAGGCTGCACGCCTATACCGCCGGGGAGCCTCCGAGCTTGGTGATGAGGAAATTGCGCGTCAGATCGGCGATCCGGTCGGCTTGCTCTTCGAGGGCGAAGTGGCCGCCGTCGAGCAGGTGCACCTCTGCCCCGGGCACGTCGCGTTTGTAGGCTGCGGCCTCCGCGGCCTCG
>Ga0335072_10012213_pt1 | contig 12263 bp, 11 predicted proteins | sample Lox_Sample_21_FD_206725 | JGI IMG/M metagenome (GOLD analysis project Ga0335072, IMG submission 206725) | Soil microbial communities from Loxahatchee National Wildlife Refuge, Florida, United States - Lox_Sample_2.1 | ecosystem: Environmental > Terrestrial > Soil > Wetlands | place: USA...
GACCACGCCGTGGCCGCCAGCTACCGCAAGTCCTTCCACTACTACACCCAGGAATCCCTGCTCAACTCCGTCGTCTTCTACGCCGCAGCTTCCATGCTCTTCTTCGGGGCTTTCATTATGCGGTACAGGATCGAGCTGATATTGGCCTTCCCCTTCGTCGCCCTGCTCATGGCCATTTACTTCGGCCTCTCTTTCCGCCACGAAAGTGCCGTGCAAAACCCTGAGAAACTCTACCGCGAACCACGCCTGATGGCCGCTCTGGCCCTGTGTATCGCGGTCTTCGTTGTGCTCCTCTTCGTCGATCTCCCGTGGCTCGGCACTCTCTTTCCTCCCTCCCGCCCCTAGCTGCACGCCGCACTCGGCAATTCGCCTCGCGAAAGCTCGCGGTGACTTCAAATTTTGCGAGATGCCGTCTCATCCCACACAATAGAAGTGTCCATGCCTAATCTTCCCGGCGCGGAGTCCGGTCCATGCTGAACCTTGCCCAGCGCTTGATCCTTGGCTGTGTTCTCCTTGCCGCCCTCACCATTGGATTGGCGGTGATAGCACACGGCGCGCTTGCCGCAGCCGGCGATGGGCCCATTGCCCTCGTATTTTCTATCGCTGCGGTTCTCATCGGCCTTTCCGTCATTGTTCTGGTGCTTCAGCCCATCCGCATGCTGGCCCGCGACATCAAAAGGATCGCCGAGGGCAACATGGAGCATCGCGTCGAATGGAACAGCCGCGACAGCTTTGGCATCATCGTCAGCGAACTGAACCGCATCGCTGTCCGCCTGCGCGATCTGCGCGACACCGAGGCTGGCCGCAAGCAGATGGAGTTCCAGCTCTCCGACGCCGTTCTTCAGTCAATTTTTGAACCCGTCATCGTCACCGACGGCAAAGGCCACGTGCTCAAGGTCAATCAGGCCGCAGCCGAGATCCTCGGCGACGCCGCCACCGACCGCATGGCCCTCACCACCACTCCCGGCGGCGACAAAATCCTCAGTGCCATCCGCGACGCCCTCGCCATGCAGAAACCGGTCGCGGCCGAAGGCGATGCCTCCATGCTGCCCATGCGCATTGGCAAGCAGGAGCGCAGCTACCGTCTCCGCACTACACCCATGCGCGACTCCGAAGGCCGCCTGCTCGGGACCGTCACCACTCTCGAAGACGTCACAAGCCTCCAGGACACAGACCGCTTTAAAACCCAGTTCATCGCTGTCGCCAGCCGCAAACTTCGCGATCCGCTCCTCCAGCTTCGCCGCGGACTCTACGCACTGAGCCAGGGGTACGGCGGACCGCTCGAGCCTCTGCAGTCCGAGCTTGTCGTAGCCGCCAGCAACGAATCAGAAAAACTCAACGACCTGATGGCCGATCTCATTGAAGTCGCCGAGCTCGACACCGGCAAACGCGAACTCCACACCGATCGCCTGCGCCCCCTGCCCTTGCTCAACGAAGCCCGCGACCGCTACTGCGAAGAGGCTGCCGCCAAGCGCATTCGGGTCGAGGTCAGAGCCTTCGCCGACCTCTCCTACGTCCAGGCAGATCACCGCGCCGTCCGCTCGGTCTTCGACAATCTCATGACCAACGCTCTTCGGTACACGCCGCCCGAAGGCGAAATTCTGCTCGCCGCTGAGGAGATCAAAAACTTCGTCCAGTTCACCGTCCGCGATACTGGCCGCGGCATTGAAGCCGACCGCCTCAATCGCCTCTTCGACCGCTTCAACAGTGCGTCGGATACCGGAACAGGCCTTGGCCTCGCTCTCGTCCGCCGGCTCATTGAATCCCAGGGGGGCCAGATCGCCGTGGAAAGCCGGCTGGGCCACGGCACCTCTTTCCGCTTTTCCTTGCCGGTGGCCGTTGTCGACACGGCCCATCATCCCGTCGAGGTGGGCTGACCTATGGCCGAACTTCATCTCGACAAACAGCAGGAACCCGCCAGGCTCCGTGTCTATCTCGGTGCGGCGCCGGGAGTTGGCAAAACCTATCACATGCTCAACGACGCCTTGCTCAAGCGCAAGCAGGGTGTCGACGTTGTCGTCGGTCTGGTCGAAACCCACGGCCGAAAAGAAACAGCGGAACAAATCCGCGATCTCGAGATCATCCCCCAGCGGGTCGTTCCTTATCGCGGAGTCGACCTCAAAGAGATGGATCTTGATGCGATCATCGCGCGCCACCCTGACACGGTGGTCGTCGATGAGCTCGCGCACAGCAACGTGCCCGGCAGTAAAAATCGCAAGCGTTACGAAGACGTGCTCGAACTACTCAACGCCGGCATCAACGTCTTGACCGCGGTCAATATCCAGCATCTTGAAACGCTGAACGACGCCGTCAATCGCTCCGCCAACACCGTCGTCCGTGAAACCGTCCCCGACAGCTTCATCAAGCGTGCCGACGAGGTCATCAACGTCGACATCAGCATCGAGGAGCTCCGCTCGCGGCTTCGCGAGGGCAAGATCTATGCCCCGGAAAAGGTCGAGCAGTCTCTGGCCAACTTCTTCCGCAAAGGAAACCTCAACCTGTTGCGCGAACTCGCCCTGCGCGCCACGGCCGAACAGGTGTCCCACCGTGCCGCCGACTATCGCCGCACCCAGGGCCTCGAGCAGGCGCCCATCCCCGACAAAGTAATGGTCTGCCTCAGCACCCGGCCAGGTACTGAACGTCTCGTCCGCGTCGGCGCACGCGTCGCAGGACGCCTTGCCACCAACTGGTATGCCGTTTACGTCGCACGGCCTGGAGAAAACGAAAGCCGCAACGACCCCGAGGCCCACTCGCGTCTCGAGGAGTTTCAGCGCATGGCGCGCGACCTTGGCGCTCAGGTCGTCACGCTTACCGACAAAAGCGTCTCCGATGCGCTCATCCGCTTCGCCCAGCAGGAATCGATCTCGCACGTCATCTTCGGCCAGCCCGTCCGCTCACGCTGGGACATCCTTCTTCGCGGCTCCGTCCTCAATAAGTTCCTCTCGCAGATCCGCGACGTGACCGTGCAGGTCGTGCCGATGCAAAAACCATTGCGCAAAGCCTGATCACAATTACTTCGTCATCCAGATCTCAAAGCCCACGCCGTTTTCTTCAATCTCCACTCGGCGAAACTCCGTCTGCGCCAGCATCTGCTCAAACTCTCCGCGCGTATACGCTGTCCGAATCAGGAACGTCCTGAACGTAAGCTTGGTCAGCAGGCGATTCACCGGCGACAAGCCCATCTCGTCCACCGCACGGCTCACCTCATTCGGCTGCGCATCCCGGCTCAGATCGATCAGCAGCCCGCGCCCTCCCGGCTTCAGTACCCGGCACATCTCCTTCAGCGCCCCCACCGGATCAGCAAAATTCTTGAAAGCCGCGCGGCACAGCAGGAAATCAAAGCTCTCCTTCGGAAACGGCATATTCGAGGCCGATCCCTCTTGAAACTGCACCTTCGCTCCGGCCGCCGCCGCCTTCTCCGCCGCCATCTTTACAAATGTCCGGCTCAGGTCCATCCCCGTAATTGCATACGAGCCGCGCTTCGCCAGCTCGATGCAGAAGTAGCCCGGCCCCGGCGCAACCTCCAGCACGCGGCTGCCTTCAGGCAGCTGTCGCGCAATCCGCGCGGCCAGGTCCACATACTGCTGCATCATCTCGCCCGTATTCGCCGCATACCACTTCGCCATCATGCCCTCGATCGGCCGATCCGCGTGAGGCTTCCTCGCTGTCAACGTCGTCATCGCACTCCTCCTCCGTGTTAAAACAAAGCTCTCCTGTGCACGCAGCGCCGCTGCATGCGCTTCACGTTCTGTTGTCATTCAGTAAATTCCAGACTGAATACAGAGCAGCGAGCGCGTTTCTACTCCCTACTCCCTACTCCCTGTTCCCTGTTCCGCACCCTACTCGCAGAACACGCGCACCTTCGTCTGGTTGCCGTCCTTGCCGTCCACATCCACGGTCAGGTCTTCGAGATGATCGATCAGCTCTTCCAGATTCTCCGGCTTAATCTGCGAGAGCGTAAGCGGCACTCCATGCCGGTTCAGAGCCTGGTCCAGCTGATCGTGTGCCTGCTGCGGAATCAGGCTCGCCAGCCGCACGCCCGCGCGCAGCAGTTGCATCGGAACGCGCACATTCACCGTCGTCAGCCCCTTGTTCCCTGTCATCGACTCATCCGCTTCCACCAGCACGCGCAGATACTTCGCCCGTGCCGCCGCTGGCGCAGTCTTTGTCCCATTGCTGCCTGCGCCGCCATATCCAGCCGCTGCCGTCGCCGGCGCCGGCTCCAGCGCCGCTAGCAGCCGCTCTGCCTCGTCCGCGGTAATCTTGCCCGCGGCCAACATCTCCAGAATCTGTCTCCGGTTCTCGTTCATCGCATCCCTCCCCACACCTGTGTCACACAAGCCACTACACTCTGCGCCAGCTCAGCCACTCTCGGCGCCACCATCGAAACCGTATGCGCTACGCCCGCTACCACCGGGCCCACCTGGGGCAGCGCCACCCACGCAATCGCAAAAGCCACCGCAAATCTAAGAACCTTGTCGTCGCCGTCCTGCCACACCGCAAACAACCGTTCCGCCTCGCGTGGAGTAATCCGTCCCATCGCGATCAGCGACAAGATCGCCCGCCGATCGATTTCCATCGCCGTCTTCATAGAATCCTCACCGTCACCCGGTTTCCTTCCGTGCAAACCCGCACATCCGTCCCTGGCAGGCTGCAAAGAATCTTCCACATCGTCACCACCGTCGCCGAAAAGCTCACATCGGCGGCGATGCATACTGCCCACAGAATCACCAGCACAAACGGACCCAGCAGAATCGCGGGAATCCACAACAGAAACACCGGCAGAATGATCGGGAATCCCCACCAGTGCCCCGTCTGTATGCGCACAATCGCAAGATTCGGAGTCATTGCAAAGCCTCCAACAGGCTGATCGCCTCAGCCGCTGTGATCTCTCCATTCTTTAGCCGCTCCAGCACTTCGGCCCGAGACGGCGACGGATTCGTATCCACAAACTCCAACAGCCCCGCGATCCGGTTCAACCGCGCCTTGATCGTCGGATAGCTCACACCAAAAACCTGCTCCATCTCCTTGATCGAGCCATGCGACCGCAAAAACGCCGTGATGAAAACTTGGTCTTCCAGGCTCAGCCGGGCCAGCTCGGGCAAAGTGAACGTACCCTCGATCGCGATCCCCTTTTCCGGAATCCGAACCCGCTCCACCACCACCGGCGATCCCTGCGCCATCCGCAGCAGATCCTGCCAGTCCGTACCCGCCTTTGTGCCATTCGCCATCTGCCCCAGCTCCCTGTTAGTCAAGCAATGAAAAGAGCATAATCAATATTATTAATTAATACAATCTATTTTATTAATTATTTTAATTTTTCCTATCATCTAGTTGAAGGCTGGAACAACGGCGCTTCGCCTCCTGCGCGCGGCTGCCTGCAACCCTCAACCTTTCATTGAGTTGGCCCGACCGATCCTCCACTCTTTGCCAGGCTGTCTCGACTCGTCGCCGTCCAGACACGCATCTTTTCATTCCCGCCGAGTTGGTCTCCGTCGACGCTCTGCCGCGCGCTTATCCGGTACACGCGTCCACGTCGATGACCGGCCCTCTTTGATCTCTGCCGACCAGCAACGCGGGGGACCTGTGCTCCCACTGCCCAGGCACGGCTCACCGAACCATTGCCGTTCCGGACTGCGATCGCCGCTCAGCAACGATCAAGTCCAGTTGCGGACCGGCCAGTCTGCCGATCTCGCCCTAAGGAAACGCGCGGCGTTTCCCCGCGTCCGGCTGGTAGCATTAGTGCCAAGTTTTGCTGCAGGCATGGAACATCGGTTGCGGATTCCCCGTTATATGTCTTGCGGACCTGCCGGGACGAATTTTGTCTCTGCCTTAGGTTGCGTCCGGAACTGCACCACTTCTTCGCCTTCGGCAGACCTTTGATGTGTCCGCGATCAATTTCCAGCATCCGGGCTCATTCTGCACCAGACATTTCTCGGGAGGCTCAATGAATCACACGGTGGCTCGCCCTTCGTACGTCTACCTGGCGTTCGCTTTTGTTGTCTTCACCCTCGCGTCTGTGGTCTCTTCCGCGTCGGAGACGCCACTGCTTCTCCGCAACCCGTCCCTCTCGAGCGACAAAGTCGCCTTCGTTTATGCGGACGACATCTGGACTGTCAGTCGTAATGGCGGCGCTGCCCAGCGCCTGACCTCCGATGGCCACGTCGTAGCCGGCCCCTACTATTCGCCCGACGGATCCGAAATCGCATACTCTGCGCACCTCCAGGGCAATACCGACGTCTACATCATCCCTTCGGACGGAGGCATCCCGCGCCGAATTACCTGGCACCCGGCCGGAAGCGACGTCGTCGGCTGGACCCCCGACGGCAAGGACGTCCTCATCGCCAGCGGCCGAACCAGCTACCGCCGCTTCCTCAAGCTCTTTCTGGTCCATGCCGATGGCGCAGGCTCACCTCAGCCGCTGCCTCTGCCTGCGGGCGCCGAAGGCTCTTTCTCGCCCGACGGAAAATCCATCGCTTACGAGCCCATCACCCGCATTGAGCCCGCGTGGAAGCAATATCACGGCGGCAATTTCATGCATCTCTGGATTGTGAATCTCAAAACACTCGACCTGGTGAAGATTCCGCGCGAAAACTCCGTGGACTTCAATCCTGTCTGGGTTGGCAACGCCGTCTATTTCCTTTCAGACCGCGCCGGGCATGTTGCCCTCTTCAAATACGACATCGACTCCAAGGCTGTTACGCAAGTTGAGCCCAACAACAGCTTCGATCTCAAGACCTTTCAGGCTGGTCCCGGCGGAATCGTTTACGAGCAGTTCGGTTCGATCCACCTCCTCGATTTGCCTTCAGGCTCTGACCACACCCTCTCGATCCAGATTCATGGGGAAATGCCCGGCCTCGCTCCTCACCTGGCGAATGTCCGCTCCGACGAAATTCAGAACGCCGGGATCTCGCCCACCGGCGCACGCGCCGTTTTTGAAGCACACGGCGAAGTCTTCACGGTGCCCGCAGAAAAAGGCGACACGCGCAACTTGACGCAGACTTCCAACGCGGTCGAACGCGATCCCTCCTGGAGTCCCGACGGCAAGACTGTCGCGTATTTCTCTGATGCTTCTGGAGAGTACAAGCTCTATCTTCACGACCAGACCGGCTTCAAGGCCCCCACCGTCATCGACCTCGGGCCTGACCCAAGCTTCTACTATTCGCCCACTTGGTCGCCCGATTCCAGGCGCATTGCCTACGCGGACAAACACCTTCATCTCTGGGTCATCGATGTGCCCACCGCTCAGGAGCCCGCTCCCAAACCGGTACTGGTTGACACGGGCATCTACGGCAGCTTCGGCAACAACTTCGGTCAGGTCTGGTCACCCGATTCCAAATGGATCGCCTACCAGCGCGACCTCGACAACCAGCTTCATGGCATCTTTGTCTACTCGATCGATACGCGCAAATCCACGCAGATTACCGACGGCATGAGCGACGCCGGCAGCCCGGTCTTCGATGCCAACGGAAAGTACCTTTACTTCCTTGCGTCGACGGATGACGGCCCTTCGCAGGCTGGCATCGATCTGTCTTCGCTCGACCGTGCGCAAACCAGTGCGGCTTACGTCGTCGTTCTTGCCAAAGATGGCGCCTCGCCGATTCCACCGGAAAGCGACGACGAAAAGATCAAGGAAGAAAAGAAGACCGAGCCTGATAAGTCCGCGGCCGAAAGCAAAGCCCCGGACGGTGATAAGACTGCCGACAAAGATAAGGAGTCAGGCAAGGACGAGAAGGACAAAGACAAGCCCGTCAAAGTCACAATCGACCTGGAGAATATCGGCAACCGCATTCTTTCTCTTCCCATTCCGCCGCGGAATTATCTGGGAATCGCTGCAGGGAAGACTGGCGTTCTCTATCTTTCTGAGGGCGCGCCCTTCGGCCGCTCTTCCAATGAAGGTGAATCCGCCGGAATCCATGCGGTCTGGCGCTTCACACTCGAGAAGCGCAAAACCGAAGAGATCCTTGATGACGTCAACACCTTCGTCGTCTCGTCCGACGGTTCAAAAATCCTTTACGGTCAGCACGACTCGTGGGCCATCACGCCCGCCGATGAACTCAAGCCCGGCAACGAACACCCCGGCAAGCCGCTCAATCTCGCGGGTATGGAAACCACCATCGACCCGCGCGCTGAGTGGAAGCAGATGTTTGATGAAACCTGGAGGATTGAGCGCGACTTCTTCTACGATCCCAATCTACATGGTCTCTCGCTCGCTAAAGTCGAGGCCCGCTATCGCCCCTATCTCGCAGGCCTCGCCTCTCGTGATGAGTTCACCTACCTCTGCATAGAAATGTTGGGCGAGATCAATGTCGGCCATATGTTTGTCGGTGGCCCCCACATCCCCGACCACGCGCCGAAGGCTGGCCTCCTCGGCGCCGATTACACCGTCGAGAACGGCCGCTACCGGATTGCGAAGATACTCGGCGGCGAAAACTGGACGCCCGGTCTTGAGTCCCCTCTCACCATGCCCGGTGTCTATGTCAAAACCGGCGAATACATCCTCTCCGTCAACGGCCGTGATCTCAAGGGTACCGACAATATCTACCAGGCCTTCAACGGCGCCGCCGGCAGGCAGACTGTGCTGCACGTCGGCCCCGATCCGAACGGCAAAGATGCCCGTGATGTCACCGTCGTCCCCATTCCTGATGAATCTGCCCTCCGCGAGATTGACTGGGTCGAAGGCAATCGCAAGAAGGTCGACGAGCTTTCTGGCGGCAAGATCGCCTATGTCTACATGCCGAATACCGCCGGTGCGGGTTACAACAGCTTCAACCGCTACTTCTATGCGCAGCGCGACAAGCAGGGCCTGGTCCTCGACGAACGCTGGAACCAGGGTGGCCTCATTGCCGACTACATTGTCGATGTGCTCAAGCGCCAACCGCTCTCCGGCGCCATTGAGCGCGACGGAAAGCCGGTCCATGATCCGGAAGGCGCGATCTTTGGCCCCAAGGTTATGCTGATTAATCAGAATGCCGGCTCCGGTGGCGACGCAATGCCCTGGTACTTCCACAAGACGGACATCGGCAAGCTCATTGGCACGCGCACGTGGGGCGGGCTTGTTGGCATTGGTGGCTTTCCCTCGCTGATGGACGGCGGTTATGTCATGGCGCCCCGCTATGCCATCTACGGTCTCCAGGGCCAATGGGAGGTTGAGAACCATGGCGTCGCGCCGGACATTGATGTCGATCTGCTCCCGAAAGATGTTGCCGACGGCCACGATATGCAACTCGAAACAGGCGTCAAGACGGTCCTCGACGAACTGAAAGACTATAAGGCGCCCACCTTCACCGTGCCGCCGTACCCCAACTATCACGAACACGACGGGCTTGGAAGATAGATCCGTCACATTGCCCGCCAACCCCTGTTCATGCCAACGCATGAGCAGGGGTCCGGGTAGTACCCGAATCGTCCATCGGGTTTTGCAGACCTCCCAATTCATCGTTCATTGACTCCATCGAACCTCCGCGCGAAAATCACTCGAACGCCGCCAGAACTCCGGCGAGATCCGCAACCGAATCGCGGGCTCTCACTTCACAGCCCTCGCCCGTTCTTACTGGCCCGGCAATCCCTATCTTTCGGCCAACGCCGATTCCGGGTCGGGACTCCTTCCGCAGGGTTGCATCGACGCTCTCTACAATGGAAGCAGCGCACGCGTCCCCCGCGGCCGATCAGAGAAGCCATGTACAGAGCGATGTTCCGACGGAAAAAGAGAACTCTGCTGTTTCAGTCAGCGCTGCTCATCGCGGCCGTCGCGTTTCTCGACTGGCAGATAGTCGGTCAAGTCCCGCTCGGAATTCTGTACCTGGTCCCGATGGCCATGCTGGGCAGTGTGCTCGAGTGGTGGCAGATCTGTGTCATTGCCTTGCTGTGCACAGGTTTGGCAGAGGTCTTTGATGACTTGCAATGGAACCTCCGCGCAGGCACGCTGCGAGACGTTCTCTACTTTGTCGTATTTACCGGAGCCGGCCTCTTCATTCGCGAGATAACCCGGAATCGTCAGACCATCTCCAGACACGTCGAAGAAGTTGAGCAGCAGAGCGAAGCCAGGCGGCTCGCCGAAGAGCAGTTCCGCGTCCTCGTTGAGACCAGCCCGTCTGCCATCTTTGTCGCCGAGCGCAACGGCTCTGTGCTGATGGCAAATGAGGCAGCCCATCGCATGCTCGGCCTGCCCGCAGGCCGGCTCACCGGCCGCTTCATCTACAAATACTTCCCTTCTTTGCAGAATCTATCGGGCGATCTGACCTCGCTTGAGTCTCTTCGCTCCGTAATGCAGGCGCGAGCACAGCGCGATGACGGAGAGACCTTCCTGGCCGACATCAGCTTTTCTACCTACCGGACAAACGCAGGCCTGCGTCTGGCTGCAATGGTGATGGACGCTTCCGAAGAATTGCGCATCCATGAAGTGTCGGGGCTGCATCAACTGCTGGCGGGCTCACGCATTGCCATTGGCGCCGTCTCCCACGAAATTCGCAACGTCTGCAGAGCGATAACAGACGTCCATCGCAGCCTCGCGCGCAATCCGGCGTTCGCCACCAGCAAGGACTTCGAAGCACTCGGGCACTTGATCGAAGGCCTCGAGAGGATTGCCAAGCTGAATCTTCGGCAAACAATCGCGCAACCCGAAGAAGTTGACCTTCCCGCGCTGCTCGAAGAGTTGCGGATCGTCATCTCTCCATCGTTCGAAGAGGAAGCGATTGCCGCGGAATGGAGCTGCGACCCGGAACTGCCGGCCGTCTGGGCCGACCGGCCAAGTCTCATGCAGGTGTTCTTGAATCTGCTTACAAATAGCATCCGGGCTATGGCAAATCGGCCGCAACGCAAGCTCTCTGTCTCCGCAAGGACGCAGGGCGACCGGGTGCTCATTGAATTCGTCGACTCCGGCGGCGGTGTCGCGCATCCTGAGTCCCTCTTCCGGCCATTTCATGACGACGCCGATTCCTCCGGCCTCGGACTTTACATCTCCCGGGCCTTTTTGCATTCCTTCGGCGGAGAACTTCAGTATCTTCCGGTTCCCGGAGGAGCATGCTTTATTGTCTGCTTGAGCGCCACAATACAAGCAGTCTGGACTCCATAGTGATGGATATTCGCGTAGCAATGGTTGACGATCATCGTCTCTTTCGAGAGGGCCTTGGGCGCCTGCTCGAAAGCGCACCGGAACTGCGTATCGTCGGGCACTGCGCAGGTGCATCTGAGGCCATCGCCTTGCTTTCACGCACGCCGGCCGATGTCCTGCTTCTGGACTACGATCTCGGCACTGAGACCGGCCTGGCCCTTCTGCATGAACTGCGCCGCCGCTGGAGTCATCTTCGTATCCTCATGGTGACGGCAGGCATGTCCGACGATGTCACCATGCAGGCAATGGCGGCTGGGGCCGCCGGCATCTTCCTGAAGCAGGACGACGCCGATCTATTGATCTCAGCGATCAAGCGCGTATCTGCCGGCGAAGTCTGGCTGAATGAGAAATCTCTCCGCGCATTGCTCGCCGGCCGGCAAAACCGGAAGGACTCAGCCGAACGCGCGCGGCCTCTGACAACCCGCCAGAGCGAGGTTCTGCGCGGCATCCTTGATGGCCTGGCCAACAAGGAAATCGCCTGGAAACTGAAGACTTCTGAAACCTCGGTGAAGGCCGTGATCCAGGAACTCTTTCGCAAAGCCGGTGTCAGGACCCGCAGCCAGCTGGTCCGTATCGCGATCGAGAAACACTCCTCAGACTGGCTCGAACCGGGGTCATAGCCTGCGCAACCGGGCCGGCTCCTTTACCTTCTTCTGAGAACGCCGGCGCAGCCGGTCGTGCTCATGCCGCAACTGCTGCTCATTGATGTGCCGCTCGATGACAATTGCGGATAGTGGGCTACTTTGATTCCGTAAAGCGATCGTCCCCAAAATGAATTTGCTCACGGTTCCCATCGCCGCGATTCTCCTCTGCCAGAAGACAAAGGTGTCAGTTCCGCGCTTCGATGCGGGGTCCGGGAGTCTGACAACCACCTCTCACAAACTGTCTCGCAGAAGAACGTCTCATCCTCGTTCAACGCCCAATCGCCGCCCACGAAATCCATACGCGCGTTGATCGTAAAACACGGCGAAAGCGCCCAGGAAGTTAAACCTCAACCGCTTGGAGTTGTTCCTCGCAGTCTGCTTGCCGGTCTGCGGGCAAGAGTCCGGATGCACTCGGCTCGGCGCGTGGGTTGACCGCCGGAGAAACCCACGGCCTTGAAGTCGAAGTGATGCGCGCTGTGGATCATTTTCCCGTATAGGTCACACGC